>Ga0116144_10000466_pt1 | contig 53446 bp, 44 predicted proteins | sample AD_UKC035_MetaG_FD_89746 | JGI IMG/M metagenome (GOLD analysis project Ga0116144, IMG submission 89746) | Active sludge microbial communities of municipal wastewater-treating anaerobic digesters from USA - AD_UKC035_MetaG | ecosystem: Engineered > Bioreactor > Anaerobic > Digestate | place: USA...
CTGAGCCTGTACCGCAACTTCCTGCGCTGGAAGCCCTGAACCGCGCTGGTGACCGGAACCGCAGGCGCCCACGTTCCCCGGCATCCTTCTCGCCCACCGGATCCCCACTCCTTCGCTCCATCCGAGCCATGTTGCTGATCCCCGCCATCGATCTCAAGGACGGCAAGTGCGTGCGCCTGCAGCAGGGCGACATGAACGCCGTCACCACCTTCGGCGACGACCCGGCCGCGATGGCCCGGCGCTGGCTGGACGCCGGCGCGCGCCGCCTGCACCTGGTCGACCTGAACGGCGCCTTCGCCGGCAAGCCGGTCAACGAGGCAGCGGTCAAGTCGATCCTGCGCGAGGTCGACGGTGAAGTCCCGGTGCAGCTCGGCGGCGGCATCCGCGACCTGGACACGATCGAGCGCTACCTCGACGACGGCGTCGACTCGATCATCATCGGCACCGCGGCGGTGAAGAGCCCGGGCTTCCTGAAGGACGCCTGCAGCGCCTTCGGCGGGCACATCATCGTCGGCCTGGACGCCAAGGACGGCAAGGTGGCCACCGACGGCTGGAGCAAGCTCACCGGGCACGAGGTCGTCGATCTGGCGAAGAAGTTCCAGGACTACGGCGTCGACGGCGTGATCTACACCGACATCGGCCGCGACGGCATGCTCACCGGCATCAACATCGACGCCACGGTCAAGCTCGCGCGAGCGCTGACGATTCCGGTGATCGCCAGCGGCGGGCTCGCGGGCATCGCCGACATCGAGCAGCTCTGCGCCGTCGCCGCGGAGGGCATCACCGGCGTGATCTGCGGGCGCAGCATCTATACCGGGGCCCTGGACTTCGCCGCCGCGCAGCTGCGTGCCGACGAGCTCGTGCCCGAGGACTGAGAAACGAAGGGCGAACGCACATGCTGGCCAAGCGCATCATCCCCTGCCTGGACGTGACCGGTGGACGCGTCGTCAAGGGCGTCAACTTCGTCGCGCTGCGCGACGCCGGCGACCCGGTCGAGATCGCCGCCCGCTACAACGAGCAGGGCGCCGACGAGCTCACCTTCCTCGACATCACCGCCACCAGCGACGAGCGCGACCTGATCCTGCCGATCATCGAGGCGGTGGCCTCGAAGGTCTTCATCCCGCTGACGGTCGGCGGCGGCGTGCGCAGCGTCGCCGACGTGCGCCGTCTGCTGAACGCGGGCGCCGACAAGGTCAGCTTCAACTCGGCCGCGGTCGCCAACCCGCAGCTCGTGAAGGAGGCCAGCGACACCTACGGCGCGCAGTGCATCGTCGTCGCGATCGACGCCAAGCGCCGCGAGGACGGCGGCTGGGACGTCTACACGCACGGTGGCCGCAGGAACACCGGCCTAGACGTCGTCGACTGGGCGCGGCGCGTCGCCGCTTCCGGCGCCGGGGAGATCCTGCTCACGAGCATGGACCGCGACGGCACGCGCAGCGGCTTCGACCTCGAGCTCACGCGCGCGGTCAGCGACGCGGTGCCGGTGCCGGTGATCGCCTCCGGCGGCGTCGGCACCCTCGAGCACCTCTCGGAGGGCATCCGCATCGGCGGGGCCGACGCGGTGCTCGCGGCCAGCATCTTCCACAGCGGCGAGTTCACGATCGGCCAGGCCAAGGCGCTGCTGGCGCGCGACGGCATCCCCGTGCGGCTGTGAACGCACGGCGCGGCCACGAGGTCCGCCTGATCGGCGGGCAGTGGAAGCGCAGCCGTCTCCCGGTGGCGGACCGCCCGGGCCTGCGGCCCAGCCCCGACCGCGTCCGCGAGACGCTCTTCAACTGGCTCGGGAAGGACCTCGGCGGCTGGCGTGTGCTCGACGCCTTTGCCGGCAGCGGGGCCCTCGGCTTCGAGGCCGCGTCGCGCGGCGCCGCCGAGGTCGTGCTGCTCGAGCGTGATGCCGCGCTCGTCCAAAGCCTTCGGGCAAGCCGGGAGCGCCTGTCCGCCGCGATGGTGCAGATCCACCGCGCGGATGCTCTTGGCTGGATGTCGCGCTGCGCACCGGCGCGCTTCGACCTCGTGTTTCTCGACCCACCTTTCGGCACCGGGTTGCTCGACCGTGCGATCGCGCTGGCCGCCCCGCTGGTGGCCGAAGGCGGCTTTCTGTACGTCGAGTCGGAACGGCCGCGGACTGATTTGCCGCAAGGCTTCGAGCCATACCGCGAAGGCCGCGCTGGTGCAGTGCACCATTTCCTCTGGGCTCGACGCTACACTGCGCCCCTTGACAGCCGAGGGGAGAGCCCGTGACCCCATCCAAGCCGCTCACCGCCGTCTACCCCGGGACCTTCGACCCGATGACGCTCGGGCACGAGGATCTGATGCGCCGGGCGTCGCGCCTCTTCGATCGCCTGATCCTGGCAGTGGCCGTCGGGCACCACAAGCGCACGATGTTCACGATCGCCGAACGCCTCGAGATCGCCTGCGAGATCGCCGCGCCCTACCGCAACGTCGAGGTCACGGCCTTTCGCGGGCTGCTGCGCGACTTCGTCGTCGAGAACGGCGGCCAGGTCGTCGTGCGCGGCCTGCGTGCGGTCAGCGACTTCGAGTACGAGTTCCAGATGGCGGGGATGAACCGCCAGCTCATGCCCGAGGTCGAGACGGTCTTCATGACGCCCTCGGACCAGTACCAATTCGTCAGCGGCACCTTCGTGCGCGAGATCGCGAGCCTCGGCGGTGACGTCTCGAAGTTCGTCGCTCCGTCGGTGCTGCGACGCCTGAAGGAACGCGTGGCGCAGCACGACTAGACGGGCGCGAGCGCACGCCGCCGACCCCGGGCCCGCCCGCGCGGACGCTCACCGCATCAGCGGCGCGATTCGCCTGCCAGCAGACGCTGCGGTGACCGCGAAGAGCGCGTGCGGCGCGGACGACGGGGTCGCGCTGGCACGATCCAGACGGATTCCGACTCGGGCCTGGCGGGTTCCGCGGCCCTTGGCCTGGTCGCTGCGACGCGCTGTGCGTGGGTCTGCGGCGCCTCGCGGTCGCGCTCGCGCTGCAGGCGTTCCTCCCGCAACTGCTCGGCCAGCCGCTTCTCGCGGGCGGCAATCTCCTGCGCCTCCTCGACTTCGGCGGCGCTGCGCGGATCGTCCACTTCGACCTGGGTGCCGCCGGGACAGGGCTTGTCGGAATAGCTGCGTCCCTCGGGCCCGCAGCGCCAGACCGTCTGCGGCGGGTTCTGCGCCAGCGCGGGCGAGGACCAGCCGCGCGAGAACGCCAACGCCGCGAGCACGAGCAGCGCGCGCCGCGACCTGCTTGATGCTGACGGATCGCTCACGAAGCGCCTCCCTGCGGCGTTGCCCCCGGCCGCTTGACCTCGGGTGTCTGCATCTCCGACGGATTCTTCTCGGCCGGCAGCGCAGCGTCGGGATCCGGCGGCTTCGGGCGCGGTGGCTTCGGGCGCGGCGGACCGGCGTGGATCTTCATCGTCGCCCGATCCATCTCGCCGGCAAGCAGTTCGGTGCTGACCTGCAGCGTCCGTTCGATGCACGCGTGAATCGCCTCTCGTTGTTCCGGTGCCGGCTTGCGCAGCACGTAGTCGATCACCTCGGCCCTGACGCCCGGGTGCCCGATGCCCAGGCGCAGCCGCCAGAACTCGGGCGTGCCGAGCTGCGCGTGAATGTCCTTGAGTCCGTTGTGGCCGCCACTGCCGCCGCCGCACTTGAGCCGCGCCTGCCCCGGCGGCAGGTCGAGTTCGTCGTGCACGACGAGGATCTCGGGCGCAGCGATCTTGTAGAAGCGCGCCAGCGCCGCCACCGGCTGCCCCGAGCGGTTCATGTAGCTCATCGGCTGCAGCAGCCACAGCGGCCCTTCGCTGCGGTTCACGCGCGCCACCAGGCCCTGATAGCTGCGCTCGGGCTGCAGCCGCGCGCCCAGCTTGTCGGCCAGCGCCTGCACCCACCAGAAACCGGCGTTGTGGCGCGTGGCCTCGTATTCGGGTCCCGGGTTGCCCAGGCCAACGACGAGTCGGATCATGGGCAGCGATCATAGGCAGCGCAGCCGCGCCGCGCGATCGCGCGGCCAGGGGAAGCCGCGCACCAACGAAGAGGGCCCCACGATGGGGGCCCTCGAACACCGCTGCGCCGCTGCATCGGCGGCAGCGAGCGTGCCGCCGGTCGCGGCTCAGCGCTTGTTCTGCTTCTCGTCCTTCTTGCCCTTGCCCTTGGCCTTCTCGGGGGCGGCAACGACGGGCGCGGGCGCGGCCTCTTCCTCTTCCTTGGGCACCGTGACCGAGACGATCACCGGGTTGAGCGTGCCGTGCTTGACGGCCCGGATGCCCGCCGGCAGCTTGAGATCGCTGACGTGCAGCGACTGGCCCTTGACCAGCTCCGAGAGGTCGATCGTGACGAACTCGGGCAGCTGCGAGGCCAGGCACTCGATCTCGAGCTCGGTGGCCACGCGACTGACCAGGCACTTGTCGGTCTTCACCGCCGGCGAGTTCTCCTCGCCGGTGAAGTGCAGCGGCACCTTCTTGCGCAGACGCGTCGTCTCGTCGACGCGCTGGAAGTCCACGTGCAGCACGAGCGGCTTCCAGACGTGCATCTGCACGTCGCGCAGCAGCACCTTCTGCGTCTGGCCGGAGAGTTCCATCTCGAGGATCGAGCTGTGGAAGGCCTCCTTCTTCAGCGCGTGGAAGAGCGCGTTGTGGTCGAGTTCGATCATCGTCGGCGCGCCGGCACCGTAGACGATGCCGGGCACCTTGTTGGCGTTGCGCAGGCGGCGGCTCGCTCCGGTCCCCTTGACGCTTCGCTCGTAGGCGGTGAATTGCATGATGGCTCCAGGTTGAAAACGCCCCGCGACCAGGGCGGCACGAAATGGGCTCCAGACGGAGCCCGACACTTCGATCAGAAATTGCTGTTCTGCTCCGCGAACAGCGAGGTCACCGACTCGCCGTCGCTGATGCGGCGGATCGTCTCGGCGAAGAGGAAGGCCACCGAGAGCTGGCGGATGTTGACGCAGGCCTTGGCCGCGTCCGACAGCGGGATGGTGTTCGTGATCACGACCTCGTCGATGCACGAGGCCGCAAGACGCTCGAGCGCGGGGCCCGAGAACACCGGGTGCGTGCAGTAGGCGTAGACCTTCCTCGCACCGCGCTCCTTGAGCACTTCGGCCGCCTTCACGAGCGTCCCGGCAGTGTCGATCATGTCGTCCATGATCACGCAGTTGCGGCCCTCGATGTCGCCGATCACGTGCATGACCTCGGAGACGTTGGCCGCCGGGCGGCGCTTGTCGATGATCGCCAGGTCGCAGCCGAGCTGCTTGGCCAGCGCCCTTGCGCGGACGACGCCGCCCACGTCCGGCGAGACGACCATCAGGTTGCCGTAGTTGCGGCTCTTGAGGTCGGAGAGCAGCACCGGACTGGCGTAGATGTTGTCGACCGGGATGTCGAAGAAGCCCTGGATCTGGTCGGCGTGCAGGTCCATCGTCAGCACCCGCTCGACGCCGACGGTCTCGAGCAGGTTGGCGACGACGCGGGCGCTGATCGGGACGCGCGTGCTTCTCGGACGCCGGTCCTGGCGCGCGTAGCCGAAGTAGGGGATCACCGCGGTGATGCGCCGCGCACTCGCGCGCTTGAGCGCGTCGACCATCAGCAGCAGCTCCACCAGGTGCTCGTTGGTCGGAGAGTTCGTCGGCTGCACGACGAAGACGTCGCGTGCGCGCACGTTCTGCCGGATCTCGACGTTGACCTCGCCGTCGGAGAAGCGCCCGACCATCGCGCGACCGAGCTCGATGCCCAGGTGCGAGGCGATCTCCTGCGCCAGCACCGGGTTGGCGTTGCCGGTGAAGAGCACGGTATTGAAGAGCACGATGGGTTCTCCGCTGGCTGGCAAGGCGTGCGGCCCCACCCAGGCCGACGAGGCCGGCGGCCTCGTCAAGGTCTCGTCAAGGTGTCTGGCAGGGGAGGAAGGATTCGAACCCTCGCATGTCGGAATCAAAATCCGATGCCTTAACCAACTTGGCTACTCCCCTACACGGGACCCGGATCGCTCCGCGTCCTCTTAGCAAACCGTCTCAGCCGGCCCAGTCCGCGAGCGGATGCCGTGCCAGGCTGCGGCACATGCGACCTTCCCATCCCGGCGGAAGCTCGTCCGCCGCGAACGCAGCCAGGGGCTGGTCGCCGGTGCCGGCTCTCGCGAACACGGCGCTGCCCGAGCCCGTCATGCGGCTGTTGCCGTGACGCTGCTGCAGCCAGGCGGCGGCTTGCCGGACCTCGTTGCAGCCGTCTTCGGCGGCGACTTGCAGGTCGTTGCGGCCGAAACCCTCGACGACCTGCTGCAGCCAATCACCCGCAACCGGCTCGGGCGCTTCCGCCCCCTTCGGACCCCAGGGAAGACCCTGGCCCTTGGACGCGTACGCGCTCACGAAAGAGCCCGCAACTATAGCAGCTTCTTCGCTGCGCTGAAGCAGCGGGCTGCGAAAGATCGCTGCGGTCGACAGCGATGCCGACGGCTTGACGACGGCATACCAGGCCCGCGGCAGCGCCACCGGGGTCAGGCGCTCGCCGATGCCTTCGACGAAGGCGTTCTCTCCGCCGATGAAGAAGGGCAGGTCGGCGCCGAGCCCGAGCGCCAGCTCGAGCAGGCGCTCGCGCGGCCAGCGCAAGCCCCAGAGCCGGTTGAGCCCGAGCAGCGTCGTGGCCGCATCCGAGCTGCCACCGCCCAGCCCCGCACCCCAGGGCACACGCTTCTCGAGCCCGATGTCCACGCCCAGCGTCGTGCCGCTGGCCCGCTGCAGCGCGCGCGCGGCGCGCAGGCAAAGGTCGTCGGCCGGCAGCGCCCGGAGCCGATCCGGCTCCCCGCCGGAGACCGGGCCAGGGGCCAGGTCATGGCGCAGCAGGCACCCGTCCTCACGGCGCTCGAGATGCAGCACATCGGCCCAGTCGAGCAGCGCGAAGACCGACTGCAGCAGGTGGTAGCCGTCGGCGCGACGCCCGACGACGTGCAGGAACAGGTTGAGCTTGGCCGGCGCCGGCAGGTCGTAGAGCGCGCGCAGGGAGGCCATCGGACGTCAGCGACCGCGACGACTACGGCTGCTGCGGCTGCACGCGCCGCACGCGCACCGACACGCGTGGCGGCTGCTCGCGCAGCGCGTCGATGCGACCCTGGTCGAAGGCGCCGAGCAGGACCTGCCAGCCCAGCTGTTCGAAGCCATCGGCCTGCATTCGCGCCTGCGCCCCCGGCCACGGGCGGCCGGCGAGCCAGTCCGGCAGCGCCTGCAGCGGCAGCACCTCGCCCAGCGCGGCGCGCGAGAGGCTCGCGAGATCGGGGTAGCGCACCGGCCCTTGTCCAAGGTCGAGCACCGCTTCGCCGGCGCGCCAGTGCGTGCTCGCCAGCCGCGTACCCAGCGTCGAGCTCAGCCGCAGCTCGCCCTGCCCGCTGTCACCGCGCAGGTCGAAGTCCGCATCCAGGCCGCGCGCAGCCTGGCCCGCGTATTCGGCAACGCGCACCGAGAGCCGGCCGCTGATCCACGGGTGGGCTTCGTCGGCGGGCGGCCGCGTCGCGCAGCCGGCCAGCCCCAGCGTCAGGGCCGCGGCGGCGACGCCGCCGGCTGCGCGCAGGCATCGCCGCATCAGAGCTCGACCTTCAGCCGCGCCAGGGTTTCCCGAAGGACGTCGTTGCCCGCGTCACGGCCCCTGGACTCGGTCCAGACGCGGCGCGCCTCGTCGCGCCGACCCAGCGCCCAGAGCACCTCGCCCAGGTGCGCGCCGATCTCGGCGTCGGGCCGCGACGCATAGGCCTGGCGCAGCAGGCGCAGCGCTTCTTCCAAATTCCCCTGGCGGTACTCGACCCAGCCCAGGCTGTCGGTGATGAAGGGATCGCCCGGCGCGAGCTCCAGTGCGCGCTGCACGAGCCTGCGCGCCTCGGGCAGGCGCAGGCCGCGGTCGGCAAGCGAATAGCCGAGCGCGTTGTGCGCGTGCGCGTTGTCGGGCTTGATCTCGATGACCCGCCGCAGGAGCTGCTCCATCTCGTCGGTGCGGCCCAGCTTCTCGGCCATCATCGCCTGCTCGTAGAGCAGGTCCGGGTCGTCCGGGAAACGCGCGGCCGCGTCGCCGAGCACCTGGAAGGCCTCCTCCCAGCGCCGCGCATCGCGCAGCAGCGAGGCTTCGGTCAGCAGCTTGATGCGCGCGTCGGACGCATCGCGCTCCGGCGCGTCGTGCAGCAGCGTGCGCGCCTGGTCGAGCCGCCCCTGCCGCGCCAGCAGCGAGGCGCGGCGCGACTGCACCTCGAGCGCGCGCTGCGGGTCGCTCACATGCGCAAGCCAGGCCTCGGCGGCGTCGTACTGGCCGAGCTGCTCGGCCGCCTGCGACAGCATCAGCCAGGCCTGCGTGCGCCCCTGCGCAACGCGCTCGTCGCCGTCCGGCGCCTCCTCCTCGTCCGTCTGCGTCGGATCGCCAGCGGACCGACGTTCGCCCTCGACCAGCTCCAGATAGCGCTGCAAGGTCGCCTGGGCCGCCTGCGGCTGACGCAGCTCGAGCTGCAGCGCGCCCAGCGCCAGTCGTGGCGGCGCGGCGTCGGGACGGTCGCGGATCGCCTGCTCGAGCTCGGCCGCGGCGTCGGCCAGGCGCTGCGAACCCATCAGCGCGCGCGCGTAGGCCATGCGCAGCGCCGGATCGGCGTTTCCGGCCTGCAGATACGCGCGCACGAGTTCCTCGGCCTGCGGCCGCTGCGCCATCAGCTCGAGCGCCAGCAGCGCCGGTCCCGGGGCTTGCGGCTCGGCCACCTGCGCCCGGCGCACCTGCGCCAGCGCCTCGTCGGCGTCGTCGGCCAGCAGCCAGGCGCGGCCCGAGGCGACGAGCGCCGCCACGCGCGTGCCCTCACGCTCGGCGTAGGGCGCGAGCACCGCATCCAGCGTCTGCGCGCTGCGCCGCCGGTCGGGCATGCGCTGCAGCAGGCGCGGCAGCAGCGCGATCAGCGCGCCGCGCTCGGCTTCGGGCGTGCGCGCCAGCAGCGCGCGCAGCGGTTCCTGGATATCGTCGCTGCGATTGAGCGCGGCGTCGATCTGCAGCTGCGTGCGCAGCGCGTCGAGCGACTCGGGCAGGCTGCGCCGCCAGGCCTGCACCGCCAGCAGCGCCTGCTCGGCGCTGCGGCCCTGCAGCGCGATCTCGGTGGCGCGGCGAAAGAGCGCCTCCTCGCGCGTGCGGCGCGCGGCGTCGAGCAACAGTTGGACGGCTGCCGCGGTCTGGCCGCGCCGCGCCTCGATCTCGCCGATCAGCAGCTGCTGCATCAGCTGCGAGTCGAGCTGCGAGTGCGTCGGCGCCGTGGCGACGTCGGTCTGCGTCTGCGACCACGCGGGCAAGGCACTGCACCCCGCCACGATCACGGCCGCCGGGATCGCGCTGCGCCACTTCTTGCGCACGGGCATGGCTGGCTCCACAGGGACAGGGTTCATTCTCACATAATGGGCCGATGCCCGAGCTCCCCGAAGTCGAGGTCACGCGGCGCAGCATCGACCTCCCCTTGCGGGGGGCCCGCATCCAGGCGCTGCACCTGGGCAAGCCGCTGCGCTGGCCGCTCGGGCGCGACCCGGCTGCTCTGCTCGGTCTGCGCCTCGGGCCCATCGTGCGTCGCGGCAAGTACCTCTGGCTGCCGCTGCACGGCGAGGAACCGGCCAAAGGTCACGCGTGCGACGAGCGCGACGAGCGCGACGAGCGCGCCGATGGCGACGAGAACCCGAGCGCGCAAGGCCTGCTGTTGCACCTGGGCATGTCGGGCTCGCTGGCGCTGCTGCCGGCGCCGCAGCCACCCGGCCCGCACGATCACTTCCAGCTCGACACCGACCGCGGCAGCCTGCGCATGACCGACCCGCGGCGCTTCGGCGCGGTCGTCTGGTCCCCGGGTCTGGACCGGGAGCCGGCCGCCCGGCTGCTCCGCGCCCTGGGACCGGAGCCCTTCGACCCGGCGCTGACCGAGGAACGCTTCCACGCGGCCCTGCGCCAACACCGCGCGCCGATCAAGACGGTGCTGCTCTCAGGCCGCGTCGTGGTCGGCGCGGGCAACATCTACGCCTGCGAGGCGCTTTTCCACGCGGGCATCGATCCCCGCCGCAGCGCTGCGCGCATCGGCAAGGCGCGCTCGGCCCGGCTGCTGCACGCGTTGCGGTCGACGCTGTCGCGGGCGATGGCGCTGGGTGGATCGACGCTGCGCGACTTCCGCAACCCGCACGGCATGGACGGCGCCTTCCAGGCGCAGGCTGCGGTCTACGGCCGCGAAGGCCAGGCCTGCCCGCGTTGTGCAACGCCGCTGTCGCGCATCGTGCAGGGACAGCGCTCGACCTACTTCTGCCGCCGCTGCCAGCGTCGCTGAACGCGTCGACCGTTGCACATTGCATGGGATGCGCAGGGCCCCCTGCGCTACGATGCCCGTCACCTCAGGGCACCCGAATGGAAAGCCTCTTCGCGACCCGTCTGGACGAGCTGGCCGATTGGCGCGGCAAGCTGGATCGCGCCCTGACGACGCTGGGCCGCTTCCTGGTCGACCATGAGCTCATCGACGAGCCGGGCAGCCTGGCGCTGACCACGCTGCGCGAGCGGCTTTCCGGCGACCGCCTGGTCCTGGCCTTCGTCGCCGAGTTCTCGCGCGGCAAATCCGAGCTCATCAACGCGATCTTCTTCGGCGGCACCGGCAGGCGCATGCTTCCGGCCACGCCGGGGCGCACGACGATGTGTCCGGTCGAGCTCTTCCACGCGCCGCAGATGCCGCCACGGCTGTCGCTGCTGCCGATCGAGACGCGCCTGCGCGGCCTCTCGCTGGCCGAATTGCGCCCGCGCGACGAGCCCTGGCATCACGTGCCGCTGGACCTCGACGAACCGGAACTGCTGTCGCGCGCGCTGCAGGCGGTGACGCGCACGCAGCGCGTCGACGTGCAGACCGCCACCGCTCTGGGCTTCTGGGATGAGGAGCGGCCGGACGACAACCCGCCGCAGGACGCCGAAGGTCTGATCGAGGTGCCCGCGTGGCGGCATGCGCTGATCAACTACCCGCACCCGCTGCTGCGCGGCGGCTTGGTGGTGCTGGACACGCCCGGGCTCAACGCGATCGGCGCCGAGCCCGAGCTGACGCTGGGCCTGCTGCCCAGCGCGCACGCCACCGTCTTCGTGCTGGCCGCCGACGCCGGCGTCACGCGCTCGGACCTCGCGATCTGGCGCGAGCAACTCGCCGAACACACGACGGAGCGCTTCGTCGTGCTCAACAAGATCGACACGCTCTGCGACCCGCTGGCCTCCGGCGATGAGGTGCAGGCGCAGATCCGCGCGCAATGCGAGAAGGCGGCCGACATCCTCGGCGTGCCGCCGTCGCGCATCTTCGCGCTCTCGGCACGCGAGGGACTGGCCGCCCGCGTGGCGGGCAGCGCCGAGGGCCTCGAGCGCAGCCGGCTGGGCGAGTTCGAGCAGGCGCTTACCGAGAGCCTGCTGCCGCGCCGGCGCGAGCTGCTGGCGCGGGACACGCGTGCGGTCTTCGAGCGCCTGCGCAGCCAGGCGCTGCGCCGCATCGGCGACCGTCGGCGCGAGTTCGCCGATCAGCTCGCCGAGCTGCGCAGCCTGCGCGGCAAGAGCGGCGGCAAGCTGCGGCTGATGCTGCGCCGCATCGACGCCGAGCAATCCGAGTTCGAGCCCTGCATCACGCGCCTGCAGGCGGTGCGTCTGGTGCAGCAGCGCCAGCTCCAGGCGGCGCTGGCGGGGATCTCCAACCAGGTGCTTCGCGCCGAGATCGCGGCGATGCAGTCGGCGCTGGGCGCACGCCCGTTCAAGCTCGGCGGTCGCGCGGCCTTCGCGACGCTGTGCAATCGCCTGCACGACGCGCTCGTGACCGCGCAGCGGCAGGCCGACGAGATGCGCGAGATGCTCGACGCCAGCTTCGCACAGCTCAACGCCGACTTCGGCCTGGCCTTCGCGCGGCAGCCCGCGCCCGAGCTGCAGCGCTTCACGCGCGAGCTCGACCTGATCGAGCACACCTATGGCCGCTACCTGGGCCTGCTGCAGGCCTGGCGACTGTCGTCGCCGAGCTTCATGGAGCAGTTCCGGCGCATGCTGACGGCCAAGCTGCGCAGCGTCTTCGAGAGCGCGGGCAGCGAGCTCGAGCTCTGGAGCCGCGGTGCCTCGAGTCAGCTCGAGCAGCAGCTCGGCAACCGTCGGCGCAGCTTCAAGCAGCGCCGCGACGCGCTGCAGCGCATCCAGTCGGCCACCGGCGAGCTCGAGCGCCGCATCGCCGAGGTCGAGCTGCAGGATGAGGAGCTGCAGGACCTGCAGCGCCTGCTCGATGCCCGCCTCGACGACATCCTGCGCCTGACCGAGGCACCGCTGCCCGCCGATGCAGACGGCATGCGGGCGGCCAGCGCACGGGAAACCGCCTGAACGACCCGAGCGATTTCGCGGCGCGGGTGCAGCGCTGGCAGCGCCGCCACGGCCGCCACGATCTGCCCTGGCAGCGCACGCGCGACCCCTACCGCGTCTGGCTTTCCGAGGTCATGCTGCAGCAGACGCAGGTGACCACGGTGCTGCCCTATTACGAGCGCTTCCTGCAGCGCTTCCCCGACCTGCGGAGCCTGGCCGCCGCCGAGCTGCCCGAACTGCTCGCGCTGTGGAGCGGCCTGGGCTACTACAGCCGTGCCCGCCATCTGCACCGCGCGGCGCGGATCGTCGTCGACGAGCTCGGTGGCCGCTTGCCCCGGACCGCGGCCGGTCTGCAGCGCCTGCCCGGGATCGGCCGCTCGACTGCCGCGGCGATCGCGGTCTTCTGCCACGGCGAGCGCGCGGCGATCCTGGACGGAAACGTGCGCCGCGTGCTCGCGCGCGCGCTCGGCTTCGCCGAGGACATCGCGAGTACGGGTGCGCAGCAACGGCTGTGGGCCCTGGCCGAATCGCTGCTGCCGGCGCGCGGCATCGCGTCGTACACGCAGGGCTTGATGGACCTGGGCGCCGGCGTGTGTCTGCCGCGTGCGCCGCGCTGCGAGGCCTGCCCGCTGGCCGCGATCTGCGTGGCGCACATCCAGGGGCGGCCGCAGGCCTATCCGGTGCGCAGCCGCCGCATCCGTCGCGGCCAGCGGGAAAGCGTCTGGCTCTGGCTGCAGGCGGGGCCGGAGATCTGGCTCGTGCAGCGCCCGCCCCAGGGCATCTGGGCCGGGCTCTGGAGCCTGCCGGAATTCGATTCGATCGAGGCTGCACGCGAAGCGCTCAGCGGTCTGCCCGGCCGGCCACAAGCCCTGCCCGGCTTCGTGCACGCGCTCACGCACCTGGACTGGACGCTGCAGCCGCTGCACTGGCCGCTGCCGCCCTCGACCCGCGAACGCGCCGAGCGCCGTCTTCGGGCATGCGGTCCGTCCGGCCGCTGGATGACGGTGGAGCAGGCGCTGGCGTCGGGCATCCCGGCGCCGCTGCGCCGGATGCTCGAGAAGGCGCGCGCCTGAGTCACCGGCGCGCTAAGCGATCACCCGCTTCTCGCGCAGGAAGGCATCGACCATCGCCAGCCGCAGCGTCGGATCGGGCAACGCCATCAGCCGCTGCCTTGCCGCCAGCGGCAGCGGCAGCAGTTCGCACCAGCGGTTGGCGACCCAGCCGGCGTCGTCGAGCCGGAAGGGTTCGGCAAACGGAAGCCGACCGCGCTCGCGCAGCGCGGCGATCGCGCTCGACAGCGCCTTGACGGTCTCGAACATCGCCGGCGCCGGCACGCCCGGTGGATCGGGCGACAAGGCCTGCACCGGCGCCTGCCAGAGCCCGTCGGCACCCTGCGACGCAGGCGCACTCAGCTCGAAGCGATCGTGTCCGGTACAGCGCAGTGTCAGGATTCCCGGCTGTTCGGCATCGACCGTGTCGATGCGCGCTCGCACGCCAAGCGGCTCGAAGCGCACCGGCACGTCGCCGCGGCCGGCCTCGGGGCCTTCGGTCAGGCAGACGACGCCGAAGCCCTCGCCGCTGCGCATGCAGCGTGCAACGAGGTCGAGGTAGCGCGCCTCGAAGATCCGCAGCGTCAGCAATCCGCCCGGGAAGAGCACGGTGCGCAACGGAAAGAGCGCGAGGATGCCGCTGCCGGCGTCGCCGGTGCCGGCGACTTCATCGCGCTCAGCTGCGGGCGTCGATCTCACGGTGGCGCACCAGCGTCGCCTGTCGGGCCGCGAAGCGCCGCGCCAGGGTCTCGACCATGTAGACCGAGCGGTGCTGCCCGCCGGTGCAGCCGATGGCGACGGTGAGGTAGCTGCGCAGATCCTCCTCGAAGGCAGGCAGCCAGCGCAGCAGGAAGGCCTCGATCTGCTCGAGCATCACCGCGACCTCGGGCTGCGTCTCGAGGTACACCGCCACCCGCGCGTCGCGGCCGGTCAGCGGACGCAGTTCGCGGATGTAGTAGGGGTTGGGCAGCACGCGCACGTCGAAGACGAAGTCGGAATCGAGCGGCACGCCGTGCTTGTAGGCAAAGCTCTGGAAGACGAGCGTCAGCCGCGCGTCGCGCGCGCCCACGAGCGTACGGATCCAGCTGCGCAGCAGCGCCGGACGCAGCTGGCTGGTGTCGATCACCGTCGAGACCGGGCGCAGGTCGGCCAGCAGCTCGCGCTCGATCTCGATCGCGTCGACCAGCGCGTGCACCGGGTCGCCGGCGGTGGAGCGCGCGGTCAGCGGGTGCGGTCGGCGCGATTCGGAGAAGCGGCGCACCAGCGTGTCGGTGCTCGCATCGAGGAACAGCGCCCGGATGTTCAGGCCCTCGTCGCGCAGCTGGCGGATCAGCGGCAGCAGCACGGGCAGCGAGGCCGCCGTGCGCACGTCGACCGCGGCGGCGACGCGGTGGTTGTGGCGCTCGTGCTGCAGGCGGATGAAGTCGCGCAGCAGCTCCGGCGGCAGGTTGTCGACGCAGAAGAAGCCCGCGTCCTCGAGCGCGTGCAGCGCCACCGACTTGCCCGAACCCGAGATGCCGGTGATGAGCACGACCTCGTCGCGCGGCGGCGTGCTGTCCAGTGCGCCCCAGACCGTCATGCAGCCCCCTTCGCGCCCTGCGCGAGCATCGCCTGCGCGTGCGCGGTGCCCGAAAGCGATTCGCCGCCGAGCATGCGCGCCACTTCCGCCACGCGTGTCTCGCCGCTGACCGCATGCACTTCGCTCGTCGTCGCACCGTCCCTGGATGCCTTGCTCACCACCAGATGATGATCGGCGCAGGCCGCCACCTGCGCCAGATGGGTCACGGCCAGCACCTGGCTCGTGCGTCCGAGCTGCTTCATCAGCGCGCCGACGCTGTCGGCCACCGCGCCGCCGACGCCGCTGTCGACCTCGTCGAAGACCAGCGTCGGCACCGCCGCCTGCTGCGCGCCGCCGCGGCTCGTGGCCACCGCCACCGCCAGCGCCAGGCGCGAGAGCTCGCCGCCCGAGGCCACCTTCGCCAGCGCCCGCGGCGCGCTGCCGGCGTGTCCGGCCACGCGCAGCTCGACCGCCTCGAGCCCGAAGGACTGCGGCTCGTCCTGCGGCAGCAGCGCCACCTCGAAGCGCCCGCCGGCCATGCCCAGCGTCTGCATCAGCTGCGTCACCGCCGCCGCCAGCGGCGGCGCGGCCTTTGCACGCGCCGCGCTCACGAGCCTGGCCTCCTGGCGCCACGCGTCCTCGGCCGCGTGCGCCGCGCGTTCCAGGCCCTCGATGTCGGCCGCGGCGTCCAGCGCCTGCAGCTCCTGCTTCCACGACGCGAGCAGCGCCGGCAGCTCGGCGGGCGTGCGCCGGTAGCGGCGCGCAAGGCCGACCCAGGCCGAGAGACGCGCATCGAGCTCGGCCAGCCGGCCCGGATCGGGCTCGCGATGACCGAGATAGCCGTGCAGCGAATGCGCCGCGTCCTGAAGCTGCGCCTGCGCCGAGCGCAGCACTTCGACAATGGCTGCGACCTCGGCGTCGTAGCGCGCGACCTCCTGGAGCGCATCGATCGCGCGCGCAAGCAGCGCGTCGGCCGCCGGTTCGCCCTCGCCGACGGCGTCCAGCGCCGCACGCGCGGCGTCCAGCAGCGCCTGACCGTGCGCCAGGCGCTGATGCTCGACATTCAGCTCGCCCCACTCGTCATCGCCCGGCGCGAGCTTGTCGACCTCGCCGATCTGCCAGGCCAGGCGCTCGCGTTCGCGCTCGAGCGTGTCGCGCCGGGCGCGCGCTTCGTCGAGCGCCGACAGTGCCGTGCGCCAGGCCTGCCAGCGCGTCGCCAGCCGCGCGCCGTCGACCCCTGCCTGTGCGTCGAGCAGTGCGCGCACCGTCGCCGGGCGCGTCAGCCCCTGCCAGGCATGCTGGCCGTGGATGTCGACCAGATGCTCGGCGAGCTCGCGCAACTGCGTCACGGTGGCCGCGCTGCCGTTGATCCAGGCGCGGCTGCGCCCCTGGGCGTCGACCGTGCGACGCAGCAAAAGCGTGCCCTCGCCGTGCTCGAAGCCGCCTTCGTCGAGCCAGGGCACGAGGCCCGCGGGCAGATCGAACTCGGCACTCACCTCGGCACGGGTCGCCCCTTCGCGCACCAGGCTCGCGTCGGCACGGCTGCCCAGGGCCAGCTGCAGCGCCTCGACGAGGATCGACTTGCCGGCGCCCGTTTCGCCGGTCAGCACGGTGAAGCCCGACTCCAGCGTCAGCTCCAGGCGGCTGACCAGGACCACGTCGCGTAGGCCGAGGCGGCGCAGCATGGCGTGCGGGAGCTCGCGTCCGGTGGCCGGCCCCTAGACCACGCCTTCGTACCAGCGCAGCTTGCGCCGCAGCGTGGCGTAGTAGCTCCAGCCGCGCGGGTGCAGGAAGCAGGCGGTGTGCGCCGAGCGGCGTACGCGCACCTGGTCGCCGTGCAGCAGGCTCGCGATGCTGTGCATGTCGAAGTTGGCCGACGCGTTGCGTCCGGCGACGATCGTGATCCGGATCTCGCCGGTGTCGGGCAGCACGATCGGCCGGTTGCTGAGCGTGTGGCTGGCCACCGGCACCAGCACCCAGCCCGCGATGCGCGGGTGCAGGATCGGCCCGCCGGCCGAGAGCGCGTACGCGGTGCTGCCCGTCGGGGTCGCGACGATCAGGCCGTCGGCGCGCATGTTGGCGACGAAGTCCTCGCCGATGTCGATGCGCAGCTCGACCATGCTCGCCGTCTCGCCGCGCGAGACGACGACGTCGTTGAGCGAGAGCCCGTCGAAGATCGGTTCGTCGTCGCGCCAGACGCGGCTCTCGAGCATCGCGCGGCGCTCCTCCTCGTAGTCGCCGGAAATCATCGAGCGCAGCGCGTCGCGGTACTGCCCCTGCGGCACGTCGGTGATGAAGCCCAGCCGCCCCTGGTTGATGCCGACCACCGGGAGGTTCTGGCGCGCGACCTGCCGCGCGATGCCGAGCATGGTGCCGTCGCCGCCGACGACGATCCCCAGGTCGCAGTGCCGGCCGAGCTCGTCGACCGGGATCGAGGCATAGCCGCTGACGCCGGTGGCCTGCGCCGTCTCGCGCTCGAAGGAAACCTCCATGCCCAGGCCGACAAGAAAGTGGGCAAGCTCCTCCAGCAAGGGCCGGATGCCATGGGCCTGATACTTCCCGACGATCGCAGCGTGGCGAAAGCGCTTGGACATGGTGCGCGGCATTAGACCATAGCGCCCGCGCGGAAAACACCGCCGAAGGCCGCCGTGGCCTGCTCCTCGAGGCCCCGTCGACGAGGGTGAACCCGCAGCAACGACGGGGCTGCAACGCCGCTGCGTTCGTACAATTCCGCCATGCTGGACGATCGTGCCAAGACGCTGCTCAAGGCCCTGGTCGAGCGCTATATCGCCGACGGCCAGCCCGTGGGCTCACGCACCCTGTCCAGGGCCTCGGGGCTCGAGCTCTCGCCGGCGACGATCCGCAACGTGATGGCCGACCTCGAGGAGCTCGGGCTCATCGCCAGCCCGCACACCAGTGCCGGCCGCGTGCCCACCGCGCGCGGCTACCGGCTCTTCGTCGACACCATGCTGACCGCGCGGCCGCTGAACCTGGGCGAGCTCGCGAACCTGTCGCCCGAAGTCGCCGCCGCCGGCAGCCAGCTCCACCCCGACCAGCCGCAGCGCGTGATCACGCAGGCCGCGCAGATGCTCTCGAACCTCTCGAGCTTCGTCGGTGTGGTCACCGCGCCGCGCAAGGCGGGCGTCTTCCACCACATCGAGTTCCTGCGCCTGGCCGAGCGCCGCGTGCTGGTCATCATCGTCGCACCCGACGGCGACGTACAGAACCGCGTCATCATCACCGCGCGCGACCACACGCAGGCCGAGCTCGCCGAGGCGACGAACTACCTCAACGCGCACTACGCGGGCCTGACGATCGAGGAGGTGCGCGAGCGCCTCAAGCACGAGATCGAGGCCCTGCGCAGCGAGATCGCGCTGCTGATGCAGGCCGCGGTGCAGGCCGGCACCGAGGCGATGGCCGAGAGCAGCGACCAGGTCGTCGTCAGCGGCGAGCGCAACCTGCTCGGCGTGCAGGACTTCGGCAGCGACCTGCCGAGCCTGCGCCGGCTCTTCGACATGTTCGAGCACAAGACCGAGCTGATGCGGCTGCTCGACACCTCGAGCCGCGCCGAGGGCGTGCGCATCTACATCGGCGGCGAGAGCCAGGTCGTGCCGTTCGAGGAACTCTCGGTCGTCACCGCGCCCTATGAGGTCGACGGGCACGTCGTCGGCACCCTGGGCGTCATCGGACCGACGCGCATGGCCTACGAGCGCATGATCCAGATCGTCGACATCACCGCACGCCTGGTCGGCAACGCGCTGTCGACGAAGTGAGCGGCGACGCCGCCTGCGCCACGGCCGCGGGCTCCCTGGTGACCGGAGTCGAACGCGCGCGGCCCCGGCTCCTAGAATCGGGCAGCACCGCAACAGCTGCACAGGGGCCGGTAGCTCAGTCGGTCAGAGCAGCGGACTCATAATCCGTTGGTCGCGGGTTCGAGCCCCGCCCGGCCTACCAGTCCAAAGGCGACGTCCGCAGGAGCGGTCGTGCCTCCCTTCGGTGTACCCGTTGGCCGTTGCCTTGGCGCCCCGCGGCCGCGCACGCAAAGTACGAGGCAGACGGCGGTCCCGGCATCGACCGCATTCTCGAGATCCTGAACGGTTCGATCAGGCGGATGCAGGACCGAGAGGACCGAGAGGGCTTCTTCCGGGACCAGCAACTTCCCGTCGCACGTGACCGACGCGATCATCGATGACATCAAGGCCGCCGTCGGCAGGCTGCAAGCGGCGAGCGCTTCGTGAAGGCTCGAGGCCGTCCCCTGCGGAATTTGCAGTGCGACGGCGGCCCGACTATCCTGATCGCAGTCGACTTCTTCGGAGCCGCGCACTGCGATGCCCCCGCAAGCCGATCCAACGGGTGCGGTCGTGCACGAACGACCGCCGGACTACGAGACGATCGCCCAGCGGCTGAAGGACGGCACCATCGTGCCCTTCTTCGGTGCCGGCGCCTCGGTGAGCTGCGGGCTGCCGGCGGCCTCTGATCTGGCAAGACGGCTGGTGCAGCGCGCCGGGTTCCCCGACGAACGCGGACGCGACAACCTGCCGCTCGTCGCTTCCTACCTGGCGCAGACGCAGGATCTGCTGACGCTGAAGGCGGAATTGCGCGAGGCGCTGGCGGTCCAGGCCGAGCCCGGACGGCTGCACCGCTGTCTGGCCGACCCGCGGCTGAAGAACCTGCGCCTCTTCGTCACCACCAACTACGACGACCTGGTCGAGCGCGCGCTGACCGCGCGCCGGCCCTGGGTGGTCGTCGATCGCGGCGACAACTCGGGCACGGTCTGGTGCCGGCGCCACGACGGCGGGCCCGCCGGCGACTGGGAGGAGGCCGAGGCCAGGACGCTGCGCGAGCTCCTCGGCAGCGACCCGCAGCGGCCGATCGTGCTCAAGCTGCACGGGCACTTCGACCGCTCCGACCGCGACCATGACTCCTTCCTGATCACCGAAGAGGACTACGTCGACTTCCTCGGCCGCAGCGAGGGCAGCCGGATCCCGCCGATGCTCGCGGCGACGATGCGCGAGCGCAGCTTCCTGTTCCTCGGCTACGGGCTGCGCGACTGGAACGTGCGCGTGCTGCTGCACAAGCTGAGGCAGAGCCGCACGCGCAGCGGGTCCATCCGTTCGTGGGCGATCGTGCGCCGGCCGGGCCAGGCCGAGCGCCAGTTGTGGCGCGCGCAGGACGTCGAGATGCTCGACGTCGACGTCGAGGCCTTCGCGGCCGAGCTGGAGGCGCACTTGTGGCCGCCGTGACCGGCGCTCCGGCCAGCGGCGTTGCCAGGCCGAACAGCCCCTACGTCGGCCTCGAGCCCTTCGACGACGCGCACGCCGCCTTCTTCTTCGGGCGCAGCCTCGACGCCGAGGTTCTGGTCGACAACCTGCTGACGCGCCCGGTGGTCGTCCATTTCGGCGCCAGCGGCGTGGGCAAGAGCTCGCTGCTCAACGTCGGCCTGCCGCACGCGCTGCGCGGGCGCGACGTGGCCGCGCGGATCCTGCGCCGGCGCGAATGGCACGATGCCCAGGAACTGACGGACTGGCGGCGGGAGGTCGAGACGGTCGCGCACGAGGAAGCGGCGGCAGGCGGGTCGTCGCCGCTGCTGCTCGTGCTAGACCAGTTCGAGGAGTCCTTCGTCTACAGCACCGAGGCCGAGCAGCGCGCGTTCGCGCGCTGGCTGGCGGCCATGGTCGCGCGCACCGACCTCGAAGTGCACGCGCTCCTTGCGCTGCGCGACGATTGCCTGCACCAGCTCGATGCGCTGCGGCGCGAGCTGCCGCAGCTGCTGGACACCACGCTCGAGCTTCGCCCGCTCGGCGAAGCCGCGGTGCGCGAGGCGATCACCCGGCCGCTCGAGGTCTGGAGCACGCAGTACCCGGCCGACGCGGTGTCGGCCCCGCGCGACTTCGTCGATGCGGTGTGGGCGCAACTGCGCGAGCCCGATCCGGCCGCATCCGCGCCCGCGCCCGGCATCGAACTCGCCTACCTGCAGCTGGTACTGCAGCGCGTCTGGGACGAGGAACGCGCGCAAGGCTCGGCGCAGCTGCAGCGGGCGACGCTGCAGCGGCTCGGCGGCGCCAGGGGCATCGCGGGCGAGCACGCGAAGCGCGTCCTGGAGGGATTGAGCGAACAGGACCAGGCGCTGTGCGCAAGCGCATTCGGGCATCTGGTGACCCCCACGGGACGGAAGATCCTCTATTCGAGCGAAGAGCTGGCCCGGCTCGCCCGGATCGACCGCGACACGATCGAGCGCGTGCTGCAGGCGCTGACTCAGGGGCGCAGCCGGCTGCTGCGCGCCGTCGACCTGCCGGCGCGCCGCGGCGGCCGGGGTTACGAGATCGTGCACGACATCCTGGGCCGACCGATCCGCGCCTGGTGCGAGCAGCGCGAGCTCGCGCAAGCACGCCAGCGCGCGGACGAGGAGGCGCAGGCACGCGCCCGCGCCGAGCGCGACCGCAGCCGGATCCAGGCGATGAACCGCAGGCTCAGGGCGGCGACGGCCGTGATTTCCGCGGTGCTCCTGGGGCTGGCGGCGCTCAGCGTGTTCGCCTTCTGGCAAACCCAGCGCGCACAAGCGGCGGCCGAGCGGGCGCACGCGCTGCGACTCACCAACGAGGCGGCGCGCATGCTCGACGGGGGCATCGACGGCGGCGACCGGCGCGCGCTGCTGCAGGTCCTGGCCGCGGCGCAGCTCGCCCCGGAGCCGCCCGTGCTCGGCCAGCTGCTGGATGCCCTGATGGCGCGAAGGCGCCTGCTGAAGCTCGAGGTCACCGGCGCAGCGGTTGCGGCCGTCGCCTTCGGCGCCGACGCCCGGCACATCGTCACGGGCGGGCTCGACGGCCGCATTCGGCTGTGGAACGCGGCCAGCGGCGCAGAACCGGGCACACCCCTGCTCGGGCACGACGGATCGGTCTGGGCCGTGGCCTCGAGCGCCGATGGCCGCCGCGTTGTCTCGGGCGGCCAGGACGGCAGCGTGCGCCTGTGGGACGCCAACAGCGGCAAGCCGCTGGGCAAGCCCCTGCTCGGGCACGAGGGACGCGTCTGGGCGGTCGCCATCAGTGCCGACGGCCATCGCATCGTCTCGGGTGGCGAGGACGGCAGCGTGCGCCTGTGGGATGCGGACAGCGGCAAGCCGCTGGGCAAGCCGATGCTCGGGCACGACGCACCGGTCTCGTCGGTGGCCTTGAGCGCGGACGGGCGGCGAGCGGTCTCGGGCGGGCAGGATGGCAGCGTGCGCTTGTGGGATGCGGACCGCGGCGAGCCGATCGGCGCGTCGCTCGACGGGCACGAGGGGCCGGTCTGGGCCGTGAGTTCGAGTGCGGATGGGCGCCGCGTCGTCTCGGGCGGGGAGGACGGCAGCCTGCGGCTGTGGGATGCCGATCAGGGCAGGCCCATCGGCGAGCCGCTCCTCGCGCATGAGGGCCGGGTCTTCGCCGTCGCCTCGAGCGCGGATGGGCAGCGGCTCGCCTCGGGCGGCCAGGACGGCAGCGTGCGCCTGTGGGATGCAGGCAGCGGCAAGCCGCTGGGCAAGCCGCTGCTCGGGCATGTCGGACCCGTCTGGGCGGTCGCCGTCAGCGCCGATGGACAGCACATCGTCTCGGGTGGGCAGGACGGGAGCATGCGCTTGTGGGACGCGGACAGCGGCGAGCCGCCGGGCCTGGCGCTGCGCAGGCTCGATGGAACGCTCTCGTCCGTGGCGCTGCTTGCGGATGCGCGGCGGCTCGTCTCGGGTGGGGACGACGGCAGCCTGCGCTTGTGGGATGCGGGCAGCGGGGAACCGATCGGCAGGCCGCTGCCCGGACACGCCGGTGCGGTCTGGGCCGTCGCCGCGAGCGCAGACGGGCGGCGCATCGTCTCGGGCGGGGACGACGGCAGCGTGCGCCTCTGGGATGCGGACAGCGGCGGGCCGCTCGGCCCGCCGCTGCTGGGGCACGAAGGCCCGGTCTGGGCCGTCGCCTCGAGCGCCGATGGACGCCTGCTGGTCTCGGGCGGGACCGACGGCAGCCTGCGCCTGTGGGACGCGGACCGCCACGCGCTGCGGGGGCAGCCGCTGCTCGGACACCAGGGCTGGGTTCGGGCCGTGGCGGCAAGCGCCGACGGACGGCGGGTCGTCTCGGGAGGCCGCGACGGCAGCGTGCGGCTGTGGGATGCGGACCGCGGCAAGCCGCTCGGCGAGCCGCTGCTCGGGCACGACGGGCCGGTGGCATCGGTGGCCTTGAGTGCCGACGGGCGGCGCATCGCCTCCGGCGGGGAGAGCCGCAGCGTGCGCGTCTGGGACGCGGACAGCGGCAAGCCGCTGGGCAAGCCGCTGCTCGGGCATGCCGGCACGATCTCGGCCCTGGCCGTGAACGCCGACGGACGACGCATCGTCTCGGGCGGAGAGGACGGAAGCGTGCGCGTGTGGGATGCGGACAGCGGCATGCCGCTCGGCCGGCCGCTGCTGGGGCACGAAGGCCAGGTCTGGGCCGTCGCGCTGAGCGCGGACGAGCGTCGCATCGTCTCGGTCGGGTGGACCGGCCGCGTGCTGAGCTGGCCGGGCCCGGCGGCCTGGGCCGAAGCGCTGTGCGCGAAGCTGGTGCGCAACATGAGCCGCAGCGAGTGGGACGAGTGGGTCGACCGGGGCGTCGCGTACCGCACGCAGTGCCCGGGTCTTCCGATCCCCTCGGATGGCACTCGGCATGCTGCCGCGGCGTCGCGCTGACCTCGCCGCATCCGGAGCGTGGGCGCCGCGGCCAGCGCGCGCTCCGGATGCGGGCGGGCGCACTCAAGGGCCGGCGCGTCGCCGACGCGGCTGCCGGGCGGCGGCCGCCTTTGCACGCAGCTGGAAGCCGGGGCTGCCGTAGTGCTGATAGGCCGCCCAGAGCGCGCCGTACTCGTCCTCGTGCCGGTGCAGTTCCGCACGCGCCTCCATCAGCGCCTCGCCCAGAGGCCGGCCGTCGCCGAGCAGCGCACGGTAGAGCCGGTCGGCGAAGAGCGCTGCGCCCCGGTCGTCGATCTCCCAGGCGGTGCCGACGTAGTTGCGCGCGCCGCGGCGAAAGAACTCGTCGGCCAGGCCCGGCAGCAGTTGCGCGTCGCCGCAGGGACTGGACGAAGGGCCGGCCTGCCGCCGCGACAACTGCCCGGACAGGCAGGCATTGGCAACGACCAGCCGCGGCGCCAGGTCGACCCGCTCGAGCTCGCGTGCGCCCAGCAACCCGCCCTGGAACAACCAGCCGCTGCGCTGCCGCGGATCGTCGGCGTCGAAGTCACCGTGTCCGGCGTAGTGCAGCAGGTCGAAGCCGCCGCGCAGCAGTTCGCGCAGCACGTTCAGGCGCGAGGCGTGGGACACATGCCGGCCGCGAAACCACTCCGCCTGCGAGCCCGGTGCGCCGAGCATCAGCGTCACTTCGACGCCGAGATCCTCGAGGATCTCGGCAACGCGGAAGGCCTCGCTGCGTGCGCCGGGCAGGCTGAAGCCTGCATCGGGGTCGCCGGGGTCGCCTACGACCAGGGCGCGCAGCGGCCCGCCCGCGGGCGCTTCGGCCGCCGGCGGGGCGCTGTACGCGGTGCGCAGTTGACGCGCGACCGGCCTGACGAGCGCGATCGCCTTGTCGCGGCCCTCGCCTTCGAGGTCGCAAGCCATCATTTCCCAGTGGATGCGCGCCATCTCGCGGTCGAGTTCGAACACGAGCGCGCCGGCGGCGTCGCGCAGGGTTTCGCGAAAGTCGCGCGGCAGGAGCAGGCGGTTGAGCATGCGGCCCAGTTCGTCGACCTGCGCGCTGTCCGGATCGGTCATGCCGGCCACGGCCTCGTCGACGAGGCCGGGGTCGATCGCCGTCGGCCGTTCCGGGATGACGGCCGCGTCGCTGAGGCAGGCGACGACGATGCCGGAGTCCTGCTGCGCGAAGCTGAAGCGCGTGGGCGCGCAAGCCGCGCCGGGGCGCGGCCTGAGCTCATGGCGTATCGACAGGCGTTCGGCGGCCTCCAGCGGATCGACGTCCCGCTGCGCCTCGTGCAGCCGGGCAAGCTCGTCGTACAACTGCGCCTCGAAGCGATCGGCCAGGCCCTCGTCCCGCAGGTGTTCGCCGAGCCGGATCGAGCCGATGATCCTGCGCGCATCGGCCCCTGGCGACCGTCTCCCCGAGCAGGCCCGTGCGAACGCCGCCAGGGCCAGCGCCAGCGCGAGCTCGGTGCCGACCCGGGCGCCGGCGCCCACGAGCAGCCGCGGCTCCAGCTCCAGCCACTCCGGCCAGCGCAGCAGGGCGCCGGAGTCGGCCCCGCGGGCGTGCAGAGCCTGCAAAGCCCTCATCGCGCGCCTGGCGCCGGCGTAATTGCGGTCGACGATGATCAGGCGCGCCAGCGCGCCTTGGGGCACACGACCGGGATCCGCCTTGATCAGGCCCTGGATCAGCGCCTCGAGCGCTTCCTCGGTGGGCACGTTGCCGACACCCGAGCCGATCAGTACCGTGCACAGGGTCTTCGCGTGCGGCAGCGAGCCGACCGCGTGGATCAGGCTCTCGGCCAGTTGCTGCGCCTGTCGCTGGCCGAAGCTGCCGGTGCGTCCCATGCCGCAGACGGCGACGGCCGCGGACTTCGAGGAGGACCGAGCCTCTGAGCCGGCATCGCGCACCCAGGGCACGAAATGGACGTCGCCGAGGTTCCCCTTGATCACTCCCCGTCGCGTCAGCCCGGTGATGACAAGCCGGTCCTGGCGGTCGACGTCGGCCTCGCGCAGACCCGACACTGCGCGGTCGAGCGCCAGCTCCGCGAACTGCGGCTCGACACCCATGTAGTGGCCCACCGCGTAGACATCGGCCTCGATCTCCAGGATGTCGGCGCAATGGACCTCGACGCGCAGGCGGCGCCGGGATCCCGGCGCCTGGGCCGAAGGCTCCGGCTGCGCGTCGGGCGCGGCGGCTCTCGTCACTTGCCAAGGCCCGTCGTCGTCGCGCGACGGCTTTCTGCGCGCTCTCGTCGAGCATGCACTTCATTGCGCGGCGGCCGCGGCGCGGCAAGCGCCTCGAAGCGCGGGTCGCCGTGCAGTGCCTCGAAGGCCGGTGTCACGCGCAGGAAGGGCAGCGAGGTCGAGCGCTCCTGCACCGCCGTTTCGAGCGCGGCCAACGCCTCGTCGCGGCGGCCGGCGGCCGCGGCAGCGCGCGCAAGCGACCAGGCGGACACGCGGCGTTGGGCCGCGATGCGCACAAGCGCCTCGTGGTGCGCGGCGGCGATGTCGGCGCGGCCGCAGGCGGCTTCGATCAGCGCCGCGTGTTCGAGCCAGGCGGTATCGGCCTCGCCCTGGGGTCCGCAGGCGGCCAGCGCCGCGCGCGCCGCAAGAGCCTGCCCGTCCAGCGCCAGCGCCCAGGCCAGGCGCAGTTGCGAGGGCCGGTGCGTGGGAGCGAGCTCGAGCGCGCGCTGCAGCGCCTGCACGGCGTCGGCCCAGCGCCGCTGCAGCATCATGTGGTCGCCGAGGTTCATGTTCACGCCGACATCGAGCGGATCGACCAGCAGCGCCTGCGCCATCCACGCGCCCGCCTCGTCGAAGCGATGCGTCACCGCAGCGACGCTGGCAAGCTGCACCATCGCCAGGCTGTAGCTCGGCAGCAGCGTCAGCGCGCGCCGCAGGTCGCGCTCGGAGGCGTCGAAATCCAGCGCGAAGAAGAAGCGCAGCGCGCCGCGCAGCGACAGGCCGATGCCCAGGTCCGGGTCGAGCGCAAGCGCCCGCTGCAGATGCCCCTCGCAGATCGCGAGCAGTTCCGCGGGTTCGGCGGCACCGTAGTGCATCAGCATCAGCTCGCACTCGGCGCGCGAGGCCCACGCGGGCGCGAAGTCGGGCGCCGCGCTGCCGACGGCCGCGAACGCGGTGATCGCCTCGCGCAGCGCAGGCACCGTGCGCCGGCTCATCAGGTGGCGCCCGCGCAGGTAGTCCCGCAGCGGCTGCGCCGCCAGTGACGGCGGGCTGCGCCCGGCGTGGCCGTCGGCGTCGCGGTCGGTCGCCAGGCGCGCGTGGATCGCGGTGGCAATGCGCTCGGCAATCTCGTTCTGCACCTCGATCAGGCCCTGCAGCGTCCCGGTGTAGTCCCCCGCCCAGGCGTGCGCATCGCTGCGCACGTCGACCAGCCGGGCGATGACCTGCAGCCGCTCGCCGGCCTGGATCACCGTGCCCTCGACCGCCCAGTCGGCGCCGGTCTGCGCAGCGATCTCGGCCAGCGTGGCGCTGCTGCCCGCAAAGCGCAGCGCCGTCGTGCGCGAGAGGATGCGCACGCCCTGCAGCGCGCACAGCCGCAGGTTCAGCAGCTCGGTCAGGCCCTCGGCGACGAAGGCCTCGGCCTGCGCCGACACCTGCCGAAACGGCAGCACGATCAGCGACCCGCCAGGGCGCGCCGCCGCCGCGGGCGCCGCAGGTGCCGCCGGCACGGCATTCAGGGGCTGCACCGGCAGGCACAGGCGGTAGCCGCGCGTGGCGATGGTTTCGATGTAGGCGGGGGCCTTGGGATCGTCCCCCAGCGCGCGGCGCAACTGACGGATGCAGCGCGTGAGCGCGTCCTCCGAGACGAAACCGCGCGGCCACACGACCTCCTCGATCTGCCGGCGCGAGCGCGGCTCGCCATCGTGGCGCGCGAGCTCGAGCAGCACCTGCATCGCCTTGGGCTCGACGTGCTGCGCCCCCGCGGGCCCGAGGATGCGCCCCTGCAGCGGCAGCACCTCGCGCGTCCCGATGCGAAAGCCTTTCTCGAGTGCCATCGGCATTTCCTCGGAAAAACATCGGCGGCTCGCCCTGTACAGCAACTCGCCGCGCACCCAGGATCGCACTGTAGCAAGGCGCCCTGCTCGCCAGGGCGTCGGCCTGCGAGGAGGAGTTCATGATGAATCTGCCTGCACATACTGCGTGGACGAAGTTCGCGACACCTCTGGGTGGGTCGAATGCATCCCCTGACGAAGACACCCAACAGCGAGCGTACGTGCCGACTGGCAGGCATCCCGCTCGTGCGACGCACGCGTGGCGTGCGCTGGGTGCGCTGGCCTTGTTCGGCGGTCTGCACGCATCCGCGGCGGCGTGGGATCCGTTTCTCAAGATCGGAATGGGCTCGGCCGGTCACGAAGCGTCTTGCTTTAACTACCCGCAACGGGAAGCAACCGTGGCGCCGCTGCGCGGAGAGCAGACCTGCGCGCTTGCACCAAGTGAGGGCTACCTGCGTTCCGGCCACGCCGAGGTGGGCGCCGAATACGGTCTCCTGCGGACCACCGCAGCCGGGCACACCACCGGCAACAATCCGTTCTGGTCTGTCATGAACACGGGCGGATTCCTCGCGCAGTTCCAGGGTGTCTACCGTTTCGACGGCCCGACTTCCGAGGTCGACGTCAGCGTCAATCTGGTGCTCGACGGGACGCTGGCTTCTGAGTTGAGCGGAGAACGCTCGGGAACCGAGCTGAACCTGTGGGGAGGCGGGATCGTCCAGGGCATCACGACGCTGCACGTCGCCTCCGATGGTGCTGCGCGGCTCACCGCGAACACGCTCGCTCCAGGCGCCGACTGGCTGTCGCTCGCCAGCCCATCCGGCGCGCACCTGGAACTGCAGACGAGCAAGGTGCGTGTGTCCACCGGTATCGAGCAGCCTCTGCTGTTGAACATGGGCACCAGTTTCATGATCCAGAAGACCGGCTCGGCGGCGTTCGACCTGCTGCTCACGTTCCCGCTCTACGGTGCTCTGGTGTTCAACCTGCCGGACGGCTATACGGTGAGCGGCAACGGCATCGTCGACAACCTCTGGGTGGGCGCCATACCGGCAGTGCCCGAGCCCGCGAGCGCACTGCTGTCGGCACTCGGCCTGGGCGTCGTGAGCTGGCGGGTTCGTCGTCGGCGCGTGACCTGGACGCGAGGATGAGCAAAACCTGCTGAGAGGACATCGCAGCGAAATATCCGGAACGCCCGATATCGGCCCGAAAGGAGGAGTTCGTGATGAATGCGCTTGCACGTGCTTCGTGGACGAAGTCCATAGCGCCCGTGGATGCGGTGACCGCGCCCACCCGACAAGACGAGTGCTCCCGCGATGCGCGCCTCGCGTGCCGAAAGGAGGGGGTTTGTCTCGCCGTTGTTGCAGTCGTCCTCGGCACAGGCCTCTGGGCACCCGGGATCGCGCTGGCCGCCGAACCGTACGTGCGAATCGAAACTCGGCTCAACGAGAACAAATGTCCTTCAGCCGACTATTCCCAGAGCAATAGCGCCGGGCCGATCAGCTTTCAGGGCGAATGCTTCGCGGACCACGGAGGCACGGGAACGCGCCACTCGTGGTACTCGGCCGGAGCCGACTATGGCGTCGTACGCGCCACCTCCAAGGCCACCGTCGATCGCGTCGATCCTTTCCAGAGCGGGGTCACGTTCGGCGGCAGGAGCGTTGCGGAGTTTTCCGGTGAATACGTGTTCGATGGCCCGGCGCGCTACGTCCCGATCCGGTTGAATCTGGATCTCGAGGGCCGGATGAGCCTGTCCCCTGGCATCGGGATCGCGGACGGCGCCGCTTTGCAAGTGGACGCCATCGTGAATTCCCAGCGCGAGCGAACTATCGCCGCCCTCTTCCAGGTCGGCTCGACGGACGAAGCCGGGTTCGAGCGCAGAAGCCTAGACTTTCCGCTCCTGGCCCCGGATGCCGCCTGGGAACAGCTTGCAAGCCCGGGTGGCGCGCAGCTGGACCTCCTGACCGGAACCTTCACGGTGCCCACCGGCACACCCATTTCGATTGGCCTGTATCTGCGAGCCCGTTATGACATCCGGGGCGCCGGCGCCGCCGATCTGGACTTCGCGTCGGGGCTGAGCTTTAACCGGGACGGCCCGGTGTTCACGCTGCCCGAGGGCTACACCGTCAACGGCCCGGGCGTGGTCAACAACCACTGGGTAGGTGCGATACCGGCAGTGCCCGAGCCCGCGAGCGCACTGCTGTCGGCACTCGGCCTGGGCGTCGTGACGTGGCGAGCGCGCAAGCGCCCGCGTTGAGAGCAGCCCGCAACAGAAGCTGCCGCCAAGGAGACGCCATGATGCCGCCGACGATTCGCACCCCAGGCGCACTTGCGACGCCCTTGCGGCAAAAGCCGCGTCGACGGCCGTGCGCGGCCGCGGCGGCAGCCGCACTGGCCGCGCTGATTCCGCTGTCCGGGGAGCGGTGGCGCCACACCCTTGTTCTCGCTGCTCAGGGTCGGCGTCGACGCCTCGGGAACCGGCGTCGGCATGGTGACGAGCACGGGTGCTGCCTTGAGCGCCCAATCGATGGAGGTCGGCGTTGCCGGCACCGGCAGCGGCGCCGGCAACGGCACGATCGACAGCAAAGGAGCGGTGATCGGGGGGTGGAGCACCCTGTCGGTGGGCGCCTCGAGCAAGGGCGCAGCGACGAGCCAGACCCTCAGCGCGACGGGCACGATCAAGGCGGGCAGCGTGTCCGACTTCAACGTCTATCGCATCGGCGTCCTCCGCAACGCCAGCGGCGCCGATTCGACCGCGCGTGGCGAGGTGATCACACCCGGCACGGGCGCGTCGACACCAGCCTTCGGGCTGGACGTCGGCGTGCTGAGCTCCACCGGCGACCGTACCCGCGCGACGGGGGTGCTCGATCTCGGCAAGACCTCGTTCTCGCAGTCGTTCTCGACCGAGTCCATCAACATCGGCGTGAGCGTCAGCGCCGGAGGCGGCTCCTTCGCGGACGGCACCGTCAAGGTGGACGGCAGGGGCGGCGCTTTTCGGCAGATCTGGGTCGGCGCCACCGGAGGCACATCCGCCGCGCAAGCGCTCGCCAGCGGCGCCCGGGGGCAGTTCCGGGTGGGTGGTGATGTCGATGTCGCTTACGGCGGCGCCTGGGTCGGCAGCGCTACCGGCTTTCGCCACGACGGCGATGCCTACGATCAGGCGAATGGAGATGCCGAGATCGGCGGCGCTCTGCGCCTGGCTCATATCGACTCGCTGGGCATCGGCCTTGCGCAGGGCGGCGAAGCCACGGGCTCGCTGCGGGCCGGCCGGCTCGAGCTGACCGCAACCGGCGACGGCCCCTGGTTCAGCATCGGCCACGCATGGGGCGGCGGCAAGACGACCGGCGCGCTCGAAGTCGGGGCGATCGCAGCCGATCCGGGCAGTAGGATCGCTCAGCTGGTCGTCGGAGGGTTGTCGGGGGGCGACGCGCGTGCCGATGGAAAGCTGCGCATCGGTCATGGAGATCTGCAGGTCGCTCGTGACGTGTGGATCGGGGCGGGCACAGGGGTCAGCGCGCGAGGCGAGGCCACGCTGGGCGGCGTGCTCGCCGGCAGTGGCAACTCCATCTTGAACGTGGGCTTCGCGGAAGCCGCCGCTGGTACGACGATGGGCGCCGACGTGAGCGGCACGCTCGCCGTCGCGGGGATACGGGACTTCAGGAGCTACAGGGTCGGCACGCTCCTGGGCGTGAGCGCGGCGGACGCGCGTGCGGTGGGCGCGGTGAGCGCATCGGGCACCGACGCATCCACGGTGGCGGACAGCATCAGCGTCGGCGTCCTCAGCCGCACCGGTCCGCGAGCGCAGGCGACCGGAATGCTCGATCTCAGCCATTCGTCCCTCCGCTTCGACGGCTACGACGACGGCGTCGCGTGGATTGGCTACGCCGATTCCGGTCGCGGCTCTTTTGCCGAGGGCACGGTCAGCATCGGCGGGGACGTAGGTCGGATGCGTGCACTCGTCGTCGGCCAAGTTTACGGAAGCACGCAGGAGCGCGCCGGCAGCAGCGCCCGGGGAGAGTTTCGCGTCGGCGGCAACCTGGACCTGGACGTGACGAGGGGCGAACCGCGGATCTTCATCGGCAGCACCGGGGAGGGAGGTGCGGATCGCGATGGCAGCTTCTTCGACCAGGCCAACGGCAGCGTGCAGGTGGGCGGGCGCCTGCGCACCCAGGACAGCGCCCGGTTCGCGATTGGCACCACGGTAGGCGGCGAAGCGACCGGTGCGCTCCAGGCCAGTCGCATCGAGATCACGCCCTACGGCGCCGACCGCTGGAGCTCGATCTGGATCGGATCGTCAGGCTCCGGCGGCAAAGCCAGCGGCATCCTGCAGGCGGGCCGCTTCGAGATGGCCGCGAACGCCAAGCTCGATCAGTTGGTGGTGGGCGCGTCCAACAACGGCACCGCGCGAGGCGAACTGCGCAGCGACGGCGGCCAGCTTCGCATCGGTCAGCTCTTCGTCGGCGACACGGGCTCGGCAGACGCGGGCAGCGCCCAAGGCAGCGTCCAACTGCGCGCAACGCAGCTCACGGCCGACGACGTGCGTGCCGGCGTCGGCATCGGTGCGTCGGCGAGCATCGGCTTGATGCAGTCGCAGGCGCAGGTGAACGGGGACTTCCGCCTCGACAACGGCGAACTCCTGCTCGACGACAGCCTGCTGCAGATCCTGGACACGCTGACGCTGGGCAGCGGCGCCACGCTCCAGATCGACATCGACGGTCTGCTGCGCGGCACGCAGTACGGCGCGATCGACGCCGACCTGGTGAGCCTTGCCGGCACGCTGGCGATCGACCTCGGTGATTTCGACTTCTTCGGCGACTCGTTCGCATTCGACCTCGTCGTCTCGGGCGGCAGCGATGGCATCACCGGCGACTTCACTTCGGTGCTGATCCAAGGCCTGGCCGCGGGCTACGAGGCGCACTACGGCATCGAGCTCGATTCGACCGAGGTCTACCGCCTGCGCCTGACGCGTGAGGCCGCCACCGTCGCGGAGCCGGGGACGCTGGCGCTGCTGCTGGGATGCCTCGTCGTGAGCGCGGGTGTGCGGCGCAGGGCGAAGGCCTGATTGCAGGGCTGCGGGCATTGCACGACGAACCCGCGGGACCGACGTCGGCCGACCCATGAGGAGCAAACGCATGAAGACCGCAGAAACCGGGGCGAGGCCGACCACTGCTCGATCGTGGCTGCAATCGGTGATCGCTGTGGCGATCCTTGCGACTCCACTGGCCCTGCAAGCCCAGGGATACCGCGGCGAGCCGAAAGTGATGACGGACCGGGGAAGCTGGCAGACGACCCTGCTGGGCCGCGACATCCACGGCAGCCCGGTGGATCTGCTCGTGGCCGGCGAACCCAATCCGGCCGCGGTCTTCCTCTACGACACGCTGCTGGACCTCACCTGGTACAACCCTTCGTTCGAGGACAACCCGCTCTCCATGGGCTGGGGCGCCGCGATGGAGTGGACGAGGGATCTGGACGTCGGCGGCTTCACCGGCTGGCGATTGCCCCACGTCGTCGACATCGGCAGCGACGGATGCAACTACAACCCCCGAGGCGGAACCGATTGCGGCTACAACGTCCGCATCCTTGGCGACAACGGCGAGCATCTGTCCGAGCTCGCGCACCTCTATCACGTCACGCTCGGCAACTACGCCGTCTACCAACCGGGCACCGAGATCAAGGTCGAGAACGACGCCTGGGGCTTGTGGAATTCGGGCCCCTTCCAGAAGCTCTACCAGTCCTACTACTGGCTCGACACGGGTCATTTCAAGAACCCGCTCTGGGCATGGTACTTTTTCTTCTATGAGGGCTTCCAGGAAGACACGCGGCCGCGGAACCTGGCCGCGTTCGTCCTCGCGGTCCGCCCGGGCGACGTGCTGAGCCCCGTCCCCGAACCCGCCCAATGGTTGATGATGCTGGCCGGCATCGGGCTGGTCGTCGGGGCCGCCGGTGCCCAGCGGCGCCGACGCTAAGGGGCGCAGGCCGGCTCCCGGTTCCGGGAGCGGCTCATGCGGTCCGGCCCTGCCCGGCCCGGTGCCGTCGGCTCGCGCTCAGCGCGGCCGCGTTGCCCAGACGACGTAAGCGGCGATGGCCTCGCGCTGCGATTGATTCAGCGTCTCGGCAAACGAGGGCATGACGCCGAGACCGTCGCGCAGCACCGCGAGCACCTGATCCTTCGTGGGCTGCAGTTCGTCCAGGTCAGGGCCGATCGGACCGCTGGCCTCGGCATCCTTGAGCGTGTGGCAGGTCGAGCAGGGCGGATTCGCGTCGCTCTTGAAGAGCGCCTTGCCCAGCTGAATCTGGGGGTCGTCGGCCTGAGCCGGGCGCACGGCGCCCGGCATCACCATCCCGAGCGCGAAGACGCCGATCGCCAGCGCATGGAAAGCCGCTCGGGACCGACGGATTCCCCGCAGGCGCGCCAGATGGCCCGCCTCGCACGCTGCGCGCGGATCCACCTCAGGCAACCGTCAGCTCGAGGCTGCGATCGAGCCAGCTGTTGTTGTTGTAGCCGCGCTCGTTCTCGATCCGCTCCCGTGGCTGCACGTCGCCACGCGCGTTGGTGGCGCGGCTGGCGATCCGGTACGTGCCCGACGCGAGATCGACCGGGAGGGTGAAGTGGCGCCAAGCGTAGCGCCCCAGATCGGGACCGAAGAGACGCGCGGTCTGCCACGTCCGGCCGTCGTCGATCGAGACCTCGACGCCCGTCAGTGGGGAGAAGCCCCCGAAGGCCAGGCCGCCGATCTGCACCCGCCCGGCGCGTGCCGGCGCTTCGTGTCCGTACGGTGTCGTGATCCAGGAGTTCACCGGCACCTCCCAGAGCGAGGGCGCACTGGGCGAGCCCTTGACGCCCACCGGCGTGAAGCGATAGCTGGTCTGCTGGATTTTGGCCGCCGACTGCTCCGCGGTGAAGGCCAGCTGCTTGACGTACTTGATGTGGTTGACGCCCATGTAGCCGGGCACCACCAGGCGCAGTGGTCCTCCATGCGCCAACGGCAGCGGCTCGCCGTTCAGTTCCCAGGCCAGCAGCGCGTCGTCGAGCGCGGAGATCGGAATCGAGCGCTCGACGACGACGGTGTTGCGGTCGACGCCGGCCGGAAGCGGCTCGCCGCCGGTTCCCGTCACGTACTTCATGCCGCTGGCCACGCCGCCCAGCGCGGCGGCCACGGACTTCAGAGGCACCCCGGTGAAGACCACGCACCCGGCCGCGCCCTCGCGCCACTGCGTGCCGCTGGGCTTATGCGGGAAGTAGCCCCGGCCATTGCCCGAACACTGCAACACCATCGCGACCGATGCGACGTCGATGCGCTTGAGTTCGCCCAGGGTCGTACGCATCGGCTTGCCGACGCCGGCGAACTCGATGACCCAGGAATCCGGGTCGCGAACAATGTCTTCCGACGGCGGATTGAGGTTGTTGCGCACGTACAGGTGCTGGATCGGCGTCAGCGCGCCCTGCCCCATGTAGCTGCGGCGCAGCTCGATGGTGTTGGCGCTGTGCACGGTCATCGCTGCCCGGTCCTTCCAGCTCGCGTACTCGGGCAAGGCCTTGGCACCACTGGCGGTGACGCGCGCCCGCGGGTCGGCGCGGATGCCGTCGGCCAGCGCCAGCTCGGGCGTCGAGGCCATGGCCGCCAGTGCGCCGCCGGTGAAGAGAGCGCGGCGGCGGCTCGGATTCGGGGCTTGCGGATCTTGCATCGTCTCCTCCTGATTCGGGATCCTGTCCATGGGGACGCCTTGCCTGCAAACGCCCTTCGGCACGTCGAGCGGGACGCGCATCGGCGCCAGGCAGGCGGCGAACCATCATAGTGTAGTGCGACCACGCCCGCACCGGATCACGCCGGCACGCGTCTGCAACCCCCGGCACGATGGAAGAGGAAATCCGAGGATCGAACACCGAGGACGAGCGTAGGGTTCAGACAACAGTCAGGCGTCGAGGATCGGCGTCGACGGCCATCCCCGCGCGCGCAGCGCGTCGGTCGCGGGATCAACGCGCGTCGCCGCTGGCATCATTGCGGGTTTTCCACGCTTTGATGTTCGGGAGAAGGTCGACATGCGCAAGATGGCCGTTCTGGCGACGCTGCTTGGCGCTTTCACGCTGGCCTGGGCTCAGGAGGAGCCGCGGGTCAACGTCTACAACTGGAACGACTACATCGCCCGCGACACCATCGCCAACTTCGAGAAGGCCAGCGGCCTGAAGGTCCACTACGACCTCTACGAGAGCAACGCGATGCTGCAGGGCAAGCTGCTCACCGGCAAGAGCGGCTACGACGTGGCCTACCCGAGCGTCGAATACGCCGGCCGGCAGATCCAGGCCGGCATCTTCCAGCCGCTGGACAAGTCGGCGCTGCCCAACCTCAAGAACATCGACCCGATCATCCTGAAGGCGATCGAGAACGCCGACCCGGGCAACCGCTACCTGATCCCGTACATGTGGTACACGACCGGGGTCGCGATCAACGTCGAGAAGGTGAACAAGGCGCTGGGCGGCACGCTGCCCGAGGACGCCTGGTCGCTGCTCTTCGACCCGGCGGTGGCGGCCAAGCTGCAGGACTGCGGCATCTCGATCATGGACGAGGCCAGCGACGTGATCCCGGCGGCGATGCTCTGGGCCGGCATGGACACCACGAAGATGGACCCGAAGGACATCAAGGCCGTCGTCGATCGCATCCTGCCGGCGCGGCGCTTCGTGCGCACCTTCAACACCGCGCCGATCGACCAGATGGCCAAGGGCAGCCTGTGCGTGGCGATGATGTTCTCGGGCGACTCGATGATCGCGGCCAAGCGTGCGGCCGAGGCCAAGACCGGCGTCGAGCTGCGCTACATCCTGCCCAAGTCCGGCGCGATGATGTCGATCGACGTGATGGCGATCCCCAAGGACGCGCCACACCCGCGCAACGCGCATGTCTGGATCAACGCGATGATGGATCCCGCGGTGGTGGCCGGCATCTCCAACGAGACCTACTACATCAGCGCCAACACCGCGGCGATCCCGCTGACGGCCAAGACGCTGACCGACAACCCGGTGATCAACGTGCCCGACGCCGACAAGCGCCGCCTGCGCGCCAAGCCGGTGCTGACGCAGCCGGTGCAGCGCGGCATGACGCAGGCGCTGTCGCGCTTCAAGGCAGGGCGCTAGATCGTGGAGGCCGCCGCTGCCGGGCAAGGCACCGGCTTCCTGCGCGTCGAGGGCGTCAGCAAGCGCTACGGGCAGACGCTGGCCGTCGACGACATCTCGCTCTCGATCACGAAGAACGAGATCTTCGCGCTGCTGGGCAGCTCGGGCTGCGGCAAGTCGACGCTGCTGCGCATGATCGCGGGCTTCGAGACGCCGAGTGCCGGCCGCATCGTGCTCGACGGCGAGGACATGACGCGCGTCTCGCCGCACCACCGGCCGACGAACATGATGTTCCAGTCGTACGCGCTGTTCCCGCACCTGACGGTGCGCGAGAACGTCGCCTTTGGCCTGCGCCAGATCCGCCCGGCGCTTCCCCGCGGGACGATCGACGCGCGCGTCGATGCGCTGCTCGATCTCGTGCAGCTCAGGCCGCTGGCCACGCGCAAGCCGAGCGAGCTCTCCGGCGGCCAGCAGCAGCGCGTGGCGCTGGCGCGCAGCCTCGCGCGCGAGCCCAAGCTGCTGCTGCTGGACGAGCCGCTCTCGGCGCTGGACAAGAAGATCCGCCAGCGCACGCAGCTCGAGCTCGTCGAGCTGATCCGCCGCGTCGGCGTGACCTGCATCATGGTCACGCACGACCAGGAGGAGGCGATGGCGATGGCCGACCGCATCGGCATCATGTCGCCGCACGGCACGCTGCTGCAGGTCGGCGCACCGGGCGAGGTCTACGAGCATCCGCGGACGCGCTACATCGCCGGCTTCGTCGGCGAGACCAACCTCTTCGAGGGCCGCTTCGAGTCCGGGCGCCTGGCCTGCCCCGGGCTGCCGCAGCCGCTTGCGCTGCCGGCCGGGACCGCCACCCCCGAGGGCACGCCCGCGTGGCTGTCGGTGCGCCCGGAGCGCATCACGCTGCACGGGAGCGATCCGGGCGAGCAGGCCGGCAACCGCATCGCCGGGCGCGTCGGCGGCATCGCCTACCTGGGCAGTCACTCGATCATCCAGGTCGAGATCGGGGGCGGGCGCACGGTCACGACCGACCATGCCGCCGGTGCGCTCGCGCAGCGCACGCCCGCGACCGGTGAGGCGGTCTGGGTCGCGTGGCCGCCCGAGAACGGCGTGGTGCTCACCCAATGAACGCGCTGCTGCGGCTGCTGGCGCGCGGGCGCCTGTGGGTCGACGCCCTGCCCTGGGGCTGGATGCTGCTGTTCTTCGCGGCGCCGTTCGCGCTCATCGCCGGCGTCAGCCTCTCGACCTCGGAGCTCTCGATCCCGCCCTACATCTGGCCGCTGCGCGAGGAAGGCGGGAGCTGGCAGTTCCTGCCCGATCTCTCCAGCTACGAGCGGCTGTGGGACGAGGTGCTGGCGCTGTTGTCGGCCGGCGGCGAGCTCGAGTACCTGGGCGCCTACGGCAACGCGCTGCTGCTGGCCGCGCTGACGACGCTGGGCTGCCTGCTCGCCGGCTACCCCTTTGCCTGGCGCATTGCTCGCGCCGGCGAGCAGTGGCGCAACACGCTGCTGCTGCTGGTGATGCTGCCGTTCTGGACCTCGTTCCTGCTGCGCGTGTTCGCGTGGATGGGCCTGCTCGATTCGAGCGAGGTCGGCCTCGTCAACCAGCTGCTGCTGGGCCTTGGGCTCGTCGACGAGCCGCTGCAGCTGCTCTACAACCGCGGCGCGGTGCTGATCGGGATGATCTACAGCTACCTGCCGTTCATGGTGCTGCCGCTCTACGCCAACCTCGTGAAGCTCGACCAGCGCCTGCTCGAAGCGGCACGCGACCTGGGCGCAAGCGGCTGGACCACCTTCGTGCACGTGACGCTGCCGCTGTCGCGGCGCGGCATCGTCGCCGGCTCGATGCTCGTCTTCATCCCGGCGGTGGGCGAGTTCGTGATCCCCGACCTGCTGGGCGGCGGCGGCGTGATGCTGATCGGGCGCAAGATCTGGGACGACTTCGGCCCGAACCAGGACTGGCCGATGGCCGCGGCAGTGGCCGTCGTGATGGTGGCCGTGCTCGTCGTGCCGATCATCACCCTCTACCACGCGCAGCGCGACGAGGGCCGCAGGCGATGAGCACGGCGCGCCACGGCTGGGGTTCGACGGCGTGGATGCTGTTCGTCTACGCTTTTCTCTACCTGCCGCTCGTCTGCCTGGTCGTGTTCTCGTTCACCGCGGGCGAGATCACGACGCAGCTCAGCGGCCTGTCGCTGCGCTGGTACGAGGCGCTCTTCAGCGATGCCGAGATCGGCGCCGCGGTGCTGCTGTCGCTGCGCATCGCGGCGCTCGCGGCAACGACCGCGGTCATCATCGGCACGGCGGCCGCGCTCGTGCTCGTGCACTGGCCCGCGCTGCGCGGCAACCAGCTCCTGGCCGGCCTGACGACGGCGCCGATGGTGCTGCCCGACGTCGTCATCGGCTTGGCGCTCGTCCTGCTCTTCACCCACCCGTGGATGCAGTGGCTGGGCGGCCGCGGCGTCACCGCGATCTGGATCGCGCACACGACCTTGTGCACCGCCTACGTCAGCATCGTCGTGCAGTCGCGGCTGGCGGAGATGGACCGCTCGCTCGAGGAGGCGGCGCTGGACCTGGGCTGCCTGCCGGCCAAGGTCTTCTTCGTCGTCACCGCGCCGGTCATCGCGCCGGCGCTGGCTGCCGGCTGGCTGCTGGCCTTCACGCTGTCGATGGACGACTTCGTGCTCGCCGCGATGCTCTCGAGCCCCGGCAGCACCACGCTGCCGGTGCTCATCTTCGCGCGCCTGCACCACGGGCTCAAACCCGAGATCAACGCGCTGGCGACGATGATCGTCCTCGTCGTCTCGACCGTCGTGTTCGGCGCACACCTCGCCAGCTCGCGCGCACGCCGGCGCCGCCTGGCCGCTGCCGCGGCGGCGCGCGCGGAGCCGGCGTAGCGCGAGCGGCGACGCGCGCCTCGCCGCCGGTCGCGCTGCTTGCCACCCGGACTACGCCGCAGGTTTGGGCGCGCCACCGCCCGCGCGGTCGCAGACCCAGCCGGCGGGCATCCGGCCCGAAGCGAGGAAGGCCAGCATCTGCTCGCCGCTCTCGCCCGCGTGCGCGGCGTCGGCCAGCGAGTAGACGATCTTCTCCTCCTTGTCGTTGTGCGGCGCCAGCACCTGTTCGAGCTCGGTCAGGACTTCGGCCGTCCGTGGCGCCGGCGCACCCTGCTCGAGCAGCGCGTCGAGTTCGTCGAGCAGCGGCCACATCTGGCCATGCTCGCGCAGCATCACGAAGATCGCGGCAAACGCCCGGCCCTTGCGCATCGGCGGGAAGAGCATCGTCTCCTCGAGGTAGATATGCCGGCGCAGCGCCTGCAGCGCCCGCAGCGCCATCGGCGCGGCAGATGCAGGCGCGCCGCCGCCGGACAATGCCGCCCTGCACGCGGCCAGGGCGGCGTCGATTTCCTCGTGTTCTTTCTGCAGCGCCTGTGCAAGCCTCGTCACGGCGATCTCCTCGGTCTTCCGCATGGCCTCGACTATCGCGCAGTCCGCAAGACCCCGGGCGCACCGTGCCGGTTCGGGGCAAGATGCGAGCCTGGGCGGTGGCGCCCGCAAGGGGCATGACAGGTATGAAGATCCTCGTTCTCGGCGCCGGCGCGATCGGCGGCTACTTCGGCGGCCGGCTCGCGCAGGCCGGCGCCGACCTGCGCTTCCTCGTGCGCGAGCGGCGGCAGGCGCAGCTTCGCGCAAGCGGCCTGGTCGTCAAGAGCCCGCACGGCGACTTCAGCCTGCCGGTGCAGGCGCTGACGCGCGAGCAGATCGACGCGCCGGCCGATCTCGTGCTGCTCACCTGCAAGGCCTACGACCTGGACGATGCGATCGCGACGATCGAGCCGGCCGTCGGGCCGGAAACGACGGTGCTGCCGCTGCTCAACGGCATCGCGCACATCGAGCGCCTGCAGGCGGCCTTCGGCGCCGCGCGCGTGGCCGGCGGCAGCTGCCAGATCCCGGCCACGCTCACGGCCGAAGGCACGGTGGTGCAGCTCGCCGATTTCCACCGCATCGTCTTCGGCCTGCTGCCGCAGACCGCGCCGCAGGCCGAGGCGAAGCTGCAGGCGCTGCTCGCGCTCTACCAGCGCACCCCGGTGGGCGTGGAGCTGGCGCCGGACATCATGCTGGCGCTGTGGGAGAAATTCGTCGGCCTCACGACGCTGGCGGCGATGACCTGCCTGATGCGCGGCGCGGTCTGCGACATCCTCGCCAGCGACGAAGGCGCGGCGCTGCTGGAGGAGACCTACGCCGCCTGCACCGCGGTGGCCCAGGCCGCCGGCCAGGCGCCGCGCGACGCGGTGATGGCGCACTTCAAGGCGATGTTCGCCAACCGCGGCTCGGCGGTCACCGCGTCGATGATGCGCGACCTCGAAGCCGGCGGCCGCACGGAAGGCGCGCACGTCGTCGGCGACATGCTCGCGCGCGCCCGCGCCGCAGGCATCGCGCCCGGCCCGCTGCGCCACGCCTGGTGCCACCTGCAGACCGCCGAGCAGCGGCGGCTGCGGGAAAGCGCAGAGCGAACCACTGGCGGCTAGCGTCGGCGAACCTCCCGGGCAGCGTCCTCGATCACCTGTGCGCCCTCGGCCTCGAGCAGCGGACCGTTCACCTCGACCGGCGTGCTTGCGTGCGCAAGCACCTCGCGCAGCGTGATCGGCAGCAGCGCACCGCCCGCCAGCCGCGCCATCTCGGACTGCGAGACCGAGAACACGACGCGCCTGACACCGGCCCAGTACATCGCGCCGGCGCACATCGCGCAGGGTTCGCCGCTGGCGTAGACGGTGGCGCCCTGCAGGGCCTCGGGTCCCAGCACCCGCTGCGCGTCGCGCACCAGTTCCATCTCGGCGTGCGCGGTGACGTCGCGCGCGCTCGTCTGGCGGTTGCGCGCTTCGCACACGCGCTGCCCGTCCTTGACGAGCACGGCGCCATAAGGCCGGTCGCCGGCCGCGGCCGCCTGGCGCGAGAGCTCGATCGCGCGGCGCAGGTGGATCTCGTCATCGTTCACTTCAGGAGCCCTCCGATCGACGTGTCGAGAAGTGTCCGCGCTGGCCGCTCCCGAGTGAAGCCCTTGGCGTGGCCGAGGACGTTCACTCCGCCAGCAGGTCCAGCAGCGTGCGCGCGACGACCTTGGTCGCGCGGCGCAGGTCCTCGAGCACGATGTGCTCGTCGGCGCGCTTGGCGTTCGATTCGAGCACGGTGCGCGGGCCCGCGCCGTAGATCACCGCGGGGATGCCGCGCTCGCAGAAGAGCCGCGCATCGGTGTAGAGCGGCGTACCGCAGGCCTCGACCGGTTCGCCGAAGATGCGGCTCGCGTGCGTGGTCAGCGCGTCCACCAGCGGCTTGTTGCCCGGCAGCGGCTTCATCGCGTGCGCGAGCAGCAGGCGCCGGATCTCGACGCTGGCGCCCGGCAGCGTCGCCACCGCGGCCTCGATCATCTGCCGCAGCGCGGCCTCGACCTGCGCCGGATCCTCCTCGGGGATCATGCGGCGGTCGATCTTCAGCACCACCTTGCCCGGGACGACGTTGGTGTTGGTGCCGCCGGAGATCTGGCCGACGTTGATGTAGCCCCAGTTGATGCCCTTGACGGCGCTCTTGTGCCCGCGCAGGCGCTCGTTCTCGGCGTAGAGCGCGGTCAGCACGCGATTCGCGGCCTGCAGCGCGTCGACCGCGGTCTCGGGCACCGCCGCATGGCCCATCTTGCCGTGAACGGTGGCCTCGAGCTGCAGGCAGCCGTTGTGCGCGGTCACGACCTGGTAGCTGAAGCCCGCGGCGATCTCGAGGTCGGGCTTCGTGAGCCCCTGCTCGAGCAGCCAGCCGGGCCCGAGGATGCCGCCGAACTCCTCGTCGTAGGTGAAGAGCAGGTCGATGCCGCCGGCCAGCGGCACGCCCGCGGCCTCGAGCGCGCGCGTGGCGAAGACGAAGGTCGTGAAGTCGCACTTGCTCACCGCGGCGGCGCGGCCGTAGAGCCTGCCGCCTTCGATCTCGCCGCCGTAGGGATCGTGCGTCCAGCCCTCGCCCGGCGGCACGACGTCGCCGTGCGCGTTGAGCGCGACGATGCGCCCGCCGGCGCCATAGCGCCGCTGCACGACGAGGTTGGTCAGCGACTGCAGCCCGTAGTCGTGCACGAGCGCCGCAGGAACCTCGTGCGCAACGGCATCGAAGCCCCAGGGCGCCAGGAGTTCGTGCGTTTTCAGCGCGTGCGGCGTGTTGTTTCCCGGCGGCGTGTCGGTGGGCACGCGCACCAGTTCCTGCAGCAGCCGCACCTGCTCGTCGAAGTGCGCGTCGACGAAGGCGTCGAGCGCGGCGTAATGCGGGGATCGGTCGGATGGCTTCATTTCGTTTCCGCGGCGAGTTGGTCGATGAGGTGCTGCATCGCGCGCACCGCCAGGTCCATGTCGTGGCTGGTGCTGGATTCGAGCGGGTTGTGGCTGATGCCGGCGTTCTCGCCGCGCACGAAGAGCATCGCCTGCGGCAGCAGCTCGTGCAGCTTCATCGCGTCGTGGCCGGCGCCGCTGGGCATGCGCTTGATCGGCAGGCCCAGCGCCTGCACGGCCGCCTCCCAGCGCGATTGCCACTGCGGGGCGCTCGGCGCTGCGGCCGCGCGCATCGTCTCCTCGGTGCGGTGGCGCAGGCCGCGCCGCTGGCAGATCGCGTCGAGCTCGGCGAGCACGTCGCGCGCGCAGGCATCGCGCACCGGGTCGGTGGTGGCGCGGATGTCCAGGCTGAAGCGGCAGCGTCCGGGGACGACGTTGATCGAGCCGCTCGGCACCTCGAGCATGCCCACGGTGGCGACCAGGTCCGGCTCCTGCGCGCCGCGGCGCTCCATCGCGAGCACGAGGTCGGCCGCGGCCGCCGCGGCGTCGCGGCGCTGGCCCATCGGCGTCGTGCCGGCGTGGCTGGCCATGCCGATGATCTCGCCCTGGTAGCGCACGCCGCCGTTGATCGAGGTGACGACGCCAAGCGGCAGGTCCAGGGCGTTGAGCACCGGCCCCTGTTCGATGTGGACCTCGATGAAGGCCAGGTAGCGCGAGGCGTCGCGCCGCAGCCTGGGGATGTCGGCGATGCACAGGCCCGCGTGTTCCATCGCCTCGCGCATCGTGATGCCCTCGGCGTCGCGCTGCTCGAGCCAGGCGGGGTCGAAGTCGCCGATCAGCGCCCCCGAACCGAGGAAGGTCGCCTTGTAGCGCTGCCCCTCCTCCTCGGCGAAGCCGACGACCTCGATGCCGAAGGGCAGGCGCCGCCCGGCGCGCGAGAGTTCACGCACGCAGACCATCGGCACCAGGATGCCCAGGCGCCCGTCGTACTTGCCGCCGTTGCGCACGGTGTCGTAGTGGCTGCCGGTCATCAGCCGCCGTGCGTTGCGGTCCGTGCCGTGATAGACGCCGACGACGTTGCCGACGGCGTCGATCCCGACCTCGTCGAAGCCGCAGTCGGCGCGCATCCAGTGCGCCAGCCGCTGCGCGGCGGCGCGATGCGCGTCGCTGAGATAGGTCACCGTCAGCTCACCGCGCTCGGCGTAGGGTGGCTCGCTGTGGCTGGCCAGGCGCTCGGCCCAGTCCCAGACCTGGTTGCCGAGCTCCGGCTGCTCGCCGAACTTGTCAGAGAGGCGAATCTCGGCGATGCGGTGGATGTTGCGCAGCGCCTCGTCGAACTCGAAGTCCGGGTGGTTGGCAAGGCGGCGCTCGAAGGTCGCGATGATCTGCTGCTTCGAGAGGCCTTCGCCGCGCGGCCCGCGCACCGCGAGGATGAAGGGGAAGCCGAAGCGCTCGTTGTACGCGGCGTTGAGCTGCTGGATGTGCGCGAACTCCTCGGGCGTGCACTGCGTGAGACCTGCCTTGCCCTGCTCGTGGGTCGACTCGGCGGTCAGCGTCTTCGCGACCATCGCCTTGCCGGCAAGTTCCGGGTGCGCACGGATGAGCGCGAGCTGCGCCTCGCGCCCCGCCTCGCGGACGGTCGTCGCCAGCGCATGCTCGAGCGCAGCCAGCGTCGCGAAGGGCCGGGCTTCCCAGGTCTTCTCCGCAATCCAGGGCGAATGCTCGTAGGTGCCGTCCAGCAGCGAAGTGAAGGCCTCGCGCGTGGCGGCGTTGAGTTCCTGCAGCGTCAGCAGAGCAACCATGCTCTCACTCCCAGACAAAGGCGGTGGCGGCATCGAAGGGATGCACCTGCTTCCAGTGCCGCGCGATCTCGACGCGGCGGGCGATCCAGACGCGCTCATGCGCCTGCACATGGTCGAGGAAGCGCTGCAGCGCGCGCATCCGCCCCGGCCGCCCGAGGAGCCGGCAGTGCATGCCGATGCTCATCATCGCGGGGCGCTCGTCGCCTTCGGCGTAGTGCACGTCGAAGGCGTCGCGCACGTACTGGAAGAACGCGTCGCCGTGACTGAAGCCCTGCGGCAGCGCGAAGCGCATGTCGTTGGTGTCCAGCGTGTAGGGGACGACGAGCTGGGGCGCAAGGCTGCCGTCGCTCTTCCTCACGTTCAGCCAAAACGGCAGGTCGTCGCCGTAATAGTCGCTGTCGTATTCGAAGCCGCCGTAGTCGGCGACCAGGCGCCGCGTATTCGGGCTGTCGCGCCCGGTATACCAGCCGGCCCCGTGCAGCTTGCGCGCGTGGTCGCCGGTCAAGCGCGCGATCGCCTCCATCGCGCGCGCCATGTGCTCGCGCTCGATGCTCTCGCCGAGGTTCTGGTAGTGGATCCAGCGCCAGCCGTGCGAGGCGATCTCGTGGCCGAGATCGACGAAGGCGGCCGTCACCTCGGGGCTGCGCTCGAGCGCCATGCCGACGCCGAAGACCGTCAGCGGCAGGCCGCGGCGCTCGAATTCGCGCAGCAGCCGCCACACGCCGACGCGCGAGCCGTATTCGTAGATGCCCTCCATGCTCAGATGGCGGGAGGGGTAGGAGGCCGGGTTGAACATCTCGGAGAGGAACTGCTCGCTGCCGGCGTCGCCGTGCAGCACGCAGTTCTCGCCGCCTTCCTCGTAGTTGAGGACGAACTGCAGCGCCACGCGCGCCTGGCTCGGCCACTGCGGATGCGGCGGCGTGCGGCCGTAGCCGCGCAGGTCGCGCGGGTAGCGGGGCGCCGACGCAGTGGAAGCGGTGGAAGCGGCGGTCATGGCTTGTCTCCCCTGGGCTTGAGCACCGAGGCCAGGTCCGGCGAACGCGGATCCAGGCGCAGGTTGCGCTCGACGCTCGTGATGTGCTGCTCCATCAGCCGCGCCGCGAGCCGGCCGTCGCGTCGCTCGAGCGCCTGCACGATCTCGACATGCTCGGCCTGCGAGTGGTCGGCCGAATGGCCGGACTGGTACATCAGCGCGATCAGCTGCGAACGCGAGAGCAGGTCGGCGATCAGCTGCGCGAGCACCTCGTTGCCGAGCAGGCGCGCGAGCACGACGTGGAAGTCCGCCAGCAGCCGCGTGCGGCCGCTCACGTCGTCGCGCGCCACCGCCTGGCGTTCGTCGCGCAGGTGCGCGCGCAGCTCGGCGAGCTGGGCGTCGGTGATCACCTTGGCGAGCTGGCGCACCATGCCGCCCTCGACCAGGCGACGCACCTCGTAGACCTGGCGCGCCTCCTCGATGCTCGGCATCGCCACGAAGGCACCGCGCGCGGGCTCGAGCGTCACCAGGCGGTCGCTGCTCAGCCGGTTCAGCGCCTGGCGCACGACGGTGCGCGAGACCGAGAACACGTCGGCGATCTGCTGTTCGACGAGCTTGGTGCCGGGCATCAGCCGGCGCTCGATGATCGCGGTGGTGATCGAATCGACGATCTGGTCGGTGACGCTGCCGGCGGCGCCGCCACCGGATCGCGGCGACTCGACCAGGCGCAAGGAGGGGGTGGCAGTCTTGGACACCTTGGCACAACTCCGCATTCGATACACAAGTGTATACACTAAAGCCACTGCGTGCAATCGGTCCAGGTCCCTGTGCTTGCCGGCCGCGCCGCGACGACCCTTGCTTCCGGCATGGCGTCTCCATGCGCACCCTGGCTCGTCGTTCGTTTCACGGGTTTTCCCGGATCACTAAAGTACACTGCACTGTATACAGTGTGCGCATGTCGCCGCGGGATCGCGCGACGGCGCAGGTTTCCGGTCTGCAGCCGCCGGCGCGTGGGGTGCGACCATCCGGCCTCACAGCACCCGCCGTGGTGGGGCTTGCGATGAGGCCGTGCGGTACAAACGCGGCGCCCGCGGCCAAGGACTGGTGGAGACCCCTCCGATGGAAGCCTATCTGCTCGACTGGGCCAACGTGCTGCTGCGCTGGACCCATGTCATCACCGCGATCGCCTGGATCGGCTCGTCCTTCTACTTCGTGCTTCTGGACAACAGCCTCACGCCACCCGAGCACGAGGACCTGAAGAAGAAGGGTGTGGATGGCGAGATGTGGGCCGTGCACGGCGGCGGCTTCTACCACTCCAACAAGTACATGGTGGCGCCGCGCTGGCGCCCGCTGCCGGAGAACCTGCACTGGTCCTACTGGGAGAGCTACTCCACCTGGCTCACCGGTTTCGGCCTCTTCACGGTGCTCTACCTCTTCAACGCCGGCAGCTTCCTCGTCGACAAGAGCGTCCACGACTGGTCGCCCGGTGCAGCGATCGCCGCGTCGCTCGGCTTCCTCGTCGTCTGCTGGATCGTCTACGACCTGATCTGCCGCACGCTCGGGCAGCGCAGGAACGGTGACCTGGTCGTCGGCATCTGCGTCTTCCTGCTGGTGATCTTCGCGTCGTGGCTGGCCTGCAGGCTCTTCGCCGGGCGCGCGGCCTTCCTGCTGGTGGGCGCGATGCTGGCGACGACGATGAGCGCCAACGTCTTCTTCTGGATCATCCCGGGCCAGCGCAAGGTCGTCGCGCAGCTTCGCGCCGGGCAGACGCCGGACCCGATCCACGGCCAGCGCGGCAAGCAGCGCAGCGTGCACAACACCTACTTCACGCTGCCGGTGCTGATCGCGATGATCTCCAACCACTACGGCTGGCTTTATCAGGGCCCGAACAACTGGCTCGTGCTGGTCTTGCTGATGCTCGCCGGCGCGCTCATCCGCCACAGCTTCGTCGCCCGCCACAAGGCGCATGTGCTGCACAAGCGCACGCCCTGGGAGCACGCGGTCATCGGTACGCTGCTGCTCGTGCTGCTGGCCTTCTGGCTCGCCCCCGCACCCAAGAGCGCCGAGGAGATCGCCGCAGCCAAGGCCGCTGCCGCCAAGCCGATCACCTACGCCGACGTCCGCGCCATCGTCGACCAGCGCTGCATCATGTGCCACGGCACGGCGCTGCAGGAAAAAGGCGTCGACCTGCACGACGCTGCCGGCCTGAAGAAGAACGCGCAGATGGCCTATCAGCAGGCCGCGGTGCTCAAGCTGATGCCGCTGAGCAACGCGACGCAGATGACCGAGATCGAGCGCGACACGATCAAGCGCTGGTACGAGGCCGGCGCGCCGGTGCAGTAGCCGCGGGCGCAGAGACCTTAGGGCGCGCCGCCACGCTGCTGCAGCAGCTGCGCAACGACCGCGATCGCGATCACCTCCGGCTCCTTGCCTTCGATCCCTTCGACGCCGATCGGGCAGGTCAGCCGCGCGAGCGCCGCAGGGTCGATCCCGCGCGCCTCGTAGCGGTGCAGGAAGCGGGCACGCTTGGTCTTCGAACCGATCAGCCCGAGATAGCCGAAATCGCCGCGGCGCAGGATGGCCTCGGCGATGCGCAGGTCCAGGTCGTGGCTGTGCGTGAGCACGAGGTAGAAGGCACCCGGCGGCGCCGAGCCGACCTCGGCCTCGACCGGTTCGATGCAGACGCGCTCGATGTGCGGCGCCGAGGGCGCGGCGGGGAATTCGGCCTCGCGCTCGTCGATCCACTGCACGCGGCAGTCGATGCCCTCGAGCAGCGCGACGATCGCGCGGCCGACGTGCCCGGCGCCAAAGAGCTGCAGCGTGAAGCGCGGCGCCGGCAGCGGCCAGGCCTCGAGCCGTTCGCGCGTCAGGCGCTGCGTGCGCAGCACGAGCGTGCCGCCGCAGCATTGCCCAAGCGTCGGGCCGAGCGCGATCGCCTCGTCCTGGGGGGCGTCATGGGCTTCGTCCTGCCCGGCCGAAAGCCTTGCGCGCGCGGCATCGATCGCGCGCCACTCGAGATGGCCGCCGCCGATCGTTCCGAGCACCTCGTCGGCCGACACGATCATTCGCGTGCCCGGCTGCCGCGGCACCGAGCCGCGCGCCGAGAGCACCTGCACCTGCATCGCCGCCCGCCCCTCGGCAAGCCAGCGCGCTGCCGCGTGGCGCAGCGCGGCGTCGGTCACGCCGCGCCGCCCTGGACAGCGTCGATCGCGTCGAGGATCGCTTCAGCGGTGGCCGGTGCGCGCAGCGGCGGGTCGACCCGGTGACCGCCGGCAGCCGAGATCGCGTCGCGGATCGCCAGCAGCACCGAGAACGGCAGCAGCAGCGGCGGCTCGCCCACGGCCTTGCTGCGGTGGATCGTCTCCCTGACGTTGTCACCGGCAAAGAGGCGCACGTCGAACACCGGCGGGCAGTCGTTGGCGGTCGGGATCTTGTAGGTCGACGGTGCGTGCGTCATCAGGCGGCCGCTCTGCGGATGCCACCACAGCTCCTCGCTCGTCAGCCAGCCCATGCCCTGGATGAACGCGCCCTCGACCTGCCCGATGTCGATCGCCGGGTTCAGCGAGCGGCCGACGTCGTGCAGCACGTGCGCGGCCAGCAGCTTGTGCTCCCCGGTCAGCGTGTCGACGAGCACCTCGGAGACCGCGGCGCCGTAGGCGAAGTAGTAGAACGGCCTTCCGGTCATCGTCTCCCGGTCCCACGACAGCCCGGGCGTCGCGTAGAAGCCGTCGCTCCAGAGCTGGACGCGCGCCTCGTAGGCGGCCTGCACCAGGGCGTCGAAGCGCTCGCTGGCCGCACCGGCGCTCACCCGCCCGTTGGCGAATCGCACCTCGCCGGCGTCGACGCCGTGACGCGACGCGAAGAACGCGGCCAGCCGCTGCCGGATCTGCCGCGCGGCGTCTTCGGCGGCCTTGCCGTTGAGGTCGGCGCCGGTGGAGGCCGCGGTGGCCGAGGTGTTCGCGACCTTGGTCGTGTCGGTCGCGGTGCAGCGCACGCGCGTGAAGTCGATGCCCAGTTCGTGCGCGACGACCTGGGCCACCTTGGTGTTGAGCCCCTGCCCCATCTCGGTGCCGCCGTGGTTGGCCAGCACGCTGCCGTCGGCGTAGACGTGCACGAGCGCACCGGCCTGGTTGAAGTGGCTGACGTTGAACGAGATGCCGAACTTCACCGGCGTAAGCGCGATGCCGCGCTTGAGCACCGGGCTGCTCGCGTTCCAGGCGGCGATCGCCTCGCGGCGCGCGAGGTAGTCGGAATCGGCGACGAGCTGCGCAACCAGCGGTTCGATGATGTTGTCCTCGACCGGCTGGCCGTAGGGCGTGAGGTTGCGCTCGCCGATGCCGTAGAAGTTCGCGCGCCGCACCTGCAGCGGATCGAGGCGCAGGCGCCGCGCGATCGTGTCGAGGATGAACTCGATCGCGATCGCGCCCTGCGGGCCGCCGAAGCCGCGGAAGGCCGTGTTGCTCTGCGTGTTCGTGCGCGCGCAGTAGCCGTGCATCGAGACGCTCGGCAGCCAGTAGGCGTTGTCGAAGTGACAGATCGCCCGCGTCATCACCGGCGGCGTGAGGTCGGTCGAGAACCCGGCGTTGGCGATCAGCGTGATCTCGACCCCGAGGATGCGCCCCTGCCCGTCGTAGCCGACCTCCCAGTCGAACTCGAAGCCGTGCCGGCGGCCGGTGATCATGAAGTCGTCGTCGCGGTCGACGCGCAGCTTCACCGGGCGCGAGAGGCGCCGAGCCGCGACCGCAGCGACGCAGGCAAAGAGCGCCGACTGCGATTCCTTGCCGCCGAAGCCGCCGCCCATGCGCCGGCATTCGACGGCCACGCGGTGCGAGGCCACGCCCAGCGCGTGCGCCACCGCGTGCTGCATCTCGCTCGGGTGCTGCGTCGAGCAGTGCACGCGCATGCCGCCATCCTCCAGCGGCACCGCGTAGGAGATCTGGCCCTCGAGGTAGAACTGCTCCTGGCCTCCGACCGAGAGCGAGCCGCGCTCGCGATGCGGCGCCGAGGCGATCGCAGCGGCGGCGTCGCCGCGCGAAAGGTGCATCGGCGGGATCACGTAGCACTGCTGCGCGTGCGCCTCGCGCGCGCTGAGGATCGCCGGCAGCGGCTCGATCACGAGCGCGTCCCTGGCTCGCGCCGCGGCCCGACGAGCCAGTTCCCGGTCGCCCGCAACGACCGCGAACACCGGCTGGCCCAGGTAGTGGACCGTGCCGCTGGCCCGCCCTTCCCCGTCGAAGCTCAGTTCGGCCAGGATCGGGTCGTCATGCTGGATCGGGCCGCAGTCGTTCATCCCCGGGATGTCGGCGGCGGTCAGCACCGCGACCACGCCCGGTTGCGCCCGCAGCAGCGCCAGGTCGATGCCCGTGATGCGCCCATGCGCCACCGGCGAGAGCCCGAGTGCGACGTGCAGCGTGCCCTCGAGCTCGGGAAGATCGTCGGTGTAGGTGGCCTCGCCGCTGACGTGCAGCGCCGCCGATTCGTGCGGCTGGCCGACGCCCACGCGCGCGCCGTCCTTCAGGCGTTTCGCCTCGGCCTCGAGATCGAAGCGGCGCGCGAGCATCGCGCGGTGGTCCGCGAACGGTTCGGCCTGCGACGGGGCGCGCAGAAAGGCTTCGAGGGGTTGGTTCATGGTCTGCGTCTCCTTCCCTTGCATCGGCGCCGCGGCGAAAGCATCATGCCGGCGCGCCGGCCTGCGCACGCGGCAGCACGCTCCAGACCGAGGTCTGGTTCGCGGCCAGCGGCGCATCCGCGCGGGTCTCATGCCACAGGCGCAGCAGCAGGCGCTGCGCCACCTTCATGCGGTAGCCGGCGCTGGCGCGCATGTCCGACAGCGGCGTGAAGTCGCTACTGAGCGCCGCCATCGCCGCGCGCACGTTGGCCTCGGTGAAGGGCTTGCCCCGCAGCGCCGCCTCGGCGGCCTTTGCGCGCTTGACGATCGCGGCCATGCCGCCATAGGCCAGGCGCAGCGCGCGCACCGTGTTACCGTCCAGCTCGATCGCGAACGCCGCGCAGACGGCGGAGATGTCGCAGTCGTAGCGCTTGGCGATCTTGTAGCAGCGCAGCTGCGCGCCGGCCGGCGGCAGCGGCACGCGCAGCGCACGCACGAACTCGCCGCTGCCCATCCGGTTCTTCATGTAATCGACGTAGAAGTCCTCGAGCGGCATCGTGCGCTCCTGGCTGCCGTGCTGCAGCACGATCTGCGCCGCAAGCGCGATCAGGACCGGCGCGCTGTCGCCGATCGGCGAGCCGTTGGCCACGTTGCCGCCCATCGTGCCGGCGTGTCGCACCGGCGGCGAGGCGAAGCGCATCCAGACCTCGGTCAGCGCGGGCATGCGCGCGGCGAGTGCCGCCCAGGCGTCCTCGAGCGAGGCGCCGGCGCCGATCACGATTTCCTCACCCTGCTGCTCGATGCGCCGCAGCGCGTCGACGTCGCCGACGTAGATCAGGTCGCCCAGATCGCGGAAACCCTTGTTCGTCCACAGGCCGATGTCGGTCGCGCCGGCGAGCAGGCGCGCCTGTGGCTTGCGCGCGCGCAGCGACGCAAGGTCCGCGAGTGTCCGCGGCGCGTCGAAGCGGCGCACCTCGCCGACGGCCGGATCGAGCGCTGCGTAGGACAGCGGCGGATCGGCGGCCAGGCGCGAGAGCGCCCGGGCGATCGGCGCGGTGTGCAGGCGCTGCGGCGGCAGCTCGAACATGCGCTGGCCGGCATCGAGGATCGGGCGATAGCCGGTGCAGCGGCAGAGGTTGCCCGCCAGGTCGTCGGCGAGCTCCTGCCGCGTCGGCTGCGTGCCGGCCTCGCAGTGGCGCTCGTAGGTGCTCGTCATCGTCATCGCGATGCCCGGCGTGCAGAAGCCGCATTGCGAACCGTGGCACTCGACCAGCGCCTGCTGCACCGGATGCAGCTCGCCGCCGGCGATCGCGCGCAGATCCTCGACCGTCAGCAGCGCCTTGCCGTCTAGCGTGGGCAGGTAGCGCACACAGGCGTTGACGGGCCTCAGGCTCAGGCCGCCGACCACGGTGGCGCGGGCGCTGGCCGTGCCGGTCGCTTCAGCGCGATCCGCAAGCTCGGCGACGACGACCGTGCACGCGCCGCAGTCGCCCTCGTTGCAGCCCTCCTTGGTCCCGGTGGCGCGCGCGTGCTCACGCAGCCATCGAAGCACCGTCGTCGTCGGCGGCAGGCCGGCGACCTCGACCACCGCGCCGCGGTGGAAGAAGCGGATCGGCCGCGAAGCGCCGTTGTCGGCGCGCGCGGGACTGGCAGCTTGGGGTGCAGCGGTCGTCATGAGCGGACGGTACTCCGACCCGGTCGGTTCCGGAATACATTCCGTCTTATCTTGTCTATGCGACATCTCGTATGACAGACGACGTCCATCTCGGAAGAATCGAGCTGCAACTCGTGAAGGTCTTGCACACGGTGATCAGCGAACGCAGTGTCTCCCGCGCCGCGCTGAAGCTGCAGTCGACGCAGCCGGCGGTGAGCGCACAGCTCAAGCGGCTGCGAAAGCTCACGGGCGATCCGCTGCTCGTGCGCGCGGGCAGCGCGATGGAACCCACCGAGACGGCGCTGGCGCTGCTGCCGGTGGCCGCGCAAATGCTGCAGGATGCGCACCGCCTCTTCGGCGGCCATTCGGCCAATC
>Ga0116144_10000469_pt1 | contig 53118 bp, 48 predicted proteins | sample AD_UKC035_MetaG_FD_89746 | JGI IMG/M metagenome (GOLD analysis project Ga0116144, IMG submission 89746) | Active sludge microbial communities of municipal wastewater-treating anaerobic digesters from USA - AD_UKC035_MetaG | ecosystem: Engineered > Bioreactor > Anaerobic > Digestate | place: USA...
AATGGGAAAAATTTGATCTTCGAAAAAACCCACTTACACCTTGGCTTACTGAAAAAATGGTTGACTACATCAGAAATTTCGAAACAGTTTTGAATGGATACTATCCGACAGTATCAGACATAAAACTTAGTCCGGCTAAAATTAAAGTTCTGAAAAAAGTTTCCTATCTAAGATACCGTATGAAAATTTACGGGTATCCTTACGAGATAAAATCTTTGCAAAAAGTTTGGCGCTATCGTCAACCGGAAATAGAAGGCTTCTAATTTTGAAATCAATTTCTATGCTGGTTTTACAGCTGTTTCATGGAAAGTGAAATAGAGAATGGCCTTTATTCATCCTGACCTTCGAAATTTATAATTATATTTGAAAATTATTTTACCATGCTTTGCATTCAGGCGAGAATGAATTTTATATAAAAAGCACTCAGATACAATTTGACATATTGAATACTTCAAATATTCGTTTAAGAAAACAATCTGTCTATCGAAAGATGGAAAAAAAACTCATGGAAAAAACATTTCGTCCATGGGCAAAATGGTATACATCTTCAAAACGAAAGTTTCGCTATGAAGACATAAATATTATTGTAAACCCGGGAGTATTTCATCCGGGCTTATTTTTCAGTACGAAAATTCTTTTAGAGTTTATCTCAATCCGTGAACTCAAGGACAAAAAAGTTTTAGAGCTAGGGGCCGGTACCGGCCTGATCTCAATCTATGCCGCTTCTCAGGGTGCGCAGGTTACTGCAAGTGATATCAATTTGACGGCTGTCCGGAACATACAGGAAAATATTGAAACGAATAAGGATCGAATCAATTTGAATAATGGTTGTGTCGGTGTAATTCATTCAGATCTATTTGAAGCATTCAGTGATTGCAAATTTGATTTAATCCTGATCAACCCTCCATTCTTTAGAGGAGAAGTAACAAGCCCTTCTCAACATGCCTGGTATTGTGGAAAGGATCTCGATTTTTTCTCTTCATTATTCAAAGGGATAAAGCCTCATTTACATTCATCTACTGAAGTATACCTGATCCTTTCACAGGATGCAGAAATCGACGAAATTAGAAAACTGGCGGATGAAAATAAGTACCACTTCGAGTTGGTCTCGCAGAAAAAAAACTTTTTCGAAACGAATTATGTCTTCAAAGTTGTTTTATTCCCTGGCTCAAAAGGATCAAAGGAGGCTAAAACATGATTGGACAGACAATACAACCTTTGATAGAACGAGAAAACACTTTGAGCTCAGAGGAATCTTCCGTCCTTAAAATATTATTATACTTTGATATTTTTCGACATCCATTGAGGCTTGAAGAAATATCAAGCTATTCTAGTTTTGGGAAAAGGGGTATATTAAAAGTTCAGACAATCCTAAATGATCTCAAATCAAAAGGATTGCTTTATGAATTTGAAGGTTATTATATGACACAGAATAATGAGCAATCGGTGAAGAGGAGATTGAATGGAGAAAAATATGCTCTTAGTTCAATAGTCAAAGCCAAGCGCTATTCTGCTTTGATTGCGAGGTTTCCTTTTGTGAGAGGAATATGCCTGTCAGGGTCAATTTCCAAATTGTATATGGATAAAGAAGCAGACATTGACTACTTCATAATTACAAGTCCGGAAAGATTGTGGATCGCAAGAACGTTTCTGGTATTATTTAAAAAAATCTTCCTGTTAAATTCTAAAAAATATTTTTGTGTAAACTACTTCGTCACTGAAGAAAGCTTAAGTATACCGAACAAGAATATTTTTACAGCCACCGAATTAGCCTTTTTAATTCCTACCTATGATTACCATAGCTATAATAAGCTCATGTTATCAAATGAATGGTATCGGAAGTACTATCCACAATTTGACTTGCGCGATAAAAGTCATATCATACCAGAGAGCAAATATTTCTTCAAGCCATATTTAGAGAGACTTTTCTCAGGGAAACTAGGTGAAAAACTTGATTGTTTCTTTTTTAAGAAAACTTTGAATCATTGGAAAAATAAATTTCAACACTTTGATCCGGAAACTTTCGATTTAAGATTGAGGAGCAAGAAGAACGAATCCAAACATCATCCACTGGGCTATCAAGAACGTATTCTCCACCAATTCGAAAATAATATCTTGAACTTTGAGAAAAAACATGCTGTAAAACTGGATTCATGAAAAAGGTTTTGTTCAGTCACAGTTATTTTTTGCGTTTCGACCCAAAACAATGGAAGCTTCAACAAGCTTATCCTCCACTTGCCACGATATTTGCTGCAGCCCAAATCCGCAAGGCGGGCTATGAAGTAGATCTGTTTGACACGATGTTTGCATCTGATCCATCCTTAGTTGAAAAGAGGTTTGAGGAGTTTGTTCCGGACTATTTTGTCATCTACGATGACGGCTTTAATTACCTCACAAAAATGTGTCTCACCAATATGCGTGAGGCTGCGATCCGAATGATAAGAATAGCTCGGTCGAAGGGAATAAAAGTTATTCTCTCCGGAAGTGACTCAACTGATCATCCTGAAATTTATTTACAAGCCGGTGCAGATTTTATAATCTATGGTGAAGGCGAGATAACTCTTGAAGAATTACTGAAGAAATGCTCCACCGAAGAAGCGGCACTTGAGAATATCAATGGGTTGATTTTCCGATCGAACGGAAAAATCATCAGGACTGCCAAGAGGGAGGTGATGAAAGATTTGGACCGGCTGAGCTCACCAGCCTGGGATCTGATAAACATTGATGAATATAAAAATAGATGGCTAAAACATCATGGCTATTTTTCATTGAATATCAGCACGACCAGAGGTTGTCCATTTCACTGTAATTGGTGTGCAAAACCTATATATGGAAATCGATATTCTGTTCATAGTCCAGGACGAATAGCAGAAGAATTACTCTTCCTGAATAAAAACTTTGGAGCTACGCACTTCTGGATGACTGATGATATATTTGGTTTGAAGCCCGGCTGGATTCAGGAATTTTCAATAGTCGTAAATAGCATGAATGCAAAATTTTCATACAATATCCAGTCGAGAGTAGATTTACTTTTAAAAGAAAACACAATTGAAGCACTTGCTGCCAGTGGTTGTGAAAAGGTTTGGATGGGAGCCGAAAGCGGTTCTCAAAAAATTCTTGATGCAATGGATAAAGGCACCACTGTAGAACAAATACATGCGGCCACCAGACTACTTAAAAAGTCCGGTATTAAGCCGGCCTTTTTTCTACAATTTGGATATCCGGGTGAGATGAAGGAAGACATAGACAAAACTCTGGATATGTTAATCGAACTCATGCCGGATGATATCGGTATTTCTGTCTCCTATCCTTTACCGGGTACGAAATTCTATGAAAAGGTAAAAAACGAACTCGACTTAAAAGCAAACTGGACCGATAGTGATGAATTAGCGATGATGTTTCATAATACCTATCCTGCGCGCTATTATAAATTTTTACAAAGGTTCATACACAGGAAATACCGAACTAAACAAGGGCTTTCTGAGATCAGCAAACTTTTAAAACAACCCGGACTTACATCATTTTCAAGTCTGCGGCGTATTGTTTCTGTTCCTTTTCACTTTGGAGGATCGATCTATTACAAGAATAAAATGAACAAGCTTCTTGATACAGCCTCCTGACATGTCCCCACCGGCCCATCACACTAATTATGTCTTTGATGAATTTGCTGATGACTATGATAAGTCATTCACTAATTCCTGGATTGGTAAAAAACAACGTAAACAAGTTTGGAATTTTTTAGATCGCTATGTTGACCCTTTAATTACAAAATCAGTATTGGAAATTAACTGCGGAACCGGTGAAGATGCATGCTACCTTAGTATAAAGGGGCATCAGGTAATTGCGAGTGACATTTCATCATCAATGCTAAGTATAGCAAATGCTAAAAAAACAAAACGAAGAATACAAAATCTTGAATTTATTCAATCTGACATGAGGTCAGTCGATACAGGATTAGATGATGCATCCGTGGACCTGATCTTTTCAAACTTTGGTGGGATCAATTGCATATCTCCGGAGGATATAAGATCCTTGAGTTCAGGCTTCAGGAGAATTTTAAAAAAGAATGGAAGAATCATTTTAGTTGTGATGAGCAGGAAATGTCTATGGGAAAGAGTTTATTTTAAAGCTAAAGGAAAAAAACAAGAAGCAATCCGAAGAAGAAGCGATAAATCAATTTCTGCTGCAATAGGATCAGGCTCACAAGAAGTCTGGTATTATAGTCCAAGGGAGATTGTAGAGCTTTTTTGCGGTGAATTTATCGCAGGAAAGATCAGACCGATTGGCTTATTTATCCCACCCTCCTATCTGGAAAAGGCCATTGAAGGGAGAGGTATTGTAAAAAGAACATTAACTGTACTGGAAAAACTTTTTGAAAACATCTCCATTTTATCAGATTACGCAGATCATTACCTCATTGAATTCAAAAAGAAATCCTGATCCATGGCTGTAAGAATTTAATAGCCGGATTGCTTTTGTACCTTCGTAGATCTTCCTCAAGACCAGATATGACAGATTCAACAGATGCACATAATAAAGTATTCCTGACACATGGGTATTTTATTTCGGAAGATCCGAAAGAGCAGCTGATCATGAAACCATACCCGCCGCTAGGGATACTCTATGTTTCGGCATATCTGGAACAAGCAGGAATCAACAACGATGTTTTTGATTCAACCTTTTCAAACTATGAGACTCTGTGCAAATCGCTTTTGACAAAGCAACCAAGGATCATTGGCATCTATACCAATCTTATGACGAAGATAAATGTTCTTCGTATCATCCGATTTGTCAAATCAAGACCTGAGCTTAAAAACACAAAAGTAATTCTTGGCGGACCGGAGGTAAGATATCATATAGAAAATTTTCTACGACATGGTGCAGATTACCTCGTAGTAGGAGAAGGAGAGGAAAGTATGTATGAGTTATGTACTTTATTGTTGGCGCAAAATGAGTCACCTGATATTTCTGCATTAGAAAAAATACAGGGAATTGCATTTCTGGATCTTCAGCAACAAACGATAAGAACTTCCGAGAGAAATCTTAAAAAGGATCTTGACATGCTTCCGTTTCCGAACCGGAAAAAAATTGATCTGGAACTTTATATTAAAGCATGGAAAGAAAAACATGGTTCATCAACGGTATCCGTTTCGACGATGCGGGGTTGTCCATATACCTGCAAATGGTGTAGTCGGGCTGTGTATGGACAGAGTTATCGAAGAAGGAGTCCAGCCTCCGTTGCAGATGAATTACAGTTTTTAAAATCAACCTATGAATTTGATACAGTTTGGTTTGTAGATGATGTATTCAGCATCAGTCATAAATGGTTAGATGAGTTTCGGAAAGTTATAAGTGAAAGAAAAATTAACATTTCATATGAATGTATAACCCGTGCAGACAGACTAAATGAAGAAGTCATCGTCAATTTGAGAGAAAGTGGATGCTTTAGAGTATGGATTGGAGCAGAAAGTGGTTCTCAAAAAATTCTTGATGCCATGGACAGACGAGTTGAGGCAGATCAAGTTCAGGCAATGATCCGTCTGGCAAAAAAACATGGTCTTGAAACAGGGACATTTATCATGGTAGGTTATCCCGGTGAAACAGAAGCCGACCTGGAGCAAACTATCAGACACTTAAAATTATCAGACCCTGATCATTACACTCTGACCTTAGCCTATCCGATTACCGGAACAGAATTATATAATGAAACCAAGTCAGTTTTTCTTAAACAAAGAGACTGGGCACTTTCTACCGATCGTGAAATAGATTTTAAGCGGAGCTACCCTCGCCGCTATTACGATTTTGCTATCCGACGAATTCACAATGAAGTTTCATACTTTAAAATCCGGACTTCAAAGAACGCAGGGCTAATGGTTGGGAGCACTTTTAAGTTAAAGGCCATGGCTGCGAAGGTGGCTATGGTTATTAGCAGATTTATTTGAATTGGAAAGAAATCCTTATATTTTCGTTTCTTTGCATTTTAAGACGCTTTTAAATTAATTTCCATCCCATTGAACACACAAAAGCCTATTAGTGAAGAAGAACTCGTTCCTCTGCTTTTGAAAAAAAGTTCAAGTGGACTAGAAATTCTTTATGATAGCTATTCTGCCACACTTTATGGAATTATTCTACGAATTGTGCAAGATGAAGAGTTGGCTGAAGAAATATTAAAAAAAACTTTCATAAAGATCTGGGGTAATATAGCACAATACAATGCTTCAAAAAATCGTTTACAAGCCTGGTTGATAGGCATTGCCCGAAATATGGCATTGGAAAATTTGAAATCTTCAGGAACCAAATCCAGAACACAGTATGATCAGGTTCAAACGATTCTGGGTAAGGCAGAAAAGTCAGGGTTCGGAAGTTTCAATCCTCAGACAAAAGAACTCAAAGAGCTGATTGATAAAATGGACAATGAATACAAACAAATACTATATTTATTGTTTTTTGAAGGGTTTAACCAAAGTGAGGTTGCATTAAAATTGAACATTCCACTTGGCACAGTAAAGACCCGTTCACGTATGGCTATTTTTAAATTACGATACTACTTTGAACAACACCAGAAATAAAATGGATATAAAAGATTATATCAATTCGGGTGTGGTTGAAATGTACAGCCTGGGAAACCTCAATGAACCTGAAAGGACTGAGTTCGAGCAAAAATTATTATTGTATCCTGAACTTGGAAAAGAGTTGAACAAAGTACAAGAGGCCCTAAGCGGATATGCCAATGCATATGAAATAAACCCACGCCCTTCTTTACGATCAGAAATTTTGGAGAGCACTTTAAATGGAAAAGCTGTCGATAAAAAGATCCTTCCAAATTCAACTTTAGCAAAAAACCACTCATTAACATATAAATATCTGATTGCAGCCAGTCTGGCGGCACTGGCAATAAGCACTTTTGCTTCATGGTTTTTTTATAGCCGCTGGGAAGATTCTGAAGAAAGATACAGTCAGCTTTTAAGAGAAAAAAACCAACTGGCGCAAAATTATAATCTTGTCAAAGACGGATTCGATAAAACCGTATACGACATGCTTGTGATAAGAGATCCGCAAGCGAAGGTTATCAATTTACATTCAATAGACAGTACACAGAATTTTATTGCACGCATTTATGAGAATGTAGTTTCAAAAGAGATTTATATTGATGTAATAGCCTTGGATGAACCAATGCAAGATCACGAGTACCAATTGTGGGGACTCGTTGATGGCGTAGCATTAAGTGCAGGACTTTTTGACGCACATGAATTTTCCGGCATTCAAAGGATGCAAGAAATTGAAAATGCAAAATCCTGGTTTGTAACACTCGAACCTAAAGGTGGAAGTACAACGCCTACACTCGAGAGACAGGTTCTTGTTTCTGATCAGCAATAAAATATTCTTAAATTGCATTTTCAGGTAGAACTTTGCTTCACTGCGCCCAGGTTCCATTTCATCATAATTTTTCTTCCATTCTCAATTTTTTCCATAAAGTCATATTGAAAACCATGAAATAGCAAGAGTTCTGCAAAAAGGCTTTATTCCCGGAATACTCTTGTTATATTTGTGTATTCATGAAAACATTTTTTTACTTAACCATTTTATTTGTGTTCGTCACAGGCTGTTCAAAAGAGTCTGCGACAGAGATATATGCCAAACCGGAAGGATGTGACAGCATAGCCTTCACTTATTCAAGAGATATTGCACCGATTGTTCAAGTCAACTGTAATCTTCCTGCATGCCATGCTACAGGCGGACGAGGGAGTTACGACTATTCAAATTACGAAGTATTAGCCGATAGGATTAGAAATAAAAGACTGAAAGATCGTCTCAATCTTCCGGTAGAAGATCCATTACACATGCCTGTTGGTATCAGAATGAATCCATGTGAGAAGTACAAGCTTCTGACATGGATTGCACAAGGCTTTCCCAATAATTAATACACCATGAAAACTACGCTCTCTCTTCTCACATTATTTCTCGCAGTTTCTGCATTTGGGCAATCGGTGTTTATCGACAAGGGTGGAAAAGTTACATTTTATTCTGAGGCTCCACTTGAAAACATTGAAGCAAAACATACAGGTGTAAATTCCATACTTAATACAAGTACCAATGAAGTTGCGTTCATTGTACCGATCAGAGGATTTACATTTGAAAAAGAGTTGATGCAAGAGCACTTTAATGAAAAATATCTGGAGAGTGATAAATACCCCAAGGCAACCTACAAAGGAAGTATCGTAGATAGCATTGATTGGTCAGTCCCCGGAACATATATTGTTACAACAACAGGGACCTTTTCCCTTCATGGTGTAGAAAAAGAGATTCAAGAACAAGGAACTTTTACGGTTGACGGAAATAAGATTAATCTTCAAAGTCAATTTAAGATCGCTATCGCCGATTATAATATCTCAATACCAAAGCTTTTGTTTCAAAATATTGCAGATACTGTTTTGGTTACACTGAACTCAGATTTTGAACCATTCAAAAAGTAATAAATTTAACATGGACAAGTCTCAATTAGCAGTAGTAGAAAAATTCACACAGAAGATATTCAAAAAAGCTTTCTTTCTTCTTCTTACTTTGGCATCGTATAGTCTTTTTGCACAGGAAGACCTTTTGAGTAAACTTGAAAATGAAACAATGTCGGATAAGCCGGTTTACGTCCTGGCTTCATTTAAAGGAGATAAAATCATCAACATACAGACCAACGAAACCGTAAAGAAGAACAATCTGGATGTTAGAGTTAATCATTTATTTGGCAATATAGGTAAAGAGAGCGGTGGCGGATTTCATAATTTATTTGGTTTTGACCAAAGTCAGGATATCCGTATTGCGTTTCATTATGGCATCACAGATAAACTTATGGCCGGCTTGAGCCGTTCGAAACGGAATGAAAATTTTGAAGGCCTTTTGAAATTCAAATTATTGCAACAAACTACAGATAACAAGATACCACTAAGTCTCACCATATTCGGAAATGCGACATATTCTGCAAGATCGGGGTCATTAGTTGACAAGGACATTCACAGATTAACCTATAACTCCCAGGTTATTATTTCGCGGAAATTCTCTCCGAAATTTTCATTGGTTCTGACACCTTCGTACTTACACCGCAATTTCGTAGAAGCAGAGGACGAGAATGACATTTTTAGTATTGGCGGTGGTTTTCGTATCAAGCTTACCCAAAGCACATCTTTAATAGCAGACTATTTTCACAGCTTTCGACCAAAGATCTCAGGAACAGAATACTTTGCGCCTTTGGGTATTGGTATAGAAATTGAAACCGGGGGACATGTTTTCAGTATAATGTTTACCAATGCTTCAGGAATTCTAGAAAACGATTATTTAGTTAATACTGTTGATGACTGGGCAAAGGGAGGTATTAAATTTAGTTTTATCGTTTCCCGCATGTTTAAATTTGGGAAGTCCTGAAAATTAAATTAGTTAGCGCCCGGGTTTATCGATCTCATAAGCTCCGGTAAAAAAATCATGCAGGATAGTTTGATTTATTTTAATAATTTGACTTCACCCGTCAGAACTCAGCAGGATACAAGCACTGTTCCCTATGAGTCTGCCGCATACACGGTACAAGAGTATAGCGTTCAATACCTGAATTCATTATCGGAAGGAAATCCCGGAAATGTCAATTCGGGGCCGGAAGGATATATCGACTTTTACAAAGGTCATGAACTCAGGACGGTAGAAATTACTCCACATGAAATCGTAAACACCTATCAGGACTGGTTTTTTCCTGTCTTTATATTTGTATTGAGCATTTATACATGGCTCAGGATGTTTTACAGCAAGTACTTCAATCAACTCCTACAAGCATTTCTAAACACAAACCTCACAAACCAAATCGTTCGTGATGAAAATATACTTGTCCAAAGGGCATCCATTTTGCTTGCCTTGAATTTCAATATGATTGCAGCGCTTTTCCTTTATTTGTTAAGCCTCGAAACAGGTTGGTCACTGGGTGGAATAGGTATGGGGTTCAATAGATATGTATTCTTCTTTACGATCGTTTCTGCTGTTTACACCTTTAAATTTTTAATTCTCAAGATCATCGGATGGCTCTTTGATCTGGATCGGGAAATGGCAACTTATATCTTCAACATATTCCTCATCAATAATGTCCTTGGACTAATTCTCGTACCTATAACGGCCTTGATGGCTTATAGTCCAAGCATTGAAGGCCATTTTTTGGCGGATATTAGCCTCTGGATAATCGGAATAGCCTTTTTCTACAGGCTTATTCGCGGAATGCTCTCTGGAATCACGGTTACAGGTTTCTCTCCAATTTATTTATTTTTGTATCTTTGCACCCTTGAAATCGCCCCTTTGTTGGTCTTGATTAGAATTGTCAATCCATAGAGGACTGTGAAACAGATTTTTTAGTCGTAGAAAGAGTCATCCTGGTATGAGTTTGAAAGTTAAAAGTATCCTTGTAACACAGCCCAAACCTGAAACTGATAAGTCACCTTATTTTGATCTTGCCAAGAAATTTGGCGTAAAGATTGACTTTAGACCATTTATTCAGGTAGAGCCCATCGTTGCAAACGACTTCCGCAAGGATCGTGTGAATATTTCGGAATTCAGTGCGGTTATACTTACAAGCCGGAATGCGGCGGATCACTTCTTCCGTATTTGTGCAGAAATGAGGATTACCGTACCGGAGAGCATGAAATATTTCTGCATATCTGAATCGACAGCCTACTACCTTCAAAAATTTGTTGTCTACCGAAAGAGAAAAATATTTTTCGGAAAGCAGACCATTAATGATTTGATGGATCTGATAAAAAAACATAAGAAAGAAAATTTCCTGGTTCCATGTACAGATATCCACAAGCAGGAGGTTTTTGACACCCTGGATGAGCATGGAATAAAATATTCTAAAGCTGTAATCTATAAAACTGTAGCAAGTGATCTTTCTGATCTGGCTGAAGTGAATTATGATGTTTTGGTGTTTTTCAGCCCATCGGGAATAACCTCTCTCTTTAAAAATTTCCCAAAATTCAAACAGAATAACACACGTATTGCAGCCTTTGGACCAACTACTGCTCAATCTGTTCTGGATGCAGGGTTACGATTGGACATTCAGGCTCCTGTACCGGCAGCCCCGTCGATGACCATGGCGCTTGAACAATATATCAAGAAGGCAAATAAGTAATTCACATTTCATGTCTGCTTCTGCTTCCCCGATCCGCTCGCAGACTTTCCAAAAATCGGAGCGCCTGACAAGCCGTCTTATTTTCGAATCACTGATCAAGGATGGGCATTCGTATCAGGAATCGCCATTTCGTTTAATATGGATAGCTACCAAGCTGGACACTAAGTTTCCGGCACAGGTTGCATTCAGTGTTCCAAAAAAAAACTTCAAATCTGCCGTTCATAGAAATAGAATAAAGCGAATGATACGGGAGGTTTATCGTAAAAATAAAAGCAATTTTTATCCGTTATTGAGACAGAAAGAGAAACAGCTTGCAATTCTTATCGTATACAGTGGAAAAACTATTCCGAAATACGCTGAAGTCGAACAAAAAATAACTTTAATTTTACAGCGACTTGCTGAAATTTTTTAAAAAAATATTTTCCGGGATCTTTATAGCGTTGATACGCTTATATCAAGGTGCTATATCCCCTTTCTTCCGGGCATCCTGTCGATTTAATCCTACCTGTTCTCAATATGGAATCGAGGCCATAAAAAAATACGGACCGCTGAAGGGTGGGTTGCTCACCTTAAAAAGATTATCTCGCTGTCATCCGTGGGGAGGTCACGGATACGATCCGGTCCCATAAGTAATAAATCAAAAATGAAAAAAATCGCAAATAAAATCAAGGTCTGGAAAATTGTTTTGTTGACTTGTTTTGTTTCTGTCATCAGTTACAGTTTTGTTGATGAATATTTTGAGATCTCCAAGAACCTGGACATCTTTAGTTCGATGTACAGGGAGATAAATATCTATTACGTTGACACCACAGATCCCGGCAAGCTGATGAAAATCGGGATGGATGCCATGCTTGAATCTCTTGATCCATACACCAACTATATTCCTGAATCAGATATCGAAGACTATCGCTTCATGACTACCGGTCAATACGGAGGTATAGGAGCATTAATACGAATGCGTGATGACCGGATTATCATAAGTGATCCCTATGAAGGATACCCCGCACAGAAGGGAGGCTTAACTGCCGGTGATGTTATTCTTGAGATTGATGGCAAATCTGCCAAAGGAAAGAAAACAGAAGATGTAAGCAGAGCTTTGAAAGGATCACCTAAAACACAGGTCCAGCTGCTGATTGAAAGAGAAGGTGTAGCCGAACCATTGAAGTTTACTTTGACACGTGAAGAAATAAAAGTAAAGAATGTGCCTTATGCAGGAATCATTGAAGATGGAATAGCATACATACGCTTAAGCCACTTTACTGAAAATGCAGGAAGAGAAGTCAGCGAAGCACTAAAAGGAATCAAAGATAGTAATGAGGTAAGCGGAATTGTTCTGGATCTGCGAGGTAATCCGGGTGGTCTTCTGCACGAAGCAGTAAATGTATCAAACATATTTGTTGAACGTGGACAAGAGATCGTGAGTACCAGGGGTAAAATAAAAGATCTTGACAGGACATATAAAGCAATAAATACTGCTATCGATAAAGAGACACCGGTTGCAGTTCTTGTTAATAGCGGCTCTGCATCGGCATCCGAGATTGTCTCAGGAGCTTTACAAGATTTAGATCGAGGCGTGATCGTTGGACAACGTACCTACGGCAAAGGACTTGTGCAAACAACAAGGCCGCTGAGTTATAATTCGCAGCTGAAAATAACAACAGCCAAATATTATATTCCAAGTGGGAGATGCATACAGGCACTGGACTACTCCAATAGAAACGAAGATGGAAGTGTTGGAAAGATTCCGGATAGTTTAATGCGTGAATTCAAGACTATGGCAGGCAGGACCGTTCTTGATGGCGGAGGTGTACTCCCGGACTTGTTAACAACAGCTCCGAAATACAGCAATATAACTAACAGCCTCCTGGCCAAGAATATAATATTCGACTATGCATCCGTGTATTCTCGACGACACAAGTCTATAGCCTCAGCCTCTGAATTTAAATTTACGGATGAGGACTTTAAAGATTTCGAAAACTACATTGCAGACAAGGATTATGATTATGTAAGCAGCACAGAAAAAACGTTGGCAGAGCTGAAAACAAATTCTGAAACTGATAACTCTTTTAAAGACATATCTGCCGAATATGATGCTTTGAAATTAAAAGTAGCACACAGTAAACAACAAGATATCAAGAAAAATAAACAAGAAATTACACGACTGCTGGAAGAAGAAATTATTTCAAGATACTATTATCAGCAGGGAAGGATTGCTGCTTCATTAAAGTACGATTCCGAACTAATAAAAGCCATAGAATTATTAAAAAATACATCAAGATATGCAGGCATATTAAATGGAAGTGTCAATGCGAATGATATTGGAAAAGAAAAGTAAATCATTCGTCATTAAGTTTTCAAAATTATCCTGCGAATGAATATCTCCAAGCTTCAACAATCGAATTACCTGCTCTTTGCCGGATTGATAATGCTCGCAGCAGGTTTGCCTGTTTCTTTCTTCCTAACCAGCCTTTCACAATTTTTCATTGTCGGTTCATTCTTCCTCGAAGGATCGTTTAAAGCTAAGTTTAAAAATTTTATTGGAAATAAAGCAGCAGTGCTTCTGACACTTTTATGGTTATTTCATTTGTTTGGCATGCTGTGGACATCAGATATTGATGAAGGACTAAAAGATCTGAGGATAAAACTTCCATTACTAATTCTACCAATCGTTTTGGCCGGTTCAGGCCCACTGAATAAAAATCAATTTAATATTGTGTTAGGCGTTTTTATTGCTGCCGTTTTTGGTGGGTCACTGGTTAGTGTGGCTGTTTATAATGGCTTTATCCAAAAAGAACTTCATAGCATAAGGGACATATTTATATTTAATGTATCACACATTAGATTCGCGTTATTCGTTTGCCTGTCAATATTTATTTTATTCAAAACTCTTATTTATAAATATCTTCAAAAGTCCTATGTAAGCGCTGCAGGCCTTTTGGCTTTGACAATATGGTTTCTATACTTCCTGGTTTTTATAGAATCCATCACCGGGATATTAATATTGATCTTTACTGTACTTGTGAATTTAATATGGCTTGCCTGGAGAACTAAAGGAGTGGCAATTAAAGGTTTTATAATTTTAACCGTACTGCTCATTCCTCTGTTTATTTTTTCTGAGGTGCGTAGTATTTTGTCTGAGTATAATGTAAGGCAAGATTATCCTGCAGACATAGATGCAAAAACGGAATCGGGTAATCCATACGTCACTTTGGATGACAATGTTTTATTTGAAAACGGTTATCCGATATGGGCCTATGTGTGCGAAGAAGAACTAAGACCTCAATGGAATTCCATAAGTTCAATAAAATATGATTCATTAGATGAGCGGGAACAACCGATACGGTTTACTCTCATCCGTTTTCTTGCCTCTAAAGGGTTAAAAAAAGATGCAGAAGCAATAAAATCGCTTAGTAAAGATGAAGTGAAGTCCATTGAAAAAGGCATAGCAAATGTTAAATATCAAAACCTTTCTAATACAAGGATCCGATTGATCCAGATCGTGTGGGAAATAGACCAGTATAAAAAAGGTCTAAATCCGAGCGGGCATTCAGTCACGCAACGATTTGAATTTTGGAAGGCGGCTATCGGTATCATTAAAGAAAATCCTTTAAGTGGCGTTGGGACAGGAGACATGCCGGAGGCGTATAAAGAGCAATACAATAAAACAGACAGCAAGCTAAGTGAAAAATTCCGTCTGCGTGCACACAATCAATATCTGGCTTTTGGTGTTGGACTAGGAATTCCTTTGCTTTTGTTTTTTATTTTTCTGCTTCTCTATTCACTCTTATCAAAGGAAAATAAAAAGGATTATTTATTTAGAAGCTTTTGGTTCATTGCAGTATTATCAATGCTGACAGAAGACACACTTGAAACACAAACCGGTGTAACCTTCTTTGCATTTTTTCTGTGCTTCTTTCTATTTTCAAAACCGGAAAAACAAACGGCTTAAAAAAAATTTTTATATCCTCTTCAGTTCCTGATCCATTGTTGAACAATATCTGAAACCTGACTTGCGCTTATCTCATTTATGCAATGACATTTCGCAGGTTCATTCCGACAATCGGAGCATGACTTGTCAACTACTGCCACTTGGGCTGCTTTACCTATAGGCGCCCACCTACCGGGGTGCATTGGTCTTATAGGCGGGTATATACCTAATGCATGTTTACCAAGTGAAGAAGCAATGTGCAACGGACCGGTACTGGCAGCTACCAATCCATCCGAAGCATTAATTAATGCAATCAGTTCCTCTAGATTCATTTTGCCGACAAGGTCCAGACTATTTCCTGGCAAGGATTTCAGCCAATCTTCAAGTCCGGTTCTTTCATTTTCTGATCCGGTAATGATAATTTGAAACTTATCAGGAGGCAAATATCTTATCAGATCGAGATAATGAACCTTATTCCATTCTCTGGCACTGGCATTAGATCCCGGATGAAGGATCAGCTTGAATTTAGTAGTACTCAAACGATCATTGAACTTTTCGCCTAGCGGAGGAATTTTCGTAAATCCTGTTAATGAAGCCAATTTTTCCAACGAAGGTATTTCGTTTAGTCCAAGATCCTGCAGGAGAAATGTATTTAACTGAGATTCGTGGTATTCGGAATTTTTTCGACTGAAAGAAACAAGATGATTACAATTCCAAATATGGTATAACCTATGTGTGGTCCCTACTCTATCCGGAATAGCTGCTTGTCTGGCTGCAGAGGCAATATCCTCACGTGGAAAAACGTGCAATATCACGTCAGCCTTTATTTCTTGAAGAAATGAAACCCGGCCACGCACATCAAAATTTCTAAAAGAATCATAATTGTAAAACTCATCTACGTGCTCGCAGGCGTTTATAACGTCATAAGTATATGTCCTTCCAAGAAAAGCAACTTTCACTTCTTTGCCCAGCATTTCCTTGATAAGACCGGCAAGAGGCAAAGCGAGCATGACATCACCTATTGCATCACTGCGGCTTATAAGGACTCTCTTTATAGCGGACGTTTTTATCAATCTTCTATTTTTTTTGCAGTGCTAATAATTTCAAATATTTCAGAAATGTTGCATGAGCTGAAATACGCGCAATAACAAAACCGGAGTAACCATCTAAAAATCCCAACTTTAGGAAATAATCTCTTACAAATTTATAGAATGGTTTATATAAGAGCATGAGGACATTCGCTCTCTTTCCTGCTGCAAAAGCACTATGGGCACCCAGGGTTGTAAACTTATTCACCTGTGCAATGTGATCTTCCGCTGTGTAATATGAATAATGCAAGATATCGCCTTTAACCTTTCCAATAGATGAATGCCGGTCTGGTAAAAACTCATCATGCGGATTCACACCTCCCCAGCTTCCTTTACCTACCGTGATAAGTCTGATCTTCGTATCGGGGTACCAACTTCCATGACGGATCCATGCACCACAATAGTTTGTCAAGCGATTCATTGAATACGCATCTTTGTCCCAAGTGGATTTTAATCTGATTATACTTTGAATAAGCTCTTCCGATAAGGCTTCATCAGCATCCAGAGAAAGCACATGTTTATTCGCTGATAATCCCAGTGCAAAATTTTTCTGTTCTATATGGCCTTTAAATTCATTTTTAACAAATCGTACATTGAACTCTTTGCAAATTGCCTCGGTCTTATCAGTTGAAAAGGAATCAACTACAATAATTTCATCGGCAATGCTTTGCACGGATTCCAAACAACGACGGATGTTTTTTTCCTCGTTGAAAGTGATAATAAGGACAGAAATTTTGACAGTTGACATATCCGGACTGCAATTTAAGATAATTATGCTTTGGGTTTTGATGCTGGGTTGCTTTCTCGTTTCTTTGTCCTGTTGAGTCAAACAAATGAAAAAAGAGGAATCAAGAACATTATTAAAAAAGATCGGGCAGGGAGACAGGAAAGTATTAGCTCGTGCTATTACCATCGTTGAAAACGGGCTTGAAGGTGCATCCGATATCCTTTCCGGGTTGAAGACGAACTCAAAGATTCCCGTCCTTGGAGTTACAGGACCTCCGGGTGCCGGAAAAAGCACCTTGATCAATGCTTTGATATCTACGTTGAGTGATGCCGGAAAAAAAATTGCAATACTGGCTGTAGACCCAACATCCCCGTTCAATTATGGATCCTTACTTGGTGACAGACTTCGGATGTCAGAGCATTTTACAGATCCAAATGTTTTCATTCGTTCAATTGCTACACGGGGTTCATTGGGTGGACTTTCTGAAAAGATCATTGAAATAGTTGATATATTAAGAGCTTCTGATTTTGATATGATCATTGTTGAGACGGTAGGTGTCGGACAATCGGAAGTAGAAATTGCCGGTCTTGCTGATACAACAATGGTAGTAGTGGTGCCTGAATCAGGTGACGAGATCCAAACATTGAAGTCAGGGATCATGGAGATTGCAGATATTTTTATTGTAAATAAATGTGATCGTGATGGTTCTGACAAACTTGCCAATTCATTACAAAAAATGTTACATGACTTCAAAAACAATACCTGGAATGTACCGGTATTAAAAGTGAGTGCAATTAATAATGTGGGCATTAAGGAACTTATTGAAGCAATTGAGCAACATAAACAAGTTAGTGAAGGCAAAGAAAAGCGCTTATATCTTCTGACTCAAAAAGCATATCATCTCATAGAGCAAGCCAGAATGAAGGACATTAAGAAACCGGAATTGGAAACTGCTTTAAAGGAAGCCATTTCCTCTGCCGATTTTAATCTGTATCTATTTGTAGATCAATATCTAAGGAGAAAAATTGGGGATTCCTAAAATAGTTGTAAATTGTTTCGATTTTAGAATCATGAGCAAGAAAAAAAACACAAATAAATATCAGATACTATTAAAAACCCTGCTCATTGCAGGGCTTCTGATTTTCAACGTAAATTCAGCCAAAGTAGAGGCACAAGCATTTTGGACTGAAACATTCGGAACAAATACCGGAGCATGTGATCAGGGAAATTTGGCCAACAATTCAGTAACTTCTAATGGAGTATGGATCGTAACAGACATTGGTGTACAGGATACATATGCCAATGAATGGTATATGAGTGCGACTGAACCGGGACTGAGTCCGGGTAGTTGTTCTACACCGGGATGCCATGCAAACAGTTCTCTGACAAACCGTACACTACATGTCGGAAATGTTGCAGGTTCTCCGAATGCCTTAACACTTTGTTCAACAGGAGACTGTGGAGCCGTCTATGATCCGGGGGGATTTCAGAATGTCGTCATGACAGATAAAAGGGCTGAATCCCCAACTATAAACTGTACAGGACAAACAGATGTATTATTATCCTTCGATTATTTTGAGTATGGAGATGATGTCTTGAATGTCGACAATACATTGATTGAATATTGGGATGGTGCAATATGGACAAACATTTCTGACCCTCCAAGAACAAGCCAGATCTGTGGTCCGGGCTTTGGTACATGGACAACATTTACGGTTCAACTACCGTCTAACGCCAGTAATAATCCAAATGTGAAAATCGGATTTCGTTGGCAAAATAATAATGGAGGAACAGGAACAAGTCCGTCTTTTGCTGTTGACAATATTCAACTTTTCGGTGCTCTTGCTCCTACAGCAGATTTTATTGCCAGCGATACAGTTTTATGTATAGACGATTGTATCAACTTCACTGACCAGAGTACAAGCAGTCCTACTAGTTATAGTTGGGAATTTATCGGTGGCACACCTTCCACTTCGTCGGTTCCTAACCCAATGAATATTTGCTACTCCGCTGCAGGAACCTATACAGTGAAACTGACCGTTGCAAATGGTACCGGGTTAGATTCCATTACTAAGATCAATTATATTACAGTCAACCCATGCAATCCTCCTACTGCGATTTTCAGTTCTGATACTACGCAAATCTGCGAACGTTCGTGCATGAACTTTTATGACTTGAGTACCGGAGGGGCAACATCATGGGAATGGTTTTTCCCCGGTGGAACACCTGCCACAAGCACAAATCCGAACCCTATAGGTATATGTTATTTTACTCCCGGAACTTACGATGTAACTCTGGTTGTTGGTAATTCATTTGGGTACGACACCCTCACCATCCCGAATTACATGACGATTGATCTTTGCCCTCTACCCGAGGCAGATTTTAACACCTTCACTCAAAACATTTGCTCCAACCGTTGTGTAAACTTCTTTGACCTTTCGACAGAAAATCCAATTGCATGGAGATGGTATTTTCCGGGTGCCAATCCGGATACTTCGACAGCCCAAAACCCAACCAACATCTGCTATGCAGTTGACGGATTCTATGACGTACGTCTTATAGCAACAAATCAAAACGGATCCGATACCATTGTAAAATATTCATATATAAATGTTGAAAGCGTTCCGGGAGCATATGTAAGTCCGGACACGGCGATGTTCTTTGGAAACTTCTATCAGCTTAATGCAGGAGGCGGATCGTCCTATAGCTGGGCTCCATCCCTGGGACTGGACACGGCAGCCGGACCTAATCCAATTGCATCACCCGGCACTACAACAACTTACACCTGTGCAATTATTGACAGTAGTACAGGATGTATAGCCACCCGTCAAGTCAACATCACCATTCTTCACGATAACAGATTTTTTGTTCCTAATACTTTCTCTCCAAATGGAGATGGATACAATGATGTGTTATATCTGAGAGGCAACAATTTATACGGTATACGTTTCAGCGTATATGACAGATGGGGTGAAAAAGTATTCGAAACTACTGATGCAAGCATTGGTTGGGACGGTAAATACAAAGGAAAGGATTTGGACCCGGCAGTCTTTATGTATGTGGTTACTGTAAACTATGCCGATAAAAAAACAGTAACTCAAACCGGTGACGTTACTCTTGTCAGATAATATTCTATAAACCATTTCGATGAAAAATATTTTACATGCATTCGTTGTTCTTGCACTGCTGATAGCCACAGCAACTTTACAGGCACAGGATGCACATTTTTCCCAATTCGCCACAACACCTTTGCAAGTTAACCCGGCACAGACAGGTATATTTGACGGAGTATTTCGTTTGTCAAATAACTATCGAAGTCAATGGTCAGGTTTAGGAAAGGGCTATTCTACAATACATGTCGCTGCAGATGCTCCTTTAGGCAAGGGAAATCTGGGTACTAACTTTTTCGGAGTTGGCTTGATGGTTTATCAGGACCGAGCCGGAAGTGCAGGGTTTAAAAATACTATCATAGAAGCCTCCGGATCCTATGTTGCTGCTATGGATAATGATGCCAATCATTACTTCAGCATAGGCTTTCAGGTGGGTTTAAATCAAATGGGACTCGACAGAGATAAAGCAACATGGGATTCACAATGGAACGGAGATTCCTTTGACCCAACACTTCCTTCACTAGATAACTTACAGCTTGAAACATTTACCTATCTTGATTTTAACGGAGGCGTACTATACTATTATGTTCCTGACGGAATAAACACTGTCACTTTGGGAGCGAGCATGTCGCATATAGGCAGTCCTAACGTTAGCTTTTACGCCCGCGAGGAAACTCCATTGCGCAGAAAAATCACATTACACGGGAGCGCAGAATTAAACGTAACAAATGACCAAACCAGTTGGATTAATCCCCGCTTTCATGCATCATTCCAGGGTAAGCAAAAGGAAATTATTTTTGGTGCCCTGGTGAAAAATAAAGTACAGCTTAAATCCCGTTATACTGATTATCAGAAGGAAGTGTTTTTTTCCATTGGAGGATTCTACAGGGTGCAGGATGCATTTATTCTTGCCACCAGATTTGACTATCACAAATTCGGCCTAGGGATCAGCTATGATATTAATGCTTCAGGCTTACGTAAGCTTAGCAACTCAGCAAGTGCCTGGGAATTCAATCTTTCATTTGTTGCACCGGTAATGAGAGGAAGAAAAGAGAAGAACTTCAACAAGATGCCGAAATTCTTATAGTTAGAAGCGGGCGGTCAGGCGCTTTCGACTTGAACATTTCTTCTTATAAAACTCCAGACCTGTGAACCTTATTCCTGAAAATATACACGCTTTACGCGTTGGCTGATGTTTGACAGAACTTCGTAAGGAATCGTTCCTAATTTTTTTGCAAGATCTGTCACCGGTAGTTCTGCACCGAATACAATTACTTCATCCCCTTCTCTTGCCGGAATATCAGTAACATCCAGCATGGTCATGTCCATACAAACGTTTCCTATGATAGGAGCGAGTTTACCATTTAACCACATTTTACCAACACCATTACTAAGTTTTCTATTCACTCCATCGGCATAACCGATTGCTACTGTGGCAACGACCGTATCTCTTTTCAGCTTCCCACCACGACTATAGCCTATAGTTTCATTGGAACTGACATGCTTTATCTGTGAAATAGTAGTCCGCAACGTGGCTACCTGCATCAAATGTTGTTGTTCCTGTGGCGTTGCTGCAACACCATACAGACCGATACCAAGGCGAACCATATCCAACTGTGCTTCACTGAACCTTAAAATACCGGAAGAATTTAATATATGTTTAAGGATAGGATAATCAAATGCATTGCAGATAACCTTGCTCATCCTCTCAAATTTTTCCAACTGCATTCGTGTAAAACCATCGTGTTCTGCTTCATCGCTTGCAGCCAGGTGTGAAAAAACCGATTCAATTTTAACACGACGTATATTCTTCAGGCGTACTACCATTTGATTCAATTCATTCTCTTCGAATCCGAGACGATGCATTCCTGTATCCAGCTTAATGTGTATCCTGAATTGATCTCCTTCATGCTTTTGCAATTCATCGCTGATCTGATTCAGGAGTCGTAAATTGTAGATTTCAGGTTCCAGACTATATTGAACCATCGATTCGAAACTTTGAACCTCAGGGTTCATTACCATAATAGGTAAAGTAATTCCTGCTTTGCGTAATTCTACGCCTTCATCTGTATATGCAACGGCAAGATAATCTACATGGTGAAACTGCAGGATGTTTGCAATCTCAAAGCTGCCACTTCCATATGAAGCAGCTTTCACCATAGCCATTAACCTGGTACCCGGGCGAAGGCGAGATCTATAGAAATTCAGATTGTGTACCAGTGCATTGAGGTTGATCTCAAGAATTGTCTCATGAGCCTTTTGCTGAAGCAGCTTACTTATCTTTTCGAAGCCAAAAGGTCTGGCGCCTTTGATGAGTATTGTTTCATCCCGAAAACTTTGCTGAGGAAAATCTTTCAGAAATTCTTCTGTCGATTTGAAAAACTTCTTTGGCAGATCAAAGACATGTTCCTGACGGGAAATTGCTTCACCTATTCCGATCATACGATCTACTCCTTTAGCCTTTAATAGATTTGCTACCTCTTTATAGAGTACTTCCTCATTTTTTCCGCTTTGCAAAATGTCTGAAAGAATAATTGATCGGATTTTATGTTGTTTCTGCTGATTTAAGAAGTCTAGTGCTACACGTAGCGAACCTATATCAGAATTATAACTATCGTTGATAACAGAAGAATTATTTATCCCGGTTTTCATCTCCAGTCGCATGGCAACAGGGCTGAGAAACAACATTCTTTCAGCAATCTGGTCTTCATCCAGACCTAGTTTTAGAAGCAGAGCCCAGCAGTTTATCGCATTTTCAATTGAGGCATCATCAGTAAATGGGATCCGGATTTTTTGAAAAGCGTTCTTGTAAACAGCTTGAATTTCCGATTCTCCTTCCAAGCGATTAACCCGACCAACCTGCAAGTCGGATTTTCCTTTCCGGGACCAGGTAAAGAGTTCAGGACCATCGTCACGCCCAAAAGTTTTTTGGACAATCTCATGTATTTCTGGATAGTCTTTACAATAAATCAAAGTCTTCACACCTGCGAAGAGCTTCAGTTTTTCCCTGACCTTTTGTTCTGTATTTTCAAAATTCTCATCATGCGCAGAACCAATGTTTGTGAATAAACCTATCGTAGGATGAATGATCTTTTCAAGCTTTTCCATCTCATTGGGCAATGAGATTCCCGCTTCGAAGATCGCAAGTTGATTTTCTTCTTGCATCAACCATACGGATAAAGGCACACCTATCTGCGAATTAAAACTTTTTGGACTTCGAACGATATTATGATCAGGACGAAGCAACTGATATAACCACTCTTTGACGATAGTCTTTCCATTACTTCCTGTAATTCCAATAACAGGTATTTTAAAACGATTGCGATGGCAAGCACTCAAAGTTTGTAAGGCTGCCAAGGAATCTTCAACTATAATGAAATTTGCCTGGAGTGTTTTGAATTCATCTTTGAATTCATTCACAATAAAATTTCGTACACCTTGCTTCACCATATCGGCAATGAAGCGATGACCATCATGACGATTCCCTTTTATTGCAAAAAATAAGGAGCTGTCTGCATGTATGATCTTCCTACTGTCTGTTAAAAGCTCAAGAATTCCGGAGTAGTCGGGCGCCTGTTGTACAAGTTTGCCGGAAATTATCTCCGAAATTTCATTGATTCTATACTTATATTCCGGATTGGAAAGCAATTTATTAAGATTTTGATCTTTCTTTGTTAAAACATACCCGGCACAATGGTACATAACTATCCTGCTCCCCCAATAAAATTCTGGAGGAATTAGTCACCGTTCGATGTGAATGATTCGCAAGGTTTCCGCATTTCATACAGATAGCATGAACCTTAGTCACAAATTCAGCAATTGCCAGCATTTGAGGAATCGGTCCGAAAGGATTTCCCAGATAGTCCATGTCCAAACCCGCAACAATTACACGGATACCTCTATTTGCCAGAGCTTGAGCAACAGAAGGAAGTTCATCATCAAAAAATTGTGCTTCGTCAATACCGACAACCTCTACATCATTTGCTAACAACAGGATCTGTGAAGAAGAATCAACAGGTGTTGAATGGATCGAATTTGAATCATGCGAAACTACATTGACCTCATCATAACGAGTGTCAAGTTTAGGCTTAAAAATTTCAACTTTTTGCCTGGCTATCTTTGCCCTTTTAAGCCGACGGATCAGCTCTTCTGTCTTACCGGAAAACATTGAACCACAAATCACTTCAACGTGACCGTGATGATGCGACCCGGGTTTTAACTGCTCTAAAAACATAATATTTTTGTGGTGGTAAACTTACGGAAAACGGACTAGGATTTCGCTGAATATTTCAATTTTTTTGAAGCAGTTTGTGATACAGACATGCATAGTTGGCATGTATTGTCCCCTTTTTATAGATGAAACTTGTTTTTGGCCTGTATCCCTTTTTTAAGGCGTTTTTGCCCGGGACTGATAAAATTTTTAAACATTTTTTGCGTTTTACAGTATACTAAATTTATATCTTTATAAATGAGCAACAAATAATGCCCGAATGGGTAAAAAGCATCCCGGAAATTACCAGCATAAAAAACCACCATGGATTTAACTTCTCTTCAGAAAGAAATCGAAAGCAACTTAAAGAAATTATCAGAACAGCATCAAGAACTGGCATCTGCAAATGAAGACAATCCACCTGAAGTAATGATGGAATTTATCAAAGGTGTGAAAGATCTGTATCAGCGAGCACTTGACTTGCAACAGCAGCGTTCATTGCAGGCATTGGAAAAAATTGAAAAGACGATTGCGGCAAGATATGCTACACTTCCTCCACCACAGAAGGTTCAGCCTGTTCATGTAGAATCCTTGCTTACTAAGAGTTCCTTACAAACTCCTCCTCCACAGCCGCCTGTTCAGGAAGTCATTCAGGTTGCAGAACAGACAGCAGTACCCAAGCCTGCTCCTTCACATCCTTCAATGGATGAGCTTCTTCTAGCAGCAGCGAACAAGGCAGCAGCAGCAAAGAATAATCCGGGTGGAACAGGAAGAAAAAAAGTAATCACTGATATTCATGACAGATTCGATGAAGTACCGACCTTAGCAGGAAAATTCAATGATCAAGACTCCATTGCCAAACGAATGGCGGGAAGTAAAACACAAACCGGTGTCGCAGAAAAACTTCAGCGTAAACCAATATCTGATCTGAAAGCAGCTATTTGCACAAATGAAAAATTTCTTTTTATCAATCATTTGTTCTCCGGTGATGCCCCAAGTTATAATCTTGCCATTGAACTGTTGAATAAGAGTGCTAATCTCGAATCTGCTAAAAGCTATATCTATCAGGACCTGATTATCAAATACGACTGGGATGCTACGACACATCCTGCGACATTATTTATTGATCTCGTAGAACGTCGCTTTATCTCCTGACGCTAGTATATGTCAAAGCTAATCCTGGTTCCCACACCTATTGGCAATCTTGAAGATATCACTCTTCGTGCCATTCGTGTGTTGAAGGAAGCTGATTTAATTCTCGCTGAGGATACCCGTACAAGCAGTCATTTATTAAAACATCTGGGCATCTCAAAGCCGATGAAATCTTATCATGCACACAATGAACATAAGGTGCTTGAAGAGATCGTTCAAGGTATTGAAGGCGGAAAAATGATTGCGCTTATCACTGATGCCGGTACACCCGGAATATCTGATCCGGGATTTTTAATCGTAAGGGAATGTCTTCGTCATGGAATCACAGTTGAAACATTACCCGGACCTACAGCTTTTATTCCTGCTTTGGTTAATTCAGGATTACCATGCGATCGCTTTTGTTTTGAAGGTTTTCTTCCTCAGAAAAAAGGAAGGCAAACCCGTATAGGAAATTTGGTCGCAGAACAGAGGACGATGATATTTTATGAATCGCCATATCGTCTCCTAAAAACACTAGGACAATTTTGCGAAGCCTTTGGAGAAGAACGGCAGGCATGTGTATCCAGGGAGATCAGCAAACTTTTCGAAGAAAATTTTAAGGGATCATTAAAAGAATGTCTGGATCATTTTTCTACCAAGACTGTCAAGGGAGAAATTGTCATTGTCGTTGCAGGATGTCCTGAACCGGCGATAAAAAAAAACAATAGAGCTAAGTCTGAAAACAGTCCCGAAGAAGAAAAGGCTTGATCACTCTTCCAATTCAGTAAAAAAGTCGGCTGCGATCCGGTCAGCGTAAAATTTACCTTTGTGTGTAAGTCGATAATGGGATCCTGCTCGTTCCATCATGTCATCCTGAATTTGAAAATCTGCTATTGCCAGGAAGGTCATAGATTGCTCCTTCCCGAATTCCTTTTTGATAAGCTCAGGATCAATACCTGTTGAAGTGCGTAATCTGGTTAGGATGTACTCATTATATTTATTCTCCGTACTCAATATTTCCACCTCGGCAGGAACAGTTCCTTGCATCATTTTGCGGATGTACTCATGGTTATTGGAAATATTCCATTGCCGGCTTGAAATATTGTAGGAATGAGCTGAAGGTCCTACACCCAGATATATTTCGCCCTGCCAGTAAGAAGTATTATGTTTTGAACGAAATCCCGGCAATGCAAAATTAGATATCTCATAATGCTCAAAACCGGCCTTACTTGCCTTATCCATCAATATCTCAAAATGACGGGCAGATTTTTCATCATCAACATCTGTTACGGCTTTTGATTTGATCATTTTAGCAAGAGCAGTCCTTGATTCGACTGTAAGAGAATAACATGAAAGATGTTGAACACCCATTGCAAAAGCGAGGTCCAAATTTTTATTCCATTGTGTGTCATCTAAGGATTGCACACCATATATCAGATCGATACTAATATTTTTAATTCCTACTTTTTGAGCATCCTTCACACATTGATGAGCTTGCTCAACGGTATGAGCCCGGTTCATGAACTTTAGATCTTCTTCCGAAAAACTCTGAATACCTATACTAAGACGGTTAATGCCGGCATCTTTCAATTGTTGAAGTTTTTCAAGATCCAAATCATCCGGATTAGCTTCCAATGTAATTTCAGGACTACGAACTATCTCAAAGTTATCTCTTATTTCTGCCATTATTTCTCTTATCTCTATTCCTTCGAGTATAGAGGGTGTTCCTCCACCGAAATAAATTGTATCGACAAACTTATTTTCCAAATAAGGTCGACGAAGAGATATCTCAAGCTTAATGGCTGTAAGCAATTCTTCTTTATTCTTCAAAGTTGTCGAAAAATGAAAATCACAATAATGACAGGCTTGTTTGCAGAAAGGAATGTGGATGTAGATGCCCGGCATGTATACTAGAATTAATTTATCGCTACTCAATGAGAGGAATAAAACTTATCAGATTCCAACAAGGAAAAAACTCCCTGGGTAAAATCTGAAGACTATACCTTCTGCTTCTTCAACACAATTCGAAAAGTTGTTCCCGTTCCAATCTCAGAGCTTTTCACGAAAATTTGTCCGTCGTGGTATTCTTCAATGATCCTTTTGCTTAATGAGAGACCTAATCCCCAGCCACGATTTTTTGTCGTATAGCCTGGTTTGAAAATAGTTTTGTATGATGATTTAGGAATACCTTTTCCTGAATCTTTAATATCGATGTAGACAAATTGCTGCTGGTCTGTGATAAGCACATTGATGTCACCTGTTCCGCCCATGGCATCGAGAGCGTTCTTCAATATATTCTCTATCACCCATTCAAAGAGTGGAATATTCATAGGTGCAAAGACTTCATGAGAAGGACTCTGCACATTAAAGATCGCTTTGTTAGATGTTCGTGTGCGGATATAATCTACCGAATGTTTCATGACGATGGCAACATTCTCCTTGTGTAATGATGGAGCTGAACCGATCTTCGAAAAACGTTCAGTAATAGTTTGCAAACGTTCTACATCCTTCTCAATCTCTTTGGTATATTCTTCGCTTGTGCCTTTGAGTTTCAAAAAATCCAGCCAGGCAATGAGCGATGATAAGGGCGTACCCAACTGGTGAGCAGTTTCTTTAGCCATTCCGACCCACACTTGATTTTGCTCTGCCTTTCTAGATGTACTGAATGCCAAATAGGAAACAAACAAAAACAATGCAATTACTGCCAACTGGAAATAAGGGTAATAGCGGAGACGAATCAATAAATCGGAGTCTTTATAAAGTATATATTGAAAAAGATTCTGACCGATATGTATTTCTATTGGTTCATGTTGCTTGCGCATTTCCTGCAATTGTTGTTGCAGGTATCCCGGCTTTATCGCTTTTGCCGAATCGAGGTTACGGAATGAGATAACCTTAAAATCCTGATCCGCCCAAATAACGGGGATGGTATTATTGTTACTGATTACAGTACTCAGAAAATTTATATCGGTATTCACTTCCGAGACATCAGAAAGCCTCTTAGTTGCCTCTGCCCAAAGCTGAATTTTTTTATTCTCTTCTTCAGCGAGCCTGTTCACCAATTTATTGGTATACCACAATGATGCTGCACCGATCATCAAGGCCGTGAGCAAAAGCAGTATTTTCCAACGTTGTTTTTGGCTATAGATATTCAAGCAGTGCAGAATTTAATTAAAAACGAAGCTTTTTGTTAAAGATTGTCTCATTTCAGGGCGCAAAGATGAAAGATTTTGCGCATGTAAAAAATTCTATTGTCCATCATCTTCCCAATCGATCTGCATTTCTTCTTTTTTAGGCTTTTTAGGCACTTTTATGGTGTCTTTTTTGAAAAAACCGAACTCCTCCTTAAGGATGGCTTTCATGGTTTGCTTCTCTGTAGCTAAATCGGTTTTGAGCTTTTCAGTAGCTCCCTTTCTGTCGTAACCAAATCTTGGATTGTCGATCGGGCCTTTCATAGTGATAAGCAACTTGGTTCTTCCTAAACCATCATCTTCAATTTCACCAAATTCGGTTTTGTTCTGCTTAACCTTTTTCCCCAAAACATCAGACAGCAATAATTGAAGCCGGTAGTCGACGACATTATTAAAATCATGAACACCGCTGGCAGAGAGATTCAAGGCAGAGGAGTTGATTTCCATTAATGGGATATTGATCTTACGATCTGCAATAGAGATCTGATTTTTAATGGTAGAAAATTTAATATGATTCAGATCCGGGACTTTAATGTATTTCGCCAGAGCTTGGATGGGTATGAAATTATTTAACTCTCCATTCTGTATCGTTATATCGGCAAGAGAACGAACTTTTGCAGGATTTATCACAAGTCCGGTTGTCCAACTTGAAGTAAATTGTATTTGCGCATTAATCTTTCCTTTTACGTTTTGATCAGTCATGGTTGCCTGTCCGAAGTTCTCAAGCTGTGTAAATAGTTCCGTAATATCAAGAGATGCTACCCTTGCATCACAGCTCATCAGAATACTATCTTTCCTTGATGCATTGATAGTTGCGTCCATATAAATCATTCCATCCATAGCTGCAAATGTCAATTCCTTTCCGGAAATTACTTGCCTGTTCAACAAAATATTTCCCTGCAATCTTGAAGCACTGAATTTTCTGAACTTCAAATTACCAATGCTTACGGCAAGATGGCTGTACAATCTAGGATTGGATTTCATGATATAGGAAGTATCCTCTGAAGAAGATGATTTATCCGCCAAGAGTTCATCAAGATCCAGAAGTTTGGAGCTAAGTCGTGCATTGAATTCCGCTGATTGTTCAGGTATAAAAATGAAGTTGACAAAATTCTTGAACAAGCCTGTAACTTGTACATCACTTGCAGAAATATTTCCCCGTAAGGCTTCCACTTTTAGATCATTGTCCTGCAGCGTGAGCTTACCTTGAATATTTTTATACTCAAGTGGATTATATTTAAGAACAAAGCTCACATTGCTTAACTCAATAGTACCTGAAGATTGAACTTTGTACCTCTGTCCTACGCTATAGTTCTGTACATCCTTTACTTTGCCCGCAAAGGCTACATTGAAATTCAATCCGCCATTCAGGGATACAAGAGTATCCAGTGAAATAAAGTGACGAACATTCGCAAGGTCAAGTGAAGCCGAAGCGTGCATGTTAAGGAATGGATCATACAAGTCATCCAGTCGCAGGTCTGCCTTGATCGCATTGCCTCCAAGCATGGCACTCATTCCAGGGATAACCAGTTCACTTTTCCCTGTTCGTCCTCTGTTACGAAATGAACCGTTCAAATCGATATTACTTAAGGAAACACTGCTTTCCTTAGGCGTGATCGTTCCATTGCGAATAGAGAATTCTACTGCCACTGAAGGAATATTCTCTCCACCGGCCTTACCCTCCAAAATGATATTGCATAAAAATCGTCCCTTACTTTTATAGTCGCTGAAGTATTTTACGTATTGTGGTGGTAACATACTTATGAAAGATTCCAGGTCTGCTTCATAAGCTTTGATTGATAAATTTAATATTGTCGAACTAAGGACTGAAATAACATTGCCTGCTACATCAAACTCAAGTTCTGCGATCTTCACTCTGCTTTTGTCAAACTTGTAGGTCTCGTCGACAGTATTAACATGAATTCCGGAATGAATGCTTACAGGTTTTTGGCTAACATAATTTGTTGCGCCGGCATAAAAATGTTGCATAAACAAATCAGCAGAAGTTGTTAGTGTAAACTGTTCATCAGAAAACTTACCGCTAATCTCTGCTTCAATAGCTTTCATTAAATAATGCTGATCATTTTTTTCATCCTCATAGCGGATAAGCATATTGGTTAAAAGAATCTGTTGCAAATCAATTACCGGAGAGGCTTTCGTCGAATCATCTGAAGATTTCCAAAAATGATAATTATTCTTCCCGTCTTTGTCCAATCTGATGTTCAGACTCCCATTTTTTGCAACTATCTTTTTAATAGCAATTTCATTCTTGAAAACCGAACTAATGTCAAAAAGCAAAGACAAGCGATCCGCATACAAAAGTGTATCATCAGGAAGGCTTTTTAGTACACCCTTGGCCATTACTTTTTCCAGATCAACTGATGCATAAGGAAAATGCCGGAAGACGCTGAATTCAAACTGAACAACTTTGATTTCTGTGTCAAGATTCTTGTTGAGTTCGGTGATGATCATTTTCTTGATGTCATCCCCATAAAAAAAACCAATAAGAAGTCCTACAGAAATGACTCCCAATGCAAAAATGCCGGAAATTTTAGCAGCAATTTTAAGATATGTCCTGACTTTACTCTTCATTGTTGATTTCAACGAAGGTCAGAATAAGAAATTGTCGCAAGCAGTGAAGATCAAGTAATTGCTAACAGATTTATCACGATCACGATATAAAAAAACGCGCAGAAACCAATATAGATTTCTGCACGTCATTCAATGCCCGAAAGTTCTGCTCAAAGGCAGATCACTTCATCGCGGCAGTAAAGCGTTTTGCGACTTCGTCCCAATTGACTACGTTCCACCAGGCGGTGATATAATCAGGACGGCGGTTTTGGTAATGCAGATAGTATGCATGTTCCCATACATCCAAACCAAGAATAGGTGTACCTTTTACTTCAGAAATATCCATCAACGGATTGTCCTGATTTGGGCTTGAACCTACACTCAGTTTTTTATCAGCACCAACGATGAGCCATGCCCAACCGCTTCCAAAGCGTGTTGCACCTGCTGTTGCGAATTTAGATTTGAAGTCTTCTATGTTACCGAATGCCGAATTAATGGAATCAGCCAGTTGGCCTGAAGGGTTTCCTCCACCACCGGGCTTCATGATCGTCCAGAAAAGGGAATGGTTAAAATGACCGCCACCGTTATTACGAACTGCAGCAGGATATTTAGAAATATTTTTACAGATATCCTCGATGCTAAGCTTTTCTGCATCGGTACCGGCGATGGCGTTATTAAGATTTGTTACGTAAGCCTGATGATGCTTGCCATGGTGTATTTCCATAGTACGTGCATCGATATTAGGTTCAAGGCTATTGAAAGAATAAGGAAGAGCGGGTAGTTCGAAAGCCATTTTGATCAGTTTTGAAAATTAAATAATCAGATTAAAATAATAGTCCAAAGATACAAAAATCTGATGAATTTAAGAGTGAAAATCAGCATTTAATTAAATGCAAGAGATTCAACACTCTCTGTAAGTAACTACAGGATGAATTATAAATATGTAAACATCAATACCACCGCTGTAATCGCAGAGAGTAAGTCAAATGAATTATATAAAAGGCAGAAAGTAAAACTTAGCTTCCCTTCACGGCAACTTGTTTCTTGTCTATGAGTTCAAGAGCTTTAGCCAAGGTTTTGTCAAGAGTCTGAATGATTGGATAGAATCCGTCATTCTTCCAGATCTGTCTTGCAATAAGTGCCTTTATTTGGGTGCGTATTAACTCTGATGATGCGTGAATTCCATAATCATTTTTAGAAACGCCCCCTTTTACGGCATAGTCTATAAACTGACGATACAACTCATCAGACACTTTAAAGGAATTTTTATAGTCATCAAAACTTTTATACTGCGCAAACAATTTTCTATTCTGATCCAGATAATCAAAAGCAAATTGGGAGATCATCCCTTTACTACTCACTTCTGCATAAAACTGAGAACTTCCTGCAGTATCCATTGATACAAATACATCCGGCATAATACCCCCTCCGCCAAATACTGTTTTACCTCCGGGAGTAATATAGTTCAGAGAATCACTGAAATGAATACTATCTGACGATGCGAGTTCTCCTTTTTGCATTCTGCTATAAAGCTCGTTACTATATGCCTCGTAGCCTCCAGCATAAGGTTTTTGAATACTTCTGCCTGTTGGTGTATAATACCTGGCAATTGTTAAACGCATAGCAGAACCATCAGGGAACTGACTTTGTTCCTGTACCAGTCCCTTACCGAAAGACCTTCTTCCAACGATGGTAGCCCTGTCCCAGTCCTGTAAAGCACCTGCGACAATTTCACTGGCAGAGGCGCTGCCTTCATCTACAATCACGATCAATGCGCCTTGCTCGAAGAAACCCCGTTGGGTTGCGTAGAAAGATTCACGCGGGCGGGAACGACCTTCAGTATAAACGACTAATTTTTTATCGGGTAAAAACTCATCGCTCAATTGAATTGCTGTTCTCAAGTAACCTCCCGGATTTCCTCTCAGGTCCAGGATGAGATTTTCCATACCGGCATCTTTCAGTTTTACAAATGCGTTGAGATATTCGTCGTAAGTCTTTTCAGCGAAATGACTTACTTTGATATAACCTGTCTCTTTATTCAACATATAAGCTACATCAACACTGTAGATCGGGATCTTCCCTCTTTGGATGGTATAAACGACTTTTTGTCCTGTACTTTTCCTAAGGATAGTCACCTTTACTTTTGTACCACTGGGTCCGCGTAATAACTGCATGACCTGAGCATTAGTGATATTTATATGTGCAACATTCTTTCCTTCCACTTCAATGATCCTGTCACCTGACTGAATGCCCAACTGTTCAGAGGGACCTCCGGCAACTGCAGAAACAACCATGATGGTATCATCCTGTATATGAAATTCAATTCCTATGCCATCAAAATTTCCTTCGAGAGGTTCGTTCATCGCCTGTAACTCATCAGCCGGAATATAAGCAGAGTGTGGATCCAACTGATGGAGTAATTCACTGATCGTACTTTCGACAAGTGTCTTTTGATTGACTGTATCAACGTATTCATTACTTATGTAATTAATCACGTCGTTCACTTTATTGAATTGTCCGGTTCGGAAAGAAAAAAACGATCGGCTGGATTTGAATGGTTCATTGAGGCGCATTCCAACATATACTCCCAGTACAAGGACTGCAGCAAGTATAAATGGTAACCAGAGTTTGAATTTATTCACTGAATATTTTTTATTAGCTAGTTATTGTCCAATCAGACAATGACATAAACCTTCGTTTTTATTAAAATATCGGTATGGCGGGATTTGTTCAAGACGGAATATGTTAAACTGCCAATTCTGTAAAATGTTTTGTTATTTCAAAGAAATTGGAGTTAATTTTTTCAAATGCTACCCATCGAATCAAGCTTTCGCCTGTTCTGTGCCCGGAACAAATTGTTCCACCTCCACCCCAAATCGGCGTAAGAAATCCACACCTTCATCGAGTGCTATGCCTTTGTAAGCAGCATATGATTCTAAAAACAACACTTTCTTGATTCCCATCGTAAAAATAATCCTTGCACAAGCGAGGCATGGAGAGAGGGTCACATAGAGTGTACATCCTGTCATAGGTACGCCATTTTTTGCAGCATAGAGAATAGCATTTTGCTCTGCATGGAGTGCCAGAGAACAACTTCCTTTACTGTCACGCGGACAACCTACTTCCGGCCATTCCTGATCACAGTTATGTGTACCTGCAGGTGGACCGTTATATCCAAGAGAAACAATACGGGTATCTTTTGTAAGGACGGCACCTACTGAAATTTTCACGCAGTGTGATTTGCGTGACAGATTCTGTGCCAGTTCCATGTAAATTTCGTCGAATGAGGGTGAATTCATATTGCAAAGGTAATGATAAGGAAGGAAACTAATTTTCTTTGTATAGGCTGAGACACATTGCCATCTACCGATAATAATATTTATCCTCCAATTTTATTTAACCAATCTTTAGCCTCTTGAAAATTCGGGTTGATTTGTACGGCTTTTCTCCAAAATTCACGTGTCTTTTCTATATCCTGAAGAGTCATATAGTATCCACCCAGATTATAGTAAGCTTGCGCATTTGCCGGATCCAATTGTATTGCCTTTTCACAATAGCCTATAGCTTTACCGGTTTCTTTATCATGGAATGCTTTTGAAGCCAGAATGACATATTCAGAACTTAAAGCATGCGGAGCATCAGATGATGGATTTATCCTCACAGCTTCTCTCATTGCCTGTTCGGCTTCCTCGAATTTATTCTGTTTGAAATAGGCTAAGCTTAAATATTTATTCGCATCATGATATATTGGCTGTAAGTCAATTGCCTTCTTATAATAAATCACTGCAGAATCAAGTTTGTTTTCCTTAAGATAAACTGAACCAAGATTGCAAATTGCAAATGCATAACTTGGCAACATATTGATTGCTTTTTTGTAATAATATTTTGCCGAATCCATTATTCCCAGGTTATAATATAGGATTCCACGGTTAGAAGTGGCTTGCGCATAATCCGGATCAAGATCAAGGGCTTTTTGATTTTCAACCAATGCTTTTTCCAACTCATTCTTCTTAAACCAGATGACTGCAAGATTGTTGAAGGCATTTGGCTGCTTTGGATTTACTTTAGTTGAACTGGTGAAATCTGCGTATGCTTTATCAAGCATGCCGACAGAGTTATAATAATCACCGCGATTATTATACGCTTCATTTGATTTAGGATTTTTTTCTATGGTGTCTGTCCACAAAGCCACGCTGCTCTTCCAAACCTTTAAACGTTCAGTCGTGAGATAGGCAAAGATCAAACTTGTGACAAGCAGAATTGCAAGAAATATATTTTTATATTTTTCAACGTTTAAAGCAAGAGGTATTAAAAAGAAAATTCCTATATAACTAATGTAGGTAAAACGCTCATAGATCAGTGAGCTATTTACAGCTACCACATGCAAGGTTAAAAACGTATTCAACATAAAGAACGTGATGGCAAAGACAAGTAAGGGGTTCGACTTGAACTTTTTAATGATGAGCCAAAGCGCTGAAAAGATTATTAATAATCCCAGTATTAATTGAACAATAAATTCCTGTTCGCCTACCGGAGGAAACGCATAGATTGCACTTTGCTGAACAGGAAATACTGCCTTGAAAACATACACCCACAATGCAATTGCAGAATATGAGATCTTTTCAATGAACGTTAGCGTTACTGCATACTTATCGGCAGAAAATGTGCTTCCGCTGATAGCTACATATCCAAAGATCAGGGAGAGAATTAAATAGGGTATCTTATTATACAAAGATTTCCATTTCCATGATTTGTTTTGAAGGTAGTCCGACAAAATAAGTATCAACGGAAATGTTACCGATTGTGCCTTCGACAACAGTGCCAGCAGAAAAATGAAGACACTAAATGCATATACATACCATTTATTCGATTTACAATAACTTAAGTATACCCACCAAGAAGAGAATAAAAAGAATCCCATTAGCACATCCTTTCTGCTGGCTATCCATGCCACAGATTCTACATGCATAGGGTGAATAGCAAAAAGAAGGGCGATAAAACCGGCAACAACTACTTTAAATCCCAACTTACGAACGATGGCGAAAAGCAAGACAGTGTTGAGGATATGAAAAAACAAATTTACCCCATGATACCACGAAGCCTTTGAGTTGGAAAGATCATGGTCGAGTGCAAATGAAAATAAAACGAGAGGGTTATAACTGCCTAAAACTTTTTTCGTGAACATGGCCCGGATGTGTTCCCAGGAGACGCCTAGTGTCATGCTCTGCTCATATATATAGTGCTTTTCATCCCAATTGAGGATGTCGAATTTCATTGAAGAAGAATAGACTACCCATGTAGCGAGGCAAAGTACAGCTACCCAAAAGGCAGACCAAAGCGCAGCATTATCTGTCACATTTTTAACCCTTAGCTCTTTTTTACCTGAATGAACTTTTGTTTTTGACATAAATCCGTATCTTCATCACGAAATAAGGCATTTTAAAGGGATCTGGCAATGGATTCTTAGAATGTCAAAATCCGGTACAGGGATCAAAAAATCTTTGATTTTAACCAATCCTTTCTATTTTTGCATCAAATCTCAATTATTTATGAAAAAGCTTCTCCTAATTTTCAGCCTCTTTGCTACAGGTATTTTCGTTTCCTGCAGCAGCAACAAAACCGAACAAGCAAGTGAAGAAATGATGGATACGACGATGGCTGAGCCACAGGATTCAGCTTCTGTTGCAGCGAGAGAATTATTGGACTTTAAATTCTTCTATACCATTGCCAATCTGCCTTCGCCGATGGAAATCATCAATGCTATCTATCAGCATGAGGTTCCATTTAATAAAGATCTTTTAAATCCTGCAGATGCAGAAGGGAAGTATAACACTGCCTATAAAAAGGCAATCAATTACGGAGTCTATGGTATTGATATGGCCTATGCAGCCTTCTATGGACAAAATCAGGATCTTCTTGAATACTATGCCAGTACGCGCAAACTTTCTGAAAAATTAGGTGTGCAGGAAACCTTTGATAATTTCACAACCAGTTTTCGTGAGAATTCCGATGACAGAGATTCGCTTATCAAAATGATCGACAGAGCTTATGCAGAGACTGATGCATTTTTGAAAACCAATAAGCGTCTTGAGGTTGCAGCACATGTGCTTGCAGGAACCATTATTGAGGTACAGTACTTAAGTATTGAATTGATGAAAGGTCGCGAACGCGTAAAAGAGAATGAAGAAATTTTCGAAAAAATTTACAATCAAAAGTTATATGTAGATAATCTGGTTAATCTTTTTACAGAACTGAAGAAAATTCCAAGTTGAGCACAATTATTCATACAACTTGAAGAATTGAAAGCCACTTATGACAACATTAAGAGCCCTCAGGATCTTGATAAAGCTAACCTTGAAAAATTATCTGCAGCTGTTAAGAAAGTCCGTGATGATATGATCGGATAAAATTTGGTCTCTCAGGTATCAATTTATTAAAGACCGCCAAGCGTATATTGGCGGTCTTTTCTTTTTCAAAGAACGTAATTTCCTTTGCGGAGATGCAGAAAAGCAAGCATCTTTTAATTACATTTATGCCTGTCTATATAATTCCTGAAATAATTCTTCTTTATGAGTGAAAGAATATTAAGAGCTTTGATGCAACTATTCGCTATTGGTGCGAGCCTGGAGCGGCTGACTCTTCAAAGCCGTTCAGTAGTAGAAGCTTTTCTCAGGCAACAACTCAGTCTACAAAGGGTTCCTGAATATCTTGAATTATTTGACAAGCATTTATCAACCTTGCAAGGTGGAGACGATGTTACTAAGGCAAGAAAGAAAATTGCGCTAAGTTCTGTTAAGGCACTAAGAATATGTACTGATATAAACAAAGAACTGAACACAAGTCAGAAGTATATTGTATTCATCAGACTTGTAGAATTCATGAACAGCTCTGATTCAATTATAACAGAGCCTGAAAAGGAGTTTTTAGAGACAGTAGCTACAGTATTTAATATTGAACAACATCTTCAAGAGCTATGTCTTGCTTTGACTATTAAAAAACTTGATAGTTCCAGGCTTGATAGTAAATCAGTTCTCTGTGTCAGCAAGCAATCCCCGGAGAGTGAACATCAATTTCATCAATTGCAACATCCCGAAACGGACCAACAAATATGGTTTCTGAATATAGAGCCTGCAGGGATGTTTTTTCTTCGTTATACCGGCAAAGATCTATTAACAGTAAACGGGAAACCTGTAGTTGCAAATGTTGTTTCTGTTTTCACACAAGGGGCTGTGTTAAGGGGGCAAAAAATTCAGGCAATTTATTACAGTGACGTTCTTAAATTTTTTATAAACCAAAAAGCAGAGCGGCCCATCCAACTGCATGCTGAAGATCTGGAATTTACATTCCCCAACGGAAAAAAGGGATTGCATGCTTTAAATATTACTTCAAGATCCGGTGAGCTTATTGCCGTCATGGGCAGTAGCGGAGCCGGTAAATCAACTTTACTCAGTGTTCTGAACGGGACGTCACCGGCATCCGGGGGAAAACTTTTGCTCAATGGCAAGGATGTATACAAGGATGCAAGTGTGCTTGAAGGTATGATAGGAAATATACCGCAAGATGATTTGTTAATCGAAGAGCTTAGTGTATTTCAAAATCTCTTTTACAACACAAAATTAATTTACGGAAAGGACAGCGATGAAGAGATTCGTAACCGTGTGATGGACATGCTTGAGTCACTCGGACTTACTGAGACGGCTGATCTAAAGGTTGGTAATCCTTTGAATAAAACTATTAGCGGAGGTCAAAGAAAACGTTTGAACATTGCTCTTGAACTTATTCGTGAGCCTGCTGTTCTTTTTGTTGATGAGCCAACATCCGGACTGTCATCACATGATGCCGAAAATGTAATGGACCTGCTGAAGCAGTTAACCCTTGCAGGTAAACTTGTATATGTAGTCATCCATCAGCCATCATCAGATATTTTCAGGATGTTTGATCGATTACTAATTCTTGATACCGGAGGATATCCGATCTATTACGGAAACCCATCCGATTCTTTACTGTACTTTAAAAGGCTGGCCCAATTTGCTGATGCAGATGAAAGTGAATGTCCGGCATGTGGAAATATTAATTCAGAACAAATTTTTAATATAATTGGTCAGGAAGTTGTTGATGAGTTTGGCAATAGAACCGGGAACAGAAAGGTTTCACCAAGAGAATGGTACGACTTTCAGAATGCCGGCAACGGTAAAAAAGAGAAAGTCAGACCTGAAAATTCCGAAATACATGCCAGCGGAAACAAAGCTCACTTTTTAAGACAATGGAAAGTCTTTTTCACGCGTGACTTCCTGTCCAAACTTAGCAACAAACAATACATGGCCATTACTTTACTGGAAGCACCATTGCTTGCCGGAATTCTTGGCTTTATCCTGAGATATACTAATCCCGGTGAGAATTACGTTTTCACCGACAATCCAAATTTACCTGCTTACCTCTTCATTTGTGTTATCGTTGCTTTGTTTTTAGGGATGACAGCCAGTGCTGAGGAAATCATCAGGGACAGAAAAATTCTTCAGCGGGAAAAATTTCTTAACCTGAGCAGGCAGGCATATTTATTTTCAAAGATTGCCTTACTCTTTCTTGTTTCTGCAATACAAACAATTTCATTCGTTGTAATTGGGAATTTGATTTTCGGAGTTCAGGATATGATGCTACAGTATTGGTGGGTACTCTTTACTACAGCTTGCTTTGCAAACCTGGTCGGATTAAATATTTCTTCCGGACTTGATTCAGTTGTAACGATTTACATACTTATTCCATTCCTTATCATACCTCAAATCTTGCTGAGTGGCGTAATCGTAAAGTTTGAAAAACTAAATCCTATAATAAGTGATCCTGCTGAAGTTCCATTAGTAGGAAATGTAATGGCTTCGAGATGGGCATTTGAGGCACTAAGTGTTTATCAATTTAGAGAGAATAAATTCCAAAGAGATTTTTTCGATTTGGATGCAAAGATGAGTGAAGCAACTTTTAAAAAAGATTGGTGGATACCTATTTTAAGGGAGCGTACCGATAAGAGCGAACGCCTGATCACAAATGGCATAAAAGTAGATTCCATTAAATCTGTTCTAACATTGGTCTTTAATGAACTTAGGAAAGAACAAAGTGAAAATTCACGATTGAAATTGGAAACACCCGGACTTAGTCAGGCAGCAGCTCCGGGGATGAATACAATTCAAATAATGAGAAAAGATCTTGACAATTTAAAGGACCATTACATCGCACAATTCAATTCAAGCAGCGAACGAAAAGAAAACATCATAGAAAAAATGACTTCAACACCGGCAGGACAAAAAGCATTTGTTGAACGAAAACGTGATTACTTTAATGAAAGTCTTGACCAAATGGTTCGAAACAGTACAGGACTAGAGCGTCTTCGGGTTTATGATGATGAAGTTATCCGCTATTTTGAACCGGTATACAGGGTGAATCCTTCTCCAAATTCACTCATGGGCATGTTTTTTACTCCTACCAAATCATTTCTTGGTAAAACCTATGATACTTTTTCGGTTAACATAGCCGTTATATGGTTGATGACTCTTTTGTTTTATTTTACATTGGTCTTCGACCTGCTTCGAAAAATGTTGATGATGGGAAGTCGTTGGAAGAAATGATGATTCAAATGGCAGTTGATTGATTCTTCACTGAAATTTAAATTGTACTATTCAACTTTTACAATTCTGGCTGTTTTTGTCTGGCCCATTGATCGAATAATCAGCGTATAGATCCCGGGTGACAAACCAAGTGTAGAGACCTGATGAATTTTTTTATCATCCTCTATATAGTGTCGAACACATCTACCATCTCCTCCCAAAATATCCATGGTTAATTGACCATGAAAAGAGGAAAGGTCTATGCTAAAATTATCTTTTACCGGATTGGGGAAGAAGCTAATGTTCTGATCATTCTCTATTAGATTCACCGAATTACAAAGGACAACATTCATCTTATCAAACTCCGAATTGGCGCAGTCATTTGAATCAACGTAAGTATAATGAAGATAATAAAAACCCGCACCGGTGATAGCAGGATCAAAAGTATTACCACCGACCACTCCGGGACCTGAATAAGTTCCGCCCAACGGTGAGCCCCCTCCTAATGTCAGGGCCGGATCAAAAGTGCATAAGGAATCCTGAGTCAATGTGAATGTAACCACGGGGAGTGGATTAACTCTTGCTATTGTTGACAATGTCGCCGTACAATTATTGACATCAACCAGACTCAGCGAATAGATACCCGAATGAGCTACAGTTGCCATCGGGATTTCAGGATTTTGATCGTTCGAACTGAATCCATTCGGACCGGACCATGAGTAGCTGCTACCTCCGCTGGCGAATAGCTGTAAGCTTTGTCCGGTACATCTCGGACTATTGCTGGCAACCGGATTTATTGAAGGTATTCCCATCATACCCAGGCGCACTGAGATGGAGTGATCATTATAATTAGCAACAGCTATATCTTGTCTTTTATCTCCGTTAAAATCACCGGCAACAACACAAACAGGATAGGATCCGACGATCACCTGAGAATTACCATAAAATCCTCCTGCACCATCTCCCAAACGAATTGAAACTTTATTGGAGAAATAGTTTGTAATAGCCAGATCAGGGAAGTCATCCCCATTAAAATTTCCAATAGTAATAGAATAGGGACCTCCCGGGACAGGCAATTCATCATTTCCGGTAAACCCACCGGTTCCATCACCAAATCTGATTGAAACTGTATTGGAGGAATAATTGGTGACAGCTATATCTACATTTCCGTCTCTGTTGAAATCTGCGATCACAACATTGTAAGGATTGAACCCGACAGGTACATCAGGCATCGCACTAAAGCCACCCATCCCATTTCCCAATCGTATTGAAACACTCTGAGAACCACTATTGGTTACCGCAAAATCTTGTTTGCCATCTCTATTAAAATCGGAGATAGCAATACATTCAGGATAGGTTCCAACGTTGATATTTGATGTGATAGTAAAATTTCCTGAGCCGTCACCCAGGCAAATTGAAACATTATTACTGTGAAAATTGGCCACTGCAAAATCCTGCTTGGCATCATTATTAAAATCTCCGATCGCAACAATAGCAGGGGCATTCCCAACATGGACATTTGGCATGCTGGAAAAGGAACCGGTGCCGTCTCCCAGCCGAACTGCGACAAGGTCAGCACCCTCGTTAGAAACCACAAAATCCTGCTTACCATCACGATTAAAATCACCCACGGCAATTGCATAAGGGTGAGAACTTACCACTTCTTCTGAACTTCCTGTAAAACCACCGGTACCATTACCAAACCGAATCGACACAGAATTATATCCGATGTGCGCTGCAAGGAGGTCTTGTTTATTATCTCCATTGAAATCCCCAATTGCAATCCCTGTAAGGTTATTTCTGATGATAGGATAATTGGTATTGCCGTTGAAACGACCATCATTACATTCAGTGTTATTAACTATCAGAGTAAATGTTTTGGTTGTACTTAATCCGGATGAACTGAATGCTACTACTGTGATTGTATACGAGCCCACAGGTTTTGCGTCAGTAATCGTAACTATTCCTGTTGTGGCAACCGCTGTTAACAAGCCGGAAAATTCACCGGAAGCAAACACTGCCATTCTGCTGGTATTTGATGGAGCGGCAGTGGGCGCAATATTTGCATTAGCGCCAACACTCAATGTTACCGGAGAGTAATTACCAAGTATCTGGGCAGAAGTTTTGCTTGCAAACACTAATGTTGCAAAACAGAAAAGAATGATACAGGCGAGGTTGGTGAATCGGACAGTTATAAGGTTCATTAAAATTTTACGGATATTGCTAATGTATGTACCTTCGGGACATTAATTAAGCCCCGAAATCTATCCGGAAAGGTACGTCCTGTCAGCAAAAAGAGGAAACTTTTCACGGAAATTTATCTTTGATTATTAACAATATCCGGCTAAGGAAATGTTAAATCAGAAGATTATGTCTTAATTTTTGAGAAGAAAATCGAAACAAGGAGGCTAAACCACCGGTGTTCTGAGAAAAACAAAGGACCAACAAGAGTCCGGGATGAAACTAAAATGTTTTAGACACCGGCTGTATGACCATTTGAAGACTATCTTGATTCAACCTTACCTGTAGCCACTTTTTTAACTTAGCACTCTCCTGCCTGTCCGGGCTCTTAGACATTCTGAGAAGGACCAGATAAATTGCAACATCATTGATCGCCGAATCTGAATTGATATAAACCGGCTGAATGATCGACTCTTCAAGATCCGGATATTGGACCTTTAGTTCTCTGAACAACTGTTGGCTTGTTAGCTTGAGAGTAGCTAAACTATCTAATCTGTTTTTCAGCGATTGGTTCTCCAACTCATTTTCGCTTAATATAGTTGCCAGGTGATTTAGCTTTTCTTCCGATTTATCATCCTCTAAGAGGGCAAATCCCTGTTTGATCTCAAGGTTTGCATTCTCAAGGTCATAATACTTCAATTTTCCCTTTAATTCTTCAATCTGTTTTGATGTTATTTCTTTACCCCCAAAGGTAAGTGTGATCTTTTGCTCCTTAGGTTTAATTTCCTTATTCAAGAGATAATTATTGGGGAAGAAAGCTTCAGCTGAAATATATTTTGTCGCACGCTCATTAAATCTGCTCTGACGTACGATGTCATAACCCAAATAAAGACTGGGAATGAGTGTAAATAATACCACTGTTGAAATAATTATACGTTCTTTTCGTTCAACAGATGGATCATCATGTTTCCTTTTAGGAAACTTCATCAGATATGCAGTTATTAAAGTTGCTAAAGCAATGAAGACACTATTTATAAGATATAAGTAAAATGCTCCAAGGAAAAAATTAAACTGAGCTGTTGCGAGTCCATAGCCGGCGGTACATAAAGGAGGCATCAATGCAGTGGCAATAGCAACTCCCGGAATTACATTTCCTTTGTGTTTACTGGAAATAGCAATGATCCCGGCGAATCCACCAAACAAGGCAATTAAAACATCATAGATCGTTGGTAATGTTCTTGACAATATTTCAGAGTGAGCATCATCAATGGGAGAGATCAGGAAATAAAATGTAGAAGCAACTAAACCAACTGCGGCAGCGAATAGATAATTTCTAAATGCCTTCTTTATCAAAGGCAAATCATTGATTGCAACACCAAATCCAATACCGACTATTGGTCCCATTAAAGGAGAAATTAACATGGCACCAATTACCACTGCTGTTGAATTCATATTCAAACCGAGCGAGGCTACGAGGATTGCAAAAAACAAGATCCAAAGATTGGTTCCTAAAAAAACAGAATCTTGCTCAATAGTTTTCCTGACTACTTTGTAATCTTCCTTTTCTTTAAATATGCTAAATACCTCCGGTACTCTGAATTCCATAAAGCTTTTAATCAAACATTCTCAAGCAACTAAATACCACTATGCTACTTTAAGCCTAAATTGGCAGGTACAAATATACAAACGAGATTGCTATAGTTTACAGTCCAAAAGTCATGAAAAAGGAAAGTGGCTGCTCAAATAATGTAGTTGGCTTCCTAATACGGGGATGAATTTTTATTTCTTTGTCAGGATGCTGACTGCCTGTTGATGTATAGTAATCAGTCCGACTGTTCTTTTCCCAGATAAGCGAAAAACCGGCTTCCGGAATTATGCTAAATCTTTTAGACAATTGATAGCGGACACCCGGCAATGGCGTACCTCCGGCAGATGTCATTTGCTCTTCGGACCCATTTGCAGAGTGACCAGGCCTAAATTGTACAAATTTGGCTAACATATTTTGCTTGCTGACAAAAAAAACAAATCCTATGCACAAAGACTAAGTAGCGTTTTTAAGCTATGAGTACCAAATGGTTGAATCAAATTTTTATAAAATAAATAGTAGCCATTTCTTGAGGTAGAGTTTGTCAAATAATAAAATTCGCTTCATCACAATAAAATTTATCAAAACAAAAAAGGAGGCTTAAAGCCTCCTCTTAAATTTAATTTGGTTCTATTACTTCTTAGAGTCTCCAACACCAATAAACGGAACGGCACCTGCACCCGTAACTTCCGGAAGAATTCCATTCCACTTTTCTATTGCTTTAAGATTTGCCTCTATCTTTCTGAGTTCAATAAGATCGGGGGAGATATTCATCTTCTGCAAACGAAGAGCTTCTGCCTCTGCAGTAGCTGCTGTGATGGTTTGCTCAGCCTCAACCTTTATACGATCAAGATCCCTCTTTGCTTTTAATGCATTTTGCTCAGCAGTTTGTTTGGCTTCAATTGCATCTGTAAATATTTTGGAAAAATTGAATGACACAATGGAAAATGCATCAACGGAGATGTTTGAACTGAGTAATCTTTGTTTAAGTGCTTCTTGCATTTCTGCACTTACTGCAGGTCTTTTCGTGATAAGTTCTTCAGCCGAGTAACGGGCAGTTACAGCTTTCATTACTTCCTGAATTGCCGGATCGATTATACGCTCTTTAAACTCTACACCGATAGATTGATAAACAATATTGGCTCTATCAGGAATTATATGATAGTTGAGAGCAACCGATAAGGCTACATCCTGCAAATCTGATGAGGCCGAAGCTGCATCTGTAACCACCTTATGAATTTTCACATCCATAATCACAACTTCCTGCATAATCGGTATACGTAAGTGCATACCTTCATCAAGCACCTTGTCCTGCACGGCTCCGAAGTTGAGTACTATACCCCTCTCACCTGCTCCTATTTGTACCCAGGGTTTAATGATCATTAGTGCCAGAAAGACGATTCCAAGAATTAAATACTTTCGCCATGGTCCCCTGGTTAATTTGTGAATCGTTTCGTCTATATCGTTACTTGCCATTCCTAAATTTTCTAATAAGTTATTAAATGCTCTCTTTTAATCATTATTCGTATGATATGTTCCAAAGATAAAAATAAAAGGGAGAATCACAATCAACTGACATAAGACTTGGACAGGCAGATCAAATTCCTTACCTCGTCTTCACTTTTTCACCAAACAATATGCAAAATGAAAATGCAAAAACCCGGCTTTTCATCACTCCATTACTAGTTTTGTCGGAGGTTAAATTCATTAAGCCATGATCATATTTAGCTATCAGCGAAACTTTTCTAAACTCAACACCTATACCACAGTTTAAACCAAAATCAATTTCCTTCAAGTCATTTTGTTGACCTGTTCCGTATTTAATATCCTGAACATTCTCCCAAAAACTGTACTTATAAGTACCACCGAGAGCATAGTCAAAAAACATACCTCCAAGAAATAATACATTGAGCTTTGTATTCTTAACGGGAACTTTAGCTAATAAATTAATGGGCAACTCTATGTACCAAGGTGCAATTACCAACTCGTTCTTACCCAACAGATATCTTCCACCTTTCCCATTCAACAACAGCCCATGTCTTAAAAAGATATTTTTGTACAACTTAACTTCTGAAATCAATCCGATCTGTTCTCTAAGAATTAGCCGTTGTGGCGGCACTGTTCCGATCGGCTCCCAGGTCATGCCGGAGAAATTAATTGCAATGGTCGGACCCAGACGAATTTCAGCACTAACTTTATTCAAGAAGATAAAGCTCAAAATTGGACCCAAAATAAAAATGATTTTTTTTCTCATAGTAGTACTCAAAAGACATTCTATAAAAACAAGCTCCAAGAAACTTGGGTAAATCTATTTAACTTTTTTCGAGTTATTCTCCTTCAACCTAAACTTAACTATTCTACTAATCAAGTTCAATGGCATGGCTTCGTCTAAAGGAAATTGTACAGACCCTTTGCCTTGCTTGTATTTAGACAAGGCTTTGGCAAAAGCAGAATGTCCACTCGGAGTTGCATATAATCCAATGTGATTTTTAAAGGCCGCGAAGTAAACCAAAATACCGTTTTGCCTGTAAGCCGGCATACCATAGCTTATAACTTCTTCAGCCTTTGGTGCAGCAGTTTTGATTGTTTTCCTGATTTGCTTTAAAATATTTTGGACTTCAGGACTGAATCCCAAAATATAATCATCGACATTCAAGGGCTTATTTTGCATAATGATCAATCTAAAGACAAGAATGAACTTTATTTTTTTATAGAGACGACTTCAGGGTTTCAGCGTATTTCTTATAGTTATTCAAGATCATTTGCCAGCCCTGTCTTTGCATATCCAGCGGATTTTCATTTTCAGGTTCAAAGCTTTCATTGACTATAGTTTCGGCACTTTCTTCTCTAAACTCAACCTTTACCTTACGCCCGTCTTCAAGTGTATATTCAAGGAGTTCCTTAGCTTTGATCTTATCAAATTCTCCGGAAAAATCAAAACCGAAGCTTCCATCTTTTGCTTCCATTCTGGATGTAAATTTTCCACCGACTCTTAGATCCACCTCAGCTTTCGGACATTGCCAATCCTCAGAAGCAAAATTCCAGTTGACAATATGTTCAGGTTTAGTCCACACATCCCATGCTTTATTAATCGGAATATTCAATCTGACTTCAATACTTATTTTGGTTTTTTCTTTTGTTTCCATGGCGTGTTATAATTTTTAGATTTGAAAAATACATAGCCTTCATCAGAATTAAAATAAAATTTAGTAATTTTTTATATCAGGTTCAGTCTTTTACTTGATTTAAAACAAGAACATATATTTATCGTTCAATTTGCATTAAAAAAAATAATATTCCAGATCAAGCTTTAGGACAAATCGGAATCCAAATCTCCTCTTCTGACTCCGGATCTTCATGTTTATACTTTTCTCCCAGGATCTCAAAATGAGGTCTGTTATCCGGCTTATAATCTGATTCGGGAAACCAATTGCCAAAAATATATCCGAAAGTCTTAGGGCCTTTACTTGCTTGACCTCTGTGTATAAACACAGCATATAAACCTGTTTCAATAAGCAAGGTCTCCATCCCTTCCGGCACACTATCGAAGTCTGCTACTTCCTTGGCTGCCCATTTCAAAAACTCTACCGAAGGGTCGAAGGATTGAAAGAAATTGTCTTTATAGATCTGAACTGAAAAAAGATCATCGCTTAAATTATTTATGATCTCATTCCGTCTTGGCATGAATGTATTCCAAAGTTGAAATGTTTCGTTTTTGGAGAACGACATTTTTCGGTGTATGCCAACAAGTTTTTTCTCCGGGAACAGTTGGATTCTTGAAAACATAATTCGGTCAATACTTTATTATTTAATTTTTACTCCAACAATGCTCTGCGTCCAAGTGAGACCCAGAGATCCAAATGAAAAACCAATTTGGATGGAATCGTTTATCATTTTTCCGTAAAACCCCACGTGATAACTACAATCGAACTCCGGGTATGAAAGGACTCCGTTTAGAGTAATCGTAGGATGATAATAATATTGGAAATAAAAGGCAACGCCATTACACGATCCACTGGGAGAATTGGGGTCAAAAGGTTCATTCACTAAGATACCAACCTTATGTTCAATATCATGATAGTTCTTTCCTGCTGTGGTGTTGAACCCTTCAAATTTTCTAACTTTTACCACTTTATATGCTGAATCTACAGAAAACTGACCCATACTACTATACGTTGTTCTTACAAGACAATTATAATCACCATAAAATTTTTCGCGATAATCCCTGATACGTCCATCATCAACCTCTGCCTTTTTACATGAGATTAAAATAATAAAAAAACATAAAATGGTTGAAAATATTTTTTTCATTTTATCCGGAAATATTTTTCAATTCATTATACATAATTTTAAAACAGTTATTTCTTAAAATTTCCTAATTCGAATATACAAAATTCTCGGTACACATCAATTTCTAATACATAGATGAATAAACTATTGCGATATTAAACAAAAATCGACTGTTCTTCTCGATTGAAAAGAAAGCTAAACAATATTAAGACACATTTGATTTGGGATCAACCCTTGTTCAGCCGGATCAACAAAACAGTGTTTAATAAAAGTAAAAGCATTAAGGAAATATAGGATAATCTTTCAATCATTGTTCCCGTAAAGTTTTCATTTATCCCGTTATACAATATCCATAAAACAAAAATTACATTTGCCGAAATGGCAAGAACTGACAAAAGCTTAATAAATAAAGGTTTATTATTGCTCATACCAACAATTTCTTAATTATTCTCTTCAGTATAAAATTTTCTTTTAAGATATTTCTTTACACTTTCTGCTAAAAACTTTGCTTCCAAGGCTGTCTCAACCATTTTCATGTCCGGCGATTTTGAATAGATCAACGAATACAACTCTGCTACGGTAAATGAATCCGGTTCCTCAAATATTTTTTCAGACTGATCCCCAACCTTTACAAAACCTTCTTCAAGAACTCTTACATAGATACCGGGGAACGGTGCTTGAATAAATTCATTAATAATACTCTTGTCTTCGAATCTAATTCCCAGTTTGTAGCATGGTTGTCTGGGTTGAGATATCTGAATCAAGGCTTCACCCAGTCGAAATGTATCACCTATGAAAATTTTAGACTCGTCCAGACCTTCAACAGTGATGTTCTCTCCAAATATCCCAAATTCGAAATTCAGATTTGGATATTTAGATTTCCAAAAATTATAGTGATCGTAAGAATAAATGTAACAGGCCTTTTCCAAGCCGCCATGATGAACAGTATCAACAACACAATCCTTATTTACTCCATTAAAGCCTACAAAAATAGGATGAGGAACTGCTTTTTTATATATGCCGGTTTGCTCCTCTTTTCCATTCCAAAAAATAGTTTGAGAAACACTAAGGTTTGTTGAAATTACTCGCATAGTTCCATCTGCAACATGAATTTTTTGTCCTGCCTTTTGTAGTGCTCCATTAGCCCTAGATCACTCTTCAAGTTTTATCAGTTCAAAAGGAATTTTTACAAGAGCCTGGTAATCGTCACCGGCTTCCATCATATCCTCATCATCTGCTTCATAAAACCAGCTGACTTTTACCTTCGAGGTACCTGATACAGCAGCAGCTTCCAGCTTACGAAAAAGATCCAGGAGACACTTGCTGGAGCTGGTATTAAAATATTCCAATTGGACCCGAAACTCGGTCTGTGATGCAGGCTTTGCCGAGTATTGATCAAGCCAGTCAAAAACCGGTTTATAGAATTCCAATGAGTTCTCCGGAATGGACTTACCTCTGATTTCCAATACACCGGATGATGAATCAAATGAAATTGTAGGTGTTTTTATACTTTCTTCAATAATGAGAGGATCCATAATTGTATGTCTGTTTTTAGTTTATAGCGACTGAAAAGGTGAAGAACTGAATACCATCCTTCACCGGTTGAAAATTATACTCCAGTTTCTGTCCCGACTTCCTTGCCATATCGATGAAACCGAGTCCGGCACCACCACGTTCACTTAACTCAGTTGTGCTAAGCTTCTCTCTGTAGTACTCCTTTAGTTCCTCAGCACTCATGGCATTGATTTTTTCGAGTTTTTGCTCCAAAGCCTGAACTTCTACAGTGCGGATGAAGTTACCGGTAAGTATTCTATAGCCCTTTGCAGGTGAATAACCCACCATAAACATCGCTTCTTTCTCCTTAGCGCCCTCATCAATGTCATTCAATCCTTCCATGTGATGGAAAATATTCTGAAGGCTTTCAACGAGAATGTGATAAAACTTTTTCTTACGCTGTGGCTCAATACTCATCCTGTCCAAACGACCTTCCATGATGTCATAAATGGATGAAAGAAGTTCCTTAGTGATAGCTCCTTTGAAGGACAAGATGATATCATCTTCCTCCATCTGATGGAACAATTTATACATATCAGGTCCCGGCATAGCTTGTTTCCTGGCTTAGCAATCAAAAATAGGGAATTGTTTTCAGAATCAATGAAGGAAGAAAAGAAATTGCACAAAGTCAAAATTCTCGAAATGAGAGTCCACGGCTTAAGTTCTAAAAGTCAATGGGCTTATCTGGTCAACGCCGGACAAAAAACTCATTCTAATCATATCCGAAAAAAAGGCTAATTTGCAGGATGATTTACAAAATCAGTAACATTCCGAGAATAATAAAACATGCTGCTCGACTTTCCAATGAATAAGGCTCTTTTCTCAGAGGAGTTGACCTGGTTTCTGATCTTCAGTAACATTTTTATTGCCATTGGAGCTTATGCTTACTTCCGATGGGTTAACAAACGGTTCAAAGACGAGAATAAAAATCTTTCAGATAAGCTGAGTGAAAGAGCTTATCAGGTGATGATGCAAAAGTGGGAACTTGAAAGAAAGAACCTAAACATCGGACAACAAAATCAGGATATTCTTGATGGATTGCGGTATGCCAGAAATATTCAATATGCCGTTTTACCTAAGATAGAAAATATCCAAAAACAGTTTAAAGATTTTTTTGTCCTCTATCAACCTAAAGATATTGTTAGCGGTGATTTTTATTTTTTTGAGGAAGTAGATGGTGTCGCTTATCTGGCAATTGCTGATTGTACCGGACATGGTGTTGCCGGAGCCTTCATGGCAATGGTGGGTTCTTCTTTACTGCACCAGATCATTGGTCAGAAAAAAATAACCGAACCTTCAGAAATATTAGGCTTGCTCAATGAAGGCATTGTTGAAGCATTACAACAAAAACAAAACGAGAGTCATAGTGGTATGGATATAGCATTGCTTCGCTATGACCCTAATACGAAAGAAGCCAGATTTTCAGGTGCCAACAGACCGCTCTATCTGGTGAGAAACTATCAGGCTGATTCAATACGTCCTGATAAGTTTCCAATAGGGGGATTTCGTCCTGATGAAGATCGTAAATTTACCCAAAGTGTGTTGACATTACAAGAAGGTGATCGGCTATACATGTACTCAGATGGTTATGCGGATCAATTTGGCGGACAAGCAGGAAAAAAAATTATGACCAAAAAGTTTAAAGAAACTCTATTGAATATTCATGAAAGTCCGATGGAAGTTCAAAAAGAAATTTTAGAATCATTCTTTATCACCTGGAAGGGTGCCTATGAACAGGTTGACGATATTTTGGTTGTTGGATTAAAAATTTAACCTTTGATATTGTAAATTTAGCAAGGAAAGAATCCCAAGAAATTTCAAAATATATCCATGGAAAATTTACCAGCCTACGTCGGAACTATTTTTATTCTCACTACAATCTTAACGGTAGTATTGTTTTTCAATGCTGCAGGACGATCCAAAATTGTCCTGTACATTCTTCTTTCCTGGATGACAATACAAGGAATGATCGGACAAACAGCATTTTTAAAACAAACGGATGAAATTCCACCTCGACTTGCATTGATGGTAGCACCTACCTTATTGCTAATAATTATTCTATTCATAACTAAAAAAGGTAGAAGTTTTGTTGATAGACTGAACTTAAAAACGCTGACTATACTCCATAGTGTACGAGTCCCGGTGGAGTTGGTATTGCTGTGGCTTAGTATTTACCGTTATGTACCACAAATCATGACATTCAAAGGCATGAATTTGGATATTCTTTCAGGAATATCTGCCCCTCTTATTTACTATTTAGTTTTTATGAGAAGCCATATAAAAAAATCCATCTTACTTTTCTGGAATTTGATTTGTCTTGGTTTGTTGTTCAATATTATCATCATCGCCGTGTTGTCTGCACCTTTTCCTTTTCAGCAATTCGGATTGGACCTACCAAATATCGCAGTATTGTATTTTCCCTTCAACTGGTTACCTACAGTGGTAGTACCAATTGTACTTCTATCTCATCTTGCGTCAATCAGGCAATTACTTAAGGCAAGATTAATCAATTGAAAAATTTAATCTTTCAAATCACTCAAGCTTTCAGAAATTTAATTTGCAGCTCCCCCTTTGATCCAGACATGATTGGCAAGACGATCTCCATTCCTAAGCCGAATTAAGTAAGCACCATCAGGTAAATTTCCTGTATCGAAAGTCATCCCAGTATTAATTCTGCTACTTAAAATTAATCTTCCCATAAGATCAAATATGTCAAGCTGCAGTTCCTGAATCTCAGAAATAAAGCGGATCAATCCATCTGAGGGGTTGGGAAAAATTGTTAGATCCAGATTATTTATTTCATG
>Ga0116144_10000472_pt1 | contig 52969 bp, 43 predicted proteins | sample AD_UKC035_MetaG_FD_89746 | JGI IMG/M metagenome (GOLD analysis project Ga0116144, IMG submission 89746) | Active sludge microbial communities of municipal wastewater-treating anaerobic digesters from USA - AD_UKC035_MetaG | ecosystem: Engineered > Bioreactor > Anaerobic > Digestate | place: USA...
CCGGATGCGGCTTTGTTTGAGCATGACCCAGGTATTCTCCATTTCAACGGGGGTGTTATTTGCTTCAGCCAGCAGCGTGTCCAGATACTCCATGTTGAGCGCTGAGGTCAGAGAGCCCAGGGTATAGCGATAATTACTGCGGCTGCAATCTGCCACGTAAAAGCCCGCGTTTCGAAGCATATCCATGGTGAGAGAGTTGTCGTAATTGAAGTCGTCCTGCAGGGCGTCACTGCGCGTGTGCGAATCGAGAATGATGTAATAGATGTCGGGTAACGTTTCTGATATGGTCAGGTTGGCGACTTGTGCATCTGAACCCTGGTATTGTTGACGGGTTTCGAGGGTTAAAACACTGCTTTTTACCAGGTGGCTGGCGATTTGCAGGCCAGGTAATGCGATCAGAACAAACCCCATGACGTTGAATAGATACGTGTGGGCAGATAGCTGCCTGGCATGCCGGATGATCCACAGCAGGCCAACAATGACCACAATGGCATAAATGACAACCAGGTAGCGGTGGCGGCCCAGGATGATACCCTGTATGGTCAGCCGCGACAAGGCCGCATACACATGCCCATAGGAAGCAAAAATCAATAAGAGAAGGGCTGTTACCAGCCCGGCCGGTTCCCAATCGCGCAGCACCAGGCGCATAAGACCCAGTAGGGCTGCTGCGCCAGCCAGGGCATAGGCCAGTGGACGCAAAACGACCAGCCAATTCACCTCGGCGATATTGTAAGCGAGCAGGTTCAGCACCGGAAAAGCCGCGATCGCAAATGGATAGATCAGGGGCGTAGACCGTTGCTTGAAAGATTGCTGTAAGTTTCTTTGTGCGCACATAAGAAATGATCCAAACCGGCTGTGGGGACGTGATACAATTTTATCCGATATGCCCGCAATTGTGCTGAAGATCGAAGGCCTGACCAAACGCTACGGCGCGCTGACCGCCGTGGATGACTTAACGCTGGAAGTTTATGCCGGAGAGGTGTTTGGCTTTTTGGGCCCCAATGGGGCCGGTAAAACCACCTCAATTAATATGATGTGCGGTCTGCTCAAGCCAGATGCCGGGCGGGTGTTGGTGCGCGGCGTGCCGGTGCTCTATTTTGGGGCTGGCGACTGGCTGTTCCAACGCAATCAAATGCGCTGATGGGTTGGTATGGGTTTCTCGCGACGGGTCTTCGATTTCTTGCTCAAACTGTGGCCGGTCACCTACCTGGGTTACTGGGTGGGCCGCCAGCCAGGGCTGGGTCGGCTGGCGCGGCCTTTCTTCAGCACGCGCCTCAACCAGGCCACCATTCTCCCTGTGAACGAAGCCGTTCCGATCCCCACCCAGCTCAGCCTGCCTTACAGCCTGCTCAAATCTCTGATTGAGCGCTCAGATTTTCGCTTCATCCTCTCGGTTTGCATGTGCCGGGCCCAAGAAGGCTGCGAGCAATATCCTCATCAATACGGCTGTATCTTCTTGGGTGAGGCTGCCCGGAGAATCCACCCTTCCATGGGTCGTGCGGTGGATGTAGAGCAAGCCTTGGCTTATGTACAGCACACTATCGAATTGGGTTTGGTCCCTATGGTCGCCCATTCGATCTACGACTCGGTGCTCTTGAATGTCCCATTCAAGCAGATGTTGGCAGTGTGCTTCTGCTGCGATTGCTGCTGTGTAGTGCGGCGCGGTTTGCGTACTGGGCCGCCCTCTTTTGGCGAGATCGTGCAGCGTCTGCCTGGCCTGAGCGTATCAGCCGGCGAAGCCTGCCTGTTATGTGGGGCCTGCCAGGCAGTTTGCCCGGTGCAGGCGATCACCATGGGGGAGCAACGGGCTGAGGTGGGGGTTAACTGCAAAGGCTGTGGGGCCTGTGTAGCGGCTTGCCCCAATGGCGCCATGCAGTTCACGCAGGCAGAATATTCCAAAATCCACGCCGCCCTGATGGACCGCGTGGAAGGTCACAGCTATTTACCGATGTACGATCGCAGGAATTTGCCGGTGTAAGAGCTTTCTACCGCGCAGATTTCCTCAGGCGAGCCTTCGGCGATCAACAGACCGCCGCGGTCGCCGCCTTCAGGCCCCAGGTCGACAATGTAGTCTGCCACCTTGATGATATCCAGGTTATGCTCAATGATGACCACGCTGTTACCGGTCTCTACCAGGCGCTGCAAGACCTCGATCAGCTTGTGTACATCGGCGGCATGCAGGCCCACCGAGGGCTCATCCAACACGTAGATGGTGCGGCCTGTGGCGCGCCGTGACAGCTCGCGTGCCAGCTTGACCCGCTGTGCCTCGCCGCCGGATAGGGTGGTGGCGGGTTGGCCCAGGCGGACATAACCGAGCCCTACATCCTGCAGGGTTTGCAAGCGCGAGAGCATATTGGGGAAAGCTTCGAACACTTCCAGGGCCTTGTCCACCGTCAGGTCGAGCACATCGGCCACGTTCAAGTTCTTGAAGCGCACCTGAAGCGTTTCGCGATTGAAGCGCGCCCCATGGCAGACATCGCAAGGCACATAGACATCGGGCAAGAACTGCATCTCGATGCGCAGTTGGCCCTGTCCCTGGCAGGCTTCGCAGCGCCCGCCGTGCACGTTGAACGAGAAACGTCCTGGCTTGTAGCCGCGCACTTTGCTTTCGGGCAGCTCGGCGTACAGGCTGCGGATCTGGTCAAACAGGCCAGTATACGTGCCGGGGTTCGAGCGCGGCGTGCGGCCAATGGGGGATTGGTCGATGTTGATGATCTTGTCAACATATTCCATGCCGTCAATACGTTCGTGCAGGCCGGGCTGCGTGTGTGCGCCATGTAACTGCGCCGCCAGGGCTTTGTAAAGGATATCTACCATCAAGGTCGATTTGCCCGAACCCGAGACGCCCGTAATGCAGACCAGCTTGCCCAGCGGGATGCTGACATCAATGTTTTGCAGGTTGTTTTCGCGCGCCCCAACGATGGTGAGCTTTTTGCCGTTGCCTTTCCGCCGTTGTTCGGGAATCTCCACCTGCATTCGGCCAGAGAGATACGCGCCGGTGAGTGATTGCGGGTTTTTCAGAATGTCATCTACGGTGCCTTCGGCTACCACCAACCCGCCGTGCTCGCCTGCGCCCGGCCCCAGGTCCAATATCCAGTCGGCCGATAGGATGGTCTCTGAATCATGCTCCACCACCAGCACGGTATTCCCCAGGTCGCGCAAGCCCTTCAATGTGTTCAGCAGACGGTCATTATCGCGCGGGTGCAGGCCAACAGATGGCTCATCCAGCACATATAAGACGCCCATCAGGCGCGAACCCACCTGGGTTGCCAGGCGGATGCGCTGGGCCTCGCCGCCAGACAGGGTGCTGGCAGAGCGCTGAAGGGTCAGATAATCCAGGCCCACATCTACCAGGAAGCCAAGCCGCTCATGGATTTCCTTCAGGATACGCTCTGAGATGGTTTGCTGGCGGGCCGTCAGCGGCGTCTGGGGGCTGTAGATGCGGCGCACCCACTCGAGGGTGCGCAAGATTGGCCATTCAGTGACCTGGATGATGTTCGTGTCATCAATGGTGATCGCCAGGGCCTCGCGGCGCAGCCGGGCGCCCTTGCAGGTGGGGCAGGTGCGCATGTCCATGTAGGCCGCAATGCGCTCGCGAGCTGATTCTGAGCTGGTCTCGTTATACCGGCGTTCCAGGTTCCCGATCACCCCCTCAAACTCGCGGTCGTAGTTAAATTCGTGACCTTTACCACTGCGGTAGGTCATGGGGATCTCTTTGCCGCGCGTGCCGTAGAGGACGATTTGCAGTTTATCCTCGGGCAGCTTGCGCACGGGGGTGTTGAGGTTGATCTGGTAATATTCTGCGGCAGCTTCCAGGCTCTGCCAATAATAGCCGCCTTCTTCGCGCGGCCCGTTCCACTCCGTCAGCGCGATGGCACCTTCTGCCAGCGAAAGGTCGGGGTCAGGAATGAGCAGGTCGGGGTCAATCTCCAGCTTGCCTCCCAGGCCCTGGCAATCGGGGCAGGCGCCGTGGGGGGTGTTGAAGGAAAAGGTGCGCGGCTCGATCTCTGGCAGTACAGAACCGTGCTCGGCGCAAGCCAGGTGCTCAGAGAAGTACAGGTCATGCGGTTCTTGGGGGTCGGTGACGTCTTGCACGATCAGGTAGCCATCCCCAAATTTGAGGGCCGTTTCGACCGAGTCGGTCAGGCGAGAGAGGAATTGCCCGGCCTCTTCGCTGTCATCTGAATGATGAACCACCAGGCGGTCTACCACGGCTTCGATATTATGGATCTTATAGCGATCCATCTGGATCTCTTCTTCCAACTCGTGCACCTGTCCATCCACCCGGGCTCGCACAAAGCCGGCCTTGCGGATTTCCTCGAGAACGGCCTGGTGAGTCCCCTTGCGGCCGCGCACCAGCGGTGAGAGGATCAAGAGGCGCTTGCCTTCTGGCAGGTCCACGATGACATTGACGATTTCCTCGGCTGATTGCTTTGCCACCTCGCGGCCGCATTCGGGGCAGTGGGGGATGCCTGCCCGGGCATACAGCAAGCGCAGGTAATCGTAAACCTCGGTGACGGTGCCCACCGTGGAACGTGGGTTGTGCGAAACACCTTTTTGGTCGATGGAAACTGCCGGCGACAGGCCTTCAATATAGTCGACATCTGGCTTGTCCATCTGTCCCAAGAACTGGCGGGCGTAAGCAGACAGCGACTCGACATACCGGCGCTGCCCCTCGGCAAAAATGGTGTCGAATGCCAGTGAAGACTTCCCCGAACCAGATAGGCCGGTGATCACCACCAGCTTATCACGCGGAATTTCAACCGTAATGTTCTTTAAGTTGTGAACGCGAGCACCGACAACGCGAATGGCATTTGAGATCATAACAGGTCCAATATGGTGAAAGAACAAAGAAAGGTAAATGGGTTCTGCCCAGAAAGGCAATTGGGTATTATAGCACAAATGTTTTATAAGGTGGAAAACTGCTGCCGCCTTCTTATTAAATGCTCAGAGCAGGGTATAATTTCTCTTGGAGGTAGCACAATGGGTTTCTTAAAAAAACTGGCAAACTTATTCATGCCTTCAGTCGGGGGGGCTAATCCTTATGCTTATTGGGTTGAAGTGCAGTGCAATCGCTGCGGCGAAGTGGTCCGGGCGCGTGTGGATCTGCGCAATGATCTGAGCCCTGAATTTGATGCGGGTGATGTGCCGGTCAGTTATTACTGCCGCAAGGTGCTGATTGGTGAAAAGCAGTGCTTCAACCAGATCGAATTGGTAATGAAGTTTGACAGCAAGCGCAAGCTGATCGACCAGACGGTGAGCGGCGGCAAGCTGGTGGAAGAGGATTAAACGCCAGCGAGAAGCGTCACAACCGGGCGCTTCTCGCTGGCGCGTGTCTTTGTGGCCTAGGCCTAATGGCCGTAGATGCTGGTATCTGGATGCAAGCTTGACCAGTTGCCCCATTCAGTGGTGAAATAGGCTGCCGGTTTAAGCTGGATGCCAGCCAGAGGCCCCTCCAGGCCTTCTCCTTTTGTGCTCCAGACGGTTTCGGTGGCGTCCATGATCTTTTGGCCGTCCGTTGAGAACATCAGGCTTTGATCGCCGACCATGGCCTCAAACGCCGCGGCGTAATTATTGGCCTGGTCAACGATGATGACAACGGGGACTTCGCCGAAGGTATCGTTGATCACAGACACGCCCCCTGGCATTTCAGAGAGCTGATAAGCGCGAAACTTCCCCTCGCAGGTAACACCCAAGACTTTTTCAGAGACAGCCATGCGATTGTCTCCGGGCACTTGAATAGATGGTGCATTGGGTGGCACCGAGACGGCCCCAGCCGACTGGGCAGAGGTATCTGCATCAGGGGTAGGGGCAGGCGCGTTAACAGCCCGGTATAAAGCCAAGCAGTATAGGATGATCACCACTGCCGGGATAAACAACTTCGAGATCGTACGCAATTTGCCCATATACCCTCAAAATTTGCCCTCTACTTGAGACTTTTTCATTGTAGCATAAAACGAGGGCAATTTGAATATGCATTTTCACTTACTTGGGCAGCTCATAGAGTTCTACCATCACACCGCTGGCGCTCTTGGGGTGAATGAAGGCGTATTTGCGCCCGCCATGCCCTGTGCGGTATTCTTCATTAATAAGCTGAACACCTTTCTCCTTCAGTTGAGCCAGCATTTCGACAATATCGTCCACTTCCAGGCAGATGTGGTGCATCCCGGGGCCGCGCTTTTCGAGGAAACGCGCCAACCCCGAATCGTCGCTGGTGGGCTGCACCAGCTCCACTTCGCTGCCGCTGACAGGCAAGAAAGCTGTTTTTGCCATTTCTGCGGGGACATCCTGGATGTGGGTTAATTCCAGGCCCAGGGCATCCCGCCAGAAAGATAGCGGGCCATCCATCTCGTTCACCAGGATGGCGATGTGGTCAATACGCAGTACTTTAGCCATAGTTCATTCCTCGGTTACAAAAATTATAGCCATGCGGGGGCATGGTATTCTCCCCAGGCTTTGCGCAGCAAGCCGCAGATTTCACCCAGGGTGATATCACTTTCAACACATTCGATGAAGAGCGGCAGCAGAGAGTCTGTGCTCTTTGCGGCAGCTTCCAGGCGGGTGAGCAGCTCGCTTACCCGGGCCGCGTCGCGGCGCTGGCGCAGGTTTGCCAGGCGGGCGCGCTGGGCGGCTTCGATGGATGGGTCCACTTTCAGGCGCTCAAGCTCCATCTGTTCTTCTACTGTGAACGCATTCACACCCACTACCACCTGTTCGCCGCTTTCTACGCTGCGCTGGTAGTTGTAAGCTGAGTCTTGGATCTCGCCCTGGATGTAGCCCCGCTCGATTGCCTGCAGGGCCCCACCCATTTCGTCGATCTTTTGGATGTGGCTCATGGCCTGGGCTTCGATCTCATCGGTGAGATGTTCGATGACGTAAGAGCCAGCTAGCGGGTCGATGGTATCGGCCACGCCCGACTCGTGGGCAATGATCTGCTGGGTGCGCAGGGCCACGCGGACTGCCTTTTGAGTGGGCAGCCACAGGGCCTCGTCCATGCTGTTTGTGTGCAGCGACTGCGTACCGCCCATCACGGCTGCCAGGGCCTGCAGGGTGACACGCACCACATTGTTCTCGGGCTGTTGGGCAGTGAGGGTTGATCCGCCGGTTTGGGTGTGGAAGCGCAGCATCCAAGATGCGGGCTTTTGTGCGCCGAACCGTTGGCGCATAAGCTTAGACCAAATGCGGCGGGCAGCGCGGAACTTGGCCACTTCTTCCAGGAAGTTGTTGTGGGCATTGAAGAAGAACGAGAGCTGCCCGGCGAAATCATCCACGTTCAACCCGGCATCCATGGCAGCCTGCACATAAGCAATGGCATTTGCCATGGTGAAGGCCAGCTCTTGCACCGCGGTTGAACCGGCTTCGCGGATGTGATACCCCGAAATGCTGATCGTGTTCCAGTGCGGTACGTTCTGCTGGCAGAAGCTGAACACGTCTGTGATCAGGCGCATGGAGGGGGCAGGCGGAAAGATGTAGGTGCCACGTGCTACGTACTCTTTCAGGATGTCGTTCTGAATGGTGCCGCGCAGTTGGCTGGTTTCTACCCCCTGCCGCTTTGCCACCGCAATATACATGGCCAACAGAACCGCCGCGGGGGCGTTAATGGTCATGCTGGTAGATACTTTGCCCAGCGGGATCTCGCGGAAGAGGGTTTCCATATCTTCAACCGATGAGATTGCCACGCCCACCTTGCCCACCTCGCCGCGGGCGATGGGATCGTCTGAGTCGTAGCCGATCTGGGTGGGGAGGTCGAAGGCCACTGAGAGCCCGGTCTGGCCCTGGTCGAGCAAGAAGCGGTAGCGTTGGTTTGATTCTTCAGCCGTGGCGTAGCCTGCGTACTGGCGCATGGTCCAGAAGCGGCCGCGATACATGGTCGGCTGGACGCCGCGCGTAAAGGGGTACTCGCCTGGGAACCCAAGCTGTTCCATGTAATCGGGATCCGCATCGGTGGGGACGAGCGCCGGCGGCAGCAACATGCCAGAGGGGGTCTTGAATTCGGGTTTGCGCTCGGGGCGCTTAATATTGGCCTGGCGTACGTTCTCTAGCCAGCGTTTGTATTCAGCATCAAGGGTCATGTTTTTCTCTTCTGGGTTGTTGTGATGGTTATAAAATATACAACCCCAAAGTGGGGAAGTAGTGACTAAGGAAAGTATACCTTAATTTGTGATAAACTGGGTTCATGAAGATCTTAACGGTTGATGTTGGCACCGGTACACAGGATATCTACCTGTATGATTCCCGGGTGGATTTGGAAAACGGTTTTAAGCTGGTGGCGCCCTCGCCGACGATGCAGATCTACCGCCGCCTGGCCGCGGCTACCCGCCGTGGGCAGGCGGTCATGCTGAGCGGGGTGACCATGGGGGGCGGCCCCAGCCAGTGGGCTGCTGAAGCACACCTGCGGGCTGGTTTGCCAGTCTACGCCACGCCCGATGCCGCCCGCAGTTTTAACGATGACCTGGATGCGGTGGCCCGTATGGGCATCAAGGTGCTGGGTGAAGATGAAGCGCAGCGCTTGCCCGCATCCGTTTTGCGCCTGGAACTGCGCGACTTTGATTTCGCCGCCATCCGGCAGGCTTTTGCATCTGTGGACGTTAGCCTGGATAAGCTGGACGCCGTGGCTGTGGCAGTCTTTGATCATGGCAATGCCCCGCCCGAGGTTTCAGACCGCCAGTTCCGCTTTGATTACCTGGATGCTCGCATCCACTCTCTGAACCGGCTGAGCGCCTTTGCCTACCGGGCCGGGGACGTGCCGGCGGCAATGACGCGCTTGCAGGCGGTGGTCAAATCGGCCCAGGGTTTAGACGCCCCCCTGGTGGTGATGGATACGGCCCCGGCCGCGATCTTGGGGGCTGCCTTTGACCGGCAGGTGATGGCGCGTGAGCGGGTGATGGTGGCGAATGTGGGCAATTTTCACACCCTGGCCTTCAGGCTGGGGCCGGGTGAGCCGTGGAGCCGCCCGGTGGAGGCTGTATTTGAACACCACACCGGCCTGGTGGATGCCGATAAGCTCGAAACCCTGTTATATAAGCTGGCAGATGGCAGCCTGCGGCACGAAACCGTGTTTGAAGATCACGGCCACGGCGCGCTGGTGTATGCCTCAACCCCGCTGGCATTTGGACAGGGGGATTTTGATGTTGTGGCGGTTGGGCCGCGGCGCAGCCTCTTGAGCCAGGCGAAGGGTCTGCGCACTTACTTCCCGGCTCCCTTTGGCGATATGATGCTGGCTGGCTGCTTTGGCTTGCTGGCAGCCACCGCACACCTGCTGCCCAGCCTGGCAGAAGAGGTGCGCAGTTCGCTGCTTGGCCGGGTAGGGGCCGCTCCCTGGGAAATCGAAGCTTGAGTTAGCGCGGAATCAAGTGCGCTGCGCTGGCCTTGAAGGATGCCGATACCGGCAGGCCCTCGGCCAGTTGCAGCTCGCGGGCTGAAGTGCGGGTGATCAACGCCATCAAAGGGAAGCCGCAGTTCACCACTACGCGTACCAGCGGGCCCTGGGGGGTAAGGCTTTGAACGCGTCCTTGCAGTCTATTGCGGGCACTGGAAGCCGGCGGGTGTGGTTTTTGTCCATCAGCAAATGGGATTTCTGGTGGGTAGATGGTTACATCTTCGGGCCGCAGGCAGAACAGCACATTGCGGCCAACGGCCAGGGTGCTCACAGCTTCTAGGCGCAGGCCGCCAGCCTGCACCACCACCTGGCCCTCTTCGGCCTTCACCACTTGCCCTGGTAAGATCGTCTCTACGCCCACGAAAGCCGCCACCTCACCATCCGTTGGGCTGCTGAATACCTGTTCGGGCGTGCCTACTTGGCGCAGAGTGCCGCCGATCAGCACCGCCACCCGTTCGCCCAAGAGCAGTGCCTCGTCAAGATCGTGGGTAATAAAGGCCGCCGTCAGGCCGGTCTCTTTCAGCAAAGCTTGCAGGTCTTCTAGCAGGTGGGTACGGGTGGGTGTATCCAGCGCACTGAAGGGTTCATCGAGCAGCAGCAGCTCTGGCTCTAGCACAAAGGCCCGCGCCAGGCTCACGCGCTGCGCCTCGCCGCCAGAAAGTTTGCGGGCTGGGCGGCGGTGCAGGTGGGCTACCCCCAGACGTGCCAGCCAATGCTCCACGCGCCGGGTGATCTCTGGCCGGGGGACGTGGCGGAAGCGCAACCCTGCGGCAATGTTATTAAAGACTGAATCGTCCAACAGCAGCGGCTCTTGCATCACCAGCCCAATCCGCCGACGGTAAGCCAGGTCATCCAGGCTGGCCAGTGGCTGGCCGCGAAAGCTGATCTGACCGCGGCTGTGAGGTAGCAAGCCTGCCAGGGTCAACAGCAGGGTGCTTTTGCCGGCGCCGTTAGGGCCGATGACTGCCAACACCTCGCCTTCTTTGACAGAAAGGGCGGGTACAGAAAGGACAGTCTGCCCGCCGCGCTGGACTCCTAGGTTCTGGATGTCGAAGAGGCTCATCATTGATGGGTCTTTGTCTGTTGACCGTGCTGTTGGATCCAGGTGAGGGCGGCATTGACCAGGAAAGCCAGGGCTAATAACAAGATGCTCAATGCCACCGCCGGGCCGAAATTTCCTTTGCCGGTTTCAAGCACAATGGCGGTGGTAAGCACGCGTGTCTGGTAGCGAATGTTGCCACCCACCATCATTGACGCGCCGACCTCTGAGATTACACTTCCAAACCCGGCCATCAGCGCTGCCAACAGGGGCAGACGGGCTTCTTTCCACAGTGTCCAGATCATTTGATGGCGCGAGGCTCCTAAGCCCATTAACTGTAGGCGCAGACGGGGGTCAAGCTGTTGCAGGGCCGCAGCTGTTAGCCCGGTGACCACCGGCGCAGCGATGATGGTTTGTGCAATGACAATGGCAGTGGGGGTATAGATCAGGCGCAGGTCGCCCAAGGGGCCGCTTCGCCACAACAACATTGAAACCAACAACCCCACCACCACCGGCGGCAGGGCCATGCCCGTGTTGACCAGGCTGAGGGCAATGCGCTGACCTGGGAACCGTCCCAACGCCAGCAAAGTGCCCAAAGGCAGGCCTACCAGCAGGCTGATGACCGTTGCCAACAGAGAAACTTGTAGTGAGAGGCTTGTGACCTCGAGGATTTCAGGGATCATGGTCAACAGGGGATTAGGGGTTGGCTAAATTGGCTTCGTCCTTGCCGGCATCAGGGGTGAAGAGCGGTTCTCCGTATTTGTCTACGCCGAACTTGCCGATCGTTTCCTGGGTCTCATCAGAGATCATGAATTGGGCAAAGGCTTTTGCGCCCTCCAGGTTCATGTTTGGCCATTTCTCAGGATTGACCACAATGACGTGGTAGATGTTCAACAATACGGCATCGCCTTCGACCAGGATTTCTAGATTGTACGCATCTTTGTTTGCCAGATAGGTAGCCCGGTCGGTGAGGGTGTAACCGACTTTTTCAGAAGCAATGGTCAGCGTAGCGCCCATGCCCTGGCCAGATTCTTGGTACCATTCTCTAGCAGGTTCAATGCCGGCTTTCTTCCACAGGCCCAACTCCATTTTATGAGTGCCTGAGTCGTCGCCGCGTGAGATAAAAATGGCAGAGGCGGCCGCGATCTTCTGCATGGCCTCAGCAGCAGTGGCAGTGCCGCGAATACCAGCCGGATCGGCGGCTGGCCCGACGATGACGAAATCATTGTGCATCACCAGGTAGCGCTCAGAACCAAAGCCGTTATCCATGAAAGTTTGTTCAGAAGTCGGGGCATGTACTAAGAGTACATCTGCATTGCCTTCTTCGCCCATCTTGAGCGCCTGGCCTGTGCCAACAGCCACGGTCTGGACGACGTAGCCGGTCTCTTCCTGGAAGATGGGAATGAGCACATCCAGCAGGCCAGAATCTTGGGTGCTGGTGGTGGTTGCCAGGATCATGGCTGGGTTTTCTGGGGCAGCCTTGGCGCAGCCAGAGAGCAGCATGGTTAGCAAGATGAAGACTGAAACCAGGGTATAGAGACGTGTATGTTTCATATTCATGTAATTCTCTTGTTTGATGGGAAATTAATCGACGGCGATCATGACATTGGAAGCTTTGATCACGGCAAATGCTTCGCCGCCTTCTTTAAGACCCAGCGAATCGACCGAGTTGAGGGTGATGATTGAGACGATCTGCGCCCCGCCCGGCAGCTCGATGATGACCTCGGCATTGACGGCGCCGCGTTTGATCTGAACAACTTTGCCTTTTAGAACATTGCGTGCACTGATCTTCATTTTTCTTTTCTCCTTTCGAACCATCGATGCGTTTAGTTGAATGGTGACAATAGGTACATATGTTAACTTCCCTGTTTGGATGTGTCAAGATTAGAAATCAAGCCTTCTAAACCGTGCTACAATACAACGATTGCGTAAGGAGAATGAAATGTCAGATGATTTTCTCTATCGCCAGATAGCCGATATGATCCGCCGCGAGATCATGAGCGGTGAACGTAAGCCGGGCAGCAGGTTGCCCCCGGTGCGCGCCATGACCAAGCGCTGGGGATGCACCCTGGGTACCGTCCAGCGCGCCTATCATGAGCTGGCCCAGCAAGGCCTGGTTACCAGCCGCGCCGGCCAGGGCACACGCGTGGTTGAGAGGCTGCCCATCCAGGGTGATACCCCCCTGCGACGGGCCGGGCTGGTGCACCGCGCCGAGACTTTTCTGCTGGAAGTATTGACTGCTGGCTACAGCCCATCTGAAGCTGAGGATGCCGTCCGCCAGGCATTGGACCGCTGGCGAACCGTGGCCCAGACGCCTCTCACCCAGGCCGCTCAAAAGCTGCACTTTGCCGGCAGTCACGACCTGGTGATGGCCTGGCTGGCAAGCCACTTTGGTGAAATCGTCCCCGGTTACGAGCTGGATTTGTCATTTTCTGGCAGCCTGGGCGGCCTGATGGCCCTGGCCCAGGGCCGAGCCGAATTGGCAGGCAGCCATCTTTGGGATGAAGAAAGCGATACCTATAACTTGCCCTTTATTCGCCGTTTGCTGCCCGGCAGGCGGATGGCTGTGGTCACCCTGGCGCATCGCAGCCTGGGGCTCATTATCCGCCCTGGTAACCCCCATAGTATCACCGGGCTGGCTGACCTGGCGCGGCCGGGCCTGCGCTTTGTCAACCGCCAGGCTGGTTCAGGGACGCGCGTTTGGTTGGACGCCCAATTGCAAAGAGCAAAAATCGTCCCGCGCTCGGTGGCCGGTTATGGCGATGAGATGCTGACCCACTCTGAGGTTGCCCGCGCCATTGCCGAGGGCCAGGCGGATGTTGGCCTGGGCCTGGAGAGCGCAGCGCACCTCTACGGCCTGGACCACATTCCCATGACCCGCGAGCGTTATGACCTCATTATCCCTGAGGAAAACATGGCCCTCCCGGCGGTCGAAAGCCTGCTGGCCTGGCTTTCCAGCGCCAAAGGCCGCCAGGTCATCATGAGCCTGGAAGGCTACCAGGCCGGCGAAACCGGCTCGTTCCAATGGGTGGGGTAGGCGCAATGCAAGTTTTCATTGCGATGAAGGTTCCTCGCGGTACTGCGGGCCACCCCGGCGAGGTGGATCCGGTGCAGTTGGTGGGGGTTGTGGCTGAGGCTGTTCGCCGGGCCGGGCATACACCCTTTGTGGCTTACCAAGAGATTGCCCAGCGCGGCCTGAAGCCCAAGGTGTTCATGCCATTCGTCCGCCAGCACATCCGGCAGTCGGGGCTGGTGATCGTCTTGTATGATCCTGAGTTGCGCGGCGGGCTGGTTGAAGAAGGCATTGCCTATGCCGCGGGTGTGCCGATCTGGCTTTTGCACCGCCGCGGCCAACGGGTTTCTACCACTGCCCTGGCCTGCGCCGAACGGGTGATTGAATATGAGAATTCGGATAACATAAGATTATTCGATTAAAATAGGGGTCTGTGCGGTTCGCTGCCTGGCGCGGCGTTTTCCCCTCGCGAGTATATCCAATAAAGGAGTCTGTTACTATGAAACGACAATATACCAACCGGCGTTACCTGGATGCCTTGAGCCAACGTGTGCTGGTTTATGACGGCGCGATGGGTACCAGCTTGCAAACCCAAAAGCTGACCGCAGAGCATTTCGGCGGCGAGCAGTATAACGGCTGTAACGATTACCTGGTCATCTCTTATCCGCAAGCGGTAGAGAAGGTGCATCGTTCCTTTTTGGATGTAGGCGTGGATGTGCTCGAAACAGACACCTTCCGCGCAAACCGCCTGACATTGGCGGAATACGGCCTGGCTGACCGCACAGCCGATGTAAACCACGCTGCGGCAGTCCTTGCCCGCCGCCTGGCCGATGAATACAGCACCCCACAGCAGCCGCGTTTCGTGGCCGGTTCGATTGGCCCATCGGGCAAGCTGCCATCAGCCGACGATCCCGAGCTGTCTAATATCACTTTCAAAGAACTGGCTGACATCTTCTGCCAGCAGGCCGTGGCGTTGATCGAGGGCGGTGTGGATCTACTGTTGGTCGAGACTTCTCAAGATATCCTCGAGGTCAAGGCCGTTATTACTGGCATCCAGCAGGCCTTTTCTCAAACCAATACCTGGCTGCCGGTGCAAGCTCAAATCACCCTGGATACCACCGGCCGCATGCTGTTAGGCACAGATATTGGCGCCGCCCTTGCCATTTTGGAAGGGCTGGCCATTGATGTTATCGGGCTCAACTGTTCTACCGGTCCTGAGCACATGCGCGAACCCATCCGTTACCTGGGCGAGAACGCAGCCCTGCCTGTGTCTTGCATCCCCAATGCTGGGCTGCCGCTCAACGTGGATGGGGAGGCGGTCTATCCCCTGGGGCCAGAACCATTTGCCGCTGCGCTGGTGGAATTTGTGGAAAAACACCACATCAGCGTAGTGGGCGGCTGCTGCGGCACCACCCCGGCTCATTTGAAAATGTTGGTCGAGAAGCTGAACCGGCGTCCTGCTCCGGCTCGGCCCACCCAGGCCCTGGCGCAGTTGGCTTCGGCCACGCGAGCCATCCCCATGCACCAAGAGCCGCCGCCCTTGTTGATCGGCGAGCGCTGTAATGCCCAGGGCAGCAAGAAATTTAAACGTCTCTTGTTGGCTGAAGATTACGATGCCATCCTTGAGATTGGCCGTGAGCAGGTGGAGTATGGGGCCCATACCCTTGATATTTCGACCGCAGTGACCGAAAGACCAGACGAAATCGATTTGATGCGCCGGGTGGTTAAGAAGTTGGCCGCCGGCGTCGAGACGCCCCTGGTGATCGATACCACCGAAATGGACGTATTAAAGGCTGCCCTCGAGACCGCCCCCGGCCGCTGCCTGATCAACTCCACCCACCTCGAAAGCGGGCGCGCCAAGGCCGACCAGGTGTTTGCCCTGGCGAAGTTATATAACGCCGCCATCATCGTTCTGACGATTGACGAGAGCGGCATGGCCAAGGTGGCTGATAAAAAGCTGGAGGTGGCCCGCCGGATCTATGATATTGCGGTCAATGAACATGGCCTGCGGCCCGACGCCCTGGTCTTTGATACCCTTACCTTTACCCTCGCCACCGGCGACCCTGAATTTGCCACCTCTGCCATTGAGACGATCGAAGGCATTCGCCTGATCAAGCAAGCCTTGCCGGGTGTGCTGACCTCTTTGGGGGTAAGCAACCTTTCCTTTGGCCTGGCGGCGCATGCCCGGCCCGTGTTGAACTCGGTCATGTTGTATCACGCGGTGCAGGCCGGATTGGATATGGCCATTGTCAACCCGGCACACATCACACCCTATGCCGATATCCCCACTGAGGAGCGCGAGCTGGCCGAAGACTTGATCTTTAACCGCCGCCCAGATGCGCTGCAGCGTTACATCGCGCATTTTGAATCCCTGGGCCCGCAGGCTGAGGCCGGCCCTGCTGTCGATCCGACCGTTGACATGACCCCTCAAGAGCGCCTGCATTGGCGCATCTTGCACCGCCATAAGGACGGGGTGGAAGCTGATATTGACGAGATCATCCACAACAGTTCCACGCGCCATACCACTGCCGTAGAGACGTTGAACACCGTTCTGCTGCCGGCCATGAAAGAGGTGGGGGATAAATTTGGGGCCGGTGAGTTGATCCTGCCCTTTGTTTTGCAATCGGCCGAGGTCATGAAGAAGGCTGTTGCCCACCTGGAGCAGTACCTGGAAAAGAAAGAAGGCACCTCAAAGGGCCTGGTGGTGCTGGCGACCGTCTACGGCGATGTGCACGACATTGGCAAAAACCTGGTCAAGACCATCCTGGCCAATAACGGTTACACAGTCATCGATATGGGCAAGCAGGTTCCCGCCGAGACCATCATTTCCAAGGCTGCTGAGGCCGGGGCAGATGCCATTGGTTTGAGTGCCCTGCTGGTCAACACTTCCAAGCAAATGCCGCTGATCGTCAACGAGCTGCAGCGTCGCGGGCTCAAGCTGCCTGTGCTGGTAGGTGGGGCGGCTATCAACCGGCGCTTCGGCTGGCGTATTCTGTACACAGAATCGGGCGAGCTGTATGAGCCAGGGGTTTTCTACTGCAAGGATGCTTTTGAGGGCCTGGCTGTGATGGATGCCCTCAGCGATCCCAAGTCCCGGCCTGAGCTGTTAGAGCGCCTGCGCGGCGATGCGGCCCGTGAAATGGAACGCATGAAAACTGAAACTTCGAAAGGCCCCGCCATTCAGCGCTCGGCGGTCAAACCCCAGCCCTACGCGCCTGCCCAGGTGACCCTTGGGCCTCGGGTTGTGCGTTCGATGCCCCTTGAAAGCGTCTTCCAGCACCTGTCTAAGAATGAGCTCTTCCGTCTGTCATGGGGTGCCAAAAATGCCCACGGTGATAAATGGGAACAACTTAAGGTCGATTTCGAGGCCCGTCTCGATAAAATGCAGCGCGAAGCCCTGCGCACCGGCTGGCTGAAACCCCAGGGCGTGTATGGCTATTGGCCCTGCCAATCACAAGGCAACGAGCTGATCGTATATGCCGCGGATGGCAAGAAGCGCGAGCTGGCGCGTTTCAAGTTCCCCCGGCAGGCCGAAGCTGACCACCTGTGCCTGGCCGATTACTTTGCCTCTCACGACAGCGGGCAGATGGACCTGGTGGCGTTCCAGGTGGTTACGGTGGGCCAGCAGGCCACAGAGCGTTTTGACCACTGGCAAGAGGCCGGTGACTATTCTGAAGCGTATTATTTGCATGGCCTGGCTGTGCAGACCGCCGAGGCTGCTGCCGAATATCTGCACCGCCACATCCGCCGCGAGCTGGGCCTGCCAGAAGAGCAGGGTAAGCGTTACTCTTGGGGTTACGCTTCTATCCCTGAGCTGGACGACCACCGCAAAGTGTTCGACCTGCTGCCAGCCGAGAGCGAACTGGGTATGAGTCTGACGGCGGCCTTCCAGCTTGTGCCAGAGCAGTCCACCGCGGCCATCGTCGTCCACCACCCCGAGGCCAGGTACTTTACCCTGGGCGAGAGCCGGGTAGACCAACTTAGCAAATAAGGGCCGGGTATGCCTGCCATCCTGTTTGCTACGCACAATCCCTGGAAAGCCCTGCTTTTCCGGCCTGCTTTTGCCGCCTTTGGCTTTGACCTGGAGACGCTGAATGGCCAATCTGCCGCGCTCCTCCCTGAAAATGGCGCTACTGCCCTCGAAAACGCGCTTGCTAAAGCATGCCAGGTGCATTCACCCCAGCATCCCTGGACTTTCGGTGACGATGCTGGTTTGTCCATTGACGCCCTCAACGGCGAGCCCGGTTTGCAAACACGCCGTTGGGCGGGGCATTTCTCTGATCAGGTGGATGATCAAACCTGGCTGGATTACTTGCTCTCGCGCCTGCAGGGTGTGCCGGCCGAAAAGCGCAGCGCTCATTTCTTCTCAGCCTGGGTGCTTGTTGCTCCTGATGGGTGCACCTATACGCGCCAAATTAAGTGGCCGTTCATGATTGCCGAGCACCCGCTGCGTCCTATCAACCCGGGTTCTCCCATCTCGTCGGTGCGGATTGGTCCGCCCGATGACCTGGCGAACCGGCAGAGTGAAATCTTGCATGAACTGCAAACATGGGGCATCTTGGCGCAGTTACAGGCCCAGGTGGTTGAAAATATGCCTGCCAGGCAAAATGAGGTGAATAGATGAATGCTTTGCCGGTGAATCGATTTAGACAATTGATCGAGACTTCTTCTGCCCCCTTGCTTTCAGATGGGGCCATGGGCACGCTCTTGAACGAGGGCGGGGTTGGTTTTGACCAGTGTTTTGATGCCCTCAACTTGAGCAGCCCGGCGTTGGTTGGCGAGATCCACCGCGCGTATATCGACGCTGGCTCACAGGTCATCCAGACCAATACATTTGGCGCCAACCGCTTCAAGCTGGCTGTCCACGGCCTGGAAGATAAGGTGACTGAGATCAACCGGGCGGGTGTCGAATTGGCCCGCCGCGTAGCATTGGCCTCTTTCAAAGATGTGTTGATCGCCGGCGACGTTGGCCCATTGGGGGTCAGGTTGGCGCCCTTTGGCCGTGTTCAGCGCGAGCAAGCGCGCCAGGCCTTTGCTGAGCAGATTGCTGCCCTTTTGTCGGGCGGGGTGGACTTGCTGATCCTCGAGACCTTCAGTGACCTGTATGAGCTGGAAGAAGCCCTTGCCGCCGCCCAGGCCTTGTTTGCACAAGGCCACCCGGCGGTGCCCTTGGTGGCCTCGATGACCTTCACCCGCGATGACCGCACCCTGTTGGGTGATCCGCCTGCCAAGATCGCAACCGCGCTGGCAGCCGCGGGAGCCGACCTGGTGGGGATCAACTGCTCGGGTGGCCCGGCCCAGATCTGGCGCATGCTGCGGCTGATGCGCGCCGCAGTGCCCGGGATGCGCTTTTCGGTGATGCCCAATGCCGGTTGGCCAGAGCAGGTTGGGGGGCGCATTATGTACCCGGCCAACCCCGATTACTTCGGTGAATACGCCTTGGCTTTTTGCGAGGCTGGCGCCAGCCTGATCGGCGGCTGCTGCGGCACCACCCCCCGCCACATCGCCGCCATGCGCGCCGCCTTAGACCGCCAGCCCAATGGCTGCGCCCCAACCATCAGCGAGCTGACCCTACCGGCTGAGACAGATGAACGTTCAGATGCTTCTGCCCTCCCCTCACGCCTGGCAGAATGCCTGGCGGCAGGCAAATTCGCTGTTGCCGTAGAGATGGACCCCCCGCGCGGCCTGGCGGCGCATAAGCTGTTGGCCGGTGCCAGCCTGCTGGCAGAGGCCGGGGCAGATGTGATCAATGTGGCCGACAGCCCCATGGCGCGCATGCGCATGAGCCCCTGGGCCGTCTGTGACATGGTCCAGCGCAAGGTGGGGGTAGAGACGGTGCTCCATTTCCCCACTCGCGGCCGCAACTTGCTGCGCGTGCAGGGCGACCTGTTGGCTGCCCATGCCCTGGGTATCCGCAACGTGTTTGTGGTGATGGGCGATCCCACCGCCATTGGCGATTATCCCGATGCGATGGATGATTATGACCTGGTGCCCTCTGGGCTGATCAAGCTGATCAAACAGAACTTTAATGTTGGGATCGACCATGCAGGGGCTGATATAGGCCAGCCGACCTCGTTCTTTGCCGGCTGTGCCCTCAACCTGACGCCCCAAGATACCGCCACCGAGATCAAAAACCTGCGCCGCAAGCTCAAGGCCGGGGCCGATTTCATCCTGACCCAGCCTGTCTACGAGCCAGAACAAGCCAAGGGCTTCTTGAAAGCTTATCAAGAAGCGCATGGCCCATTGGAAGTGCCGGTGATGGTGGGTATTTTGCCGCTGTACAGCGCCCGCCATGCGGCCTTTTTGCACAATGAGGTGCCAGGGGTTTTGATCCCTGAGGCGATGCGCCAGCGCATTCAAGATGCAGGCGAAAATGCCGCCCAAGAGGGCGTGCGCATAGCCGTCGAACTGGCACAAAGGATGCGCTCTTGGGCACAGGGCATCTATCTAATGCCCCAATTCAGCCGCTACGACCTGGCGGCCGAAATTGTTGAGCGGGTCAAGATGGAGCATTCTGCTTCATCTTGACCCGAACTCGCGTTAAGAAAAATTTAAATGGCTGGGGGGAGGGGCTCGTTAGAAACTGGGGTCTCGCCTGGTTTCTTGCGCAGCATCACGAAGCCGATGACGATGGGGATGATAACGAAGATCAGCCCACCGCAGACCATGCCCAGGCCTGTGGTCAGGGCAGTGGTTGGGTCGTTGCTGCCAAAAACGTCGATCTCAGCACCAGGAATCTGGCTGATGACAGCAAAGAATGCGCCAAAGCACAGTGCCGAAAGGCCCGGGCAGCCGCACAGCAGGCTGGCGGCTACGGTGGCGATGATACCGGTTTGTTTCTTGTCCATGATGTTTCTCCTTTCACTGAGTCCTTACCAGTATAGAAGAAAAATGCGAATTGTGCAAGCACAAAAAAAGAGGTTGTGAGCGGCTTTTACCCGTTCACAACCTCTTTTGATCAACTGCGCAGTTTCGCGCCGGTTTCCTGTTCCAGACGGCGGATGATCTTCTGGCGTACCTGGGCCACATCCTTGTCGGTCAGGGTCCGGTCAGGCGCCTGGTAGGCCAGGCTGTAAGCCAGGCTTTTCTTCTCGGTGCCCAACTGCTCAGACCGGTAGACGTCGAACAAGCGCACCTCGGTCACCGTGCGCCCGCCAGCCTGGCGGATCAACTCGGCCACGCGGTCAGCCGGAACGATCTCATCTACCACCACAGCCAGGTCTTCCAGCACGGGTGGGAAGGCCGGCACGCTGCTCATCTCGTAGCGTTCGGGTGCCAGGGCCAGCAGAGAGGTTAGGTCCAACTCAGCCGCCAGCACGGCCCCTGCCGGGAAGTCGTAGCGTTCGCTCACCAGGGGGTGCAGTTCGCCGAACACGCCCAGGGGTTGGCCGCCGATCCACAAGCGGGCACATTTGCCCGGGTGGAAGCTGGGGTGTTCCACCGCCTCAATGCGCAGGGCAGACAGGTGCATACCGCTTAACAGGCCCTCCAACACGCCCTTGAGATCATAGAAATCCATAGGTTCGGTATCTGCTTTTTGCCAGCCGGCAAGGTCGCGCTCCCCGGTCATCACAATTGCCAGGCGCTGCATCTCATCGGGCAAAGTGCCCTCTTCAGATGACATGAAGACTGGCCCAATCTCAAACAGGGCCAGGCGTGGGCGCAGGCGGATATTGCGTTCAACCGCTTCTAGCACGCTTGAGAGCAGGCTGTGGCGCAGCACGTTGCGATCACTGGCCATTGGGTTGGCCAGGTACAGGTAGGGTTTATCCTCAGGCGGTGTGCCGGGCGCCACGCGCCGCGCTTCACGGTCTGGGTGGGTCAGCCGGTAGCTGACGATTTCGGTCAGACCCATCTCGACCAACAGGTCGCGCACCCGCTCCTCACGCTCCAGTGAAGGATTGTTGCGTTGGGGGGGCAGCGCATCGGCCATGCGGGTCTCGGGAATGCGATCATACCCATAGATGCGAGCGATCTCCTCGATCAGGTCGGCTTTGCCGATCAAGTCGTTGCCGATATCCAGGCGGTGGTCGGGGGTCTGCACCAGGATAGAGGCGCCCTCTGGGGTTTGAGTCACCTGGCAAGCAAATTCCAGGCTCTCGAGGATCTTGACGATCTGCTCAACCGGGACGGGGACGCCCAACAGGCGCTCAACTTCTGCGGGGGTGAGCGTTATCTTGGGGTCGCTGGCGGGCAGGGGGTAATGATCCACCAGGCCCTGGCAGATGGCTCCGCCGCCCAACAGGCGCATCAGTTCCAGGCCGCGGCGCACGCCCCGCTCAGCCATCGCCGGATGTACGCCGCGCGAGAAGCGGTAAGCGGCTTCTGATTGCAGCTTTTGAGCGCCCATGGTGCGGCGGGTGTTGATGTAGTTCCAGGCTGCGCCTTCCAGCAGGATGTTGCGGGTCTGGTCGCTGACCTCCGATTCTGCCCCGCCCATTACGCCGGCGATGGAGAGTGCCCCGGCAGTATCGCACACCAGCACGCTGAAGTCGTTCAACGTGCGCTCTACCCCATCCAGGGTGGTCAGGCGTTCGCCTGCTTCTGCAGTGCGGGTAATGATGGTGGGGGCTTTGCCGCCCGCCCGCTGCACCAGCACATCGTAGTCAAAAGCGTGCAGGGGCTGGCCGATCTCCAGCATCACGTAGTTGGTGATATCCACCAGGTTGTTGATGGGCCGCATACCGGCCAGTTTCAGGCGGCGCTGCATCCAGTAGGGGCTGGGGCCGATCTTCAGGTCTTGGATCAGCCCAAGCACGAAGCGCGGGTTCAATTCGGGGGTGGTGATTTGGATGCTGGCTTTGCCCTCGATGGAAGGGCCTTCGGCTGAGTAGCTGAAGAAGCCCGGCATAAGGCGCAGCGGCTGGCCGGTGATGGCTGCTACTTCGCGCGCCACGCCCAAAATGCTGGCCGTGCGGGCCGTGCTGGGCAAGATGGCGATATCGAACACGGCATCGCCGATGTAATCTGCCAGGGGCAGCCCCACCGGGGCTTCGTCATCCAGGATGATAATGCCGTCGTGTTCTTCAGAGATGCCTAGCTCTTTTTCAGAGCAGATCATGGAGTAAGATTCAATGCCCCGGATCTTGGCAGGCTTCAGGGTGGTCAGCACCTGCCCGGGCTGGTGGCCGTCATAAATGCGGGCGCCCAGGCGGGCATACGGCACTTTGAGCGGTTGTGGCAGGGGGCCGGTGCCTTTGAGATGCTGCAGGTTGGGGGCGCCGGTCAGCACAATGTGCTCGCGTTCGCCGTCATACAGCTTGCACAGCACCAGGCGGTCTGCGTTGGGGTGCGGCATCACTTCCGATACAGCCGCCACCACGATCTTATCCGCCTCCCACGATAGCCCTGAGATCTTTGTGTCCAGGCTGCCGCGCCCATCTGCCCCAAGCGGGCCAGATGGGATGGAGAGACCAACGAGGGTCATTTCTTCCACTTCCAGCCCGGCCATGGTCAGGCGGTGCGCCAGCTCATCCAGGGGAAGGGTAATATCAACGAAATCACGTAACCAAGAAATAGGTACTTTCATAATAGACCTCTACAATCAGCGTGCATCCGCGTGCTTGCGCGGTTTCACCTAGAACTGCTCCAAGAAGCGCACATCATTGGCCCAGAAATAACGGATATCTTCAATTTTATAGCGCAGCATTGCAATGCGCTCTGGGCCCATGCCAAAGGCAAAGCCAGAGAATTTCAGCGGGTCGTAACCGCCGTTGCGCAGCACGGTGGGGTGCACCATGCCGCAGCCCAAGATCTCTAGCCAGCCTGTGCCTGAGCAAACCCCGCAGCCCTTGCCGCCACACAAGAAGCATTCTACGTCCATCTCGGCGCTGGGCTCGGTGAAGGGGAAGTATGAGGTGCGGAAGCGCGTGCGTACCTGCTCGCCGAACATGCGGCGGGCAAAATCGCTCAGTGTACCTTTCAAATCGCCAAAGGTGATATGGTGCCCCACTGCCAGCCCCTCCACCTGGTTGAACTGCGTTTCTTTGCGAGCGCTGATCTGCTCATAGCGGAAGCACATGCCCGGCAGGATGACGCGGATGGGTTGGGGATAGTATTCGCGCATCACATGGATCTGGCCGGGCGAAGTGTGGGTGCGCAGCAGCACGCCGGGGGCGGTGGTGTGGAAGGTGTCCCACATATCTCGCGCCGGGTGGTGGGCTGGGATATTGAGCATTTCAAAGTTGTATTCGTCCGACTCGACCTCGCGTGAGCGGTAGATCTGGAAGCCCATATCCGCAAAGATGCGGTAGATTTGCCGCAAGATCTGGGTGGATGGGTGCAGGCGGCCGCGCCCTATCGGCCGGCCGGGCAGGGTCACATCCAGGCGCTCAGCCGTCAGCGTGCGGGCCAGGGCTGCCTGGCGCATGGCCTCTGACTGCTCTGCCAGGGCGTTATCCAGCCCGCGCTTGACCTCATTAGCCCGCCGCCCGATCAGGGGGCGTTCTTCTTTCGAGAGTTTGCCAAGCTGGTCAAAAACCTGCATCAGCGGCGCGCTGCGGCCCAGGTGGGCAATCCGCCACTGTTCCAGGCTGGCTTCGTCCTGCACGTTTTTTAACGCATCCAGGGCTGCCTTTTCGATCTGTTCCAATTGTGTGAGCATGTTCACCTCCGCAAAATAAAAAATCCCGCCCCAGGCAAGGGACGGGAGGCGTTTCCCGCGGTACCACCCTTGTTGGCTGTGATATGGTGGTAACAATGCGCTACCGCTTCACAGCCCGCTTAGGCTGACGTATTCATCAGCTCCCCTGGTAACGCCGGGGGGGCGTCCTGAGCTATTAAGCACTCACTGGTCGAGGGCCATTCACCCAGGCGGCTCGGGAGGGAACTTCACGCAGATTCAGCCGGGCGGGGGTTTCAGTCTATGCCGCCCGCTTCCCTGGCGGCTTCTGCCGCGCTACTTTCCTCTTTCACAGCCTTTAAAGGTCGATGCCCTAATTATCTGCAAAATGGGGGTTCTGTCAACCCTTTTGGATCAGAATCCTTTATCGTAAAACCATGCCAAACCCGGTAGTATCAACTATAATTAGCCCATGAATTTGCGTATAATCAACTCAATTGTTTTGGCAGCCTGCTGCCTGTTATTGGCGGCCTGTAATGGTGACACTGCTACCCCTACGATCGGGGAGGGGATAATACCCACCAATGTGGAAGCCTCGAGTGTGCCTGCCACAGAAACCCCCATCCCTACACCCACGCCCACCCCGGTTCCCTTGGCGGTTGTGGTCAATGGTGAATCGATCACCCTGGAAGAATACCAGGCTAACCTGGGGATGTTCCAGGCTTCATCTGGCACGAATCTGGCAACGGATGCACAGCAAGTGGTGTTGGATGATCTGACCAACCAGGCTTTGCTGGCCCAGGGTGCGCGCCAGGCGGGTTTTGTGGTGGATGATGCGGCCTTGCAGGCACGCTGGGATGCCCTGGCCGGCAGTTTGGGCGGCGCACAGGCCCTGAACGATTGGGCCGCCGCGCATGGGTTCTCTGAGCCGGTTTTGCGGATTGCCTTGCGGCGGGCCGCTGAAGCGGCCTGGATGCGAGACCAGCTCATGGCTGGCGTGGGAGAAGTTGCCGAACAAGCACACGCTCGCCAGATTTTGCTATATAATTCTAGTGATGCAGAACAGGCTTATGCTTGGTTGCAAAGTGGTTTGGATTTTGTCGGGTTGGCCGATGATTATGATCCGCTGACTGCTGGCGAGTTGGGTTGGTTCCCCCGGGGCTACCTGACTGAAGCAGCCCTGTTGGATGATGCCATCTTTTCGCTGGAACCCGGCAGTTATACCACGGTGATTGAAACCCGCCTGGGTTTTCACATCATCCAGCTCATTGAAAAGGATGCCGAACATCTGTTGACTCCTGAAGCCCGCCGGATTCTCCAGATGCAAGCGCTGCAAACCTGGTTGGCAGAACAACGCAGCCAGGGTAATATACAAGTAATGCTGCCATAGCCCATTTCAATTGCGGTCAGCCAGGGTAAAAGCCCGTGCCGCTGGGGAGAGGAACTTATGTCTATCAATACTGTTGGTCGCCCAAATATACGCCGGATTCCAAGTGAACGGGGGGATTCCAGTATGACCTGGAATGTCCTGACGGTGGTGGTGTTGATCTTGATGCTGTGTGTTGCGGCGGTCTTTCTGGTGATCTTCATCAATCCCAATGTGGGCATCAATCCCTTCCCGCCGCCCACGCTGCCTGCCATTTCAACCATGCCACCTCCGCCGACCGCCACCGTCACACCGCGTTTCCAGGTCCAGCCTTCATGGACTCCTACAGAGCAAAGTGTGATGCCTATTGAGTCTACGCCTGTGGTGGCCGATGCCACCGAGATACCGCCTACGCCCCTGCCGGGTAATTTCAACTTTGTTTTGCATGCCGGCGATCCCAAGTATATTTCGGGCCACCCAGAAGCCGGCTGCAACTGGTTGGGTGTGGCTGGGCAGGCCCTGGATATGCAAGGCAGAGCGGTACCCTACTTGCTGGTGCAGATGGGCGGCATGTTCAATGGCGTGACCATTGACACCGTCATCCAGGTGACCGGCATGGCGCCGGACTATGGCAAAGGCGGTTATGAGTTCAAGATCGCTGACCGGCCAAGCGCTTCAAACGACGCCTTGTGGGTGCAGTTGCTGGATGCCCAGCAGCTACCTCTCTCTGAAAAGGTCTACTTCGATACATATACCGATTGTGATAAGAACTTGGTGATCATCAACTTCCAGCAAGTGCGTTGAGCGCCAGTGGAGAAAATGCCAGAAACATAAAAGCGCTGCCTAAGACAGCGCTTTTATGTTTCTGGCGATCAAGAAAAGAGCTTTTGCCACAATGGTGGGCCCAGGATGAGCAGGCCGATCAGGACGGATGCGGCGGCCGCAATCAACACTGCCGCCGCCCCAACATCTTTGCCCACCTTGGCCAACTCGTGATGTTCCTGGTGGCTGGCCAGGTCCACCACGGCTTCTAGGGCCGTGTTCAGAAATTCCGCGATCCAGACCAGGGCAATGGCCAGGAAGATCACCGCCCAATCGCGCAGCGAGATGCGCAGCCAGAACGACACCACCACCACGCTCACGCTGACCAGCGCATGGATCCAGGCATTGCGTTGGGTGCGGATGACATACCACCAGCCGGCAAAGGCATAGCGAAATGCCCGCCCGCGTGACTCGAAGAATTCAACGACAAACTTCATAACTTTGGGGCAGCCTTGCAGCCGAGTTGTTTTAAAATAGCATCTTGGGCAGCCTGCATGGCCTGCTTTTCATCTGCTTCACCGTGATCATGCCCGAGCAGGTGCAGTACGCCATGCACAACCAAAAGTTGAAGCTCGTCAGCCAGGTCATGGCCTCCGGCTGCGGCCTGGGCCTGAGCCCTTGGCAGCGAAATGATCACATCGCCCAGGTAAAGCGCATCTGAATCGGGGTCGGTATAGCCGGCGGGGAAGGAAAGCACATCGGTGGGGGCATCTACGCTGCGGTACTGCTGGTTGAGCTTGTGCAATTGCTGATCATCTCCGATCACAACGGTCAACTCGGCATTGGCAGGCGCCGCCTCGTGTTGCAGGGCCAGCGCCGCCGCTTGCTCCAGAATGCTCGTTTCAATTGGGACTGAGTCAGTAATTTCGATATAGATCATAGCCTGTTCTCATCGTTGGTCGAGAAGCGCCAAAACTGCATCATGGTCAGCCGGCATCCTTGTTGGGCGCTTCAGGAGCTGTATCTTGGGCCGGTTGAAGTTGAGGATATTGGATGCGCGCGTGGTAAGCCCCCCTTAACGTGGTGGTGAAGGATTCGACGATCGTATCCAGGTCGCGCAGGGTCAGGTGGGTTTCATCGAGCTGCCCCAGGGAGCGGCGGCTTTCTATCATGCCGCGGATCAGGGCGCGCAGCTCTTCTGCATCTTTGGGCCGTTCGGCGCGCATGCGTGCTTCGGCCCCGTCAGCCAACATCAGCAGGGCTGTTTCGCGTGATTGAGGACGAGGTCCTGGGTAGCGGAAAGCTTCTTGGTCGACCTGGCTTTCATCACCGCCCTTGGCCTCGACTGCGCGCACATATTGGTAGCGAGTGATCAGGGTGCCGTGATGTTCTAGGATGAAATCATCCAGGCGGCGCGGCAGGCGGTACTTGCGGGCCAGGGTGACGCCATCGGTGACATGGCGGATAATGGTTGCCGCGCTTACCGTTGGGTCCAGGTCATCATGGGGGTTGATGTCGCCGGTGGGCTGGTTTTCGATGAAGAAATAGGGGTTGAGGGCTTTTCCGGCATCGTGGTACAGCGCACCCACCCGGGCCAAAGAGCCGTTGGCACCGATGCGCTCGGCGGCCTGCTCAACCAGGTTGGCTAATTGCAAGCTGTGTTGGTAAGTGCCGGGGGCATTGCGCAGGATGAATTGTAAAAGCGGGTGGTCTGGGCGAGAAAGCTCCACCAGTTGAAGCCCGGTGGTCATATCCAGGATTTGTGCCAAGAAGTAATGCAGCAGCAAGCTGATGCTGGCAGATGCCACGCCGTTGACGATGGATGCCCCAGCCAGGGTTGCCAGCCCGACCACATCGGCTGTGGGCTGTAGCAGGCGGTAGGTGGTGGCTACCAAGGCCCCCGAGATGGCGATTGCGGCGCCTGCGGTGAAGAAATCGGTGATGCGCCGGGCACGCTGCAGCGCGAAAATACCGAAGATACTGCTCAAAGTGTAGAACGCGGTCAGGTCAAGGGCTGATGGGATCTGGTAAGCCGCCAGGATTGCCAGGGGCAGGCTGGAGATGATTGCCATCTCGGCCCCAAACAACGCTGCTACGGTCAGGCCGTAAGCCATCAGGGGATACACATATGGGATTACGGTGCGGCCCGGAATGACGATCCGGGCGGCCAGCAGGAAGAGCAGGAACAAAACCAGCAAGACCACCAGGCTGCGCAAACCCAAGGGAGCTTTTACCAGGGCCCCCCGGCGGCGTAGATAGATCGTGATCAGTGCACTGACCACCGCAGTGATGATCAGCGCGCTGAGAATATCTTGCCAGCGTTCTTCTGGTTGGGCCAGGCCATATTTCTCAAGCACTTCGATATCCTGTTCGGCGATGACTTGGCCGCGTTGGACAATGTTCTGCCCGGCCACCAAAGAGCGCATCACCGGCGGGGTGTTTTGGCGGGCCTGCTGGCGGGCGACCTCGGTCATCTCTTCGTTGTAAATGCTGTTGGGTACGATGAAGGCCGTCACCAGATCAGCCGTGATATCGGCCTGTTCCTCAGAGAGTGACAGGCTGATCAATGTTGGCACACCGCGCCGGATGTCGTCCAGGCGATTTTCACGCACCGTGCTGCGCATGACCTGCTCTAACACCACGATGGCCTCTTGATACACTACTTGCCAGCGCGCCTCGCTGAGAGAGAGAATGGCCAGGCCGGTATCGTGGCTGGTTTGCATGTATTCCAGGGCGGCCATATCGGCCAGCTTTTGTTCACTGCTGGCATAACGGTCGGCGCGCACGCTGCTGATATAGGCCAGGGCCGCACTCAGGCGTTCGAGCTGCTTGCGGGCGATTTCGGTATCCGGCGAAGAATATACCGGGGCTACCGCATTGGCAGCCAGCTCTTGCTGGCGCTGGGTCAGCACCTGACTCTCGTATGTCAGATCGTAAGGGGCCTCAATATCGTAAGGCGCTACCTGGCCGCTGTAAAGAGACGCTTCAGCCAGGCTGCCAAACTTGGGCATGATCAACGCGATGAAGATCCCACCGCCAAGGATCAACAGCAAGAAGCTCAACACAAATGCGCGCCGGGCAAAAAGCTGTTTGAACACCGACTGTCTTGAAGGGATCGTTATCGCATGCAGCGTGCGCATGAAAGTAAATCCTTAACTGGGCTACTGCAGCAGTTTGCGTACTGCCTGGCTGGCCTGGTCGCCGGTGGCCCGCCCTTGCAGGCGCGGGATCAAGGTTTTCATCACCTGGCCCATCTCGCGGATCGAGGTGGCGCCGGTTTCAGCGATGACCTGGCGCGCCAGCTCTTCCAGCTCGGCGGGAGAGATGGATTTGGGCAGGAATTCTTCCAGAATGATGATCTCGGCCTCTGCCGCTGCAATCAGGTCGGGCCGCTGGGCGCGCTCAGCATCGGCAATCGACTCGCGGCGCGACTTGACTTCTTTTTGAACGATCGCCAGGTAGGCCGCCTCATCCAGGCTTTTGCCGCCGGGCTGTACTTCAGCCAGTTTGATGGCCGCAATGGTCATGCGAAGGGTATCCTTGCGCATCTGGTTACCAGTGCGCAGAGCGTCTTTTAATGCCTCTTGAAGTTTTGTCTTAGTGTCCATAGTATTCTATATTGTAAGGATTTGCCCCAATAAGCCAGTGGGGTTGTGGCCCGTCACACGAACTGGCGTGATCTGGTTCCACCAGCGGGCGGCAGGGTCGCTGCCTGAGAGACGGGTGTGAACGCGCAAGTAATTACCGGTCAGGCCGCTCAAAGCCCAACCTGGCCCATCTGCCTCTATGCTTTCCCACAACACGTTGACATTTCGATCCAAAAAGCCAACCAGGTAAGCTTGGGCAGCCTGCGCCAACACCTGGCGTACCTGGGCGCTGCGGGCCTTGCGCACGGCCTGTGGCACCTGGTCTGGCATGGCTGCCGCGGCTGTGCTGGGGCGGGCCGAGTAGTTGAAAACATGCCCGCCGGCAAACTGCATCTCTTGGATAAAGGCCAGGCTTTCTTCAAACTCTGCTTCACTTTCACCCGGAAAGCCCACAATGATATCGGTGGTGACGGCCAGGCCTGGAATGGCTGAGCGAGCTGTCTTCAGCAGGTCGGCGTACGCGGCCGGGGTGGTCTTGCGTGCCATGCGCCGCAGGGTAGCAGCGCTGCCTGACTGTAAAGGCAGGTGCAGGTGTGGGCACAGGCGCTCGTCTTGCCAGAGGTCAAAGAAGTGCTCTTCAATATCCCACGGCTCTAGAGAAGATAAGCGCAGGCGTGGCACACTGGTCTTCTCTAGCAAGCTCTGTACCAGTTGGCCCAAAGATTGCCGCTCTGCAAAGTCTCGCCCCCACGAGCCAAGGTGTACCCCAGTCAGCACGATCTCTTGCGTGCCGCCCTGCAGGGCATCTTCGACATCGGCCAGCACCGCTGACAGGCTGCGGCTGCGAGAAGGTCCGCGTGCAATGGTGGTGACACAAAACGTACAGCGATTGTTGCAGCCATCTTGCGCTTTGATGAAGGCACGTGTGCGGTGGCGCGCGCCAGGGATGGGCTGGCGAACGGCATGCTGCAGGTCGAAAGCTTGCGGCGCCAATTGTAGAACTTGGGCCACAAGCTGATCTTTTTCTAGGTTGCCAATCACCTGGCTGATGCCTGGCAGGTTGGCCGCTTCGCCTGGCTGTAAGGTGGCCCAACAGCCGGTGAGGACGATTTGCCTGGCACCCTGGCGAGCGGCCTGGCGCGCTTTCTGGCGCGAATCAGATGCGGCTTCAGCGGTTACAGCGCAGGTGTTGAGCACCACCAGGTCGGCCTGTTGAGGGCTGGCAACCAAACAATGCCCTGCCAGGCGTAGCTGGCGAGCATAGGTTTCAATCTCGCTTTGGTTGAGACGGCAGCCGACGGTATCCAGGTAAACGTTCATACAATATGTGCGGCGAAATGCGCGGTGAACCTTGCTTAGGGAAGCGCATCGGGGTGCTGTAAGCCGCCTTGCGCGTTACAGCACCCCGATTTAGGCGGTTACAAGATCTTAGGGTTTGCGAACGACCAGGTTGTCAAAGTGAATGTCGGCGCCGGCGCCGCCAGTTGAGGATGCGCCCGCAATCAGGCCGATGTCACCCGAGCCATAGGCTGTGTCACTGGCTGAGCCAACCAGTTGACCATTGACGGTCAGGGTCAGGTTTGAACCAACGCAGTCGGCTTTGATGCGGTTGGTGGCGTTGCCCTGGTTGATGGTGTCGGTAGGCTGGTACATATCGGTGCCAAAGAGGCTCAGATCGCCATTTGTAACCTTGCCAATGCCGTAATAACCATCGCTGCTGATCAAGAAGAGATAGAAGTTGTTCTCATCCTGATAGCGGCAGATGACGCCAAACAGGTTGTCATCAGGGCCGCCGGCTTTGGTGGCGTCCACTTCCAGGCTCATGTCGGTGAAGCTTAGCCCAGGATTGGCCCAATAGATTTCATCGGCCTCGTCGAGGATGCGGTAATACCCGTTCTCGTAATCCGTCATCCCCTGGCCATCTACCGTGACCTCATCCCAGCCGCTGTTTGAGCTGGAGAAATCATCCTGGAACAGGATATTGGGGTCCGATGGGGCGGCTGGGGTTGAACTGCCGCAGGCCAAGATAGCCAGGCTCAACACCAACACCACTGCGATAAATTGCCAATTTTTCTTCATTTCTTGATCTCCTTATTCATATTTATAGATGTTAATTGCCTTTTATGGTTTGGCAACCACAAAATTATCGAACAAGATGTCTACGCCGGTTGCATCATAGGCCCCTACGATCAGGCCAACGTCGCCGGAGGTGAACTCTGAATCATTTACATCTGCCAGCACCTGTCCATTCACGGTGAGGGTCAGGCTGCTGCCTACACACCTCGCTTGCATGTGGTTGGTGGTGCCGCCGATTTTCACTATTGTATCGTTAAATCCCAATGATTCCATACCAATCAAGAACTCCTCGCCATTGACGAACTTGCTCACCCCATAATAACCGTCACTGCTGATGGTGAAAAAGTAAAAATTGGCATCATCTTTGTAGCGGCAGATGATCCCCATGTCGTTCTCGTCTGGCCCGCCAATCTTGGTGGCATCCACATCAATGATCACATCCGAGAAGTTCAACCCCGGATTGCTCCAAAACCACCAACTGGGCTTGTTGACCAGGATGCGGTACCCATCATTGTAGTAATCATTCAAGGCATCGGTGTCTTCGTAGCGGTCCCAGCCGCTGTTAACATCCGAAAAATCGTCTTGAAAAAGAACGCTGGGTTGAGATGTGCTGGCCGGGGCGCTGCTTTCTTCAGGTGGCACAACCGCCTGGCAGGCCATTGCCAGCAGCACCAAGGTGCCTACGACCAATAAAAAATGACGAGAACGCCACATATTCGCTGCTCCTGGTTCATATGATCATGGTTCTGAGATAATAAAATTGTCGAAGACAATGTCGGTGCCGGCGGTATTATAAGTGCCCACGATCAAACCTGGGGCACCTTCGCTGAAAGTGCTGTCGGTGGCCTGGGCCAAGCGTGTGCCGTTGGCGTATAAGGTGATGGTGTTGCCAATGCAGTCGGCGCGCAGGGTGTTAGATGTCTTCCCCTGGTGGATGATTTGGCTGTACTGCATGCCATCGCCGAAAACCGTCATCGAGCCATTCATCCGTTTTAAGATGCCATAGTAACCGTCACTGCTGATCAATAGCAGGTAGAAATTGTTGTCATCCTGGTACCGGCAGATCAGGCCCAAAACGTTATCATCGGGGCCGGCCACTTTTTCAGCTTGCACTTCGATGCTGGCATCGGCAAGCTTGACTTCTGTGGTGGCCCAGAACCAGGTATTCGGAACGTCCACCAGGATATGGTAACTGCCGGCCTCGTAATTCATCAGGCCATCGATCCCCTGGTATGTGCTCCAGCCGCTTTGCGGGTCAGAAAAATCATCCTGGAAGATCACCCCGCCCAGAGGGGGGGCAGTGCTGGTGGTGAGAACAGGGTTGGCATCACCGGATGGCGGCGTGGGGCTTGCTGCCAGGTTCACAGCCGTGGTTGGTTCGGGTGTGGCGCTGGGATTGAACGCCACCCACAAGCCGCCCCCTACAGCACTTGCTATGCAGAGGATTATCGCCAAAATGGCTGCTCCACCCAGGGTCCATACGGTCCAGGGGATTTTCTTTTTTTGAGGGCGGGCAGGGGCTGGCGAGGATGCCGGGCGCGCCGGAGCGGGTGTGCCGCCGGGCTGAGAAGGTGGCGCGGGAACGGGCAGCGGGGTGGCCAGGCGGGCAGGGGCTGCCGGCTGAGGTGGCAGCGTTGGCACGGGCAGCGGGGTGATTGGGCGCCCCCCGGCAGATGGCTGGGATGGGGGTGGTGTGACCGGGCGAGCCGGCTTAGATGGCGCCGGGATAACCTCTGGAGCCGCCGCTGGTGTCAGTGTCTTGGATGGGCTGGCGCCGGCCTGGACGGCAATTGCTTCGAGGGCATGTGCCATTTCGCTGGCGGTTTGAAAACGCTTATCGCGTTCTTTGGCCATTGCGCGTGCAATCAAATCTTCGCAGGCTGCCGGCAGGTCAGCTTTGACCGCCAGGATGCGCGGTACGGGTTCGATCAGGTGTTTCATTGCAATGCCCATGGGGGTTGTGGCCTCGTAGGGCAGCCTGCCCGACAGCATCTCGAACAGGATAGCGCCCAGGGCATAGATATCGCTGCGGTGGTCAATGTCGCCATCGCCGCGCGCTTGCTCGGGGCTCATGTAAGATGGCGTACCGATCAGCGCGTCGCCGGTCAGTGCAATGCTGGCGTCAGCCAGGTGGACGATGCCAAAATCAGAAAGATAGGCATTGCCGTGCAAGTCGAATAAGATGTTGGCGGGTTTCAGGTCGCGGTGAATGATGCCCTTCGAGTGTACGTAGTCCAGGGCCGAGGCCAGGCGTTCAAAAATGCGCTTGACTTCATCAATTGGCAAGGGACCTTGCTTGAGTAGGTCAGCCAATGAGCCGCCTGGCATGTACCGCATCACCAGGTACGTTTGGCCATTCTCGTCGCCGTAATCGTAAACAGGCACAATGCCCGGAAATTCCAGTGAGGCGATGGTTTGTGCCTCGCGCTCGAAGCGGGCCCGGAACATGGCATCGTGCATGAAGGCCGCCGGCAAGATTTTGATTGCCACCTCGCGCTTAAAGCGCGGGTCAATCGCCTTGTAGACAGCGGCCATCCCGCCGCGCCCCAGCTCGGCCTTGATCTCGTACCGGTCAATCTTTTGGGGTAACATCAAGGATTATTTTAACATACCCGGCGGCTTAAGGGAAATAGTAAGCCAATAATCGGCCGGCTTGTTCGGCCGTCCAACTGCCCGGAGAAAGGCTTTCGGCCAGGTCAAATTCGAGCTGGGCGCGGCTGGCATCGCCCTGGTAGTAGAATACCATGCCCATGTGCAGGTGCGCTGGGGCGTAATGGCTGTCGATGATTAGTGCCCGGCGTAAAAAGCGTTCTGCATTCAGCCAGTCTCCCAGGTAAAGCAGGGCTTGTGCCAGGGTATCCAGCGCCTGGGGGGCGGTGGGGTTCAGGATCACCGCGCGGCGGGCGGCGGGCAGCCCCAGCTCGCGCACCTGGACCTGGTACTGCATCGAAAAACCGGCTAACAGCCGCCAGTACGTTGGATCGTAAGGGTTCAGTGCAATTGCCTGCTCAAAGTAAGACTGGGCCGTGGGAAGATCCCCGCCCTGGGCATAGGACTGGCCGATCTCAACCAGCAGGATAGGGTTTTGGGGATCAAGCTCTTGGGCGGTTTGCAGATATTGGATCGCTTGCTGGCTGTTTCCTTGCCGCTGCCAGTACAAGCCTGCGAACAGATTGGCAGCTACCGACTGCGGGTCAATCTCTAGGGCTTGTTCCAGCTCGTCCAGGCCGTTGGATGCTCCTGGGGTGCCTGGCAGGGGGATGTGCTGGCGCGCCTCGCCCAGGTAGGCCCAGGCTTCGGCATAATCTGGGCGCAGGGCCACGGCCTGGTGAAAGGCCACCGCGGCCATCTGCCATTCGTCCAAAGATGCCAGGGCCCGGCCGGTGGAGAGCAGGGTATAAGCCGGGTCATCCGGCTGGGTTCCAACCTCAATACTGCTCAAGATCTGGAGAGCGGCAAAAGCTCGCTCAGGGTTAGTTGATGCTTGTTCAAGGTAAGGGACCGCCTCTTGGGGCTGCCAGGCAGCCAACAGCAGACCCAGTTGATAGGCAATCTCGGTGTCGGCGGGTGACAGGGCCAGGGCAGCTTGCAGATCAGAGATGGCAGCCGGGTAATCCTGGCGCTGTAAGTGGTACTTCGCCAGCCTGAGCGGCCCCGCGGGCGAAGATGGCGCTGACCGGGCGGCTTGCTGCCAGAAAGCTTCGGCAGCCAGGCTGTCGCCAGAAGTCAGCGAAAGATCGCCAAATACCAGCAGTTCACTTTCGCTTAGCTGATCGGCCATGCCGGCGCGCTCGAAAAGCCGCATGGCGCCTGGCGCGTCGCCGGCCTGCAGTGCATGCCGGGCTGCCGAGACCCACAAGTCTTGTCGCCAGGGGTAATAAGGTGCGGCTTGCTCTAGGGCTGTGGCTGCAGCACGCGGGTCCACTCCTTGCACCGCCTGCTGGGCCTCGCGGAGGGCCTGGCGAGCGGCATGTGGCTGAGGCGCCAGCCCCAGCAGGGCAATAGCCAACCCTACCAAGATGGCGCGCAAATATGCGGTGGTATGTGCCGGCACTTTCATCGAGTTGAATTATAGCGGAAAGCCTGCCTCGCGGGGGTATAATACGCCCACGAACTTTTTTGGATGTTGTGAGCTCTGAGTTATGGACGAACGTACACAGCTTGAGCAGACGATTGCATTATTGGAGAGTCAGCGCATCACCCTGGGTGATGCGGTTGTTACGGCTGCCCTAGAGCCGCTGCGCTCCCGGTTGGCGGCCTTAGATAATGCTGTACAGCCGGTTGACCCGGCTATGCCTGGGGAACGCAAGTTTGTCACCGTCCTCTTCGCGGATATTGCTGGGTTTACGACCCTCTCTGAGCAGATGGATCCAGAGATCGTGCGTGACCTGGTCAACGCCTGTTTTGAACGCCTGGTGCCGGTGGTTGGAAAGTATGGCGGCACAGTGGATAAATTTTACGGAGACGGGGTCATGGCGCTCTTTGGGGCTCCAGCCGTCCATGAGAATGATCCTGAGCGGGCCTTGCGTACCGCCCTCGGGATGAAGGCTGCCCTGGCTGAATTCAATGCTGAACGGGGAACCAACCTGGCCTTGCATTTTGGCATCAACACGGGTATGGTGGTGGCAGGTGGGATGGGAACCCACGAACATCAGGAATACTCGGTCATGGGCGACGTGGTCAACGTGGCGGCTCGCCTGGAAGACCTATCTGGAAGGGGCGAAGTGTTGGTAGGCCCTGAGACGTTCCGGTTGACGGCTCCCTTATTCGAGTTTGAGGCCCTTACCCCTGTAGCTCTCAAAGGAAAAACAGAAAAGATGCCGGTATACCACCTGCTTGGCATCAAGGCTGTGCAGGGCCGGCTGCGAGGGATCGCAGGCCTGGATTCGCCTTTGGTGGGCCGAGAGACAGAGCTTACTGCTTTGAGAACGGCGGTTGAGGCGGTTTGTCAGGGACAGGGCCGGTTGGTTGGGGTGATTGGTGAAGCCGGTTTAGGTAAAAGCCGCCTGGTGGCTGAAACGCGAGCTGTTTATAGTCAAAACATGCATTGGGTTGAGGGTCGTTGCCTGTCTTACGGCAGCACGATTGCCTATCTACCCTGGATGGATATCTTGCGTGCCTTGCTAGGCATCAAGGCCGATGCATCCATCGATTTCGCCGCTCGACAGTTGCAAGCCCAGACCGTCGCCCTGTGTGGCGAGATGGGCTCTCAAGTCTACCCCTACCTGGGACGTTTATTGTCGCTCCCGCTGGACGATGCTGCCGCTGAACGCATGCGGGCCATTGAAGGGGAAGCGCTTAGGCTGGCTATCTTCCATGCTTTTGAAACGCTTTTAGAGTGTTTTTCCAGGCAGGCACCCCTGGCCGTGGTGGTTGAAGATTTGCATTGGTCAGATCCAACCTCTCTGGCGTTATGGGAATTCCTGGCTTCGCTGGTGGAGCGTTTGCCGATCCTGATGGTGGCGGTCATGCGCCCTGAACCGTCTCATGGATCCTGGCAGACATGGCAAAACAGTACGCGGTTGTATCCTTCACACCTGGTGGCGATCAATTTAGACCCACTATCTCGGGCTGCCAGCCGGATTTTGGTGGAAAACTTGCTTGAAGTGGAAGACCTGCCTCCTGAGCTGCGCGTTAAGATCTTGGAACGAGCAGAAGGTAACCCTTTTTACGTTGAAGAGATCATTCGCTCGTTGATGGATAGTGGGGTGATTGCTCGCGATGAGACCAGCGGGCGCTGGTATGCCATACGGACCCTGGATGCCATTGATCTGCCCGACACGTTGCAGGGTGTATTGATGGCCCGGATCGACCGTTTACAGCAAGAGACGAAGCGCATCTTGCAAGTGGCAGCCGTGATTGGACGTTCTTTCTTGTACCGTGTGTTAGCGGAGATTACATTTTCCGAGCAGGCTTTGGATGCGCACCTGGATACGCTTGTAAATGAACAGATGATCCGTGAGCAGGCGCGCTCCCCTGAGTTGGAATACATCTTCAAACATGCGCTGACCCAGCAGGCTGCCTATGACAGCTTGTTGAAAAAAGAGCGTCGCAAATTCCATCAGCAGGTGGCCCTGGCACTGGAGCAGATGTTCCCTGAGCGAAACGATGAATGGTTGGGCCTGTTGGCTTACCATTGGGAACAAGCCGGAGAGGCGCTCCGAGCAATCCCATACCTCGAACAGGCAGGAGAACAGGCCCTCAGGCAGTTTGCCGCGACCGAAGCTGTGGGCTATTTCAGCCGTGCCCTCGAGTTGATCCCGGCGGATGACCTGAAGGCGCGTTACCGGGTTGTGCGGGCGCGCGAGCAGTGTTACGAATCCATGGGAGAAACCGGGCTCCAATATGCAGATGTGCAGACCCAACATGCCTTGGCTCAGCAATTGGACGACGCTGAGTGGATGGCCCATGCGGCCTACCGCCTGGCAGTTTACCATTGGTGTGTTGGCGATTATCTCCAGGCGGTCTTAAAGGCTGAAGAAGCTGCGCGATTGGCTGAAAATGCGCATGACATCTCCCAACAGACGCGCAGCACCCTCTTATGGTCGCGAGCTATGCTTGCCTTGTATGAGCTTTCTTCTGCCGATGCTATCCTGCAAAAAGCCCTTAACCTGGCACGCCAGGCCAACGACCAGGCCTTAGAAGGGGAGTGTCTGCGCGATATTGGAAAATTGAAGCTTTTCCAGAAAGACGTGCCGCAAGCCCAGGCTTATATCGAGCAAGCCCTGGCTCTCCACCGGGCCTTGGGAAACCGTAATGGTGAAGCGGATGACTTAAGCTCTTTGGCTGCGGTCAGTGCCCGTCGCAACCAGATCGAGCAAGCCCAGGCATATTTTGGACAGGCTTTGCATATCTATCGCGAAATTGGCTTGCTGTCGGGGCAAGGTAGGGTGTACGAAGACTTGGCGAAGCTCTATAACCAGCGTTATGACCTGGAGCAAGCCATCTATTATAGCGAGCAAGCCCTTGCCATCTGGCGTAAGGCGCGCAACCGCAGCCAAGAAGCAGAAATGGTCAAAAACCTGGCCTGGATCCACTTTCATCAAGAAAACTACCAAGAGGCTCGCCATGGCTTTGATCAGGCTCTCGTCCTTATGCAGGTGCACAACCTGCCCTATTCACAGCCCGATTGGTGGGAAAATACCGCCGAAGTCGACCTGGCCCAGGGGAAATTAGGAGAGGCCCTTACCAGTTACGAAAAGGCATTGGCCGATATTTCTGGGAACAGTGTGCCCTTGTGGAAGTGCAACCTGGTGTACTTTGTCGGGCAAACATTGGCCCGCCTGGGCGATCTGGATACAGGTGAAGCGCGCTTGCAAGATGCTCTGCTTAAAGCCCGCCGCTTGAATAGCCAGGTTATCGAAATGAATGTCTTGCCTTGGTTGGGTTGGTTATCACTGCGGCGAGGCCAGCCAGAAACTGCCCTGGACTACTGCCAGCAGGCCGTGGCATTGATTCAGCAGGTGGGCAACCAGCGTGTTGAAGCGCAGGCTACCTTTTTCTTGGGCCAGGCTCTCGAGGCTCTGGGTCGCCTGGATGAGGCCGCTTCAACGTATCAATCTGCGTTGCAGCTCTACCTCGGGCAGCACCTGGTCAAGGCTTCTCAAGAGGTACGTGCAGCCCTGGCCCGGTTGGCATTGAAGCGTGGCGATCTGGAAGATGCCCGGCAGCAGGTTGGGTTGATCCAACAACATTTACGAAACAGCAACCTGGAAGGTACGATTGAGCCGCATGAGATTGAGCGAGTCTGCAAGCAGGTGATGGATGCCTAGCAAGCTCTGCGAATGGGCGATAGCCAACACTGAAAACACTTTAGGAGCCAAAGAATGCTGTTAACCATCGATATCGGAAATACCAACATCACCCTGGGCTTATATGAAGGTGAAACCCTCGGCCCACGCTGGCGCATTGCCACCGCTTACGACCATATGCCCGATGAATATGGTTTGCAGCTTGCGGGCCTGCTTGACCACGTAGGCGTTAAGCCTGACGCCCTGCACGGCATCTGCCTGGCCTCAGTGGTGCCGCCTCTCACCGGCAAGATTGTCGAAGCCTGCGGCACATACTTAAAGCAAGAGCCACTGGTGGTGGATGCTGGCGTCAAGACCGGTGTGCGGGTGCGCTACGAAGATCCCAAGGCAGTGGGCGCCGATCGCATTGTAGATGCGGCTGCGGTCCAGCGCTTGTATGGCGGGCCGGCCTGCGTGGTGGATTTTGGCACGGCCACAACTTTTGATGGCATCTCGGCTGAGGGCGAGTACCTGGGCGGTGCCATCTCGCCGGGGATTGGCATTGCGGCTGAAGCCCTCTTCTTGCGCACGGCCAAGCTGCCCCGCGTTGACTTGCAGCGCCCGCCTTCGGTCATCGGGCGTAACACGGTGCACGCCATGCAGTCGGGGCTTTTGTTTGGGTACGTGGGCCTGGTTGAGGGGATGGTCGGCCGTTTTCGCCATGAACTGGGCCCCCAGATGAAAGTGATTGCCACGGGCGGCCTGGCCGAAGTGGTTGCCAAAGAGACCTCTGTCCTCCAGATCATTGCCCCCTGGCTGACCCTGGATGGGCTGAGGATCGTTTGGGAGATGAACCGCCAATGATATAATTTGCACCATTGGCCTATGAAAACAGAAATCTTAGCAGGTGAACATGCTGTAGCGATCAGGCACGCCGCCGATGTGTTGAATCACGGCGGGCTGGTTGCTTTCCCTACCGATACGGTGTACGGCCTGGCAGCCATCCCGTTCCATAGCGAGATGGTCGAAGGCTTGTTCGCGGTCAAGGGGCGTGTCAATACCAAAGCCATTGCCGTACTGGTGGGTGATATTGCCCAGGTGGAACGTGTGGCGATAAAAATGACCGGCACGCCGCTCTGCCTGGCAGAACGTTTTTGGCCGGGTCCATTGACCCTGGTGGTGCCAGGAAAAGAAGATCTGCCGGATATCTTATCGCAGGATCACAGCGTGGGTGTGCGCATGCCCGACCACCCCCTGGCGTTGGCCTTGCTGCGCGAAGTGGGCCCCCTGGCGGTTACCTCTGCCAACCTGTCGGGTCAAGAAAATGCCACCACTGCCCAAGAAGTGTTGGCGCAGTTGGGTGGTCGCATCCATTTGATCCTGGATGGCGGGCGGGCTCCGGGCCGCGTGCCCTCAACGGTTGTTGATTGCTGTGGGCCCGAGTTAAAGCTGCTGCGAGAAGGCCCCATCTCTCTGGACCAGCTAAAAGAAGCCCTTAAGTAACCGAGTCTGGGATAAGCGGTTTGGGGGTTGTTATTGCTTGACGCGCAGCGGCAGTACCACGTGGAACTGGCTGCCAGGGCATTTGTCTTCGTCATGGCCAGGGCTTTCGGCCCAGATCTTGCCGCGGTGGGCTTCTACGATGCCCCGGGCAATCGCCAGTCCCAGGCCTGGCCCGGCCCCCTTGAACTTGGTGCGCCCCGTGGAATGCAAAGCCAGTTCTCCAGTTTGGTAGAACTTGGTGAAGATCAAATCCAGGTATTCGGGGGCGATCCCAATCCCTGTATCTGCCACGATCACTTCAACGCCGCCGTCTGGCAGGTTCATCTGCCCCGGCGAAACCGTCAGTCCCGTGATATTGATCTTCCCGCCGTCGGGGGTATATTTGATGGCATTGATCACCACGTGGTAGAACACTTTCTTCAATGCCTCGGGGTCGCCATCGATCTCTGGCAGGTCACGCAGGCCCTCAGCTTCCAGGGTCAAGTGGCGTTCTTCAAGTGATTCTTTGAATCCGCTGATCACCATGTGGATGAGCATGTGGATCGAAATTGGTTCTACTTTCAATTCCAAGGAGCGTGTGTCGATGCTGGCAATATCGAGCATGCTGTTGACGATCTCGTGCAACCGCATGATGCCCGAATAAATGCCGTTGAGCAGTTTTGCATGGAAGGCATTCCCATTGATGGCAGGATCTTCGAGCAGCATTTCGTTATAGCCCCGCATCACGGTCAGCGGTGTGCGCAGCTCGTGCGAGGCCACGCTGATGAAATCTGATTTTGTGCGGTCGAGGTTCTCTAGTTGAACATTGACCTGCTTCAGGTGGCGGTTGGCCTGTTCCATCGCCGCGTAGGCTCGCCGGAAATCATTGTTCAGCCGCATCAGGCTTTCTACCAGGCGGGCGTTCTGCAGGGCTACCGCAGTCTGATCAGCCAGGATGGCGAGCAGGGCCAGGTCATCGTCAAAATAGGGCAGCCCTGAGAGCTTTGGCCCAAGTGCGATCAACCCCACCCATTCATCCTTGGTGTAAATTGGCATATAGACGTCAACGCCCAGGTTCGCCAGCCAGCTTTGTTCTTCTGCAAGTGCGGGCTGGAAGCGTGGCTCTAGCTCGATATCCGTCTGGCGCAGAGGTTTGCGATCCTGGCGGAAATAGGTTGCAATGGGACCATTTGCCTTTAAAAGGCAAGGTTCGGGCTGGTCTTCGCCCATCCCCTTGGCGCCGCGCAGCCGGTAATTCCCACCGCTGTCCTCAGGTTCATAATCCACTAGGAACAGGTAGCCGCGCTGGATCTCAATTGCTTCGCTGATCAGCCCCACTGCAACCGTAGCCAACAACTCAGGGTCGAGGATGTTGCTGATGCTCTGGCTGTATTCACGCAGGATGCGGTTTGGATCGTAGCCTTTGGCAGGCAGGATGCGCTGGACGATTTTCTGCGACAGAACCCACAGCGGGCCCAATAGTGCCGCCAGGAAGACCGCAACCACAGCCCCAGCCAGGGTGGGGTTGTAGCCCTCGCGGAAGCGTTCGAAGATGGGCGGAACCAACAACAAACCCGCCAACAGCACAATTGCCGTCAGGGTGAACATCACCATGTAATTCAGCACCTGGCGTTCTATCCGCCGGATATCTGGCATATAAGGCCGCACGATGATCGCAGCCGCCAGCAGCATCCCGGGCCAGCGCAAAACGCCCCCCCACGAATCCATGCTGACCCAAAAGAGGATATCACTGCCGGCGATGATCGCCAGCGCCAGCGACCAGTAATGGGCCCGGTTCTTGACGATTGGCGCGATTGGCTTGCGAGAGACATGCACCAGCATCCCAGCAATGCCGATCAAGAAACAAGCCCAACCGATCAACAGGATTGCCAGCGTCAGCGTTTGGCGGGTAATCACCCAATCGGTGGCCTTAAGCAGTACTTCGCGCAAACGGATCAGGTTGAACCCCACCACCACCAGGGCCGCAATCCATCCCGCGCTCAGTACGTACACCAGCCAGGGGCGTTCAGATTTGAACTGTAGCACCATGCGCGACAGCAAATAAAAAATGATGGTCAACAGGATGATGCACAACCATTCAATCGGCTGCAGTAGTTCATTGCTTAGCCAGCCAAGGGAATGGGTCAGTGGCAGCAGGCTGGTCACAAGGCCGATCACCAAGAATAGCGCCAGGAGGCGCTGCTTGTTCTCACGCAGACCAGTCAATTTGATCGCCACCCCCAGGGTGATGAGGTACAAGAATGCGCCAGCAACGGCAAGGATATCGGTAAATTGAATAGACATCATTATCATCCATCAGTTGGCGGCTGCTGCCGCAGCGGCAGGGTGATGTGAAACTGGCTGCCAGGGCATCTCACTTCGTCGTAGCCGGGGCTTTCAACCCACACTTGCCCGCCGTGTGCTTCAACAATGCCCAATGCAATTGCCAATCCTAGCCCTGGCCCACCGCCTTTGAATTTTGTCTTGCCAGTTGAGTGAAGCGAGACTTCACCCGTTTGGAAGAACTTCCGGAAGATCAACTCATTGACCTGGGGGTCAATGCCAATTCCAGTATCACTGATAACGATCTCTACCCCGCCATCAGTCATTTTTACTTCGCCGGGGGTCAACGCCCGGCCTGAAATTGTGATCTTGCCACCGTCTGGGGTGTATTTTATCGCATTTGTGAGCAAATGGTTAAAGACTTTGCGCAGTGCCTCGGCATCTGCTTCGATGGCTGGCAAACCGCGCAGGGATGGCTCGAGGTGTAGGCTCTGCTTGCGCTCTGCAAAGGCGTTCTTCAGCCCACTGCAGGCCAGCTCGATCAAAGAGGCCAGCGAGATTGGCTCAGGATACAGCCTGAGCTCGCGATTATCGATCTTGGCTACATCCAACAAGCTTTCAACGATCTCGTTCAACCGGTAGGCCCCGGTTTCAATACCCTTGAGCAGTGAGAGGTACTGTGGATTACCCTGGATGCCCGGGTCATCCAACAGCATTTGCAGGTAGCCGTGCAAGACCGTGATCGGTGTGCGGAACTCGTGCGAGGCAATGCTGATGAAGTCAGACTTGGCCCGGTCCAGGCGTTCCAGGTGGTTGTAGGCCGTCTGCAGAGCTTCGGTGCGCTGGCGTACCAGCAATTCGAGATCCTGGTTGAAGCGTGTGATCTGGTTATACAGGCGGGCATTGTTGAGGGCGATGGCGGCCTGGCCGGCAAAGGCTGCCGCCAGTGATACCTCGTCTGATGTGTAGGCTTCGGGCGTCTGGCGGGTGAGCGAGAGCATGCCAAACACTTCTCCGCGGTGGATCAGAGGCACGCCCAACCAGGCCCTGGCTTGCGGTAGGCTGCTCACTTGCTGCCAATCGGGTCGCTCCAGCACGTCTGCAATGGGCAGGGGCCTCTGTGTAGAGACGATTTCATTGAAAACATCGTTTTCGTGGATCGGCACACGGATGGTGATATAGTCGGGCGGAAAACCGCGTGCCGCTGCAATTTCCAGTTCTTCTCCACTGCGCAGCATCACTGCTGCCCGGTGATACGAGACGATCTCGCTGATATGTTCCAGAATTTGCTTCAGCACTTCTGCCGGATCCAGCGAGCCTGACAGGGTGCGTGCCGTATCATAAAGCGTTTCCACCAGGCGGCGGCGGTCTTTTTCGCTTTCATACAGCGACGCGTTCTGAATGGCGGTTGCTACCTGGTCGGCCAGCAGTTGTAAGAAAGGCACGTCATCCTCGCGAAACGCCGCTGCCTGTTCGCTTTCCATATCCAGCACCCCCAGGATGGTGTGTCCCATTTCCAGCGGCAGTGCCAGCTCTGAGCGTGCATTGGGAATCAACTCGGTGAACATGTAGCGTGGGTCTTGCGATACGTCTTCTACGCAGGCCGGGCGCCGGTGGGCTGCCACCCAGCCGACAATGCTTTGCTCGCTCACCGTCAGGTGAAAATCTTGCTGCAGCAAGATGCGGCTGTTGGCCCCGCTGGCGGCCCGCAAATCCAGCCGGTCGGAGCCGGGTTCGAGCAAGAAAATGCCCACAAAATAGCAGTTGAACCGTGATTGGATCAACTCGGCTACCTGGTGCAACAGCGTGTCCAGGTCCAGGATGGATGTGATCCGCTGCCCAACTGCCATGCTGGTGGCCAGAGAGCGCTGTGCATCCTCGGTTGTCCGCAGCACACCCTCTAATTCTGTCTTATGGCGTTGATCCAAGAGGCGCAGCGTCTCCAGGTTGTTCAGGGTGCGCAGGCGGGCTGTGTGGACCAGGGCGGCCACCAGGCTGCCTGAAAATAAGGCAAAGCCAAAATGCAGCCATTCGGGGTGCCCGGGCAGGCTCAGCACCACGGCTCCCCAACCCGCAACCGCCAGGATAATGGTCAACACCAGCCAGCGCGTTGAGAGGAACAAGAAGCCGATGCCCACGATCACCAGTACCAGGTTGGTGGTTTGCAGGGGTTGGCGGGTCAAATACAGGTGCAGCAGCGCGTTCACCAGCACCAACATGCTGATCCCAAAACCCAGGGGGTGGGCATACTGCGCCGCAACCGGGGCGCGCTTAAGTTGCAGGTAAAGGATGAAGAAGGCGACCGCTGTCAGGCTTGCCAGGGTGCCCATGATGCGGGCAATGGCCGGCTCCAGGATCAAGAAATGGGCCAGGGCGAAGATGACAAACAACACCCCCAGCGCAGCCGCAACCGGGGGCAGGCTGCTGGCAAAATAACGATCCAGTGCCAGCCGTAATGCGTCCTTTTCCTCGCCTGGCGTGGATGGAATTGCGCGTTCCGCTGTTGTGCTGTCGCTCATAGCCTTGTTCTCCCCCTATTATATCCTGTAACCTTTTATTACAGTACGTTAGCGGGGTACCTCGGTCAATGGCCAGTTCGGCAGCACATCCATATCCAGCCCATCCCGCTGGCTGGCCAGGAAACGCTGGTGGCCGGCTGCGGCAGCCATGGCGGCATTATCGGTACACAACCACAGCGGCGGGATGTACAGGGGAATGTTGGCTCGCATTTGCGCCGATTGGCGCAGGGCTGCATTTGCCGATACGCCTCCCGCGATCAAGATTGCCCGTGCCCCATATTCTGCCGCGGCGCGCATGGTCTTGCTGATCAGCACATCGATCACTGCCGCCTGGAAGCTCGCCGCCAGGTCAGCCACCGGCAGGGGATTGGCTACCCCTTCCATGGCACGCACCTCGCGCAGTACGGCTGTCTTCAGGCCGCTGAAGGAGAAATCCCAACTGTTATCCAGCCAGGCGCGCGGGAAATTGAAGGCCAGGGGATTGCCCTCCTGGGCCGCTTTTTGAATTGCCGGGCCGCCAGGGTAACTCAGGTTCAACAGTCGAGCTACCTTGTCGAAGGCCTCTCCAGCCGCATCATCCAGGGTGGCCCCCAGGCGTTGGTAGCGCAGGTGCTCGGTCATCAACACCAGCTCGGTGTGCCCGCCTGAAACGATCAGCGCTACCAATGGGAATTCCGGCCCGGGGCCGCCCTCAGCTTCTGACGGGTGCAGCCAGGCTGAGTACAGATGCCCCTCCAGGTGGTTCACGCCCACCAGCGGCAGGCCGCTGCCCAGGGCCAGCCCCTTGGCCATGTTCATGCCGATCACCAAAGAGCCTGGCAGCCCTGGCCCGCGTGTGATGGCAATGGCATCGACATCGCCAAGCGCCAGGTGGGCTTGCTGTAGGGCCTGTTCGACGATGGGGTAAACGGCCCGGATGTGCTGGCGCGAAGCCACTTCTGGAAAGATCCCGCCAAACTGGGCATGCAGGTCCACCTGTGAGGCCACCACGTTCGAGAGAATACGCCGGCCATCTTCTACCACGGCTGCGGCTGTCTCATCGCAGGATGATTCGATCCCCAGTATTCTTATCGGAGTAGATGTTTGATCAGTCATTGAGAAAAATTTGTCCTGCCTGCCGGTTAAGATCGCGCCATCTGCCGCCGCGGCCTCGGCGGACGCATGGGCAGCACCAACTGCATGGGATAAGGCGCAAAGACCTCAAATTTGCCCTCTGCGGTCAGGGTATAGGTGTCTTCCAGGCGTACGCCCAGGCCTCGTTCTGGGTAATACAGGCCCGGCTCGATGGTGAACACCACCCCCGGTTCCAGCACATCGGTGCTGCTGGCATTGGCCCCGAACCAGGGGCGCTCGTGGATGTGCAGACCCACCCCGTGCCCCAGGCTGTGTACGTAACCAGATTGTGTTTGCGGGTCCGTCTTGATGGTGGGGTGACCCTGAGCCTCGAACAGCTCACACGTTCGCTGTTGGTAATGCTTGCCAGGCATGCCCGGCTTCAGCTCGCCGGTCACCTGGTTGTAGACGCTCAATACATTCTCGTACAGGGCCAGGGCCTCGTCGGTGGCATAGCCCAGGCTCCAGGTACGTGTGAAGTCGTAGAAATACCCCCCACCGGCCTCGCAGGGGAAAATATCGTAGACGATCGTCTGCCCCAGGCGCAGCGCATCGCTGTTGGCGCCTGCCGAGTGCGGCACTCCTGCATCCCGCCCAATCGCAAAGATCGTACCTTCGGGGTTCTCGGCCCCACGCTCTGCCAGCCACAGGTTGATGCGTGCCTTCACTTCACCGATGGTCAGGGGCGAGCCGTCTCGCTTGACCACTACTTCGTCCTTCACATTGTGGTGGGTAATGAAAGACGCCGTCTCAGCCACCACCTGTGTGGTCACCTTGCCCATCCGGCGGATGCGCTCCAATTCGGCACTGTCTTTGGTCGCCATGGCTTCCAACAGCACCGAATCGGTGATCTCGCCCACGATCTCCAGGCCGGGCATGGCAGCTTGCAGGGCGTTGAACAGGGCAAAGGTTGGCCCTATTTCCACCTGGCCGTACAGGCCCAGCCGCCCCTTGGTAAAGCCATAATCGGTCAGCATGCGCTGGTAGCGCGCTACGCTGGCCTTGAGCATGTCGCCGCCTGCTTCTTTAAGCAGTTCGTGCATCTTATACTCAGCCAGGTTCTTGGTGCGCAGGCCAGTTTTAGAGGCCTCGTCTCGCTCCATCGGATAGTGGAAGAGCAGCGGGTCTGAGCCGCGTTTCTTGATCAGGTCGCCACCCGTCAGGTGCCCGCCGCCGGTCATGTAGTACATGGCGGGGTTGTGCTGGGCTGGCCCTGTCACCAGGATGGCGTCTAAGTGATGGGTTTCGAGTAGCGAGTCAAGATGTTTTTTCACAGGTTATATCCTTTAGAACTTCAATGATTTGATCGTTGGGTCACTCAATAAGGCAGCGGTCAGTGCATCGTGGTTAGCCGGAGAGCCGAAGACCTCCCAGGTGCAGTTCAACTCGGCTCCTGCCTTTTCTTGCTTGTGGGTTTTTACTCGCAGATGGTGCGCCGAGAAGAGGGCGTTGATCTCGCGAAATTTCTGCATGTCAAAAGCAAAGCTCATCTCGTAGTTGCGCTCTTCGCGCAGCCGGTCGATCAGCCGCTCAATGTAGGGAAAGAACCACAACACAACCATCATGATCGCCGCCGCAATGATTGCCAGGGTGTATTGACCTGCCCCCACCCCCATGCCAATAGCAGCCGTCAGCCAGATGATGGCTGCCGTTGTCAGGCCGATCACACGGCCCCCATCTCTCAGCAGCACCCCAGCCCCCAAGAAGCCCACCCCCGTCACCACGTTGGCAGCCACGCGGCCGGGGTCTTTGTCTCCGGCAATGATGGAAGAGAAGATCGTATACAGTGCCGCTCCCACGCAGATGAAAATGATCGTCCGGAAGCCTGCCGCCTTATCGCGGTATTCGCGCTCCAGCCCGATCAGCCCCCCCAGTACCAATGCCAGTAACAATTTCCAAATATCTTCCGTCGCTAACATATCCTGGTCACCTTTTGTAAAAAACTCTGTGGCATCTGTGTCTCAGTGGTTTTCTCGAAGTTCTTGGCTTTTCCTACAATACCTGTCTTACAGCTTCCACCAGCGCCGCATCTTGCTCAGCCAGCACCGTGCGAGGGTCAAAATAGACCTTATCGGCTTCCAGGCGTGCGATCACCGGCAGAGCCAGCCGCCGCAGGCGTTCTAATACCCGGTTTGGCGAGGCCATCTCCAACGCCAACACGAAGGTCGGCAGGGTTTCTTCTGGCAAGGAGCCGCCGCCTACGGTCGATAGGGCCGGCACCACCTGGCCTTGCCCCAGCGTATTTGCCCAGGCCTGGGCCCGTTCTTTCAGCGCTTCGGGCCTGGCTGCCATCATGCGCCAGATTGGGATCTCAGCCTCGGCTTCATCCTTCAAATAATGCAGCAAGGTGGCTGAGAGCGCCGCCAGGCACAATTTATCTGCCCGCACCGCCCGCGCCAGGGGGTGCTTCTTTAGCTTGGTGATCAGGTCTTTGCGCCCCACCAGGATGCCCGCTTGAGGGCCTCCCAGCAGCTTATCCCCCGAAAAGCATACCAGGTCTGCCCCTGCCGCCAGTGATTCGGCGATCGTCGGTTCGTGCGGCAGCCCGTAGCGCGCCGTATCTATCAATGTTCCTGAGCCTAGGTCATCTAACAATGGCAGCCCGTGGGCGTGTGCCACCTGCACCATTTCGCCCAGCGAAGGCTCGGCGGTGAAACCTACAATGCGGAAGTTGGAGCGGTGCGCCCTCAACAGCAGCCGGGGCGATTCCTCTACAATGGCATCGGCATAATCTGCCAGGTGCACCCGGTTGGTAGCGCCAATCTCTACCAGCCTGGCCCCCGATTGCTTCATTACATCTGGGATGCGGAACCCACCGCCGATCTCGATCAACTGGGTGCGGGCGATCAGCACTGACTTGCGCCGCGCCAATGCCGTCAGCGCCAGCAGAACGGCCGCGGCGTTGTTGTTCACCACCAGCGCCGCCTCGGCGCCGGTCAGGCGCTGCAGAAGGCGCTCAGCATGCACCAGCCGCGAACCCCGCTGACCACGTTCCAGGTCATATTCCAGGTTCGAGTAGCCCAGCGAAACCGCTTGCATGGCCTGGATTGCGGCCCGGCTCATGGGTGCCCGCCCCAGGTTGGTGTGCAAGATCACCCCGGTGGCGTTGATCACCGGCACCAATGATGGCGCCGTCCACTCTAACAGGAGATCCTTTGCCCGCTCCAAGAGCGCATCGGTCCCCGGCATAGATTTAGGGGGAGCTGCCCGCACCTCATCCAGGCTGGCGCGCACGGCTTGCAGAGCCAGCGGGCGTCCAAAGGATGCCACCAACTCCCCGGCCTGTTGGGTTTGCAGCAGCGCATCTACTGAAGGAAGGCCCCTCAATCCCGTCATGATCAGTTCTTCCACTGGCTCCGTTCTGACAGCCTGAGCAAGAACTCGATCAGCACCAGGCCCACAGCCAGCAAGATCGCCAGGGTCAGGTTCAGCGCCCGCCCAATTTGAAGCCAGGCAATGGTGGCCCCGTAGATGCCAGCCCACAGGCTCTGCCGCACCACCACGCCGGAGGTGGGCGGGGGCAGGCTGGGAAAGCGCAGGTTTAAATAGGCTACTGCCGGCAGGGCTAACCCGGTCAGGCCGATGACCAGAAAGAAGAAGAACAGCCAGCGCGGCCCCACCGTGGGCAGGGTATAAAAGAACAAGATCAGCAATCCCACAATGCCGGTTAACGAAAGCAGAATCGCTGCAGGCAAAAATGTGCGTACAGGAGGGGAAGAGTTCATAAGTTTAATTCTATCATAAGGCCGGGTGGATGTCTGAAAAAGAACAACCGGCTTTCTGGAATGAGAGACAAAGCCGCGGCTATCTCTTGTAGGACGCCAGACTTCTGCTACAATCAAGTTGTGATACTCAATATTTTCTTCGAAAGGAATCCCTCCCATGCATTCCCCCGGTCCGCTTGCCCTCGTTGATACGCTTGAGACGAACCAACGCATGATCCATACTGAGTTGGCCGATCTCACCCACGCCGAGAGCCTTGTCCAGCCCAACTTCAACGCCAACTGCCTCAACTGGGTCATTGGTCACATCCTCTCCAGCCGCGACATCTGCCTCAAGCTCCTCGAACTGCCTCCCGTCCTCTCTGAAGCCGAGACCACCACCTATAATTACGGTTCTGACCCGCTCACTTCTGCTGAAAAGGCCATTCAACTCTCTGACCTGGTCTCTCGTCTCGACGCCTCCTTTGCCGCCCTCTCCCAGTGCATCCAGGCTCTTTCTTCTGCACAGCTTGAAGTTGAGGTCCAACTCTGGGATAAACCCCAGCCTCTCGGCGGCATGCTGGCCTTTTTCTTCTGGCACGAGGCCTATCACGTGGGCCAGCTAAACCTTCTTCGCCAGGTGGCTGGCAAAAACGACAAGACGGTCTGATCGCAGACCGTTGCGCCCCTGCGCGCCTCCTGCCAAAACGCTGTGGCAGGCATGGCCTGCATCTGCAACCCTGTAGATGCGGCAGGTACTTGTATTTGACGAACAGATTGTGCTATACTGGCAGGTTGAAAGAGATAAAAGATCAATGAACAAATTTCAGTGGAAGAATGATTATTGGCTCCTGCCTGTCGGTTTGGTGGGGCTCGTCCTTTTGGTTGTAGCCTACCTGCGCTTTTGGGCCGGTGATTGGTCGGTTGCGGCCTACATTGCCGCCGGGCTGGGGGCCCTGGCACTGCTGTTCGCCCTGGTGTGGGTCGGCTTTTCATGGATCAGCGAACCGCAAAAGAAGCGCCGCACTGCTGCCCCTCCCCGCCATTGGCGCTTCCCTCGCGCCCGTTACTGGGCCTGGGGCGGATTGGTCCTCTGCCTGGTCGGTGGGGCGCTGGCTGGTTACTTCCTTTCACACCAGCGCCAATCCGTTGGCCGAGAACAGGCCCTGGTTCTGGTAAGCCAGGCCCAATCCTATGCCGAAGCTGGAGAGTATGCCCAGGCTGTTGAAGCCTACACCTCCGCCATCGAGCAAGACCCCGGCTCTCTGGATGCCTTGAATGGCCGCGGCCAGGCTTTTGCCGCACAAGGGCTGTATGCCCAGGCTGTCAACGACTTTAACGCTGCCCTGGCTATCGAACCCGAGCTGCCCCAAACCTATCTCAACCGCGGCGCTGCTTATGCCGCCCAGGGCGAATACACCCGGGCTGTCTTTGACTATAACTCGGCCCTGCGGATCGACGATCAGCTTATCGATGCCTATAACAATCGCGGCCTGGCCCATTCGTATCTCAATGAGATGGAAGCCGCCTTTGCCGATTACGATGCCGCCCTGGCTATCGATCCTAACTATATCAAAACATATACCAGCCGCGGTATGACCTTCAGCTTGCTCAAAGAATACGAGCTTGCCATCGCCGATTTCAACAAAATCCTCCAGATTGACCCTCAGAACGTCTCGGCTTACGTGAATCGCGGCAATGTGTATGCCTTGATGGGCCTCTACGAGAAGGCCATGGCCGATTACGACGCTGCCCTCGGCCTGGATCCCAACAGCGCGGCCGCTTACAGCCGCCGCGGCATGATCTATGCCAAGCTTGAACAGTACCAGCAGGCCATTGTCGATTACGATGCTGCCTTGCAGATCGCTGCTCAAGATGCCGAGACCCTTACCAACCGCGGCCTGGCTTACTTCAGGCTTGGTCAAACGCAGCCTGCCCTTGCAGACTTCAACCAGGCCATCCAGGTTGACCCTGAATACGCTGACGCTTATAACAATCGCGGCATCACCTACGCCGACCTGGAAGAATTTGCCCTTGCCCTGGCGGATTTCGACAAAGCTATCGAGCTTGATCCTGAAGATGCCAACCCTTACCTGGGGCGCGGCATTGTGTACGTCTTGCAAGGTGATTTCGAGCAGGGCGAGAGCGACCTGCGCACCTGCCTTACATTGTGTTCTGAGGTCCAGGTTTGTGATGCCGCTCAATCTGCCCTGAATATGTTGATCCAGCCCTGAGGTGCCTCATGAAGATGGGTAAGATGCCTAAGATCGTGATCGGTGTAGTGGGGGTGTTGATCTTCCTGTGCCTGGGCCTGCTCACCTGCGGCATGCTGGGCGATCTCAGTGCTGGGGTTGAAGC
>Ga0116144_10000479_pt1 | contig 52816 bp, 44 predicted proteins | sample AD_UKC035_MetaG_FD_89746 | JGI IMG/M metagenome (GOLD analysis project Ga0116144, IMG submission 89746) | Active sludge microbial communities of municipal wastewater-treating anaerobic digesters from USA - AD_UKC035_MetaG | ecosystem: Engineered > Bioreactor > Anaerobic > Digestate | place: USA...
TATGCAGTAAATATTTTTTTGTTTTTCCGCTTATTGCATTAGTGTCCCTGTTCTGTTTCCCGTTGATTTAAACCCAATCCATAACCCTGTTGCATGATTTGGCTTAAATCATGTCCAGGAGAGACTATCCCCCTGGGCCAAACCGAAGAGGGATCCCAATTGATTTTACTCCCCTTCCCGTCCACACCGTCTTTCCGGCCTCCGATCACAGCATAGATTGGCTTATTTTCACATCAAGACTTTCTTTTATGAAATTGAAGCATTATTTCTTTGCCTTCCTGCTCACGGGTTCGCATTATGCAGCCGGAACAGACTATAATATCCTGGACTATGGCGCCGTGCCGGGTCAATGGTCCACCCGGGCCATACAGAAAACCATCGATACCTGTCATGCCAAAGGCGGGGGCAGGGTGACCGTGCCCGCCGGAACCTTTATCACCGGCAGCCTTTTTTTAAAAAGCCATGTGGAACTGCATCTCAGCCCCGGTTCCGTGCTGGAGTCGAGTCTCAACCTCACCGATTTCAGGGTCGACAACCGGACCTATGGCATGATCTATTGCGAAGATGCCACAGAGGTGGCCATCACGGGTTCAGGGACCATCCATGCCCGGGGTATCGATTTTTATGAGCGGGATAAAAATCATCTGTTTCCTGAATTTGACCGGAGCCGGATCCGGCAAAGGGAAAACTATATGCCCGAAGGCCGGTTTTTTACGGATGGTCCCCTAAAACGCAAACCCAGGCCAGGCATGAGTATCGTCTTTTTTCACTGCACGGGGGTCCGGCTCAGCGGCATTACCGTAAAAGACACGCCGATCTGGGCCATCCGTTTTGGGTACTGCGACAACGTCCTGGTCGATGGCCTCACCATCCGTAACAATCCCCTGATCCCCAACAGCGACGGCATTCACTGCACCACTTCCAGCAATATCCGCATTGAAAATTGCGATATCGTAGCCGGGGACGACGCCATCATCATGACCGGCTTTGACCGCATTGAAAACGTGCCGGACTACAGCATGGCCGAACAGGAATCCCATCGTTACGGCAATAAATCGCCCTATGCCGAAAATATTGCGGTTTCCAATTGCCGCCTCAAATCCAGTTCGGCTGGCATCCGCATCGGATATGGCCAGCATCCCATCCGGAGAGGGGTGTTTTCCAACATCATCATCCAGGATTCGCACCGCGGCATTGGCATCTTTGCCCATGATAAAAGCAATATCGAGGACCTTATATTCACCAACATCATCATCGAGACCCGGCTTTACAACGGACAGTGGTGGGGGCATGGCGAACCCATCCATCTTTCCTGCATATCGAGGTTTGAAGGAGTCCGGGCAGGGCAAATCAAAAACGTGCAGTTCAACCAGATCAATGCTACAGGGGAACAAGGTATCCTGGTTTATGGCCTGGAAGAAAGCCGCCTGGAAAATATCCGCTTCAACCAGGTGCAATTGAGGATGAGAAAAGGAAAAGAAACCATGGACTACGGCGGCAATTTTGACCTTCGGCCGGCCACCCCCATCTCCATGCAATTGTTTGAACACGAGATCCCGGGCCTATATGCGCAATATGTAAACCAACTCCTCATCCGCGACTTTGAAGTCCAATGGGCGGACGACCTTCCGTCCTTTTTTACCCACGGGATTCAATGTGAGAATATAACCGGCTTGTCCATCGAAAATTTCAACGGGACCGCGAATCCCAATGCCGCTGGGAGTCAGAAAATATTTTTAAAAAACACGAGCCATCCTGTCGGTACTGAACGGCACTGATTATATCCTCCGGAGAAATTGCCCCTGGAAAAATGATTCCCTGAATGCTTCGGCTTCTGGGTCCGGTCTCAGACTTGGTCCAGATAAAAATCTTCCTTCTCCGTCATCCGCTTTTTCTCCTTTCCGGACTTGTCGGAATACCCGCAAAGGTGAAGCAAACCGTGGACCATCACCCGGTGCAACTCCTGGGAGAAACTTACCCCATACTCCGCGGCATGCTCCCTGATCCGGTCCACACTGATATAAATCTCCCCTATGATCGGTTTCGATTGATAAGGAAAGGTGATGATGTCGGTGAAATAATCGTGATGCAGGCTTTGCCGGTTGATTTCGAGGAGGACAGGGTCGTCCACGAAAATATAGTCCATAGAGGAGACGGATTTCCCTTCGTTTTTGGCCACCCCAGCCAACCAGGATTTCAGCCGGCCCGCCTCCCGCACCCGCATGGCCGGATACCGGTAATGAAATCGGATCATGTCCGGTCCTGGAAATAAGAATGTATGGAATGCTTAAAAATCAAAACTCATTTTTACCGTTGTCCCATTGGCGTCAAAGCGGACGCGGTCGCACAACTGGTGTATCAGGAATATCCCCCTGCCCCCGGCTTTTGCGATGTTTTCCGGGAGGGTGGGATCTTCCACATTGGCGGGGTCAAATCCACAGCCTTCATCCCGTACGGTCAGGGTCAGGCTTTGGGGATGGACTTCCACTTCCACATGGACGCATTTGCATTCATCACAGTGATTGCCGTGGATGACTGCATTGTTTACCGCCTCGGTGAGGCTGATCAGGATATTCGGATACTTCTCCGCGGAAATCTGATATTTATCCGCCAGGTATTCAACCAGTTTTTCAATATCCGTAATGCACCCTGGTGTAGAGGGGAACCTCCAATACGTATTCATCAATGGACGCGTACCGGGTTCACTTATTGATTGTATTTCCATGTTCTGTCCGGAGAGATTTCATATACTCTTCGATCAGCGACCGATAATAGGGTTTAACATCGGGGGAAACGGTTTTATACAAATCGATCTCTGCTTCGCGTTTTTTTAAATACTCCTGCATGGATGGAGGCAATTTTCGTTCCAATTCCTGCGCCGACTCTGATTTTCTTTTTTCATCCTGCTTACGCTCCCGTTCCGCATTTTCGGCTTCCAGCAGGCGGGTCAGGATTTCATTTTGCCGCTGCATCATTTCGTTGGTCAGTTTTTTATTGACGAGCTCCGTTTCCGTCTTATCCATGCCTTCGATGGCTTTTTGCAATTCCTGGGTGTTTTCACCCCTTTGTTGTTTTTCCTTCTGGAGTTCGCGGAGTGCTTCCCTCAAGGCCGCCTGTCGTGCGGCAGCTTTGGCAAATTCCTTACTGCCCTGGCCCTTTCCTTCTTCCATGGCTTTTTTCATCTGTTCCAGCTGTTCCTTCATGCCCTTCTGGCCCTCCGTGATCTTATCCATGGGCTTCTGGCCCTCTCCCTTTCCGGATTTTTTGGGATTGGCACAGGCTGCCCCTGAGGCCTGGGCCTGCATGTTCTCCATGGATTCCGAAAGCATCAGGGCCAGGTCATTCACATTCTTCATGGTCCTTTGCTGGTGATCCCCGGCTTTGGCTTTATTCCTTTCTTCCAGCTCGTCGAGGGCACTGCCCATCTGGGTTTTAATTTCATTGACTTTTTCGGTAACAAAGGCTTCGAGCTGGAAAACCCTTTTACTGAGGGCCTGGAGGCTGTCTTCAATCAGGCTAAAATCTTCTTTGATCTTAAACTGCTGTTGCAGCAATTCGGTATACCGGGGCGTATTGAGCATGGTCTTATTCACCTCTTTGATCAGGCCTTCCTGGTCAAAAGACATGGTGACCAGGTTTTCCAGCAACTGACGGAGGGCTTTCACATCCTCCTGGGCCTGTTCCTGTTCCTCCTGCTGCATCTGGTTTTCCATGGACTGGGCCATGTCTTTCATTTTCTGGGCGGCGTTTTTCTGGGATTTGGAGGCTTTGTTGTTTTGCTTTTGCTGCATTTGTTTGGAACTGTTCTGCATCTCCTGTTTGATATCCTCCATCTTCTTCTGGGGTTCGCCCATTTGTTTTGGCCGCTGCAGGTCTTCGTTTTTCTTTTCCAGTTCCTTCATTTCTTCCTGCAGTTTTTCCATTTTCTCATTCAGCTCTTCCTGTTGCTTCTGAAGCTCTTCCTGTGATTTCGATTCCGGTTGCTTTTGATCCGCTCCCTGCTTTTCCTGTTCTCCTTTTTGGTCTTTTTCCTGGTTGTCCTGGCCCGCTTTATTTTCATCGTTGGACTTGTTCTGGGGGTCTTCTTTAACCGGTTGGTCCTGTTTGTTCTTCTGATCGGAATTCTTTTGTTCTCCCTTATTATCCTGTGGGTCCTTATTCGGATTTTCCTGGTTTTGAGGCTGCTTTTCTTCCTCCGCCTTCATCCGGGTTTCTTCGCTGAGTTGTTCTTCTTCTTTAGCCATTTCCCTGAGTTTATCAATGGCCATTTGCATCTGGTGCTCGACCTCCAGGGTTTTGAACAATTCCATCATGCGGTCCAGTTCTTTTTCCAGCTCCTGGTTTTCGATATTCATTTCTTCCATCATCGGGAGAGTCTGGTCCTTTTCCATTTGCTGGAGGAGTTCTTGGATTTTTTCCATCAGTTCCTGCAATTTGGGATCCTGCAGTTGTTCGAACATCTTTTCAATCTGTTCCTGTTTTTCCAGTATTTTTTCCGAAGTTTCTTCAAACAATTCCTGGTTCTTCAGGTTCTCTTCAAACTTTTTACGGGCCTCCTCGATTTTTTTCTGGATTTCTTTTTGTTTTTCCAGCAATTTTTCAAGCTCTTTTTTGAGTTGCCAGTTGGGTTTCTTCTCCTGGATCATTTTTTCCCTCAGCTGATCCATCTGTTGCTGGAGGCTGCGGCTCTGTTCGAGGGCTTGTCTGAGTTCATCCCGGATGGCATCGTTGTTTTTGCTGTTTTGATTTTCCAGTTCCTCTTCGGAAGGCATGCGCAGGGAAAGGACGTTGGATTTGACCGATTTGGCGCCATGGATTCCGTCGTTGTCAAAAAGTTCAAAATAATAACTGAGCTGATCACCCGGTTTCAGTTCGATGTTCCGGCTGTCCCATTCATACTGGTAGGTCGTTTTGTTGGAATTGGAAATGGGTATGGCCACCGGAACTGCATTGACCTGCTTACCGTCAGGATGGATAACGGAATAATTAAAAGTGAGTTTGGACAACCCGTAATCATCCGAGCCGTTCCCGGCAAAATAGATTAATCGTTTATCCAGGCTGTCGACAAACTGTTCGAGCTGGATGCTGGGGTATTGATCGGCCACCACCCGGAGCTGGTAGAGGATGGAATCCGGAACGGGAACCCATTGGTTTGAGATAAAAATCTTATAAGGCTGGTCCTGCATGGCCCGGTGCCGGTGCGTAAAATAACGTTCCCCGTTCCGGCTGATCTCCTGGACCGTCCCTGAGCCGAAAGCCATGGCAACCTTGTCCGTGTTTTCAGCATCGATCTGCCAGGCAAGACGGGTGCCTTCGGGCACCAGCAAGTCCCCGATGTTCTCCAGGGACTCGGCTTTGCGGCCAATATAGGAGGGGTAATCCATCCGAATGGTAAAATTGCTGAGGATGGGTTTCTTTAAAACCGCCAGTTCATAACCTTTGGATTTGACCTCCCCGCTGAACATCGTGAAGCCGGTATTTTTCTGAACGTTGTTGAACGTATAGGTATAATGATTGGCGTCCACCCGGGTCATCCGGTAAGGATATTGGTCCACTTCTATAAAAACTTCGGCAGGCAGCACCATGCCGTCCACTTCGAGATCCAGCGTATAATTGTCAAACTGAACCACCGAGGGGTTTTCATTCTTTAATTTAAAATGGAAGGGGGCTGCTTTTTCAAATTCCTCATTATTCCGTATGATCCTCCTGGAGCTGTCCCGGATCACACTGGGCGCCGCGAGAAGGAGGACCAGCAACAGTAATAAAGGAGGCAGGGCGAACCTCAGGTATTTCCGGTTCTTATTCAGATCAATGGCATTTTTAAAAGGCACGATCTGGATCTGGGCGCTTTTCTGCTGGATGCTGGCTTCGATCAGTTGGCTTTGTTCCAGGCTTTGCAACTGCGACCGGAGTTGAAGGATATTCAGCAACTTGTCCTTGACGTCCGAAAAATGATCGCCAATGATCCGGGCGGCCTGCTCATAGCTGATGATCTGCCCCAATTTGAAATAATGCATCAGGGGGACGCCTACCCAATATGCCAGGGCGCCAGCACTGAATAGATTAAAGGAATAAAACAATCCCTTGCGCACCCCTTTGCTGAAATAAAATTCATGCTCCATCAGGTTATAGGCCAGGAACAACAAAAGAACAGACCCGGTCGTAAACAAAACCCCGCGAATGATCTGGTTGATGTAGTATTTGCGGATAAATTGATCCAATTTATCTATCAATAAGCTATAATTGTCGTTTCCTGACATAATCAAAACTATTATAGGTAAGTAAATGGAGTCAAAACACGCAAGGTACACTATAAATGAGTTGCAGTCAAGATGCCCGGCCGCAGAAAATCCTCAGTATCAGGAATTTTCCGGATCGTACACCATAGAGCAAGTCATCCCTGGATTTGGTTTTCACTTGGACTTCACCGGCCTTTCTGGTAAACCGGATCATGGAGATTGATTAACAGCCCACTACACTTGTTAAAAATAATTTCTACTTTTGGGCGTCACAAAATAAACCGGCTTTAACCATGAAATATACATCCCTGGCCCTGCTCTTAGGCCTGATCCTGTTCGCCTGTAAAGGCAAGGAAAAGGAAAGCACTCCGGCAATGGAGCCTTCCACAGCCCCAACCGCCACCAATCCAAACAGAGTAGTCCTTACTCCGGAAGAGACCCAAAACGGATGGAGGCCCTTGTTCGACGGAATATCCACCACCGGATGGCATAAATATGGCGGGGGCGCCCCCGGACCGGCCTGGAAAACCGTGGATGGCACGCTCATGCTCGATGCTTCGAATAAAGCCGACTGGCAAACCCAGGGCGGGGGCGATATTGTCACCGACGAAGAGTTTGAAAACTTCCACCTCAAGCTGGAATGGAAAATCGATACCTGCGGCAACAGCGGGATTATCTTTTATGTAAACGAAGACACGGCCAAATACCCTTACGTATGGCATACCGGCCCTGAAATGCAGGTCCTGGACAATGCCTGCCACCGCGATGCCAAAATCAAAAAGCACCGGGCCGGCGATCTCTATGACCTGATCTCTTGTTCCAAAGAGCCCGTGACCCATGCGCTTGAATGGAACCAGGCGGAGATCCTTTCCCAGAACGGAGCGATCGATCTTTTTTTAAACGGTGAAAAAGTGGTAAGCACCAGGGTCGGCGACCCCGCCTGGAAAAAACTGGTGGCCGGAAGCAAATTCAAAGACATGCCCGGCTTCGGCGCTTTTACCAAAGGCAAGATTTCCCTGCAGGATCATGGAAATACGGTGTGGTTCAGGAATATTAAGATTAAACCGTTGTAGTATGAGGGGTGGAGTGTGAGCGCATTAGCTTACTTTCCTTTTACCCTTCGCCTTTCGCCATTCGCCTTTTACCTGTTGATCACATTCTTAAACCTCGGCCTGCTGGGCGTCAGGTCTCCGAGCCTCTCCTTTTTCTTAGCTTCATAATCGCTGAAGTTTCCTTCAAAATAAACCACCTGGCCGTCGTCCTCAAAGGAAAGGATATGGGTGGCCAGCCGGTCAATAAACCAGCGGTCGTGGGAGATCACCAGGACGGCCCCGGCAAAATGTTCGATGGCCTCTTCCAGGGCCCTTAGCGTATTGACGTCGATGTCGTTGGTCGGCTCATCCAGGAGGAGTACGTTGCCTCCATCCTTGAGGGTCATGGCCAAATGCAGCCGGTTTCTTTCCCCGCCGGACAAGACCCCTACTTTTTTCTGTTGATCCCCCCCCGTGAAATTAAAGCGTGCCAGATAGGACCGGGCGTTGATTTCCGTTTTTCCAACAAGAATAATGTCGGTTCCCCCGCTGATCACGTCGTAAATGGTCTTTTCGGGATTCAGGTCCTTGTGAGTCTGGTCCACATAAGAAAGGTGTACCGTGTCACCGATGGTCACCTTACCGGTGTCTGGTTTTTCCTGGCCCATGATGATCTTAAACAAAGTACTTTTCCCCACGCCGTTAGGGCCGATAATGCCCACCACCCCGTTTTTGGGAATGGAGAAACTGAGGTTTTCAAAAAGGACCCGGTCGCCAAATGCTTTGGAAAGCCCCTGGGCTTCAATGACGACGTCCCCCAGCCGCGGGCCGGGAGGAATATAAAGTTCGAGCGTGGCTTCCTTTTCTTTGATGTCTTCGCTCAGCAACTTGTCATAGGCATTGAGTCGGGCCTTTCCTTTGGATTGGCGGGCTTTGGGGGACATCCGGACCCATTCCAGTTCCCTTTCCAAGGTTTTTTTCCTTTTGGTTTCCTGTTTCTCCTCCATTTCCAGACGCTTGGCCTTTTGTTCGAGCCAGCTGGAATAATTGCCTTTCCATGGTATGCCTTCCCCCCGGTCAAGTTCGAGGATCCATCCGGCCACATTGTCCAGGAAATAACGGTCGTGGGTAACCGCGATGACCGTACCCGGAAAATTCTGAAGATATTGTTCCAGCCAGAGCACACTTTCTGCGTCCAGGTGGTTGGTGGGTTCATCCAGCAAAAGGATATCCGGGTTGCTCAGCAACAAGCGGCAAAGGGCGACCCTCCTTTTTTCTCCGCCCGAAAGGACCTTGATGATTTGGTTTTCTTCGGGGCATCGCAGGGCTTCCATGGCCGTATTCAACTTATGGTCCAGTTCCCAGGCATTTTCCTGGTCCAGGCGGTCCATGAGTTCCGCCTGTTTTTCAATCAGGCGGTTCATTTCATTATCTTCCAGCGGCTCAGCCAGCTTGTTGCATACCTCCTCGTATTCTTTCATTAGGGCGACCAGGGCGCCGACGCCTTCTTCTACCGTTTGCCTCACGGTCTTTTCCGGATCCAGGACCGGTTCTTGCTCGAGATGCCCGATTTTATAATCCTTATCAAAGATTATCTTGCCCTGGTAATTCTGGTCTTTTCCGGAAATGATGCGGAGAAGACTGGATTTGCCGGAGCCGTTGAGGCCGAGCACGCCGATTTTGGCCCCGTAATAAAAACTGAGGTATATATTTTTTAGGACCTGCTTGTTCGGGGGATACACTTTATTAACCCCCTCCATCGAAAAAATGATCTTTTCACCTGCCATATTGATTGGAATTGGGGCGCAAAGATGCGGAAAAGCGGTGAGCTTTGAAAGCCGGACCCAAAGTCTGCCTGACGACTTTGCCTGGCCTTTCAGAACCCGGACATCCCATTTTCGCTAAAAGGTCACCCCACGAGGTCATTTTCACCCGACCAGACATGGATTAAATAAATGACCACTTAATAAATGACCACCTTTTCTCTGAACCGGAGCTTTTCGTTCTCATAAAACCCGATAAAATAAATCCCCGGGGAAAGACCGGGCAGGTCAAGGGAACCCTCCCCCCGCAGCAGGGTATTGAAGAGGGGCCTTCCGTTGAGATCAAACAGGGTCACCGATACGGGATCGGTTTTGTAGTTCTTAAGGTTAAGAGATTGCCCTCCACGGACCGGGTTGGGGAAGACGCTGCCAATGCGGCTGCCCAGGCTGTACAGGCGGGCTTCATCCGTGACGGTCCGCTGGTTTTGAAGGGTAAGTCTGAGCCTGAACAGATTGGACCCTTCTTTTAATCCGGCTTCAACCGTAAAATTTGCCTGGGTGGGAAGGTTGGCATTGAGTACAGTAAGGCTATCCCGGTGATTGATCCGGTCAATCCGGATATTTTTTATCCCAAAAACCGTTCCGAGCGCCAGGGTCAGTTCCGCATTGGATTCGTCGATCTTCCGCCCGATAAATTGCCGAATAAAACAGGCCACCCCCTGGTCGGTGTAATTGAGGACGGGCAGACGGGTTTCATGACCTGCTATAAGGGTGGAAACCGCAATATAGGGAGAGCCCGGATCCGCCTTGAATATCCAAAACGTATCCGGGGTATGGCCGCTGGTTCGCATCAGACCCTGGTCCATTCTGTAAATGCCAAAGGAATCCACGCCTTCCAGTTTATTCCAGGATACCAGTACGGAATCTTCGCAGATATATCCCACTTCCATTTCCAGTTTCTTCAAGATCACGGAACGGGTGAAGTACTCCGCACCATCCGCAGTCAATCGGAAATAAACCACCGCATTGGTATCGGGGACCAGCCAGTTTGTTTTTCCCTCTGACAGGCTCAGGCCGGTAAGGATGGGCATCCAGGTCAGGCTGTCGAAGCTGAAGGCAAGACTTCCTTCCACCTTGGGATCATAGGTGGAAAGCCACCTCAGTTCTTGAGAACGACCTGCCTCGAGGAAATCAATATTTAGTGGATGGGTCCAGGTCAGCCGGTTCCTTTCTTCCCATTCATAACATAAGGAATAAGCCTGGGAGGAATCCATCATCCCCCCTCCCAATACTATGGTATAGGTTCCGGGCCCAGGATCCGCGATCATGACCTGTTCCACCGTATTCAGATGGTCCTCCCCGGGACTTGCAGGCAAGGTCAGGGAATCGGGATGAGGAAAGGTATTGGGTACATAAGGCAGATGGGCAAGTGCCGTGGAGGGTTCCTCCACCCTTAGGTCAAGGTCGTTTCTCAGGGCAAAGGGGGCAAAGGGTTCGGCCGGTTTTTCCAACCAGGCCAGGGTGATTTTAAGATTTTTTACGTCAGCGGGTATGGAAATAGCATGCCTGGCGGTTTGATCCTTTTTGAGCAGTCCTATTATATATTTTTGCCCGGTCATCGTTTTTAAAGCCTGCAAGGCATTTATTTTTCCATAACCATAGGTAAAATCAGGTCCCGGGGTTCCCAGGTCAAGGGCGCTGTTGATCAGAGCTGCCTTGATCAGAGATGAGGGAGGGAGGCTGTCGTCATGATATTTTTTGTAGGCCTGCTGAAGCAAAGCGGCCAAGCCTGAAGTCAGGGCGGCCGAACCGGAAGTGCCCTCGATGCCAAATGCAGTCAGTTCCGGTTTTAGGCGTCCATCGTAAGCGGGGCCCCTCGAACTGAGCGTTTCGATCCGGTCCGCCGTATCAATAGCTCCTACGGCAATGGAGTTTTTGGACATTTTAAAATTGCCCGTCAGATTGGCGAAGCCTTCCAGGTTCGAATACCTGCCAGACGGGCTGGCTGCGTTTCCCCTGTTGCCGCTGGAAAAGATGTGGAGAAGAAAGGGGTTTTGCCAGGCATTTTGGTCAAAGGCGGCCGCTTCCGGACCATAGACATTATTGATGTCTTCTCCATAAGAATGATTTTGAACACTGATGGCGTTGGCCCTGTAATAATTATCGGTGTCCGGCAAGGCTGGGACAAAGCTGGAAGAATACAGCCCGGCGGCAGGTGCCACTCCAACGGACGAAGGGGATGAGTTGCCTCTTCCGGCGATCATGGTTGCCATGATGGTGGAATGCGTTTGAATGACCGGGAGTTGGTGGGGTGAAAACCGGTAAGCATAGGCCAGGTCGATATCTGAAGTATCGAACAGATATTCTTTTACCGAAATCCGGATGCCCTCCCCCCGGAGATCCGGGAAATAGAAATGGGCGGCACGGATATAATTGACCTGGTGGTCAAGCCGGTTGATGACCAACTCGGTTTGAGGAAAAGCCGGAAAGGACATGCGGGAAATTTCCGGCGGAAACCGGAATTGGGCGATCAGGTCCTGAGATTGCAGGCCCAGGACAAACAGGATGGTGGAAAGAAGGCAGTTCTTTTTATACAGGGCGAAAAGCTGCAGTCCACGTTTCACATTCAATTACCTTGATTCCGTTCAAATTTAAACCAAATCGTTCAATATAAAACAGATCGGCAGATCGGGCCAGGGAAGAGGCTGAGGGCCTGAATTTCTCTAAGGAAAATATCTAAAAAAAATATATATAAAAAACCGATTGCGAATACTGGTGGATTCCACTACATTGGTCAAAAATCGGACTTTTTAATACATAACTTCCTTTCCGAAGGGTATTAAGAGGTTCCTGTTTAATTGGCTCGCTTCAAGTCCACCCTGAGTTCAAAAATTCCCGCAAGGGCCCTTTACATTCGCTTTGACTGATTGGCCGGTTGATTGGTAAGAATCACCCAGTGGGAAATGCAAATCTTTCATTTTCTTTAGTGAATTTCCCCGGATCAAACCGGAGGGATTAAGCCAGACCCTGATTTATACGGTGTCCGGGAATATCCTCCTTTAAAAGATGGTGTACCCCCGTACCCATCCTAAACCATTTCCGCCGCTTTCAGTCGGGTATCCATGATTTGAAACTTTTACCAATTTATAGTCCAATTTTTAACTCTTAAACTTATTCATTATGAAGCTGCTAAATTTTACAATTCTTCTCCTTGCACTATTTATCCTGTCCTGCCAGCAGGAATCTCAGATCAAGACCTCTGAGGAAGAGCTTACCGGGATCACGGCCGAGATCAAGGCCAAGATCATCAACCTCGGTTTTAATCCCAAAGACTCCTACAAAACGGAGGGGGGGTATATCGTGGAAGGGGATATTTTCCTGACCGATCAGGACCTGGTTTCGCTTCCCAATCAAAGGTTGCCGATCCTTGAGCAATACCGGACCACCAACCTGGTGACGGTCAATGGCACCCGGACCATCAGTGTAAGCCTGGACAGCAAATTGTCCACCATTTCTGACGCCCTGGATGAGGCGATCGCCCGGTATAACGCCGAAAATCTTACCCTGAAATTCCAGCGGGTGAGCAAAAACGGTTATATCAAGATCGTCAAATCCTCTCCTAGTGCAGGCTATCTGGCATCAGCCGGTTTCCCAAGCAACGGGAATCCATACCGTTCGGTATCCGTAAACCTTGGAGCGCTGTCCGGCCAGCCGCTGGGCACCATTGCTTCCGTCCTCGCCCACGAACTGGGGCATTGCATTGGTTTCAGGCATACGGATTTTTACGATCGGTCGATCAGTTGCGGAGGAAGCGCCGTCAATGAAGGCAGCAGCAGTGTGGGGGCCATCCATATCCCGGGCACTCCCACGGATGCGACCCTTGCCGCCCAGTCCTGGATGTTGTCCTGTATTGGTTCAGGTCAGAACCGTCCTTTCAACAACGATGACAAAACAGCCCTGGACTATCTCTATTAAATGCCGGTATGAGAATACGAAGGGATGTCCATGACGGTCATCCCTTCTTTTTTTGTCCGCTTCCCAGTCATAAAATATAAGATTGCCGCACTTTAATATCAGCGAATATTCCATGCAGCAGACCGACCTGCATTGGATTACAAGTAAAAAATCCCAGTGAATATTTCCTAAAAAGGGCTTCCTGAAGCAGGCGGCCCTTTTTCATTTACCGGTATATTAATTCGCACATGATTTAGACAAAATAATAACACCATTGAAAAATATTATATTGAAAGTCCTCCATGAACATTTTAGCTAAAAGCTCCAGGCGAGTGCGGAGATTCCGAGCTTTTGAGCTTTCAGAACGGCAATCCTGGAGTAACCAAGTAAAAAATCCCGGTGAATATTTCCTAAAAAGGGCTGCCTGAAGCAGGCGGCCCTTTTTCATTTACAGAACTATTAATCGCTCTTATTCCCTGATAAACCGGTGCAGGGTCTTAACTCCATCCACCTGGAGCTGCAGGAGGTAATGACCCTGGGCCAGGGTACTGATGTCCAGTTCCGTTCCCGCCAGCGGGCGCCGCATCACTTTTCTGCCCAGAATGTCTGTGATCAGGGCTTCGGCCTGAACATATCCGCCGGGGATGGAAAGGAATATCCGGTCGCGGGCGGGATTCGGGAAAACGGTGATGGGGCTTGGTTTTGGATCCGTATCGGATGCCTCCTGCCAATTGATGGGTTTCCCTTCCGGTGGAGTCAGGCTTTGCAAATCCGTTGAAAGGACGGAGAGGGATCCCTGGTCGGAAAGTTTGCCGGAAATGGAAGAGGCAACCATCATGACCTGGCAACCCCGGACTTTTACATCCAGCAGGCTGAGGCTGTTCGGACTGCTGTATTCCGCCCAGATGCGGATGTATCTCCCCAGGAAATTAACCCCATTGAGGGTAAAACTGGATGCCACATAGGGCAGTTTATAAACCAGGGGGTCCGCTTTAAGCACGTTGATGTCTGTAGTGGTGATGGGAGTGGGGGATATAAACAGGTTGTATCGGATCAAATAATTGTTGCATCCATAACAGATTCGGTGCCTGATTTCCAGACTGGAAATATTATAGGTGGCTCCCAGGTTGATCTCCCACCAGGGCCGGAGTTCGGCATTGGTCCGGCTGTAGGTATACAATGAGGCATCCCTCGCCTTGGAGGCCGGATAATAAGCAGACGAGGTCGAGGATTGCCTGACCGTATCCAATGAGCCGGAAGGCAGCAGGACGGGGGTCATACAGGCCGGTGGGGCGGGCGGAGGGAGGCAAATGCTGCATCCGCCGCCTCCGCAATCCACTCCGGTTTCAAATCCGTTCTTAATGCCGTCCGTACAGGTGGGTGGATCCGTGGTGATCAGTACGATATTGGACGTATCCCTAGCCCCGCAATTGTCATAAACGACCGCCTTGAACTGATACATTTTGGATAAGGCAAAAGTGGTCACCTTGAAAGAATAGGGAGCGGTGAGATCGGTATTCAATAATATTAGCCCGTCATAAAACTCCACTTTGGCAATCGAAACATTATCCGTAGCTGTTGCGGTGAGGGTAATCATCGACCCTGCAGGATAAGGCCCGGACATGGGCGAGGCAATCAGGGTATCGGCCACCGGCGGGGTGGGTACCATACAGGGATTGCATTTATTGACCGTGAGGTAACCCCAGCAGGCATTCCTGGAAACCGAGTCAAGCACCTGGTAAAGCATGGTATAGCCCTGGTGGGATTTATCCAATTTTGTCGGCGGATTGTACTTGCTCGTCCCATAGGGATAGGAGATTTTGAGCTGGTAAGCCGCACAGGAAGGCGAAGGGGTGGGGGAAGGATTGCTGATGAAATTCAGCGGGGAGGGATTGGCCGTGCAACCGTTTGCAGGGCTTAGGGATACATTCACCTTCGAGAGGCAGATCAGATTGCAGTTCTGCGAATTCAATACAGGGATGCATAATAAAATAACCCCGGTCAATAGAAGATACTTTTTCATAGCCATTCAAAATTTGAAATTAAAATAAGAATTAATCCCAAGGGTAAAACCCAAAAATGAAACTTTATCATATATTATTTTTTTTCATTCTTTTCTATTCCTGCAGCAAACCTTTCCGCCATCGACCTCCCGAAGCTTATCCCCCTGGCATAGAACTGAAAACAGCTAAAATAAAAATTCGAACATGGGCCAGGGGAAGTTGGATCCCATCGCCGTTATATATTTAGAAATTCAATATACCATACATCTGTTCCTTCTGATGAATGGGATCAGGCAAACAGATGAGCGCCCGGACCAGGATTCAGGGAAGCAGGACTATGGGGCATTTCCATTCGCTATCTTCGCCCGATGCAAACCCCTCCTGTGACCAGCAGGCTGTATTCCACTCCCTTTCTGATGCTTTGTTTGTCCCATGCCCTTTTCGCGGGCAGCTTCAATATGATATTGCCCGAGCTGCCCAATTACCTGAGATCCATGGGAGGAGCGCATTATATCGGCTTGATTTTGGCTTTATTCACCTTTACGGCAGGCGTTTCCCGCCCCTTCAGCGGTAAACTGACGGATACCATCGGCCGGATCCCGGTCATGTATTTCGGGGTATTCGCCTGTATTGCCTGCGGGGTCCTCTATCCTCTGGTGCACACGGTAGCGGGTTTTTTATTTATCCGTTTGATCCATGGTTTTTCCACCGGCTTCAAGCCGACCGCTTCAGCGGCTTACGTAGCCGATATCGTACCCTGGAATCGCAGGGGGGAGGCTATGGGAATCATGGGGATCTCATCGAGTGTCGGTTCATCCGCCACTCCTCCGATAGGCAGCTGGATGGTCCAGGCATTTGGTATCAATATCATGTTTTATTTTTCATCCTTCCTGGCCCTGCTCTCCATGCTGATCCTGATCAATCTTCCCGAAACCCTGGGTGGAAAGGAATCGTTTCGTTTCAGTCATCTGAAAGTAAAAAAAGAAGACCTCTTTGATCCGCTGGCCCTGCCCGCCGCCATCGTCATGATCTGTTGTTATTTTTCATACGGGGTGCTGTTGACGCTGGCGCCGGACCTGAGTGACCGCCTCCAGGCAGGCAACCGGGGCGTTTATTTTACCCTTTTCACCCTGTCCAGTATTTCAACACGGTTTTTTGCCGGCCGGATTGCTGACCGGATCGGCAGGGTACCGGTACTTAAGTTTTCCATATATATTATGATCCTGTCGATGCTGGTTTTTGCCCACAGTGTTTCCCCGGACTGGTTTTACTGGGCTTCCATCCTTTTTGGCCTGGGGGTCGGAATATATTTTCCAACCATCAGCGCTTGGACCATTGACCTGGGCGATCCCGCCAAGAGAGGCAGAGCCCTGGCGACCATGTATATCGCCTTGGAAATCGGCATTGGGGGGGGAGCCCTGTTTGCAGGATTTTTAACCGGGGCTCATATCGATCGTATTCCTTACATGTTTTATATATCCGGGGCGATGTGCGCCTTTGCCATGATTTATTTATACCGGCTTGACCGGGGATCCTTGTACGGCCTTTACCGGCAGTCGAGAAATAAATCCATCATGGATAAATGAAATTTTTCCAGCCCTTCCCGTCTCGGATTCATGAGGCAGGATCGTTCCAGTTCATCCGGTCAGGTAATCTTTAAGGTCTTCCGATCTGGAACTTTTTCACGATGCTCTTTTCTCCATTCCTTATATGCAGGAGATAGATCCCATCCGGGGGCAGGGATTCATGCAGATCCACCTGGAGGGTTTGCAACGCTCCAACAAAAGTTTTTTCCTCCCATATTTTTTTACCCAGCGTGGAATAAACGGAGAACGTGGCCGGAGCATTTTCTGAAATTTCGAGGCCATTCAGGCGGATCCTGAAGTTTCCGGAATTGGGATTGGGGTAGACCGGGGACCAATCCCTTGAAGCGATCATCGTCCCGGAACCTTTATTGATTTCCGAATGGATTGGACCCGACGGAGAATCCTTTTTGCTGCCGGCCTCCATCGGGCCAGGACAAGGACCGACGAAATCCCCGTGAGCCAAATGCGCCGCCACTGCATTCGGGTGGACACAAAGCGGGGTGGATACAAATGGTTCCAGCGATTCAATATGGCAGATCAAAACCTTATTGCTGTTATTGCCGCATTTCCATGAATCGATCAGATGGTCCATACCGGGGAAGACGGCACAATCGGCTTGCCCGTCATGATCGTTGTCCACCTGATCGTCACCGCCCGGACATTGATCACAATCATTTCCGACTCCATCGTAATCGTCATCATCCAGGAGGGTGAGTTCAGAGCTGCACGTATTTTGATTGCCGTAGAGGTCCTTGACGATCAGGGTCACCATTTGTTTAGGGCTCTCGTGCGCACAAGGGATCAGGCTTGGAAAAACGGTCAATGAACCTATGCCACAATTGTCATAACTTCCATAATTGATCAGGGCCGGGTCCGGGATATAATTACCCGATGTGTCCGGTGAAACCTCCACAAAGGATAAACAAACCGCAGTCGGCATTTCTGCATCGACAACGGTGACCGTAAAACTGCAGGTGTCCGAACGATTACCCGAGGAATCAATAGCCACAAAAGAGTTGATGGTCGTACCCACCGGGAAAAAAGCTCCATTGGGGAGGCCTTCGATTTGCAGAATGGTACAGGAGCTGCAATCCGTACATGCCATATAGTATGGAACATAGGCGCCACACAAACCCGAGCCGGATACATCAACACGGATTGGATCCTGACAATGTATGGTCGGGGGAGTCATTTCAAGGATCGTGACCTGGGCCATACATTCACTGGACAAGCCCTCTTCATTGTACACCGTCAGGGTGACAAAACGAGTGCCCGCCGAGTCACACGTAAAGGGAGGAGAAAAGAGTACTTTTTCCAGGGCGCCTCCTCCAGGGTCATAACTGCCGTCGTCTATATCGGAAATGGTGACGAATACTGTGTCTCCTTCTTCGATATCCAGGGTGACATTTTTACATATTGCAATGGGCGCAAGCGAACAACTGATCGCGATCGAACCATCCAAAGAAGCCGGGTCATTTCCACCCGCCGTGATTCCCTGGCTGATTGCCCTGGGATCCACTCCGCTACCTCCGCCCCCGCCGCTTCCTGTAGTACCGCCTCCGCCTCCACCGGCATATCCGCCTCCGCCCCCGCCAGCGCCTCTTCCGGCTCCGCCCCCGCCAAAACCAAAGCCCCCATATTTAAAAAGTTCTCCCAAGAAACATGTCTCCTGGGTCCCTCCTGCTCCTCCCGCCGGCAATCCGGCTTTCCCTTCCCCGTTGAAACCATCACAAGGGATACCTCCGCCATCCGAAAATGCACCTCCTCCTCCGGCAGAAATCAATCCACTCGCCCCACCGCCATCTCCACTGGTACCTGAAAAGCCTCCGCTACCCGGACCAATATCCCCCGTGCCATTGCCCCCACTTGTGCCGGACCGGCCCCCCTGGCCATTTTCATTATCAATACAGGCATTTGCAAACATCCCCTGATAGGCACCACCCCCGCCTCCCGCGGCCAATAAGGTAGTCCAAACCAGAGAGCCGGGAGCCCGATAAAGCACTGCTGAACCACCCCCGCCTCCCCCATAGGCATAACCTGTTCCGAATGAAATATCGGATATATGGTTTTCGCCCGCCTGGCCAACAATCAGCCGTATCGTGGAACCGGCTGGGATTTCATTCGTGCCTGTCCCAATATTGAAGGTCGCCTGCACTCTTGCCCCGGAGCCGCCCATGGAAGTACAGGTGGTCACGTTGCCGAATATATCCGTATTCCTCACTGCTGCATTTCCCCCGTCCGCGCCCAAGGCCACAAAGGAAATCCTTGAAATTCCGGACTCCAGGGTGAACTCATGCATGCCCCAGGCGGATACGACCGTATCACACAGGTCCTGGGCAAAAAAGGAACCTTGCCAGGACGGCTGAAAACAGAGTAAAACACAAATAAATGAGTATTTGAATTTTTTCATAGTCCAATTTTTTAATGCCTGAGTACCTGAAATCCGGATTCCTGACTGGTCAGTCCGGGATATTCATTTTTATGAGCGGATTGACTCCCTTCTTTATGCCCCTACTGCGGGTTGGTGTCGATAAACACCGGGGGCATGTCGATGTCGCAGATATTGGGCAATGTAGGGTGACTTGCAATGATGGCCCGCAATCCTGCCAGGCAAGTCTCATATTGTTCCAGGGTGATGTCCATACCTACAACCTGCTTACATCCATGTTCCGATTCTTGTATAAATCCATTTTGCACTTCTCCCAGGCCGACAATGACCTGGCCATCTTCTTCGATGCCGGCAAGCGCCACCATCGTGTCTCCCGAGGCCTCAAAAAACAGAATGACTCCGGTGGGATCATTATAAATATGACAGGGGTTGTTGTCTGAATTAAAATAAAAGAGCAGGTTACTGTCATTCAATTCATCCAGGTCACTGCATACGCAACCGGTGCATGCCCCGCTTCCCGGGTTTATATCCGGGTCCTCGTCATCACAATCATCCCCGCTGCCGGAACAGGCCCCGACTGCCGAATATCCATCCCCGTCGGCATCGGCCAGATAGTCTCCATGATCAAGATGGGCCTGCACGGCATTTTGAGGTACCGACAGGGCCTGGAAATCTCCGTTTTCATCAATATGGCAGAGGCTGATTTTTACTTTGCGGCCCCGTTCTTCCAAGAACGTTCCGTCAATCGACTGATCGGTCTGTACGTTGTCCTTGGTGCAGGTGATCCAAAAACTCAAGGCTATAAAGAGGATGGAATATTTCATGTTAATTTATTCTTTAAAGGTTAAAAGATCATTACACCAAACCGGATGGTCCCTGAACTTTCCTTTCCCGATTAAATCTCCATTAGATTATCCGGTTCATATACTATAAATGCGTGAACGGCCCCATATATTTTGTAAAGAGACTGGTTTAAAGGGTAAGCTGCAAACGGTTTGTTTAAAAATTGAGTGGTCAATGCAGCTTAGGGCTATTCCATTTCCCTGCCCGGAAGGGTCGGCATATCCGTTCGCCCCGCGTATCGAACCGTTCTCTCAACAATCCGGCCGCACGCGCAATACGGATGGATTTACCGTTTTAAATGAATTATTTTACGTCAAAACATATATGAGACGATATTATTTCACAATTCTGTGCTTAGCCTGCCTGATCTTCCCCTTGACCGGCCAGGTCCTTATCCAGGATTCCGTCGCGCTGGTTGCCCTTTACCAGTCCACGTCCGGCCCCCAATGGACCAATAAGGACAATTGGTTGAATGGACCCGTTTCCGGCTGGTATGGCGTAACTACCCAGGGGAACCGGGTGGTCCAGCTCAATTTGTGGAACAATGGCTTATCCGGCTCCATTCCTCCTGAAATCGGCCATCTGACGGCCTTGCATGAACTGAGCCTGGGCATGTCCGACCTTGAAGGACCCATTCCGCATTCCCTTGGCCGGCTTACCGAATTGAATGTTCTCAATCTAAGGCGAAGCGGCATTCAGGGGCTTATCCCGGATTCATTGGGGTCCTGCACCCAGTTGGTCCAATTATACCTGGGTGAAAACAGGCTGGAGGGAGGACTCCCATCGAGCCTGGCCCAATTAAAGAGCCTGCGTAACCTGCATCTGAATAAAAACAACCTTTCCGGACCCTTCCCTGAAGTGATAAAGGAAATGCCCGGCCTGCTTAGTTTGGATATCAGCGACAACACATTCAGCGGAGCCCTGCCGTCCTGGCTGAATAAACTGGTCCAGCTGGAAAGCCTCGCCTTTTCAAACAACAGCTTTGAAGGCAGCATGCCAAAACTGGACTCCCTGGTTCATTTGATTTCCCTGAATTTCAACAATAATAAACTATCGGGCAACCTGGATACCCTATTGGGCCATTATCCCGAAATGCTTTACTGCGAAGGAAGCGGGAACGCCTTTACCGGCTTATTGTCCCCGGCCCATTTTAATCCTCAAAAAGCGGTCATCCTGGATTTTTCAGACAACCTCCTCACGGAGCTGGGAAACTTTTCCAACTGGGGCCCGAATCCAAACTTTCTTCGTGTCGTGATTATCAACAACCGGCTGGACTTTGACGACCTGGCCCAGAATGCCGGCCTGCCTGCACACAAGTTATGGTGGTATCCTCAGGGCCTGATCGGGAAGGACACGATCCTGGTCATACAAGCCGGTTCCAAAGTGGTTCTTAGTTCCCCTATGAAAAACCAGGAAATTCAATACACCTGGTTTCGGAACGGTAATTCCATTCCGGGAGCGAACGGTGCCGAATACACGATAGAATCCTTTAATCCGGCCCAGGCAGGAGGTTATTCTTTCCGGGCCAGTCACCCCTGGTTTTTACCTGAAAATCCCATCCGGGGCGCCACCTTCCACCTCGCCCTTCCAACGACCGCTATTCCTGAGTTGGATCCTTCGCTGTTTAAAATTATTTATACCGGCAGCCGGCAAACCCTTCAGGTCGCCTTTCACCAACCCTTCCATACAAAACAGGTCAGTTTAATCCTGCCCAGCGGACAGGTTATAAAATCATTTAAAACCGGGGGAGAGGTCATCACGATCCCGATGGACTACCTGCCCACAGGAATCTATTTCGTGGAATTAAAGACAGAAAAAGGAAGGGGACTGGCTCGGATTTTCAAAAGATAGACCGGGGTTTAGCGTGCCGGCCGTTTCGACGGTTTATAATTTAAGGGACCTCAGCAAAACCTCCTTTTGTGTCCTGGCCACCGGTACCTGCGACTGGTCCTTCATGATCAAATACCCCCCCTGGCCGCGCACATAACGGTCCACGCCGTTCAGGTTGACCAGATAGCTTTTATGGACCCGGAGGTAAGGGCCTTGCGACAACTGGTCTTCCATCTCCTTCAAGGTCCGGGTCACCAGATATTTCTTCCGGTCTGCCATGACCACCCAGGTATAATTGCTTTCGGCCTCCAGGTAGGAGATTTCGTTCAGGCGCACCATCTTGAATCCTTCCTGGGTCGGAAGTGCAATGTTTTCAATGCCGGGCAGTTTTTTTAATTGCAAATTCTGGACCAAAGCCTCAAGCCCTGCCCGGTCCAGTTTTTGATTTACCCGGTCCAGGACCTTCTGAACCGAGGAAATCAATTTTGATATGCGCACGGGTTTAAGCAAATAGTCCACCGCGTTGAATTCAAAAGCCTTCACCGCAAACTGGTCATACGCCGTGATAAAGACCACATGGCTCGACAATCCGGGAATCTGCTGCAGCAATTCAAAACCATTCATGCCGGGCATCTCGACATCCAGGAAGATGAGGTCGGGCTGGTGCCTCTCGATCATTTCCTTGCCACGGAAAGGGTCCTGGCAGGCCGCCACGATTTCTACCGCCGGGCAATATTCCCCTATTTCAAAGGCCAGGGATTCCAGGCTGTTTTTTTCATCGTCCACCAGAATGGTTTTTATTTTCGTCATTGTTCCTGGCTTTAATTTAATCTTCGGAAAGTTCCGGGATCCGTATGTTCACCCGGGTACCCGCCGGATTCCCCAAATCATCGAGTTTATCAAGGATTTCTATCCGGATCTGAAGCATTTCCAGTTTGTTTATAATCTCAATCCGGTCCTCCATGATGCTTATTCCCATGCTTTGATATTTTGAATGGTTTAGTTTTTTAATTTCTCCCGCCCGGGTCCTGCCTACCCCGTCATCCTCAATGACACAGGTAATGACGCCGTTGCATTTTGACAAACCAACCCGAAGGTGCCCCTTCCCCTGTTTATGCATGATCCCGTGCCAGATCGCGTTTTCGACAAAGGGCTGCAGCAACAGGGGCGGGATATAAAGCCTGTGCAGATCCAGCGTTTCGGGAACATCGAAGACCAGTTCAAAGCGGTTTTCAAACCGCATCTGTTCCAGTTCTATATAGAGCAAGAGGGCATCCAATTCCTGCTTCAGGGTGATCCGCTTTTCCCGGCTATGGTCAAGGGTAAGCCGGATCAGGTGTGCAAAATTGGACAGGTATTGCGCAGCCGTTTTGGGTTCGGCCCGGAAGATGTAATTTTTAATGGAATTGAGGCTGTTGAACATAAAATGCGGGTTCATCTGGGCCCTTAAAGCCTTCATTTCCAGTTCCGCCATTTGCCTGCTCACCAGGGCTTTCCCGGCTTCTTCCAACCGGATCCTGCGGGTACGCCAAAAAAATAATCCAGCCAGCAAACCCGCGACGCACAGAACAGACAATACCCTGAACCAGGCCTGGCCAATCAAAGGGGCCGCGACATGTATTGAAAGTTCTTTTTCCGGAGCCGGGCTCGAGGGTTCTCCCGCCTTGATCTTCAGGACATAATCCCCGGGGGACAGGGTGGGCAGGGTAATAATTTTATTTTCACCAATAGAAATCCATCCCGGATGCAGGCCATCCACGGTGTAGCTGTAGGTCATTTTAAAATCTGTGGGATAAGCCAGTGCCTGAAACTGCACATCCAAAAAATTTTGATCGGGCTTCAGGCGGAGGGATTTGATGCCGTTCAAATCGGTATCCGGGGGCAGGGTCTGCCCGGCAATCCTTATCTCGCGAATGACGAGGGGGACGGCCCTGGGGGTATATAGGTTCCACAGGGTATCGGGATGAAAAAGGATAATGCCCGGCCCGTTGACCGACACGATGCGGCCATCCTTGAGATGCAGGACCTGTCGTGGATCGATGTATGGATTCTCCAGGCCTTCCCGGACTCCAAACGACCGGGCTTCCTTTAAAACCGGATCTATAACCTGCAGTCCATTCTGAGCGAAAGCCCAGATCCTTCCCCGCTCGTCGACCGTAATCTCATGAACCCAGGCTGCACCCAGCCCGTCCCCGGCAGAGTATTTTTTGACCAGGTCCAAACGGTCTCCGGATCTTTTAAATTCTGCGGTCATTGCAAGGTTGCTTACCCAGATATGTCCCCGGTGGTCTTGCATCACGCTGTGGATATCGGTATACGGAAAAGGGTTTACATGGTCTTCCATCAGCAAGGGAGTGATTTTCCCAGACTGTAAATCAACCGAAAAAATCCGGTTGGAAAACAACAAGGCTTCATCTTGCCGGGTGAAGGACAAGCCTTGCAACCTGGATACGGATTTTCCCTGGCCGGCCGAATCCAACTGATCCAGGTTCAATACCCGTGCAGGCTCCCCCGGCTTGAACCACCAAAATTGATGTATTCCCGTACCGGCGATCCACCCGCCCGGACTCAGGGATAAATTCCAAAGCCAGGGAACAGGGGATGCATGACTGTTTTCCCTTTTAGGCTTCGGGGAAGGGTTTCCGCGGACGGCCAAAGTATAAAATGCACCGTTGCTGCTCATCCACAATTGGCCTGAAGTATCCACTACGATTCCATGAATCGGGTGTGGGCTTTCATAAAACAAGCTTGAAATGCCGGTATCCAGGTCTAAAACCATGATTTTCCGGCCGGTTCCGTCTACACTATGGTCCACTACGAATATCTTATTGGAGTCCGGCTGGTATGCCATTCTTCCCGGGTAGATCCTCCCTGAAAATCCAAAATGACTAAACGAAAAATAACGGATACTTTCTTCCTGGGCCCTCAGAACGGAAATGCCGTTCGTACGACCAATCCAGGTATTTTTCTGCCCATCCACAAAAAGATCTCCCATGTTCCCCAATTCCTTTCCATGGGCCACTTCCCGAACTTCCCCATGGTCCTGAAAACGCAAAAGGGCCTGGGGAGCCGACAATAAAAAACTGCCCTGATGCCGCACCAGGTCCCTGATCCAGACTTCTGGCCCCTGTTTTTCACCATTGAGGAATACCGGGAAATGCTCGCAGGTACCGGAGGCCGGGTCGTACCGGTTTATCCCCTCAGAGGTCAGCCAGATCCGTCCGTCGGGATCCTGATGCCTTGGGCTTCCCCAGCATTCGTGTCTCTGAAATGTCTTATTGCCTTTATGAAAAGATATCAGCCAGGTGGCTTTTTTCCCGGCGTATTTTGGATTGTGATTGATCAAGGCCATCCACAGCCGGTCCGGATCCAGGCGGTCCTGAAAAATTTCCGTGAGGGAAAACCGGTCATTTTCTATTTCAGGACTGATCCAGGCCGGCCGGAAAGATTCAAATTGACCGGTGGTTTTGTCAAAACGGTGCAATAAATAATTATCGCCGCCCAGCCAAAGGAAACTACCGTCCTCGAGGATGCAATGGACCGTGGCGTAACCTGAGGATATTATTCCGGGATAGGGATAATGCCTGAACCGTCGGTGCAGGGGATCGAAAGAATGCAGCCCCGACAGCCGCGTACCCAGCCAGATGAGCCCGCCCGATGAAGCCATTACCGATTGAACATCCCCGGGCCCGATGGAATGGGTATCGTTCGGATTGTGGGCAAACAGCTCAAACCGGCTTCCATCATAACGCACCAAGCCCTGGTCCGTGCCAAAATACATATACCCTGTTGAATCCTGGGTGACCTCAAAAGTCCAGGAGGTCATGCCTTGCAGCGGGCCCAGATGGGTAAGCCTGGGACTCCTCCATTGTGCATGAATCACGCCGGTACAGAAGATCAAAAGGCACAATCCTATTTTCGACAACAAACCCGGAAGCTGCATTATGAATAAAACAAGAATTACCCAATATCCGAAAAGGTAGGCAATCCCCGATTGCAGGATGCCCCACTCCAATCCCTTTTTTGAAAAACCGGTGTATCAGATCAACCAAACTGTTCCGGTTTTCCCGAACTTTGACCTTGCACCGGCTTAAAATATTCAAACCCTCATTAACCTTTTTGAATTATGCATTCAAATCCAACCCAGTTCATCATCGAACACCATTTCAACTCCTTTGTCAACAACGACCTGGAAGCCCTGATGAGCAATTATACCGAAAATTCCAAGGTAATCATGCTGGATATCGTGGCCAGCGGCCTGGATGAAATCCGGAGATTGCTGACCGGTGCAATCAACAACTTTCCCGCCGGCGAGGCCGAGATCATCCTGGATACCCTGATTGTGGACGGCGATCTCGGATATACCATCTGGCATGGGGAGACGAATTCCGTGGTGGTGCCCTTTTCGACCGCCACTTACCTGATCCAGGATGGCAAAATACACCGGCATACCATCGGGCGGATCACCCAGGCCAAAACCCCCTTAGATCAGTGATGAGAAAGACCCTTTTCCGTCCGGGGACAGTCATTTTGCATCCGCTGCGGATGCAATCCGTTCGTATTGCTCCCTGGCCTTCTGGTATATTTCACCGGCCATCTTCCGCTCATTCGGCTGGATCCTGTCCTTTTTCATCTTCCAGCATTGATCCACAGCCCTCCGGCACCATTCCGCGCTTTCCCTGACCTGCACCGGCCGGTCTCCAACCACCACAAACACGGGGTTGGTATGTGAACTTGGCAGCACCCGGATTGCCAGCCAGCCGGAACGGCTGACCGGGTATTGAAAGGCCAGTTTATTCCAATTGCCGTCGGCCGTGACCTCTTTTTTATCCACGGCTTTCCCGTTGAAGATCAGTTCGGCTTCGACTTTATGGGTATTTCCTTTCCGGGCCTTTTCAATATGCCAATAGGGTGCTTCGTCCATCCTTTTGGCTGCGATGGCCCTTCCGGATTCATCCTGCTGTTCCGGCAGATAAGCCGCCAGGTCCGCTTCGATCTGAAGAGTTGCCGGGCCTGAAAGTTTCAATTCGCTTTCCTCCAGCCCGGGTTCAAGACCGTTTACTTTGAAGTTGATGATGTGCGACCCCCCGTCCGAAACATAAGATCTGCCTTTCCGGATGGCCTCCGTATACTGATCAAAATTCAAATCGGCCGAGGGTTTGAAATAACTGCGGCCCATGCCGATGCGTTCATCATAGATGCAGGGAAAGTCCGATTCCCCGCTGATCCGGGGCCTGAATCCGCAGTTCAGGGTATGATACCACATGTTCAGTTCCCAAAGCGGGGGCGTGTCGCCGGCGCTGTAAAAATCGATCAGTCCCTGGGTGACCGTGACGATGTATTCGTTGGCCCCGATGCCGTCCATTTTAGGAAGGACAAAGTTGGGAAGACCGGTTACCGGCTCCACGGGTTCCAAACCCCATCCCGAATGCGCATATCCCGTAACCGCTCCCTGCTCCTTCGCCCATTTTAATACCGGATAGGTCCAGGTGGGCCATTGTTCCGTGGTGGAGGTCCCGGGGTAATCGTCTTCCTTCAGGTTCAGCAGGATGACATGCCCGGCATGCTGGGAAGGAAATCCGGATACTTCTACGTCATAACGCATCACATGGCTTTCGGTCGAAAGCGGGCTGGACTGCCCGGTAAAGTTGCCTTTCTGATGATACCAGCCGGGTCCCCAGGTCAGCACGGAAGCCATATGGAGGTCTTCACCCAGGATTTGCCGCCACATCACTTCGGGGCTTACCCCTTCTTCCGGCTTATCGTAATGTGAACATCCCGCGGCATGAATATGGTGATCGGCGCTGTACCAGCCCAGGGCGGCCATATCCACCCAGCGCTTCAGGGTGAAATTTGCCACCAGCCAATCCACGGATCCATCCACCACCAGGGTTTGATTTTGTTCGATATACTCCGGCCCCCGGGAATAACGGATGTTGAATGTTCCCGAAGGGAGATAGACGTGTTCTCCGTCGAACCGGTAGATCTGCGGTTGGAAGAAAAAATCGGGAAATTCATCCATCGATGCCATCCTGCGGGAAGGCAGGGGATAAATCCCGCTGAGTCTTTTGGGCCGGACATACGTTTCACGGCCTCTCCCCGGTTGTCCAAACTCCATCTGGGCCCAGGTTCTTTCATCAGGCAGTTGATCCCGATGCATCGTGTCCGGGGATATGCGTTCGATGCCGTCCGTGATCAGAAAGGAAGCGATACCCCTGGGATTGCTGTCGTCCCGGATTTTTAAAATAACTTTTTTGGCAGGCCTGGCCTCAAACAAAACGGGAATGGTGTTTCTGAAACCCAGGTCCTGCGAGCCCTGTCCGATATTAAAACCAAGCTCAGCCTCCCGTTTGCCCGCGTCCTTGCAATATATCTGCAGGATCATGTATTCCAGGCTGAGGCCGGAAAGATTGGGAAGGAGGGGTGGTTTTTTGTAAAAGGACAGCTCCAGGAAACGGCTGACCGTTTCAGCCGCGCTTCGGGGCTGTCTGGCCGTGTCCGCAAAATTGCCCTGCGTCGGGCTCCATAACCAGCGCGAACTGAAGGGCAGCAAGGCATTGGGGCTGTCCGCTTGCAGGCTGGCGTGTACATTCCCTGCATTGTGGACCTTGACTATAAAACTGGTCCAGCCGGCCTGTACGATGCGTGCCTCGGCAGGTCCCCGGATCACCTTCACCCTGGCTTCCGGGTTGATCTCCACCATGGCCAGGCAATAAGGGTCCAGAATGGTCTGGATCATCCTTGCGCTTGAATCATCCGGTATTTTATTTTTTAAGGAAAGCAAAAGCTCCTTATCGTTTTCATGCAAAGGACTGCCGATAAAATCAAGGGCTTCCACCAGTCTGATCACCTGCGCCTGAAGGGGTTGAGGCTCCACATCCTGAACCAAGACCAGTGAACCGGGGGACCCCTCCTGAACCGAATTGCAGGAATTAAGCAGGAGGGAGGCAAACAGATAAAAAACCATTCTTTTCATCGGCTGTTCAACGCTTTTATCCAAATTAATCAAATTATCCAGAAAGGTTTAACGATGTTGTATTCAATCTTCGTTATCTGATTCTCCTGTAAACCGGTCAGGGTATGGAAGATCCCTTTTGACCGCACGCCATAATATCCGGTTTAAAATATCATCATGTCCCCGGTCAATTAGATGAACCATGTATTTGACGGATTGGTCACTGAATTTTAAATCGGCTCCCTGCAAATTTTGCCTTTGTGGATTCATTTCATTGAGCGGGATCCTGTTTTTTATCGTCTTATATTTATAGGCGTAGTCCGGCCGGTCGCTAAAACAATCAAACATGGGCAAAGCCGTGGCATCAATCACATTCATGGGAGGCAGTCCGAGAATTTGTTCCATCGTGCGAAGCATCGAGGTTTGATTGTAATTGGTCTGCACGGTTTTTTTAACCTTGAATAGGCGCTGACGACAAATCCGGTAGTTCGATAAGAAGAAAGATGATCCCATCCCGACTGGGAGTCGTCCTCCGAAATAAAAATCACGGTGTTTTCGGCAAACCGGCTGGACATGACGGCTTCCACGATCCGGCCCACGGCCAAATCATTGTCAGCCACCATAGACCGGGGCGTGGGAAAAGCGGGACTGGTACCCGCGGTGTGATCATTCGGCAGGGCCATGATCATAAGGTTAGGAAGCTGGTCTCCGGGCAATGCGCTGAATTCATTGAGCTCCTTGATAAAGGCATCCGCGCGCATCTGTTCATTGATGTTTTGATCGTCCCCGCCCGGAAAGTTTTGGGACAAAATCGGCCTTACCCGGGAAATGGTCGTGGTGCTTTTGCCGGCCAACTCGCTGGACCTCCCGTTTTCCCATAGCTCATACACGGTTTTCCAGTTGTACTTGCTTTTGTCATATTCGTAAGTGCAGGCTTCACCATAGATCCTTACCGTTTTGCCATGATCCAGGGCATTGTTCCAGATAAATCCTTTTTTGTTGTAAACCATGGCATCATTCAATACATGCGGATAGCTCCTGAACCAGGCCCGGACACTTTTTTCGGTATAATCAGTCACCATGCCCGCGCTGGCCCAGTGATGTCCTTCCGCAGATCCTTTACCGGACACATGATAATTGTCGAGCAGTACATAATCCCTGGCGATCTGGTGCTGGTTTGGGGTAATGCTGTCCCCGAAAATACAAAGAGAAGGCATTCCCCTTCCTTCGGGCATATCTCCAAGGACCTGATCATAGGTGCGGTTTTCCTTGATGATATACAATACATGCTGGAATACGGAGGGCTCTCCTATCCGTTCCGGCACGGGTTTCGGGGCAATATTGGGCCTGGGTAATCTTTGGGTGAGCGCCAACCGGTGCGCCATGCTCAGCTTTTTTACTTGTTCCGTATATCGCTTGAGTCTTGCGGCACCGGGAAGCGGTATGAATGAAATGGAAGCCAGCTGATGATGGGAATTAAATGTTTTCAGGCTTTTTGAATTTTTATCCCCAACCTGAACGGTACGGGAAGCCCTTGCCCCGGTCGATTCCAGGTTAGTGACGATGATCTGATCCCCGTGCAATACTATTCCGGAAGGATAGGCTTCCGTAGGAATGTAACCCAGGACCCTGTAATTTTTCCCTGATGGCGTCTCTTCCAGGTCGATGATACAGATCGCATTGTCCAATCCATTGGAAACATAAAGTCTGTTCCCTTCCTGATTCACCGCCAGGGCATTCGGCGTGCTTCCGATATAACCCTTCTCCGTTCCGAACAAACCGACGGGAATGGAGTCGGTTACAGAATTTGTACTGACTTGGATTACGCTGATAAAATCACTGTTGCCGTTGGCGACATATAAAAACCGCTTATCCGGGCTGCTGAGGATGGCGTTGGGATGAAGGCCTACCTCGATTTCCTTCGTTGGGCGCCCGGTGTGAATATTCACCACAGAAACGCTTCCCCGGGAAACGGCCCCGGTCACCGGATCCGTATAGGCCTCTCCCCAGGGAATGCCCGCCCTTTCCACACTATCCGGACCCGGCACGGGCCCTGCCCAGTTGGTGACGTAAGCAAAATCCCCGATGATTTCCAGTCCAAATGGAGCCATCCCGGTCTTTGTTTCCCATATGGTTTGCCGATCTCTGACCCTGACCTTAACGATTTTATTATTTCCATTTAAAACGGTATAAAAATAAAGTTCGCCTTCTTCAATCTTTGCAATCACCTGGTTGGGTAAAGCAATCCTGGCCGGGGCTTCGGCCTGGAACGGATACGAATGAACCCCTCTTATTTTTTTCCCATCCCAGGATGCCTGCATGACAAATGAATTGGCCCTCTCAGCTCCAATCACAATATTCCTTCCTCCGGCTCCCCAAAAAATAAAAGTGGAATCCCGATGCACTATTGAAGTAATCCCGGAATAGCTGCTCATCAAGCCGCTGAAGAGGCTATCCCGGTTAAACGTCCACCGATCGATCAGTTTCCGGCTATGAATATCGAAAACCGCCAGGCCGTACCGGTCCTCCACCACGAGGGTTTTGCCATCGGCCAGGGTGATGGCATCCAGACTGTGGTTTTCATAATTACCATCACCAAAAGGCACCGATACCCCGGCAGGATCCAGCACGCGGTTATAGGGCATGATGTATGGCGCCTGGTCGGCATAGAGGGTGCTGTCATCGGCTGCGACTTTGTACCGGTCGGCCAAGGGCCTGGTTATCCGTGTGCTCCGGCAAGACTCCAGGATGATCAGGAATAAGACCATGCCTGTCAAGAAATAAATTTTCTGAATCGTAAACCGGTCTTTTATATTGCTTTCAGAAGGATCCATAGCTGGTTTGCTTTAATGATTAGAAGGATCCGGGAAGCCTCCCGGATCCGGATTAAGTTTTTCCCCTTTTTGCAAGATAAATTTTATCTTTCGAACTATTCACCATAAAACAAATGAACAAAACCTATGTCTGGTAAAATACTCATCATCACCGGGGATGCCGGCGAAAGTTTTGAAGTGCTTTATGCAAAACAAAGGCTTAGCGAAGCGGGTTATCAGGCGGTCATCGCGGCCCCCGCGGTCAAGGCCCTGAACCTGGTGATTCACGATTTCGAGCCAGGCTGGGATACCTATGTGGAAAGAAAGGGTTACCTCGTCACGGCAGACACCGACTTTGAGTCCGTTCGGCCGGAAGAATACGTCGCCGTCCTTTGCATCGGGGGCCGGGCCCCGGAATACCTGCGCAACAATCCCCGGGTCATCGAACTGGTCCGGCATTTTGATCAAAAAGACAAGTTCATTTTTGCTATTTGCCACGGCATCCAGATCCTGACCACTGCCGGGCTGGTGGGAGGAAAAACCGTGACCTGTTATGAACACGTGCGTTTCGAGGTCGAATCCTGCGGAGGTCGCTATGTGGACCGGGACGAAGCGGTGCAGGATGGAAATCTAGTGACCGGGAAAACCTGGCAATCCCATCCTGATTTCTACCGGCTGGTGATCCGGATCCTTAACCAAACGAGGAAGGCATTGGCCAACTGAATCCCTTCCACTCGGAACATGTTTATCTATAAGGAGTATGACCAGGCCGGACTCGACCGGCAGTACAACAACCGGGGCCTGGTACCCGATTTTGCCGATCATTTGAATCTGTGGGAACAAAAAAGTGAGGAAGCCCTTCGTTCGTGCCTGATTTATAAAGATCTCCCCTATGGCTCCGGCAAGCCGGAGATCCTGGATCTCTATCCCGCCCCCAGGCCCAATGGGAAAACCCTGGTTTTCATCCACGGCGGATACTGGCAGTCCATGGACAAGTCCAATTTCCGGTTTGTTGCGCCTGCATTTCTCCCCCACGGTTTCCATGTGATCCTGATTTCTTATCCTCTCGCGCCTTCGGCTTCGATGCATGAAATCGTCGCATCCTGCGCTAAGGCCCTGGTTTGGATTGCTGACCACATTGGTGAATACGGCGGGGACCCGGAATCCCTCTACCTGGCCGGGCACAGCGCCGGCGGTCATTTGGCGGCGATGATGACTACGGTAAAGTTTGGTCCGCCGGGGGTCCGGTTGAAAGGCATCTGCGCCCTCAGCGGATTGTACGATCTGGTCCCGATTCAATTGTCATTTGTCAATGACAAAATCGGGATGGACACCTCGACGGCTGAAGAGTTCAGTCCTGTGCGGCTGGATCCCATACCTGATTCAAGAATCCTGTTGGCTGTAGGCGGAGACGAATCTGCAGAATACCACTCCCAATTGGAAGAAATGGACTCGGCATGGAAAAACAAATCCGTTTCTATTGAAAAACACCTCTGGCCCGGTTTAAATCACTTTTCCATCCTGACGGCCTTTGCTGATGTTACGTCCGATTTCCACCAAAAAACCATGGATTGGCTGACCTCCAACCACTGACCACCAACCACCATCCACTGACTTACCTTGTGCCAGCCCTCACCGGCACCCCCCGCTCAAACTGGATCTCCAATAACTTTTCGCTTTCAATGATTTTCGCAATAATGGTTTTCGACGCGGCGTCAATCACATCCCCTGAGGAAGGATAAACGTATTTCCCGTCGATGCTGAAGGTTATCCAGCCATTTTTACCGGACAATTTGATATCCGCGATTTTTTTATGCGGGCTGGCGGTAACATCGAATACATGGAGATAAGGTCCTGCATCGTTGGACACCCAGATTTCCTTTTCATCCGGGGGAAGATTGATGCCGTGGCTGGTGGTGAGGTGGCTGCCTCTTTTCCTTTCAAAACCTTCCACCCCGACCCTGCCTATCCGTTTTCCCGTACTGATGTCTCCAATTTCATAGCCCAGGATGCCATCCAGGTTGACATAACAAAACCTATCATCTGAACTTACCGCAAATGGCCTTATCCCTTTGGGGCCATTGTGCCTTTTCTGAGTCCATCCCCAGGGATCTTCGGGATTGGGCTGGAAAGGACCGACCTGGCCCGTGATGGAATGTGTTTTGGTATCGGCAATGTATAGGTTTTCATTACCAAGGGCGGCGAGGTACATCCGGGTACCGTCCTTGCCGGCCCAGGTATTGTGCGGATTGCCATAGGGAACCGGGATATTGGCTACGATCTTTCCCTGGTCTGCATCGATCACATCCCAGCTCCTCCCATGCCTTTTAGGCAGATATATAAATTTCCCGTCCGGGGTTTGAGCATGGCTGTCCGGGTATCCGAGGATGGGGATGGAATACAGTATTTTTTCGGTTTTCAAATCCACACATACAAACTGGTCTCCGGTATAGGAACTCAGGTACAAACGTTCCCGGGCAGCATCCGCACTGATGCCCTTGTATTCCCCGGTGCCCGGCACTTCGAATTTGCGTACCAGGTGGTGGTTTTTGTTGATGTCGTAAATATAAATCCAGCCCTGGTCATCGGCAACATACAGATATCGCTGGACCTGCGCTGCAAGGTCCACCCCAAGAAGGATAAGAAGGCAGGAATAAAAACAATTTTTCATACCAATAAATGAACCGGGGAAGCCCTCCCCGTTTCAAAGGTAAGGCCGGTAGCGGAACTCTAACCGGGCGCCTGCCTCCAAATACCGGAGCAAATGGTCAAAGTTTAATGTACGAGGAGGATGCTATCCCCGGCCAGTGCTTCAAAAACATTGATTCCCAAGGAACCTGACCCTGCGAGGCCCATCTCCCGCTTTCATCCCGCGGTTGGCAAATTCAAATTACCCGTATAGAAAAACGAAGGCCCTATACCAGGCGGCGGTATTCACATCCGGGAATTAAAAAATAAATACATAAATTTTTATTTAATTTTATATGCCCTTTGGGCCGGGTAGGCCCTCTTCACTAAATCAAATATCCTTGAAATGAAAAAGACCCTCAAATCCCCTCTTTGGATCCTCCTGCTTCTAATTTTTACTTTCGGGAGCCTTTCAGCCCAGAATGGCCATACCAAATCCATTTTTGACTGTGTTCTCGAAGCAGAAGGGGTTCCGGTTATTAAAATCGAAACCAATTGGAATAAGCTGATCAACCAGAAAATGCAGGAAGAGTACTTGCCCGGAAAGATCACCCTTCCCTGCAACGGACAGCCCGTGGATTTTGACATCCGCGTCCGGGCAAGGGGGATGATGCGGAAGCAGGTTTGTTTTTTCCCGCCTGTGAAAGTGGATTTCAAGAACGGGCAGCTGGAGAAACAGGCCCTTGATACCAGCATCGACAAATTAAAAGTGGTATTTCAATGCCGTACGGGGGAAGCCAATTCCGAATTCCTCTTCCGGGAAAAATTGAGCTACGACCTGTACCGGGTGGTCAATCCGGATTATTTTGTCCACCATAAACTGGTCAAATTCGAATGCTACGACGAAGGCAAGGTAAAATACACCCTGGATGGCCTTTTTGTGGAGGATGAGGGAGAGATCGCCGACCGCATGGGAGGGAAAGTGATCGAATCCGGCAAGGTCATGGTCCCGGCCCTGGACAAGGACAATTACCTGAAAATGGTTTTTTTCCAGTACATGATCGGCAATACCGACTGGTCCATCCCCAACAAACACAACGTAGAAATGGTGAAAGTGCCCGCCGTGGCAAAGGTCATCCCCATCCCCTACGACTTCGATTACGCGGCCCTGGTGGGCACGCCCTATGCAGTGCCCCATGAATCGCTTCCGATCAAATCCATTTATGAGCGCTATTATATGGGACACGGCGTTACGGAAGAGGAAGCGCTTTCCACGGCCAAATATTTTATGAGCAAGAAGGAAGAGCTTTTCAAAGTGGTGGACGGGTTTACCCTGCTTGATGAAAAATCCAGGTCAGGGATAAAGAAATATTTGAATCCCTTCTTTGACCTGATCGAAAGCGAAAAAGTCGTTAAAAAGGTTTTTGTCCAGAATTGACGGTCAGTCTTCCTGCTTCCAGATCGCCCCGAACAGATTGACGAGCTGGTCGTCGTAATAATCCGCCCTTTCCATCAGGTTTTTGATCTGGTGGTAACCCTGTTGTACATCAAGCTGGCGGTCCACCATGATCGTGGAAAGGATGATTTCATTGCCCCGCAGGCTAAGGCTGCCTCCCTGCATTTGATGATTCTGCCTTAGGAGATACTCGTAAAGTTCCTGGATCTGGGTTTTGGGCAGGTAACAAAGTACCGCATCACAGAGGATCAAACCGCTTTGGTCATGATAGGCAATTTCGATGGTGGCGCTGCCATGAACCAGTTCCCAATTGTTCGGCCCCCGGCGGCAAATGTTCACTGCATATCCCAGCCGGATCAGGGTATCCTCGATCGTCCGCTGCATGCCGATGGCTTCATAAGGCTCGGCATCGGAAGGCATCCGGATTTTGGATCCGCAATGGAGACAATAATGGCCGGTACTGGATTTCCCAAAGACGATGTTGGAACAGGATTCGCAGCGCGTGGCCTCGTCCCCCCCGCCCTGGCTGAAGGCGGCAAGGGTTTCTTCCAGGTAACTGGCGGGAAGGGAAAATCCGATGCTGTTGCCGTTTTGAACAATAAAGGTGTTTACCCCCACCACGCGGCCATGGGCATTGATCAAAGGCCCTCCGCTGTTGCCCGGATTGAGGGCCGCATCATGCTGGATATACAAGATATCGTTCTGCATATGCATGGTGTTGGACACAATGCCCTGGGTGGCGGTATATTTTAGCCCGAAGGGATGGCCGACGGCGATGATCAGGTCTCCTTCGTGGAGCCGCCGGGTTTTTTCTATTTCAATGCCTTCCACCTCCCGGGCCAATGCCGGCGCCTGGATAAAGGAAAGGTCAAACTTTTGGTCGAGGTAAAGGACCCGGGCCATTTGTTTTGGGATCAGCCGCCCTTCCAGCACCACTTCGTGGTTGTCCCGGACCACATGCTCGTTGGTGACGATGATGCCTTCACGGGGCAGTAGAAATCCCGTGCCGGTATTGTACGGGGTCGCGATCTGTACCACATAATCCTTATAGATCTCAATGATGTCTTTCATCGTGCTTTCTGAAGTTGCAGGCCCCGGACCATCTGCAGGATGCCGTAAGCAAAAGTTAAGGGCGAATCGTACCTGAGTTTTTTATGATCGAAAGCAAGGGCCAGGTATTTTTTCTGGTGGATGCTTTCCAGCCGGTTCAATTCGGCCCGGACCGCCGCCTTCGATATTTTGCCCCGGTCGTACAGGGTTTGATTTCCTTTGATGTTCTTGAAAAATTCCGCTTCGGTCACCCTGAAAATCAGGTGCAGCAGGTCTTTGGCCGGCAGGGGCAGGGCAAAATTGAACAAGCTGAAACCGGCAATGTATTCCACCATGCCCAGTGCATATTCGTTGTATTCCTGGTCGATATACCATTGAATGGACTGCGTCTCCCGGTCGATGAGTTCGTGCAGCACCGGCAGGGTTGCCGGCGTGGTGATGCCAAAGGTGGAAATGGTGTGGTAGATCTCCGCTTTGAGGTCGTCATCGCTCATCTGCCGGAGTTTGACCATTTCCTGCCTCAGGTGCTTGAGCTTTAATTGAATGTTTTTCTGGTCCTGGGCAAAATAGCTTTTATGGATCTGCTCTATCCGGTCCACAAGGCCGCCTTCCGGCCGGATGAGATAGTCCAGCTTATACATGGCAGCCAGCAGGATGTATCCGGTGGCTGCCGGATACTGTTCGGTTTTCAGTTTGCCATGATCCACAAGATGAAAGGCTTTGTCGATGGCAGACCTGAAAAAGGCCAGTTTGTGGTCGGCTTCGGCAGGAAGAGCCGGTTCGATCTTGCCGGACCGGACCGGGTGAAGGAAGGAAAACTCCTGCAGGAGAAGGTCATCCTGTTTGTCGGCGTGTATGGACAGTTCTTTTAATGCAAAATACAATTTATAAGGGGAGGCATCGGTCAATGGGGTATCAAAGCGCAGCACCACGACCCGGTCCTCCGTCAATCCGTACCTCACGTATTTCAACTCATAATTGAGATCGAGCAGCCGCCGCATAAACCCAATGTTCATTTCCGAAACGGCGGCAATGCGGCATTCCACAAATACGACTCCGCTCTTCAACCGGCATTCGATGGTTTTGGAACCCTGAAGCATGTCAAAAGACACCGGTTGTTCGCTGTGCAGGATGATATTGGAACCCTCCGGGTTTTTGATGTATTCGATAAAATCAAGAAGGGACTTCCTGTATTCCTGTTTTTCAAATTGTTCGATGGCCCGGTCCCAGGCTTCAAACTGGGCATCGGATTTATAAGCATCGGTATACCGGCCGAAACTGGCTTCGTAACACAAGGTATCCGCAGACTGGCTTTTTTTGCTGAAAATCCGGTCAAAAAAGCTCATGTTCAATCTTCAAATAAGGCGCAAAATAAGGAAGTAAAGGATCTCCTCAAATGCAACTACCTTGCGGCCATGCCCGGGCCTGTTTTTAGAACCGAAATCAAACTGTCGCCTTCTCCCTGGAAAATCCAACACCAGGACCGGCTCTTTTGCATCGGTTCGTGTTTCGCCGAGCATCTGCATCTGCGGTTCAAGGCAGGCGGCTTTCACAGCGACTGCAATCCCTGCGGCATCGTGTACAATCCGATAAGTATCGGCTTGCAGATCAGGCGCATCCTGGACGGGCCGGCATGGAATGAGCAGGACCTCATCCATGATCGCGGACTGGTCCACGGATTACATCATCACGGTTCTTTTTCTTCCCCCCGGCAGGAGGACTGCCTTTCCAGGATGAATGATTCCCTCCACGAAGCACGGGACCGGTTTGAAAGGATGGATGTGTTGATACTGACCCTGGGTACGGCGATCTGGTACAAACATAAAGCCAGCGGCCAGGCCGTGGCCAACTGTCACAAGATTCCCACCAGTGAATTTGAAAGAGGGTTTATGAATGTGGAAGAGGTGGTGCAATCCGTGGAATCATGGCTTCCTGAACTGCTAAAACGAAGGCCCGGAATAAAAATCCTGCTCACGGTCAGCCCGGTTCGTTACCTCAAAGAAGGTTTCGGGGACAACAGCATCAGCAAGGCCACCCTGGTGCTGGCCGCGGATCAACTCTGCCGACGCAATGAGTCCATCTTTTATTTCCCGGCTTATGAGATCCTCCTCGACGATCTGCGGGATTACCGGTTTTATAAAGAAGATATGGTCCATCCCAACGAACAGGCCGTTCAATACATCTGGACCTGCTTTCAGTCGACCTATTTTTCAAAAGAAACGCGGCAAATCGCGGATGAGGTGAGCCGGCTGGTTGAAGCAAGGTCCCATCGTCCCTTGCATCCCGGAAGCCCGGAACATAAGTCCTTTATCGAAAAAATGGAGACCCGGGCAAAGGATCTCAAATTCAAATATCCCTGCTTAAATCTTGAATAAAGATTTGAAAAAATCTTTCCCCTGTTTCAATCATCAATGCCCTGAATGCTCCTTAAAGAAAAAAACCCGGCAACCTTTCCGGGGTTAGGAAGGCTGCGGGTTTTTATTGAAAAGACTCACTCTAAATTTCGAAAGGTTCATGCTTCCTGTTCCGGGTGGCGAATCCCGCGTCCATCCAGCCTATGAACTTTTTTCCATCCGGCTTTCAGGAATTCTGTTTTCATTCTGTCAAAGGTATCCGGCGCATCCTTTTCGTCATTCACCCTAAAAGGGGGAAAGGTGGATGAATCATCATAAAATTGTGTTAAGCGACGGAACATATCCTGACAACTCCGGCAAAGAATAAAGGTTACTTTTCCGTGTCCGGTATTTCCTTGTTCGTTCAGGCGGCTTGAATCCGGTACTCAGTTCTTTCTGAGGTAAACGTTCCCGTATTTTGATTCAAAACGGTAGCGGGCGCCTTTACCCGGGCGGGCCATGATCTCGGTATGAAAATCCTTTTGTTTTAATCCCTCCCCGCTGAAGGACACATCCAGGTTGGAATAGATCTGGCCGAAATCGGTCGACGCGTACAATTCCCCCACCTGTGCCGCATGCAGGGCTGCATCCACACCTCCATAGGTGGAGATCGCGGACAAGGGCATGGATTGTTTCAGGTTTTTCAATTCCACGATCCCGTATACCGATTCCACGCTTACCGGCAAGCTGGCCGGAACCTTGATATCCAGGCTGATTTCGATATCGGAGCCCCTGTTCATGAAATCAAACGAAGCGCCGTGCTCCTGCTTGTATTTCTCGTATTCCGATTTGTTTTTGAATACGATTTTTTCATTTCCCCGCCGGAGGGTGATCTGCTGGGGCAGGGATTTGATATCGGGGATTTCACCTTTGACGACCACCTGGCCGCCTGATACCGCCGAAGTCAGGACAAAGGCATCATCATTTTCGCCGTTGTTGATGCTGACCGATCCGGTAATCTGGATTTCATTTTTGTCCCAACTGCTGACCCGGATGAGGTTGGGGTAGTCAAAATACAACTGCAGGCTTTGCCCGGAATTTACCGGAATGGATTTATTCACGGGGCTTTGTGCAGGACAGAGGCTTGTCCAGCCCGCTGCGAGCAGGAACAGTATTTTTTTCATTGATTTTTATTGTTTCTGGTGAGAAAATCAGTGTCCGGTCATCCTATTTTTTTCTCAGGTAGATCTTGCTGTAGTCGGACCGGAGATCCACCTTGATGCCCCCGCCGTTGATTTTACCCTGCACTTTATTGCCGCCCATGGAGACCATGTCCCCTTCTTTTTCCGAAGGTCTGAGGATTTCGATCTTAAACTCTGGCGCGACCAGCATCTCGCCGTAGGAAGTTTTCATGCTCAGATCCGCTTTCAGGCTTTGCGGGAGGGTGACATCGACGGTGCTGTAGATGGATATCAGGGACACGGGTCCTTTCACGGTGTTGGCAAATTCCGCATCAATGGGACTGTAGATGGTTTTGACCGTCACGGGGCCCGTAATGCCTTCCAGTTCGATGCCGTTGTAGGTGGCAGAGATCTCCAGCTCGTTTTCCAGATTTTTAAACCTCGCTTTCCCTCCGTATTGGGATTCGTAATCGTAGGAGACAATCACTCCTTTGGGTACCAGGACCCTGATCTCCGGGGACTTTGTTTTAGAAAGAGGGCTGACGACCAAGGCATCGCCCTTGGCTGAAACATTAATGCCCAGGCGGGTGTTGTCCTCCATGCCCATGGCATTGATGGCTACGAGTCCGGCTGCGCGTTCATCCTTTTCATTTTCCCCGTCTTTGGACGAGAATATGATTTCATTTCCGGCATGGCCCTCTACCGTGACGTTGCCGATGTGCAGTTCCAGGCGGCCTGAAGTCTTGGCAACTTTGTATTCCTGAGCTTGCAAGGCTGCGGCCATGCCCAGGAGGCAGAGGGTAAACAGTATTTTTCCAGTATTCATGTTTGGTTGTTTTTAAAAATTTGAGTTTAGAAAGTGATGGAATGTATATTAAGTTAACTTGAATATGCCTTTATAAGCCTCGTCCTTCACCGCTTTCACCGGTGAATTGCCGCGGGTAATTTTCTCAAGGTCCTGCAGGATGGACTTTTCTTTCATCTGGACCAGCCACTGGATCAGGGCGATCTGGACTACCGGGTCGGTTTGGCGGTTCAGGGAGCCGATCAACAGGGTTCTCACCCGTTCGTCCTGGTAAAACCTGCTGAGGGCTTCCAGGGCCGCCATCCGGACATTGGAACTCGGATCCTCCTCCATGGCTTTGGCCAGGACTTTTATGATTTCATCGTCGGCCGTGTGCAGTTCGTTGGCCGCATAAACCCCCAGGATGCGCTGACTGGCTGATTGTTTGTCCTGGAGCTGATTCAGGACCAGGCTTTTGGTTTCGGCCAGTTCCTTTTGCAGCTTCGCCACCTCAGCCCTCTGATCCAGGGCGGATTTGATCAGATAACCGCCTCCACCCGCAAGGACCAGCAGCAAGAGAGAGGCCGCAAGCTTGAACCAGGTGGAAAAAAACAGGGATTTGGATTCAGGCCTGGCCTGGGACCGGTAGCCGTCCAGCCAGTCTTCGAAGCGGCCAATGAGTTTCTGTGAAGGGATCCCAGGGAGTTCCTCTTCCAGCCCGTGCAGCAGGATCCTCAGTTGTTCGTATTCTTCCCGCACGGCGGGATTTTCATCCAGCGTACGTTGGATTTCCCCCTTTTCCGCTTCGGGCAAGCGTCCATCAATATAATCGATGAGTTTCTCCCTGATCAGGTCCTGTTCGTTCATCACTGGTTTGATTCGAGTTGAAAAAAAGAGGTTCTTAGTTTTTCCAGGGCGCGGAACACTTTTACTTTGACATTGGATTCCGTCGTACCGAGGATGGCAGCGACTTCCTGGTATTTCATTTTCTGAAACCGGGTGAGGACCAGGACTTCGCGGTCATCCGAAGGCAGGCCGGCCAGCGCCTGGTGAAGCCGGTCGTATTGTTCTTCCGGATTAGCCTCATCCTTCTCACTCAGCTGTTGGAAGGGCTCCAGGTCCGTATACACCAGGTTTTTTTTCTGGCGGACATGATCCAGGTAACTGTTCCGGGCGATCCGGTATATCCAGGATTCGAAGTTCATTTCAGGATTATAACTGTTTTTGTACTGGATCATCTTGACAAATACGTTTTGGGTGAGGTCTTCTGCCGCGTGGTAATCCCCGCTCATTTTCCCGAGGAAATAATAAATTTTGCGGTGGTATTTCCGGAAAAGGACTGAAGCCTGTGACAGGTCACCCGCTTTCACCTGCTGCATGATTACCCCATCCGACATGTAAACCCCTTGCTCGTTGTTAGTTCTGAAATGAATACAGGAAATTAACACAAAGGTTACAGGCAGGGGCTAAAAAATTTTAAATAAATTTTAATGCCTGTATTTTTTTAAACCTCTGCCGCCCCGGAGGAGGAGTTTATCAGCCCTTGCAGGACAAGGGCCCGGAAGGATCACGTATTTCTGCGGTGGATTGGTCTATGATCGGGTTTAAAATCCATTTTTGTCGAATAAACTCCTTTTCCGGGCCGTTAATACTTGACAAGCATGCAACCTTTTATGTAAACTTGTCATCATTATTGTTGTTTGACTCCTCTAAATCGGAACAGAACAGGTTTATAAAACGGGGATAGGGCATATTCTCCGGTTGTTCTGATCCAAACAGCAAAGACTCCTTAAATTTTTATTGGAAAGAATTTCTCTAAATCCGTGCATCGTCCGGTAACGACGTGTATGCACCCGGCTGGGTTATGCCGTGTGCAGCCCTTTCGTTGTCGGCTCCGGTCACTTGGAATGATTTAAATAAACTTAAAAATCCTATTATTATGAAAAACCTGTTGTTTTTAATCCTTTTCGCCGCGGTGAATACCGGGCTGTCCGCTGAAATACCGGTGAGAATCCTTTCCGGCACCAAGCTGATCATTGTTGAAAAAAATAAATGGAAATCGCCTGTGATCGACGTCACCATCCGGGAAGTGAACGGGAACGTGCTGGTCAGCGAAAGCATCAAACAATCCACCAAATACAATCTGAAATACGTACCCGACGGAGAATATGTCATGGAAATCAACGACGATCAGAAAATAAGCATCCAGCGTCTGTCGATTTCAAAAGGCTTCCTTTTCAGCAAGGATTCTGAAATCATCTTTAAACCGGTGGTCAAGATCCATGATGACAAACTGGATTGCAACCTGATGACCCAGGGCAACAAAGCCGTCCTGAGCATCCGGAATGCACAGGGCGATGTGGCTCATTCCGAGCGGTTCAACAACCAGGTCAGCGTTACCCGCCGGTTTAACCTGGAAAAACTCGAACCCGGAAATTATTATTTTGACGTCAGCCTTTCCGGACGAGTGTTTACGAAAGATTTTGAGGTAAGATAATTGTGCTTCTTAAAGAAAGGGGGTGTCTTGAAAGATACCCCCTTTCTTTTTGTCGTTCGAGACACCCCCTGCTTTTTGCTTTTTCCCAAATCAATTCCTCTTCCTGACGGAAGTCCTGGTTTTAGTGGCGTTTACCTTGGTATTGCCCTTTTTACCGGAGACGGTCGTTGAGGTCCTGGTAGCCGTCCCCCGGGTATTCCCTTTTTTACCGGACACCGTAGTTTGGGTCCGGGAAGCTTTGACCTGATTATTGCCCCGGGTCGCGGTCACCGTGGTTTTTGACCGGTTGACCCTGTAGTTGCTGACGGCCTGGTGATTTCTGGTTTTTACGGTGACCGAGGTCACTCTTACCGGGGTATAAACCCGGTGTGCGCGAACGACCCGGTGGGTGGGTGCAAAGACATAACCCACGTGATAATGGACCCGGAACGGATGCCAGACATGCCATCCCAAAGGCCTCCAGGGTCTCCACCAGTTCGGATAATATCCCCAGTACCAGGGTGATGCCCAAGGCCGGTACACAGGAGCGTAGATATAACGCACCGAAGGCCAAAACCAAACGTTTATTACGATCGCATCGTCCTCAAGCAGGCTTGGCCCTTTCCGGGATTTTTCTTTTCCTTCCTCGCCCTGGGGTTCCATGATTACGGCTTCCCCATAGATTTCTTCATCACCGATGATTTGCAATACGGCGGATTCCGTCCCGTTTTTTTCAATCTCGATGACCGCGATATCCTGGTTTTCATTGGCCGAAACGGCGACCTGCAAAACCAGGGCATGCACGTCCTGGTCCATATGGTCAATCACCTTTACATAATCGATGTCGCCGTCGCCATTGAGGTCCAGATTGTTGACATGGTTATTTTCGGTATTGATCAGTTTTTCAAACTCCTCCGGAGAGGAGGCTTTTTTAAACATTTCCAAAGCGCCCTGAAGGCTGAATTGGTCCCCGGGAAGGCCGGTGGAATCCCTATCGTCCGAGGACTGAGCCCGGACCTGGAACTGCGAGGATACCAGTAAAAGCAGGAGCCAGAAGTTCAAAAGAGTTTTCATGTTTTTCATATTTAGTTTACAATGGATTGGATGGAGTTCGGAAGGATTGGTTTAAAAGAAGGCTTAAATTTGACCAACTTTTTTCATCCGGCGCTCACCCCGAAGGGTAATTCTTCAGGTTTTCAACCGGGCTGCCATACATTTTACCCCAATCCTGACCCTATATGGAGCCTGTGCATTAGCTTTGCGCCCGGTTTGTTTCTTTTAAGCCGAGATAGCTCAGCGGTAGAGCAGCTGATTCGTAATCAGCAGGCCGTGGGTTCAAATCCCATTCTCGGCTCTTCCTTTTAAAACAAAACTCATATTGTTCCAGACCCTCTGCGGTAGAGCATCCCAGCCGCAGCGTCGCGAAGGCAGGTTCAAATCCCATTCCCGGCACTCCTTTTAAACAAAATTCCAGCCTCCGGGATCCCCTTTGTAATTCATCTCCAGCCTTTACCTTTGATGGTTTTAATCACCGTCATGCCGAGAGCCTGTTTTCTGTTTGGTATCCTGTTTTTCTTCAGTCTTAACCTGGATGCCCGGGTAAGGGTGCCCGCCTTGTTTTCCGATCATATGGTCCTGCAGCAGAATCAACAGGTCCCTTTTTGGGGATGGTCGGATCCCAACGCCACCATCACGATTTCCTGCAGCTGGGACAATGTGATTTATAAGGTGCTTGCAGATCACAAAGCGCAATGGAGGATCCTGGTCAAAACACCCGAAGCCGGAGGGCCCTACACCATCTCTATTTCGGAAAGGAATACCCTCGTGCTGCATCACGTCATGATCGGTGAAGTCTGGCTCTGTTCCGGACAATCCAATATGGAATGGACCGCCAGTTCGGGGATCGAAAATCAAGACCAGGCAATCCAGAACAGCAACCAACCCCTGATCCGTCAAATCCGCATACCCAGAAGGGTGTCGGACTACCCCCAGGAGGATATCGATGCCGAGTGGGAGGTCTGCAGCCCGGAGACCATGCCCGGTTTCAGCGCCGTGGCTTATTTTTTTGCCCTTGAGCTGAAAGAAAGGCTCAATATCCCGGTGGGGATCATCCATGCCAGTTGGGGCGGATCGGCAGCGGAAGCCTGGACCCCAAAAAATATTATGGAGACAGACCCTGAATTCGCCTCCTGGAAAGAAATATTTCCAGAAAACTACCCCTGGCCTTACCTCCCGGCCAGCACTTTCAACGCCATGATTTATCCGCTGGTCCCCTACCGGATTGCCGGGGCTTTATGGTATCAGGGAGAATCCAACACGGGCAACGCCCTGGTTTACCGGAGGCTTTTCCCGGCTATGATCAACGGCTGGCGACAAGCCTGGAATTATAATTTTCCTTTCTATTATGTACAGATCGCCCCCTTTCAATACGGCCGTCCGCTTCAGGGATCCCTGGTCCAGGAAGCACAGCTCAAAACCCTGTCGCTGTCTCCGGGTACCGGCATGGCCGTGACGACCGATATTGGCAATGTACAGGATATCCATCCCAGGAATAAAAGGGAGGTGGGTAAAAGATTGGCTTTATGGGCCCTGGCCAATAATTACGGCCAGACCCTTGAATGCAGCGGCCCTCTGTATAAAAGCATGAAGGTGGAAGGCCAGAAGGTCATTGTGTCTTTCGATCACGCGGAAAGCGGGCTGTATATAAAAGGGGAGAAGCCGGACTTGTACAGAATTGCCGGAGAAGACCGGCGTTTTGTCGAAGCCAAGGTGGAGATCGATGGGAACCAGCTCATTTTGTCCAGCGAACAGGTCCCTGAACCTGTCGCAGCCCGTTATGCTTTTACCAACACTGCCGAGGGCAACCTGTATAATCACGATAGCCTTCCCGCCTCCCCCTTCAGAACCGATGACTGGCCGGTGGTGTACAGCAATATCCTGATAAATTCCGTTTACGATTCCACCAGCCAGGGTTTTCTGGTTTCACTGGAGGGAGAAAATGCGGATAAGATCGTGTACAGCCTCAACGGCACGGAGCCCGGGCTCCAATCGCAGGTCTATACCGGACCTTTCCTCGTAAAACAGAGGACCCGGGTATTGGCCAAATCCGTATCCGGTGACCTTCTGTCTGAAAATGTTTCCTCCAGGGAGATCCTGATGCATAAGGCGGCTTACCGGTCCGTGGCATACAATAACCCTCCCAGTGAAAAATACCCCGGCCAGGACCCCCTGAGCCTGGTCAACGGACAGAAAGCAAACCTCAACGCCATCGGGGATAAAGAATGGATTGGCTGGGAAGGCAATGACCTGGACGTCGTGCTGGACCTGGGCGAGGCGACCCGCGTCCGCCGTATCGAGACCGGTTTTCTGCAGAATCAAAACGCCTGGATCTTTCTTCCGAACCAGGTGGAGATCAGCGTTTCCTCGAATGGAAGGACTTACAATGAAATCCTGAAACAAACGGAAGAAATCAGGAACGACCGCAATCCCCTTTATAAAGTATATGCTGCCGACCTCAACAACACCATCCGTTATGTAAGGGTGGTGGCGCGAAATATCGGCGCCTGCCCTCCCTGGCATCCCGGATCAGGAAGCAAGGCATTTATATTTGCGGATGAGATTTCGGTGGAATAGGTGTGGTGGATGGTGGGTGGTGGACGATTAAGAACTATTTTTCCATAAAATCCAATTCTGCAAGCTGGAAAATTGATCCCTTATTTGAGTTACTCATCTTCGGGGCGCAAGATAAAAAGCCCGGGCCCAGCCGGCCTGCATCCTGTCTTTTTATTTGTCTGAGTTCAGGGGAAAGATCAATCTACTTGTGAAATAAAAGGCTTCGCCTGCAGTGCGAGTTCAATTTGATCCAGGTGATGGCGGCAATGCCAGGCCACCTTGTCGATTTCATCCTTGAGGGTTCGTGCACCGGTCTGGCTATGTATGAAAGGCAGTGTACCATGGTCTTCATAATAGATCCCGGTCAGATAAATGATGCCATCGCGTATGGAAGCAAATATATGCTTGTTGATATGGAGCGGAAAATGATCATAATTCAGGTGCCGGGCCCAACCATCCTGGTCAAAGGACCAAACGAGGGGATTGGGCTGTTCAGCAATAATCCTCCGGATCCGGTCGTACAAAACGGTTTCCGCATCAGCGATGTGGTTGAGCAACTGTCTTATATTCCATTTACCGGGGCAGTAGGTCAGGTCATAGACTTCAGGGGGCAGATCAAAATAGAGCAGGGCCTGTTTTTTTGTTGCCCTCAACTGGCTAACTATATCCATATCATTGCATTTCACGCGTCACTTTTTCCAGGAGAGCTTCGATTTTCGGCTTGGGGTCACCGGGCCCTAAAGTTTCAATGGGCAGATAACCCTGGTAGGCGGATTTCTTAATAATGGAAAACAGCCGGGGAATATCGGTTTCCACCTCCTTGCCCCCGACGAATATCTTTTCCTTAATTTGCCAGTTCACGGCATAGTCAATGGTTTTTTCGATAGCCAGGTAGGGATCTTCCTGCCGGTAACTGCCCGTATCCAGGATCAGGCCAAACCAGGGAGAGGGGATCGCTTTCATAATTGAAATCACCTGGTCTGAATTCTGGATGAAGTCATTGTGGTTTTGCAGTCCAATGATCACCCCGTTTTGTTTACCGTAATCGACACATCGGCGGAGGTCTTCCAGTATCCATTCGGTGATTTGTTCCCGGTTGTAACCTTCCCGTTTTTCCTGCCCTGCAAAAATCCGAAGGACCGGAGCGCCCAGGCGGGCGGCCACTTCTACCCATTGGAATACCCGCCTTACCTCATCCTCACGTTTCGATTTTTCCGGGATTGTAAAGTCGTTCCGGACCCCGGTACCGCTGATCTCTATAGCCAGGGCATGGGCCTTCCGTTTAATGCCGAACAAATAATCCGTGTCCGGTACATTCGGATATCCTTTAAAATAATATCCGGTGATATCTATTCCTTCAAAGCCCAGCAAGGCACAGTATTCCATCATCCCGACTATGTCCATCTTCCCTTCCATCAAAGGCCCGTTGAAGGAGTAGGCATTCAGGCTGGATCTCAGTCTTTGGCCCGGGACCGGCGGGATCCCAAAGGGGTCCCGGGGCCTCATGGACAAACCCGGAACAGCCAGGGGCAGGGACATGATTTTTTGAATGGAGGATCTCCTGGTAATCTTCATAAGGTCTGTTTTCAGTTTCCTATAAATTTCGTGAATACCTGCCGAACGGTTGAATGAAAATGCAGGTTTGACGCCTTCGTTCTATCAAAGGATAGAATCGTGATATTTTCTTAAGAGAGGAGAAAGGTAAAAACAGGTCAACCGTAGACCACCTCGTGGACCCTGGTCAGAAAGCCATCCAGGATTTCGTTGAATTTTTGGGGGTGTTCCATCATTGGGGCATGCCCGCATTGATCGAGAAGGACGAGCTCCGAATTGGGCATCAGTTCATGAAACCGTTCCCCGACAAAAGCGGGAGTAATGGAATCATCCTTTCCCCAGACCAGGAGGGTGGGCGCGGTAATGGAAGAAACCAGGTTTTCAACATTATTGCGCATGGCGCTTTTAGCCGTAAGTACGATGCGAAGGCCTTTCATGCGGTCGTTGACGATGTTGAACACTTCATCCACCAATTCCTTAGTGGCGACCGAGGGATCGTAAAAAGTCAGTTCGGTCTTGTTTTTAATGAAATCGTAGTCGCCCCGCTTGGGGAAAGTCGTTCCCATGGCCGATTCAAACAAGCCGGAACTTCCGGTAAGGGTCAGGGAGCGCACTTCTCCCGGGTATTTCAGGGTATATAAAATGGCCAGGTGCCCGCCCAAAGAATTTCCCAGCAAATCCAGGGAATAGATTTCCTTATAGGTCACGAAGGCCTTGATGTGTTTGACCAATCCCTCCAGGGAAACTTCGGTAATGGGAAGTTCGAAAATCGGAAGGATGGGGACCACTACATTGAGTTTATTTTCAAAATAACCCAGGATCCCTTTAAAATTACTCAGCGCCCCAAACAAACCATGAAGCAGCAACAGGACGGGTTTGCCAGGATTCGTCTCAATGTATTTAAACCCATGATCCTCAATAACCGTATATTCCATTACTTTGTTTTCCACCTGGTAGCCGGAATAAATGAAATGACGAAGATAAATAAACGAGCCTCCCCCTCAAAATTTTATTGGTGTTTAAGTGCTCCCTGAGTTCGTTATCTTCCCAATTCTAAAATCCAAGAACATGGCAAAATGCCTCACCAGGCTCTGGGCGGTTCTGCTGGTCTCCACCTGCATTTCCTTCCCGGGACTGGCCCAAAAAAAACAAAGCTATGCAGAACCCGTTTATCCCGAAGATGACCGGCTGCAGCGAATGAAAGCCGCGATGCCTTTCATCGACAGTCTTTACCGGGATTATGCCAAAGAAAAGCAGTTCCCTTCCCTGGCTTATGGGCTGGTGGCCGATGGACAACTGATCGCGTCCGGTTGCCTTGGCCAGGCCAATACAAACCAGAGGATCAGGGCGGATCTTTCCACCCTGTACCGCATCGCTTCCATGAGCAAGAGCATCACGGCCCTGGCTATTCTCCAGTTGAGGGATGCCGGGCGATTACGGCTGGATGATCCGGTAGACCTTTATATCCCATTGATGAAAAACAATTCATTGCTTACCACGGATGCGCCGCCCATCACCATACGGCATCTGATGAGCCATGCTGCCGGATTTCCGGAAGATAATCCCTGGGGCGACCGCCAGTTGGAGGATACCCACGAGGACCTGGTCGCCTTGATCCGTAAAGGCACCTGGTTTTCCAATGTACCCGGGGTGGCCTATGAATACAGCAATTTGGGCTTTGCCTTGCTCGGTCAGATCGTGGAAAAAATATCCGGTCAGCCGCTTGAACAATATACCCGGGAAAAGATTTTCAAGCCCCTGGGCATGGATCATACGGAATGGGAATACACAAAAGTGCCGCAGGGGAAACTGGCTTTGGGTTACCGTAGGATCGGGCAGGAATGGATTGAAGAACCCCTCCTGCATCATGGGGTCTACGGTGCGATGGGCGGCCTGATCACTTCGATCGGGGATTTCCAGAAATACCTTAGTCTTCATCTTTCCGCCTGGCCTCCGCGGGATGGGCTTGAAAATCCCGTGCTTAAAAGAAGCAGTCTTCGCGAAATGCATCTACCCGTCAATTTTTCAGGCTTCCATCCTGCTTTCCGCTATCCCGGCCAAAGGCCCTGTGCCGTCGTTACGGCCTATGGCTACGGACTGAGCTGGATGAGGGATTGTGAGGGCAGGGTTTATGTGGGACACAGCGGCGGCCTCCCGGGTTATGGTAGCCAGTGGCGTTTTTTGCCTGAATATGGTATCGGCTTGGTCGCTTTTGCCAACCTCACCTATGCCGACCTGGGTACGATCAATCTGCGCGTACTGGACAGCCTGATCCGGCGGACCGGGATCCGGCCCAGGGGGGTGCCTGCATCACCAGTATTGCTGGCAAGGCAAAAACAATTGATCCAGGTACTGCCGGATTGGAAAGCGGAAAACCTGTCGGCCCTGAGCTCAGGCGCCGGAAATATTTTTGCTGAAAACTTTTTTGAAGATGTTTTCCTGGAAACCAGGCAAACGATCCACCAGCGGGCTTTCAAAGCCATAGGCCCCATCCTTCGCAACGGTCCGTTGATCGCAGAAAACCAATTGAGGGGAAGCTATCTGGTCGAAGGGGAAAAAGGAAAACTCTCCGTATTCTTCACCCTGAGTCCGGAAGACCCTCCCCTGATCCAGGAACTTGAAATTACCATTGTAAAATAACCTTTCCCGCATGCGTTTATATCCCGGAGTATTGAATGCATTGATCCTGGCGGCCCTTACAGTGACTGGTTCATCTCAATCTGGTCCAAAAGGCAGCTTATTTATTATAGGAGGAGGGGACCGGCCCATGGCCATGATGGAAAAAATGCTCAAAACAGCGGACCTGGGCCCGGGAAAGAATATCCTTGTGTTGACCATGGCCAGTGCAAATCCGGACACCTCCTATCATTATATCAAAAAAGACCTGCAGGTGCTTTGCGCCAATCCGGTCTTAAAAATGCAGTTGACCAGGGTCAGTGCCCGGCAACCTGCAGTTCTGGACTCTATCCGGTGTGCCGGTCTATTATATATCACGGGGGGCGTTCAAAGCCGTTTTATGGACAGCATAGCAGGGACAGGGGTGGCTGAAGCCATTCATGCCGCCTACCGGTCTGGGGCCATGATCGCAGGGACCAGTGCAGGAGCTGCAGTCATGAGCCGGGTAATGATCACAGGCAATCAGATTCGCGGCGATACCCTCTATGAAGGCGCGGTGGACCGGATGGCGGAAGGCAATATTGAAACAAGCACCGGCCTTGGCCTGCTTGAACAAGTGATCATCGACCAGCATTTTATCGTTCGAAGCCGGTACAACCGTTTATTTACCTTATTGCATCAGTATCCCGCTAAAGTGGTGATTGGGATCGATGAATCCACCGCCATCCTGGTGCATGGCCGCCGGGCGGAGGTGACCGGGGAAGGCCAGGTAGTAGTGGCCCGCCGGCCTGTTAAGATCAGGACCGGACCGGGGAGAAAAATTGGATTCAGATCAGCCCGGCTGGATGTTTGCCTGGAAGGGGACCGCTTTAAAATCAAACCCTGAGTCAGTGATGAGGGAGGCTTGTTTTTTGTGCGTGTTTATGGTGACGGATCCTCTTCGGACCATACCACAACCAGAACCCGGTGATGGTAAAAACCAAAAGGGCGAGCCCCATTAAGGTGGTATAAACCAGTTTGATGGGTTCCCCCGAGGTACCCAGGTAACGGTCCAGGATCAAGCCATCGTGGACATTTTCAAAAAAGTCGGAATACCTTTTTCCGATACTTAGGATTTTTCCCGTAGCCCCATCCAATTGAATCTCCCAGTACCGCTCTATGAAAAGAAATTTTGCGATTCCTTTATCGACCCTGACATCGATTCGGTCCAGTTCAGTCGAAAGGGCCCCGGACACTGAATCATGAAGCGCCTGGCAGGCTATTTTATGCAGGCTGTCCAGCGGCAGCCAGGCTTTGAGCTCTGCTGTACTTCCTTTTTTCGTCGCCGGCATAATCAGTTCGCCGGTATTTTTTTTCCACCCCAGGATCAGGGCGGTAAGCGCCACGATGGTAAAAAATACAAAAAGTGAAATGCCCGTCCAGCGGTGGATTTTCCGGAATAATTTTAATGATCTGACCTGTAGCTGGATAAGGCGGTTTTCTGACATGAATGGACTTTTTCGGATGATTGCGCACGCCATCAACAGAGTAGTCCATTAACGGCCAGAGTCGGTTCCAAAAATAAGGGTTTTCGGTTATCAGCTATCAGCTATCAGCCGTGCTTGTTGCACTACAACCTTTTAAGCTTTAGTTTTTTGGATAAAGGTGCCAAATTGGGTTCAACAAATATTGTTTATACAGGTAGAGGGTAAGCCCATATGGAGGATGGCATGGCCGGAAA
>Ga0116144_10000488_pt1 | contig 52565 bp, 46 predicted proteins | sample AD_UKC035_MetaG_FD_89746 | JGI IMG/M metagenome (GOLD analysis project Ga0116144, IMG submission 89746) | Active sludge microbial communities of municipal wastewater-treating anaerobic digesters from USA - AD_UKC035_MetaG | ecosystem: Engineered > Bioreactor > Anaerobic > Digestate | place: USA...
ATTTTCTGAACCGCAGAGGGACTCAGGGTTCGCGGAGCAAGGAATTAATTCTTCCGGCATCGGAGATGCATGACCTTATTGGTAAAAAATAAGAACAAAACAATGGCTTCGGAGAAGCCCAACTATTGCAGTCCCAATAAAAAAATTTTCATTCTTTTTTTCGATAAAGATGAGGGCGGTGGCCATCGTTTGGGTGGGGTTTCCGATAAGACCTTTAAATATTTATGTTCGAAGATGTCGGGCTTCTCCGAAGCCGGGGTTTTGCTTTGAATGAGTATTAAAAACGTGGAGCATCTTCGATGCTTGAGATCTTAACTTTAAAAGGTTTTCCACAAAGCCACGGTGGTGGTTTTCCACTAAGACACCATTTTTCTGTGGGACCTCTGCGTACTCCGCACCCTTCGCAGTTAAAAATTAATCAAAAAAGGTGTCCCGCAAAGATGTTTCCCACAAAGACGCAGCGAAGCGAAGAACACGAAGTCGGTTGATTATTAGTAAGTTATATTTTGGAGCTTCCGAACCCCTAACCTTTTCAAATGTAATTTTGCTCCCTTCGCCCTTCGCCTTTCGCCTTTCACCGTTGACCGTTCTCGCATCTCGCATCTCGCATCTCGCATCTCGCATCTCGCATCTCGTCGCTGTCAGCCGTTCCTTATCTTTGCCCCCCATGGAACTAGCGTCAAGATATCAGCCGGCCGAGATTGAAGACAAGTGGTACGCGCATTGGATGGAGCGGGGTTATTTTAATTCCGTACCGGATGAACGGGAGTCTTTCAGCATTGTGATCCCCCCGCCCAATGTCACCGGGGTTTTGCACATGGGCCATATTCTGAACAATACCATCCAGGATGTGCTGATCCGGAAGGCTAGGATGGAAGGGAAGAACGCATGCTGGGTGCCGGGTACGGACCATGCCTCTATAGCGACTGAGGCTAAGGTGGTACGCTGGCTCAGGGAAGAAAAAGGGCTTAAAAAAGGCGATATCGGCCGGGAAGAATTTATGCAATATGCCTGGCAGTGGACCGAAAAATACGGGGGCATCATCCTGACCCAATTGAAAAAACTGGGAGCAAGTTGTGACTGGAACCGGACGGCCTTTACCATGGATGAATCGCGAAGTGAAGCGGTTTACAAGGTTTTTGTCGATCTGTACCGGAAAGGGAAACTTTACCGGGATTACCGAATGGTCAACTGGGACCCTGAGGCCAAAACCGTTTTAAGCAATGAGGAAGTCCTCTACCAGGAGGAAAATGCCAAACTGTATTACGTTTCTTATCCGATCGAAGGAAGACCGGGTGAATTCATCACCATAGCGACCCAGCGGCCGGAAACCATCATGGGGGATACCGCGGTGGCCGTGCATCCTGAGGACGATAGGTACCTCCATCTGGAAGGCTTTAAGGCCATTGTCCCGCTGGTTGACCGTCCTGTCCCGATCATTTTTGATGAATACGTCGATCCGGCTTTCGGTACGGGGGCGCTCAAGGTGACCCCGGCCCACGATACGAACGATTATGAATTGGGCAAAAAACACAAACTGGAAACCATCGATACCCTCAATCCCGATGGCAGCCTGAATGAAGCCGCCCGCTTTTTTGTCGGTATGGACCGGTTCGAAGCCCGTAAAAAGGTGGTGGAAAAACTCGATGAGCTCGGCTTGTTACAAAAAGCCGAAGATTACCAGACCAATATCGGCCGTTCCGAAAGAACCAATGCCGTAGTGGAGCCCCGGCTTTCCCTGCAGTGGTATGTGGATATGAAAAAACTGGCCGCCCCGGCCCTTTCAGCGGTGATGACGGATGAAATACTGTTTATCCCCGAAAAATACAAGAACGTCTACCGCCACTGGATGGAAAACATACGGGACTGGTGCATCTCCAGGCAATTGTGGTGGGGGCATCAGATTCCGGCCTGGTATCTTTCAGATTCGAGCCATGAGCAGCCAGCCTTGAGCCAGGAGCCCTTTGTAGCGGAATCGATTGAGGAAGCGCTGGACATGGCAAAACAAAGGACCGGAAATCATTCCCTGACTATCCAGGATCTCCAACGGGATGAAGATGTGCTGGATACCTGGTTTTCGAGCTGGTTGTGGCCGATCACGGTGTTTGACGGATTCAGGAGCCGCAAGGACCTGGAATATTATTATCCGACTTCCGTATTGGTCACCGGCTGGGATATCATCTTTTTATGGGTGGCGCGGATGATCATGAGCGGTTATGAATGGGAGGGAAAGATGCCCTTTAAAAAAGTGTATTTCACGGGCATGGTCAGGGATAAACTGAGGCGGAAGATGAGCAAGTCCCTGGGCAATAGTCCGGATTGCCTGCAACTGATCGCGGACTACGGGGCAGATGCGGTGCGATACGGCATCCTGGCCTCCAGCCCTGCGGGCGGCGATCTTTTATTCGATGAAAAACTCCTTGAAAACGGCCGCAATTTCTGCAACAAAATCTGGAATGCGACCCGCCTGGTCAAAGGATGGCAGGTGGATCCGGAGGCGGAAATCCAACCGGTTCAACAACTCGCCCTCCGGACCTTTGCCCATAAATGGAACAAATGCAAATCGGAAATCAATGAGGATATCCGTCAATACCGATTGTCTGAAGCCGTTACGGCCCTGTATTCCTTCATCTGGGACGATTTCTGCAGCTGGTATCTCGAGATGGTAAAACCCGAGGCCGGAAAAGGCATGGCAGCCATCGTCAGGGAAGAAAGCATCGGATTTTTTGAAGAATTGTTGTCCGCCCTGCATCCCTTCCTTCCTTTTGTCACGGAAGAACTCTGGCACCAGCTCCGGGACCGGAAACCCGGTGACGATTGTATCCTGAGCCCTTACCCGGGACCGGAGACCTATGACGAGTCCCTGATTTCAACCACAGGTTCTTTACAGGAGATCATCAGGTCGATCCGGGAGATCCGGAATAAAAACGGAGTCAGCATGAAAGACTCCCTGGTCCTCAAAATCTTCCATTCGGAGGAGGGCAAGTCCTTGTTCGATGAGGAACCTCAGGTCCGCTTCGTAAGCAAATTCGGTAACCTGAGCGCCGTGGAATGGGTATCCGAAGAGGTGCCCGGTGCAGCCTCCTTCATCAACGGAACGACCAAATATTTCTTATTACTCAATAAACAAGTAGATCCCGTTGCGGAAAAAACCCGCCTGGAAAAAGAACTGGAACATGCCCGCGGTTTTGTGGCTTCCATCCGTAAAAAACTCGAAAACGAACGTTTTGTCCAGAATGCCAGGCCCGAGGTAATCGAGAATGAGAGGAAGAAACTGGACGATGGGCTGGAGAGGCTAAAAGGCATCGAACAAAGCCTGCACAGCTTTCAGTAGTCAGCTTTCAGCATTCAGCTTTCAGTAGTCAGCATTTAGTTGTCAGCTTTCAGCTGATAGCTGCTAGCTGATAGCTGATGGCTGATAGCTGATGGCTGATAGCTGATGGCTGATCGCTGATAGCTGATAGCTGATAGCTGACAGCTGATAGCCGACAGCTGATTGCTGACAGCTGATATCTACGAATTACCTCTGTATAATAAACTTCTTCGTCTTCGTTCCGTCATCCGTAGAGATCCGCATCAGGTAGGTGCCCGGAGCCAGATTGTGGGTATCAAATTCAAAGGTCTCTTTCAGGACACCCTTTTTAGTATGCAACTGCAGGACCCTTCCGTTGATGTCGGCGATCACAAAATTGGCATTGGTTAATTTATCGAAATTGACCTGGGCGCGGATATAGTCGCTTGCAGGATTGGGCATGAGTTGCAGGGTCTGCTCCGGCAGGGCCACCTCGTCCACCGGGGTGGAAATTTCAAGTTCCATCCGCATGACGGGCGCATCCGAAGATCCTCCCCATTGGCCGCCTGCGTACAGCAAGGTACCGATATAATAATACTGGATGTCGGACTCTATAAAATGATAAGCCTTGCTGGCGGCATCTTTGTAGGAGACGCCCAATAGGTATCGGGTGCCTTTTTTAAGAGGAACGTTGTCCGTGAAATTTACGAAATCAAGCAGGGTCTCTTCAGCGATTTCGCTTTGGTCTTCGGTAAATTCATGGGTGGCGAAACCCACGATCTTGATCTGGTCCGGATTGTCCGTGATAGCCTTATTAACATCAAAATTGTTGAAATCGCGGTCCACGCTCGGCAGCAACTCAGCCAGGTAGATGGTGACCGATTTGCCTTTGAGCATGCCGTCGGCCTGTACCATAAAAGCTCCGAAAGTGACGTTGCTGGCGCTGAACTTGTCATTGGCATTCCAGTCCGTGGAAGTGTAATAGAGATTACCAAAAAAATAATCGCCTCCATTGGCGGCCCTGATTCCCTGGGAAGTATTCAAACCGTCATCCTTGGAATAGAGATTGGTGGTCACAATAAATTCCTGGATCCGCACATTATTGGTCGGGTCCGCATCGTCCGGCGATCCGGGCGGAGGTTCAACGGAATAAACGATAAAATAAACGCCAGGGTCAAGTTTGCCAGGTACAAAGGACTTGGGAAGTGAGAACGTCGTGTCCCGGGCGCCGGAAGGCAGGTTGGCAATGACCAGGGAATCGTTGTGCAACAAGGCGCCGGTACTGCTGAACAGTTGGGCACGCAGGGTCAAATTACTGATATCCAACGATCCCAGGTTGGCCAGGTTGGCGCTGAAGGTGGAGGTATCGGTCGTGATCTGGCTGGCCGGAGTAGCATAGTTGAAAGGGAAGAAAAATTGTTTGTCCTGGACCTCAATATCCACCGGGGATTTACCAAGCAGGTAAACATCATCGATGATCCAGGCATAAAAGTCGCTGTCAAAAATGAACTTGATCCTGGCCTGGGCCTGGTTGGCCAGTTGAGGTAACTCGATCTTAAGAAATTTTCCCCTGGGCGTCGTTTCATTGGGTTGAAGATCCGTGTTTATCTCCACGGGGTTCGACCAGGTAGCCCCTCCATCGATGGAAGTAGCATATGAACTGGTTCCATTATCAAATGAATTTAAAGTAGCAATGGCCTCAAAAAATTTCAAAGTGACCGAATTGAAGGTGCTGCAGTTGATGACCGGTGAGATCAATTCTCCGTAACGTCTTGCATATGGGGCTGGACCGCCTGGGATATTATTAGTATCGCCCTGGGTAGTCAGGAATGCTGCATCAAACAGCATAGACCCATTGTTTTTACTGGGGGCATCAATGATAAGTGAACCTAAGCCTCCGACATAAGAAATTACTCCATTGGACACCCCATTTTTTGTCCACACAAAAGTATCCGATGCATTGGATAGCCCCTTCGTGGTCCAGCCGTCCGGACCGCTGTCAAAATCTTCATAATAATGGATTTGAGTGTCATTGGTGGGATCTTCAAAGATGAATTTTGCCTTGCTTCCTGAAAGGTTCATTTTGATCTTGATACAATCATTTTGACCCACCATAATTGTAGGGATCGTGACCGCGGGATCAAACCCACCTGGAGGAAAAATGTCATCCCCGCCCTGGTTGTTACAAATGATTGCCATCACTGCCCCTGCCCTTTGGGCTTTTAGGGCTTTTTGTATGAATGAACAGGTGCCCCGATCCACCAGGACAATTTTGCCGGTGACTGGTAAAATGGTATCGCAACCTTGGGAGTTGTTGACGCCATTATTTGCAAGAATAAGATCATAGGAATTCACGGAATCAGGAAGTTGACCACCAAATTCTGCAACTTCAAATCCATATTCGGTAGTGATCCCGTTAGCAGTCACCCTGAATACAGTCTGGGCATTGAGGCCCACTGCAAAGCCAAGAAATGTCAATAAGATTAAATTCCGGAGCATCAGAAAATTAGGTTTTAGGATTCAAAAATAGTATTAATTGTGGTTTTGAATAAGTTCTTCTTTGCGGATGGCATACACACCCGGCCGGGCGCAAACCAGTCCGGCAGCCTTGTTGGCCAGGCTGGCGATAAGCTCAAGAGATAACGACTGGACGATGCCAAATGTTGCAATGGCGGTGACGGTATCACCGGCTCCGCTGACGTCGGAGACCTGCCGGATTTCGGTAGGCAGCAGGTGACTCCTGTGGCCGTCTGAAATAAAGATTCCATGTTCGGCCAGGGTGATCATGCTGATCCCGTGATGAAGCCGGCCCCTGAGATAGGCATCAGCCTGCTGCAGGCTCTCCATTTCGGGCTTTAAGGGAAAGGGCAATTGGCGGGCGCATTCCTTAAAATTCGGCTTGAATACCCGGCAACCGGAATAGGCGAAAAAGTGGCTCTGCTTGGGATCGACGATCACCGGGATAGCAAGGGATCTTGCTTTGTCCAGGACGGTGTGAATCACTTCTTCGGTGAGCAGTCCTTTATTGTAGTCTTCGAGGACCAGGGCTGCCGGAGGCTCCTGCCGCAGGCGGTCCAGGATTTTTTCAAGCAATAGCTTACTCTGCTCCGGAGAAAGTTCTTCGGTCATTTCATGGTCTATTCGCAGCATCTGGTGTCCCGCGGCGATGATCCTGCTTTTTGAGGTGGTGGGGCGGTCCTTTACCGCGATGAGGTCATGAGCAATTTCCTCCAGGTCCAGCATGACGCCCAGGTATTCCGCTTCCCGGTCTTCCCCGGTGGCGGATACCAGGGTCACATCCGCGCCGAGACCTTTGAGGTTGGCAGCCACATTGGCGGCGCCTCCCAGGGCATGGCGGGTATGTTGGTGGTTGACGATCGGGATGGGCGCTTCCGGGGAAATTCTTTCGACGGTACCGTGAATGTAGATATCCAGGATGATATCTCCGATCACCAGTATTTTTTTACTCTCGAAATCGTCTAAAGCCTCCGTTACCGACATTTTAATGCTGGATGAGGGGGCGAAGGTAGTCAATGATTTTTGCAGTAGCTCCCCGGTTTTGATCAAAATAATCGCGGACTTGTCCTTTTATCCGGGGCAGCTCTGAGGGTACGATTTGCTCCCATTGTTGAACCAGTTCATTCACCGTATTGACTTCGAAGGCCAGACCGAGGCCGATCAGGTCGATGGCTTCCTTAAAATTCTGATGTCTTGGACCAAAAAAAACAGGAATTCCATACACGGCGGCTTCAAGCGTATTGTGGATGCCCCGGCCAAATCCTCCGCCGATATATGCCGCATCGCCATAAGCATAAAGCGCGTTGAGCAAACCCATGCTGTCCACCACGATCACCCGGGCATCTTCCCCCTTCCATTCGGAATAGCGGATCGGCAAAAATTCAGCGAAACCCTTCCGGATGTCTTCGATCCTGGAAGGGGAGGGTTCATGGGGAGCCAGGATCAAGGTGATCTCCGGATGCCTTTCCAGGAAGCCCGCTATAAGCCGTTCATCGGAGGGCCAGGTGCTCCCGGCGATCAGGGTGGTTTTAGAACCCTTCCATTTCTCCACTTCAGGCAGGATTTTTTTGTTTTCAACGAGCTGAAGGACCCGGTCAATTCGGGTATCCCCGGCCTGGACCACCCGTTCAAAACCTTTTTCGCTTAAGAGATCCATGGTCAGCTGATCCTGGGCAAAAAAACAGCTTCCCTTTCGAATCACCTGTAAAAACCAGGCGGCCCAGGGTTTGAGCGGGAAATAATGCCGGCGCCAGACATTGGCTATGAATACAAAGGGAACGTCCGCCTTCTCCAGGGCCAGCAAATGATTAAACCAGTATTCATATTTGACAAAGATGGCCAGTCGCGGACGGATATGATCGACGAAACCGGCCGCCTTCGAAGGGGTATCCAGGGGCAGGTAAGCCACCCAGTCCGCAAAAGGGTAATCTTTCCTTATTTCATAACCGGAAGGGGAGAAAAAAGTCAAGACTAAAGGAATGCCGGGAAACTCCTTTTTAATGGCTTCGATGACCGGCCGGCCCTGTTCAAATTCTCCCAGGGAAGCGCAATGCACCCATACCGGGGATGTTTTGAACCGGGGAGCGCGTTGATTTTTTCTGCCCCTGTAAAATTTATTCCATTTTTTATTCAGGAGGGAGAGGAAGGGCAAGGCAAGGGCAAAAATCCGAATGGCCGTATTGTAGAGGAAATGCATGAATCGAAAAGTCAATAATAAAGGGTGCCCGGGTCTTTTTTCTTGTAAAAAGGAATGATCCATCGGGCCTGCAAGCCGGCCAAGCCATCAAAACGGTTTATAGGCTTGACCTCGGGATTGTCCAATTGAATATTTCTTTTCAGCCGGGTGAATGCCTGGCTGAATTGAAGGGCAATTTCAAAATTGATAAGCCGGTTTTTGGCCAGATGCCGGTAAGCCAGCTGTTCCCCAAGGGCAAAGCCCGAGGAAAAACGGTCGTATCCCGCCCGGTATTCTCCCTGTATGGGGATGAAGGTATTTCCAGGATTTTGAAAGCGGATCCAGTGGGCCAACCAGCCGCCTTTAGCGCTCAGGACCAGGGACTGGCTGCCCAGTTTAATCGACCTGCCCAGGTGTATGCCCAGGAAAATCCCACGTTGCCTGAGATCGACCTCGGCAAGTTGATGGTCTTCGCCGATGAGTTCCCCACCCGGAGCCCTCAGGGGAGCCAGCACATCCTCCTTCACAGTTGATCCGAATAGAAATTCGGCACCGAGGCCGGCTTCCCAACCCCCGCGAACAATTCCGGCACTGCCATGTAGGGTTCCGTGCCCACCATATCGTTTACCCAGATCAAAAAGGCTCAACTGATATCCATATCCCAGGCTCAACAGGGCCTTTGGCATGCTGTCCTGAATGTTTATTTTACCAAATGAAAGACTGGGCCAGCCAATGAACATTATAAATGCCAGGGTCTGCTTCACGGGGTGAAAATAGGTAAAAGGTCAGAGGTCAGAGGTTAGAGGTCAGAGGTCAGAGGTCAGAGGTTGGAGGTTCGAGGTACGAGGTACGAGGTTAAAGGTACGTAGTTAGAGGTCCGAGGCTCGAAGCCATCCACTGCCCACCATCCACTATCCACCAAACCGTATATTTGCCTCCTTCTATTCTTGCCAATGAAAAAAGTACTGATAACTGGCGCAGCCGGATTCCTGGGGTCCCACCTTTGTGACCGGTTTATCAGGGAGGGCTACTCGGTGATCGGGATGGACAACCTGGTTACGGGGAGCCTGGGTAATATCGAACATCTGTTCAAACTGAAAGAATTCGAGTTTTACCACCACGACGTCAGCAAATTTGTTTATGTGCCTGGCCCCCTGGATTATATCCTTCATTTTGCTTCCCCGGCCAGTCCGATCGATTATCTCAGGATGCCTATTCAGACCCTGAAGGTGGGTTCCCTGGGTACGCACAATTTGTTGGGCCTGGCCAGGCAAAAAAAATCAAGGATCCTGATCGCGTCCACTTCCGAGGTGTACGGGGATCCCCTCGAGCACCCTCAGCGGGAAGAATACTGGGGGAATGTGAATCCCATCGGTCCGCGGGGGGTTTATGACGAAGCTAAAAGGTTCCAGGAAGCGATCACCATGGCTTACCATCATTATCACGGCCTGGAGACCCGGATCGCGCGGATCTTCAATATTTACGGGCCGAGGATGCGGGTGGAGGACGGGCGCGCCTTGCCGGCTTTCTTTTCACAGGCCATCCGGGGGGAAGACCTCACGGTTTTTGGGGACGGCTCCCAGACCCGTTCTTTCTGTTATGTTGATGACCTGGTGGAAGGCATTTACCACCTTCTGCTCAGCGACTACCACCTGCCGGTCAACCTGGGCAATCCCGATGAAATCACCCTTATGGAGGCTGCCACCGAGGTATTGCAGTTGGTCGGCAACAGCTCGCAAATCGTATTCAAACCGCTTCCGGTCGATGACCCTAAGACACGACAACCTGATATTTCCAGGGCCAGGTCTATCCTGGGCTGGGAACCGAAAATAGGCAGGAGGGAGGGTTTTAAACATACCCTGGAGTACTTTAAAAAAGTCCTGAAATAATGAAATCAGACAAAACGATATTGATCACGGGGGGAGCCGGTTTCATCGGGTCTCACGCGGTCAGGCATTTTATTAATAAATATCCCTACCGGATCGTCAACCTGGACGCCCTGACTTATGCGGGTAATCTCAACAACCTGAAGGACATCCAGGGTCATCCCAACTACCATTTTGAAAAAGCCGATATCCGGGACCGGGATGCCCTGGACCGGATCTTCAATTTTTATAAGCCGGATTGGATTATGCATTTTGCCGCGGAATCCCATGTGGACCGTTCGATCATGGACCCTCTTGCTTTCATTGAAACCAATGTGTTGGGCACAGCCAATCTCTTGCTGGCCGCCCGCAAACACTGGCAGGAACTCCAGGGCAAATTGTTTTATCATGTTTCCACCGATGAGGTGTTTGGCAGCCTGGGCGCCGAAGGGTATTTTTCGGAGGATACCCCTTACGATCCGAGGTCCCCTTATTCCGCATCCAAAGCTTCATCGGACCATTTTGTGCGTGCCTACCACCACACCTACCATATTCCGGTCATCGTTTCAAATTGTTCCAACAATTACGGGCCCTACCAGTTTCCGGAAAAACTGATCCCGGTCGTCATCCAGAACATCCTGAATGAGAAACCCATCCCGGTCTATGGGGATGGAACCAATATACGCGACTGGTTATATGTTCAGGACCATATTGACGCGATAGACCTTATCGCCCACCGGGGCAAAACCGGGGAAACCTACCTGATAGGAGGGCATAACGAACTCAGGAACATTGATTTGGTGCGATTATTGTGTAATATCATGGACCACAAGCTTGGGCGGACTAAGGGACATTCGGAAAACCTGATCCGTTTTGTCAAAGACCGGCCGGGCCATGACCAGCGATATGCCATTGACGCTTCAAAATTGGAAAAAAACCTGGGCTGGCTGCCCATGATCAAACCTGAAATTGGATTGGAAATGACGGTGGATTGGTATTTAAAGGAAAAAGAATGGCTGGCCGGCGTAACCTCCGGGGCTTACCAGGCATACTATGAACAACAATATCAAAATCGTTAAGGGAATGTCGCGGTTATTTAGATATGCCTTTTTATTTTTCATAGCATGGAGCCTTTCCGTAGATGCTGAGGCCCAAATCCCCGCCCAGGCTGCCCCTCTTCAGGCCGAACTCCAGAGAAGGGGCATCTCCGAACAGGAATTGCAAGCCAGGCTGCTGCAAAAAGGCGTCGATCTCAACGATCTTCAAAATCTGACTGCTGAACAAGCCCTTCAGTTCCAGGCCATCATTGAAGAAACCATAAATGAACTGGAAAGGGAGAAAACGGGAAGGGCTGTCGATACTTCCAAACCGGCCGTCAGGTCAGCGCCCGATACCCTCGCTTCCCCAAAGCCGGACAGTACTACGCCCAAAGCCCCGGATCCCCCCGGAACCTTGAAAATCTATGGCCAGGAATTATTCCGGAATAAAAGCATACAGGCCTACACCAGTTCGGAAAATATAAAACCCCCGGAAACTTATGTATTGGGCGTGGGGGATATCGTAAATGTCCACGTATTCGGACGCTCGAAAGTTGATTTTAAGAATCTTGAAATCAATTCGCAGGGGTATATCCAGATGGCCAATTATCCAAGAATATACATCAAGGGCCTTACCTATCAGCAGGCCAGGGAAGTGGTCCGGAAAACGCTGAATGCCTATTTCACCTTCCAGCCCAATGAATTTGAGATGACCATTGACTATTCCCGGGAGATCAGCGTGAATATCTTTGGCGAAGCCAACCAGATCGGGACTTTCCGCTTGCCCGCGACCAATACCGCCATCAATGCCCTCGTCGCCGCCGGAGGGCCCAATGATATCGGAAGCATCCGGAATATCCGTTTGATCCGTGGACGTACCGTCAAAAAAATAGACGTTTATGAATTCATCGCCAACCCGGCGGTTGCCCAGGATCTCTACCTGGAAGAAAACGACATCATCCATATTCCGCTCGCGGAGCGGGTGGTCGCGGTGGAGGGGGCGGTCAGGAGGCCTATGCGCTATGAATTGATTGCCGGGGAAAACCTGGTTAAGTTGATCGAATATGCCGGCGGTCTCAAAGATGATGCTTACCGCAAGAATATCCAGGTGCGGCGGTTTATCGATGACAAGCCTCAGATCATCGATGTGCCTCTCAGAACCTTATTGGACGAAAAGTCCGATTTCACCCTGATGAGCGGGGACCTGGTTCAGATCGCTTCGATCACCCGGCCGCTGGAAGAATTTGTTCAGATTGATGGACAGGTACAGACCCCGGGATCCTATCAGTTTACCGATGGTATGCGTGTGTCGGACCTGCTTGAAAAGGGAAACCTGCTGTTTGGCGCAAAAACCGATCTGGCCTTCCTGATGCGCCTCAATGAAAACGGCAATTATTCGGTCAACCGCATTCATATCCGGGCGATCCAGGAAAATAAAAACGGGCCTGAAAATATTTTATTGAAGGCCAGGGACCGGGTCATGGTCTATTCCCTTTCCTATTACCTGGATTCCTCTTTTATATACGTATCCGGCGCAGTCCGTAATCCGGTAAGAATCCCTTTTGACTTTCAACGTAACCTCAGGGTCAGCGATCTGCTCACCATGAGCGGGGGGCTCCTGCCTGATGCACTCGATTTTGGTCATATCCGGCGCATCAATAAAGAAAATTATGTGGAGAAGGATTACATCACCTTTAATTCGAAAACGGCCCTGGCCCGCCCCGGCACTGCAGAAGATCCGGTCCTGGAGCCGGATGATGAGATCCTGCTTTACAACGACCGGACTTTCAACGATGCCTCCACCATTTCTATTGACGGTGCCGTGCGAAATCCCGGATCCTTTGCCTATGGCCCCGGGATCACCCTGAAAGATCTGGTAGTCCTTGCAGGGGGATTTTCCTTGTCCGCCGCAACCAACCGGATCGAAGTATTCCGGGTTGTCATGGACGACAATCAACCGACCCGGACCGTGGTGGCCACTTTAAACATGCCCCGGGACATCACCGCTCCCGGCCATCGGCCCCCGGATTTCAAATTGCAGCCCTTTGACCAGGTCCAGGTCAGGGCGGTCCCCCAGTTTGAAATGCAGCAAAATGTGAGTATCGAAGGAGAAGTCCAGTTTCCCGGCACTTACTCCCTGATAACCGAGAATGAAACCATTACCGAATTGCTGCGTCGTGCGGGGGGGCCTACTCAGGAGGCCTTCCTCCCGGGGGTCACGCTCTTTCGGACACAGGCCAATGCGGGTTATATCATTTTCAGTCTGACCGATGCCATCAAATCCCCATCGGGCCCGGACAACCTGGTTCTTAAGGATGGGGACCGGATCGTCATACCCAAAGTCATCGACTTTGTGACCATCGAAGGGGCTACCGACGCCTCAGAGCTATACCAGGAGAAATTGCTGGAATCCAACAACCGGATTCATATTGCCTGGGTGCCCGGTAAAAACGCGAGGTATTATGTCAATGAATTCGCGGCAGGCGTGGCCCGGGAAGGCTCGAAGAGCAGGATCACCGTCGAACAACCCAATGGCCGCATTGCCCGGACCAAAAATTATTGGTTCTTTAAGGTCTATCCGGAAGTGGAGAAAGGGGCCGTGGTCAAGGTGGGTGAAAAACTGAGCAAACAAAAAACCGGAGATGAGGAACGGAAGAAGATAGACTGGATGAAGGTCATGGCCGATACCCTGGGCCAGGCCACCGCGGTCCTGTCGTTCATCCTCCTGGTGCGGGCCCTGGATAAACAATAGTCCGGCCGGAGAATTATTCCTCGGCTTTCCGGTCGGAATCCGCACGGCGCAGGATGACATCGCGGTGACGGATAAAACTGCACCATTCACATTCCGGCTTGTCGCATCCCAGATCAAACTCGTGATTCTGGATTTTCTGATAGGTATCCAGGATCTGGTTCCCAACGATATCCAGATCCTCCTGGCTGAACAGGTATTCCTTGTTCAGGAATCCTTCCTGGTCCAGTTTATTGACCTGAAGGAAGATCACCTGGGCACTGGTGGCATTCCATGTTTTGTTTTTATCCCGGTCAAGGAGTAATTTATAAAAACAGGCCTGGCGCCAGTAATTTCCACCCATGGAACCCCTCCAGGGCATCTTGAGCTTGTCCTTGGAACTGGTGGAATCCCCGCGTCCCGACTTAAAATCAATGATCCGGGCACTGCCTTCCTTGACCAGGACCTGGTCCAGTTTTCCATGGATGGGCACCTGCTCAAAAAGGGTACGGTCCAGGTAATATTCCAACCGAAAGTCCCGGCAGCCTTCCCACAAGGCCTGGTGTTGCTTATAGAATAAAGGAAGTTGGTGGGTAAAGCGGCGCAAAAGGCCTTCGTATTCGTCGGGTGTGAAATACCATTCGTGTTTTTTCATCCGGGTGAGGAAAAAATCCACCAGATAGTCCGCCTGCAATCCCGGGGCTTTGAGCGCAGCATTGAAAAAATCAAAGAGCGCTTCATGGACGGCAATTCCCAGCCCGATATGGGCATTGGGTGCCTGGGGCGTTTTCAGGATCTCCTCAAAATAAAAACGCCTCGGGCATTCGAGGTATTTATCCAGGTCGGTGCAGCTCATCACGTAATCCGTGCAGAATTGGCTGATCAGGTCATGGTCCAGCAATTCCGGGGGAGTGGATTTTTTATTTTGGATAAGCTGGAATTTTTCGATCAGCAGGTTTTCATCCACCTGTTGGACGGGCGGATCCGATTTCAGAAATTGCCTGAGTTCGCTGGCGAAGACCGATTCCCGCATGGGTTTTTGGTCAATGCCCGCCAGCGACCAGGATACGACCAGCGATTTTTTGGCCCTCGTCATGGACACGTAAAACAAGCGTCTTTCATCATGTTTCTGGCTGGCTTTGGACTGGTCCAGTTGTTTCAGCCCCTCCGGTATTTTATAAGGTTGTTCGCTCCCTAAGAAATAGTCCTCCCAGTCCTGGGCCAGGGCATTCATGATCCACACCGAATCGAATTCCTTGCCTTTTGAGCCGTGGGCGGTGAGCAGGTTGATGCCCTGCTCGGCTGCATATTGGCTTTCCAGCGGCAGGTAGATCCCGAAGTTTTCCATTTTATGGATCCGGTCGAGCAGGGCTGACAGATCCATGGCCGGATTTTCCTGGACTTCATTGCGGATCATGGCCAGGAAGGAGTTGATGGCACGGAGATGCCAGTTTCGGTCCACGGAATTCAGGGCCCAGCTCAACATACCCGATTTCCGCAGGATGTCCTCCGTGATCAGGGAAAGGGTTTGCACGGGAGGCAGCGATTGGATCCATTCCCGGGTGGAGCCTATGAATGCGGCGAGGGCAGGCCTGTTTTTGAATCCGGCTTCCGGCCAGCTTTCCGGGTCCAGTATTTTACCTGCGAGGTTTTTATTGTCCCTGGTTTTTCTTTCCAGCCAGGAGAGGGTAGAGACATCGTGGGGATCGAGGCCCCAGTATGGGAGGTAGAGCAATTGGATCAGGAAAGGTTCCCCGCTGTTTTTTTGAAGAAATTCGGCCTGGAGGTATTCGAGGAGCAGGATCAGGTGGCGGATCAGGGGTTCTTCGAGTAAATTCCGGCTGGACCTGAAATTGATGGGAATTCCGGCCAATTCAAGGAGGTAAACCAGGTCCTGGACCGTTTTATTCCTTCGGAAGATCACGGCATGTTCGCCCAGGGATCCCGGATTGGTCTCCCAGATCTTGCGGATATGGTCATAAAGCGCCAGGGTTTCCTGCTGGGGATTCTGGTAGACCCTGAGTTCCGGGGGACGGTCTTCCGCGGAGCCCCGGGTTGACAACAATTTTTTGTTGATTTTCATCCGGATCTGGGGCGGGATTTCCAGTTCCAGTTTGTGGATCCTTTCTTCCAGGGGTTCAATGATGGCATCAGCCGCATCCAGCAGGCTTTGGGTGGATCGGTAGTTTTCGGTAATGCATATGATCCTGATGTCGGGGTACTTCCTGAGAATGGTGACCAGGTTTTGCTGGTCCGCGCCCTGGAAACGGTAAATGGCCTGGTCGTCGTCGCCCACCACGAATAAATTGGGCTGATCCCAATATTCACAGAGGCTGAGCAGGACGTTGTTCTGGATCACGTTGGTATCCTGGAATTCATCCACCAGGAAATACTGGTAGTTTTCCTGGTACCGTGCCAGGAGGTCTGGATGTTCTTTAAAAGCCTGCTGGACCTGGAGCAGGAGGTCATTAAAATCCATCCATTGTTGCTCCGCCATTTTTTCAGCATATCGGTCGAAGGTCTTCAAGGCATCGATGGCCCGTTCATACCTGGCTTTATCCTGGAAATAGGCGGGTTTAAATTCGCCTTTGTTCCCGGATTTACCTCCCCTTTTGTATCGGTAATCCGGGTCTGAATCCATGCCTGCGATATGTTCCCGGATGCCCTGGATGAGTTTCGGAAGGTCTCTTTGTTCTTTTTTGATGCTCTCGTATTGTTTTGCAAGCCGCTGGATATCCCAATGCCTGTCCCCGATCAGGCGCTGAAGCACATGATCGTCCGGCAACTCCAACAGGATTTTTTCAATCAGCTCAAACCGCTGGAGATCGGATGCCAGCCTGAATTTTTTATAATCAAAAAAATATTCGGGATTCTCCTGGATCACTTTATTGCAGAAGGCGTGGTAAGTGAACAGGTGGGCTTCGTGGGCCGCAGGCCCGATGAATTGAAACAAACGGTCCCGCATGGCCTGCACGCCAGCCTCCGAATAAGTGAGGCAAAGGATCTGCGGTATGGAAGCATCGGTCTTCTCCAGGATATTCCCAAATCGGGCAGCCAGGACCTGGGTTTTCCCCGTGCCCGGCCCGGCCAGCACCATCACGGGGCCGTCAATGGATTCGACCGCCTCCCGTTGTCCTTCATTCAGGATGGATAAGGCCTTGTAAAACTGGTCCTTCAGTTTTTTCTTTTCATGCATTGAAAAAAGATCGGGAGACGGCGTGGTGGATTTTTTCTTCATTCGCGGTAATCAAATATAAGGGAGGACAGATCGGGGGCATGCCGACGCTCCCGGGATTGTTCGTAAGAGTAAAACAATTTTCCCAGCCGGCTCAGATAAGGCAGGCCCAGGTTTTCATAATCATAAAGGCCGTCGTTGACCACCCCGTCGGTATTGGCATTGACGGTGGCCGCAAGGATAAATTCAATTTTATTTTTAAAATCAACAATATAGGCTACATCCGTGAGGTAGCCGTAAGCCCAGCCCACCTTGTTGAAAATCCGGAGGTGATCCGGTATGCGTTCCTTTGAGTCGCCGTACATAAAGAACTTGCAAAATCCATCGTGGTAAGTGCTGTCGTACCTGGGGAAGCGGCTTTCAGATGGAAGTTGGGACATGCATTTGAGGAGGTACCGCCGCTGGTCCGGATCCAGATCAAACCTCAGGCCCTCGGGCATATATTCATGGAAGACTATGGCCCGGATCATTTGCTCCATATCGCCCAGGGAGAAAAAATTTTTGGCGCTGAAATCAAAAGGCGCATGTACCAGGCTGTCCCCGGCATAGTGGGCCTGACCCTTCAACAGGGAACCCAGATCCGGCACCCTGACTTCAGCGGGATTGTATTGTTCCGCCTGGTCGTAGATCCTGAGGTCTTCTTCAAAAAAATGGACCGGGTTGGTGTACCGGTTTGCGTCGAGATCAAACTCCGGCGCGCTCAACCGGTGGATGATATGGGTTTTGTGGAACCCCAGGCTGCGGAGACGCTCATGGATATAAGCCTGCCCGGTAAATTCATAGAGCCGGTTGAAGGCATCGTTGTCGCTGACCAGGAAAATCTTTTTTATAAAATGGCCCACACTGGCCTGACCGTTCCAGGCGCTGGCATCTTCGCTGAATGCCGACTGCGGAGGCCTGGCGCTGTCCGCACGCATGGCGGTAAAAAGATCGAGAGCGGGGTGACCGGCCTGGAGCCGTTTTATTTTTTCCGCGGCCAGCAGGGCTACCGGCAATTTTACCACGCTGGCGGGATAGAAATAATGAAGCGGCCGGTAATTCCAGCGCAAGCTTTTGAAATGAGGCCGGTTGGCCCGGTCCCGGTCGATCTGGGTATAGATGATCTGCGCTTCATACCGGTCGAAGGAGTCCAGCACCTTTTTGACCAGCGGGCTTGAATACAATAAACCATTCAGCCTGGATTTTTCCCCGGCATAAGATCCGCGGAAGCATCCCGTCGTCAGCAAGCCTGCAAAGAAGACCAGGAAGGCAGCCCGGAGTCCAGTCATCCCGCAAAAATAGGACTTCTTCATGGGGTGGCTTTTATCACACACTAAAAGAAAAATTGCCGGACAATGGTCAAAGCGGTAATCACCAGCAGGATATAATAACTGGCCACGTGCGCATGAGCATAATGATTGAGATATTTGACGCCCAGCCATGCTCCGAAAGTTTGGCCGAGGGCGAGGAAAAGAGCCGTTTTAAGATCAAACAGGCCCCTGGAATGAAAAAGGAAGACCGCAAATAAAGTAAAGATGCCGGTGACCAGGATTTTGGCTGCGTTGGCATTTTTCCATGGCTTCCTGGCCAGCATAATCGTGGCAGCCAGGAAAAAAACACCCACCCCGATCTGAATGAACCCGCCGTAAACTCCGATCAGGAAATAAACGGGAAAGAGGTACCAGGCCTCACGGCTTTCCTCATGGAGGTCGGCTTTCAACCATCTTTCCGGTTTTAAAACGAGCACGATAAAAATGAAAACCAGGAACCAGGGATATAACTGCCTGAATTGGTCATCATTGACCCGGGTGGCGATCCAAATACCCGTGAGGGCTCCAAGGGTCACCAGGAAAATGGCCCGGCCGGTGCCCGCCAGCAGGAGTTTACCGCTCCGGTGGAGGCTCCAGGTACCCGCTATGCTTTGGGTGAGGATGCCCAGACGGTTGGTCCCGTTGGCCATGGAAGGGGAGAGGCCGATCAGCTCGGTACAAAGGCTCAGGGTAATCACCGAACCATTGCCGGCAAGCGTATTGATGACCCCGGCGAGCATGCCCCCGATGACCAGGATGAATTCACTGAATCCCATTATTCAGGCAGGGATTGGCACAATTCAATCAGTACCCCGTGGGTGTTTTTGGGATACAGGAAAACAATCAGTTTCCGGTCGGCGCCTTTTTTGGGGTTTTCATCCACAAAACGGAATCCTTTCTTTTTCAGGTCCCGTACCGCTTCATGGATATCCGGCACTTCAAAAGCGATATGATGGATCCCCTCGCCCTTTTTTTCGATGAATTTGCGGATAGGGCCATCCTGGTCCAGGGACTCAAGCAGTTCGATTTTGGTATCGCCCGCCTTGAAGAACAGGGTGGTGACTTTTTCCTCGGGCACCGTTTCTTTTTTATAAGGCTCTTCATTCATCAGGGTGCTGTATACTTCCCTGGCCAGGGCAAGGTTTTTTACCGCAATCCCGATATGGTCCAATTTCAGCATGTTCCGCTTGTTTAATAACCCGGCTAAATTATAAATTAATATTACAACTTTATTTAATATATTGGAGCTTTATTCACCTGCACCGATGAAATCAAAAAAGGAGATCGTGGACAACTGGCTGCCGCGTTATACGGGGGTGCCTTTGGAACGGTTTGGAGAATACATCATCCTGGTCAACTTTAATAATTATGTGGAGCTGTTTGCCCAATGGAATGGCGTCCCGGTGGAGGGAGGCGACCGCCCCATGGACAGCGCCACCGCCGGCAATATCTCCATCATCAATTTTGGAATGGGCAGTCCCAATGCCGCCACGATCATGGACCTGCTCAGTTCCATCAAACCCAAAGCCTGTCTTTTCCTTGGGAAATGCGGCGGGCTCCGGCCGGAAAAAACGGTCGTTGGAGATTTGATCCTGCCTATAGCAGCCATCCGGGGGGAGGGCACCAGCAACGATTATTTTCCCCCGGAAGTGCCCGCCTTGCCCGCCTTCGCCCTTCAAAAAGCCATATCCACCACCATTCGGGAGTACCAGAGGGATTATTGGACCGGCACGGTGTACACCACCAACCGCAGGGTCTGGGAATACGATGAGCATTTTAAAGATTACCTAAAATCCCTCCGGTGCATGGGTATCGATATGGAGACGGCCACCATATTTATCACCGCATTTAAAAACCAGATCCCTGCCGGGGCATTGCTGCTGGTATCGGATGTGCCGATGGTGCCCGAAGGAGTGAAGACGGAAGAAGGGGATAAAAAAGTAACCGCTGATTACCTGCAAACCCACCTGAAAATCGGAATCGATTCGCTGAAGCAACTGATTAACAACGCGCAGACGGTCAGGCATCTGAGGTTTTAACCGGTCACAGGCTTTTGGTCCTGCCGCCGTCCACCGCCAGGTTGATGCCGTTGATATAAGACGCTGCCGGGCTGGCCAGGAAGGCTACGGCCGCGGCTATTTCGCGCGGTTGGCCAAACCTTTTAAGGGGGATCTCTTCGATGGCTTTTTGCTCCAGCGACTCCCTGGTCGCGTTTAGTTTTTTAGCCCGGAAATCAAAGATCTCCTGCAATCGCTCCGTGAGGGTATAGCCGGGCATCACGTTGTTTACCGTGATTTGATAAGGCCCCAACTCATTGGCAAGGGTTTTTGCCCAATTGCTCACGGCAGCCCTCAGGGAATTGGACAAACCAAGATCTGCCAGGGGTTCTTTCACGGAAGTGGAGGTGATGTTGATGATCCTTCCGTATCCTTCGGATTTCATCCCGGGTACGACGAGCTGGACCAGTTCGTGATTGATCAGGAAAAGTTTCCGGAAGGATTCTTCGATTTTATCTACCGGAAAATCCAGCAGTTGACCGGTGGGCGGGCCCCCGGTATTATTGACCAGGATGTGGAAATGGCGCGCCGAGGTCAGCGCATTGACTTTTTTGTGCAGGTCGGCGCGGTCTTCGTAATCGGCCATCAGGTAGTCGTGGTCCTGGCCGGGGTGGATCCTGGGCAGGGCATGGAGGGCTTCCTGCATGAGGTCCCTGGACCGGGCCAGCAAGGTGACATTGGCGCCCAGGGATGCGAGTTCCACAGCGATGGCTTTGCCAATCCCCTTACTGCTGCCGCATACCAGGGCATTGCGGTTGATGAGTGAAAGATCCATGGGTCCGAATTTTAATCAAATATGAAAATAATTTTTGAAGCCCCCTTTCTTCTGCTCATTGTTTGTATTTTTCAGTTTATATGGAACCGGCAAGCTTGGAATACGCCCTGGCCAAAGACGAACAGGATCCGCTGGGTTCTTTCCGGGAAAGGTATGCGCTGCCGGTGAACCGCGATGGGGATCCTTCGATTTATTTCTGCGGCCATTCGCTCGGTTTACAAGCCTTTCAGTCCAATTATTATGTGAAGGAAGAGATGGATCGATGGGCCAGACTGGGCGTCAAGGGTCATTTTGATGGGGAACCGGCCTGGGTGGATTACCAGGACAAGCTTCAGCAGATCCTCTCCGGCCTGACCGGGGCAAATCCGGGTGAAGTGGTGATTATGAATACCCTTACGGTCAACATCCACCTGATGCTCGTAAGTTTTTACCGCCCGACCCGGGACCGGTACAAAGTTCTGGTCGAATACAGTCCATTCCCATCCGACCAGTATGCCATTAAATCGCAGATCCGTTATCATGGTTTTGCCGTGGAAGATGCCCTGATCGAACTGAAACCGAGGACGGGCGAATACAAAGTACGGATGGAGGATATCGAAGAAATCATCGACCTGCATGGCCCTTCCCTGGCCCTGGTGTATTTTGGTTCAGTCAACTACCTCAACGGACAGGCCTATTCTTTGCCTTCCCTGGTCCAAAAGGCCCATGCGGCTGGCGCCTTCTTCGGACTGGATCTCGCACACGGGGCCGGTAACCTCCTTTTAAAATTGCACGAATGGGAGGTGGATTTCGCGGTCTGGTGCACCTATAAATACCTGAATGGGGGACCCAACAGCCTGGCAGGCTGCTTTATTCATCAAAAACATCACGCGGGGACGCCGATACCCCGCTTCGAGGGTTGGTATGGCCATGATCTTCAAAGGCGTTTTATAATGGAACCCGACTTTATTCCAATGCCAGGAGCCGCAGCCTGGCAACTGAGCGGCCCACCCATCTTGTCCCTCGCAGGGATGCGGGCCGGTCTGGAAGATTTTGAAGAAGCGGGCATGGAAAGGCTGAGGAACAAATCGGTTCAATTGACCGCCTATTTAGGTTCTTTGCTGGATTCCTTGCAGGATCCCAGGTTGGTCATCATCACTCCTGCCGATCCGGAAATGCGGGGCTGCCAGTTGTCACTCAGGCTGGATCCACCGGATAAAAGGATCTTTCATCGCCTGATGGACTCCGGCGTAGTGGTGGACTGGCGTGAACCCGGCATTATCAGGGTCGCACCCGTACCCATGTACAACAGCTTCCGGGATGTGTATGCTTTCTACGTCATCCTGAAGCAAATTTTAAAGGATTTATGAGGAACAAGATTTTTTTCTGTTCCGATTTTCACCTTGGCCTCGACGCCGCCGAAACCTCTTCGGTCCGGGAAAAGATGATCCTGGAATGGATGGAGAAGAACGAACCGGAAATGGAGGCCCTTTTTATCCTGGGCGATATTTTTGATTTTTGGTTTGAGTACAAACAGGTGGTCCCCCGCGGGGGTATCCGGATCATGGCAGCCCTTGCCCGGTTGCGGGACCGGGGCATACCGGTCCAGGTATTCACCGGAAATCACGATCAGTGGATGTTTGGATATTTCCAGGAAGAACTGGACATTCCGGTGCACCATGACCCGGTGTCCTTCACCCTGCAAAATAAAAAAGTGATGCTGGGCCACGGGGACGGACTGGGCCCCGGCGACCATGGATATAAATTTATCAAGAAAGTTTTCCGCCATCCGGTTGCCCGGACCCTTTTCGGCTGGATCCCGCCCGGGATGGGTATACCGCTTGCCCGCTATTGGAGCGGGGCTTCCAGGAGAAAAGGGGCCAGGGAACATGCCTTCCTGGGACCGGAGAATGAATGGCTCATCCAGTATTGTGAAAAAACCGTGCATAAGGAACCGGGGAATACCGACTATTTTATTTTTGGTCACCGTCATTTGCCTGTGTACTGGAGATTGGGTGACGGTTCACATTATATCAACCTGGGCGACTGGCTGAGGTATCACTCCTACGCCGTGATGGAAGAGGGAATTATCCGGCTGGACTTTTACCGGCAGGAAGGGTCCAAACCGATCAGCAACTTTTAATATTTTAGTCATGAAAACTCCAGCGGTATCATTCCTGTTTTTCCTCGCTTGCACTTCGGTCATTTTGGTCCAACCCGCTTGCCGGCATGCAACACCTGGTCCTGACCCCCTGGCTGCCCTCTATTCCAATACCCAGGTGATCGGCGATATTGTGTATAAAACAGCCGGTTCACATTCCCTTAAACTGGATGCTTACATTCCTGTGACCCGTTTGGGTGAACCGCCCTGGGTTGAATACAGTCCGGATCTTAAACCGGTATTGTTTTTCCTGCACGGAGGTGGGTGGACCAGCGGCAACAAAATATCGAGATCCCTTTTTTTAATGCCTTTCCTTTCAAAAGGTTTTTGTGTAGTCACGGCAGACTACCGTTTGTTGTCTCAGGCCAGCCTGCCGGAAATCATTTCAGATACCCGCGCAGCGCTCCGGTGGATTTACGACCATAGCAGGCAATATAAATTTGATACGGCACGCATTGTGGTATCCGGGGAATCCGCAGGTGGCCATCTTGCGCTCATGAATGGGGTGCTGAATGAAAGCAGCCGGTTCCCCCCCGATTCAAATGAAGCGGGACATGAGCTGAAGGTAGCCGCTGTGGTCAACTGGTTTGGGGTGGCAGATCTGGTAAAAGCGTCTTCAGATTGGGACAGTGTTTATTTAAGCCAGGTTGCAGGCCCGGATCCGGCAAAAACAACAACTGTGCTGCGATCCTGTTCCCCGGTGAACTATGTGGATGCACATACTGTTCCCATACTTACAATCCATGGCAGCGAAGACCGCGCTGCCAACTATGACCAGGCTTTGTTGTTGCACGATATCCTTGGAAAAAAAGGGATTAAGAATCAATTGCTGACCATACCGGGTAAAAAACATGGCAATTTTAATTCCCGGGAAATGGATCAGGCGATGCAGGAAATTTGGAACTTTCTCAGTTCAATTCAAATCCTAAACTGATCATCAGGTTCCCTCTATTCACATATCGCATTTTATGGCTGATGGTCTGGCTATACCAGCCGGCCTTTGGTCAGGATACCCTTCCTGATTCGTTCAGCCTGGTAACCAGGGTTCCATTGGAGGCCACTGCCGTGGTCACGGATTTTTTAGGGAACATTTACGTGATCAGTCGTCAAAATGAACTCGTTCACCTTGATGAAAGGGGCCTGGTGCTGGGAAGATACTCCAATAATTATCTGGGCCGGCCCCAACTCATTCACACCAACAGTCCCTTGCAGCTTGTACTCTTTTACCCGGACTTTCAGACCCTGCTGATCCTGGACAAAACCCTCAATGAATTAAAAAGGATCCGGCTCGCTGACCTCGGCCTGCCTTATATGTCTGCCCTGGGTTACAGTTCGGACCGGGAGCTTTGGTATTTTGATGAACCGGTGAGGCGCTTCAGGAGGATCAACATCCAGGGGAAGCTGATCCTGGAGTCCAGCATGACTTTTGTCCCTTTTGAAGGCGAAGTGGTGAAAATAAGGATCCAAAACAATGAGGTAGGAGCCTGGACCAATGCCGGCCGGATTTTTATTCTCGATCTCAATGGCCATCTAAAAAGACAAATCGACCTGGAAGGGGAGTGGATATCATGGAAAGAGGACGAAATGGTATTTTTTTATAATCAGACGATCCGGAACCATTCCCCAAAGGGCTTGTCCGGGGCCACGGATCTCTCCGGATTGGATGGTCAACCCTATACCAGCCTGGGGCTGCTGCCGGCCGGAATCGTGGCTACCAACGGGAAGGAGGTTTATATTTTCCGCTCAGTTCCGCGAAAAGAAAGAAATTAATTTATTTATGGCTTTGGCAGCGACCGGGCGCAAAAGGCCGAAGTCTGTTTTTTCGGGGTTCCCGTTGAAAATCCACATCATTTCCAATAAGATTCCCTTGGAGCGGCAGGCTTCAATCAGCGGAGTTTTTCCGAGCCGGTAAGCCTCACGGATGAGCCGTTTGATCCGGTTCCGGCGGGTGGCCAGGGGTGCTATTTTTTTTGGAACGCTTATCGCAAACCGGACGCCTTGATTTTTTGCTTCCTCGGTGGGATGGATCAGAAAGATGATTCTCAGAGGGGGAATACTGAAGGATTTCCCCTGGTCAAAGAGGACTTGAATGGATTTGCGTGATTTGAGTTTTTCCCTGGGTGGAAAGCGGTTTGAGCCCGAACGGATTTCTTCGGGGGCCATGGATCGGCTTATTTTATTCTGGCCTCATCGGCAACCGTCAGCTTGTGCCTGCCTTTGGCTCTCCGGTTGGATAACACTTTACGGCCACTTTTACTGCTCATGCGTGCACGGAATCCGTGTTTGTTGGAACGCCTGCGACGGGAAGGCTGAAAAGTCTGTTTCATGACGGCTTAAATTAATTTGGGCTACAAAAATAAAGATTCTATTCCGAAATGGCAAATTTTGATTTCCGGTTGGCTCAGTCTAGGAATTCATGGTCTGCAAAAATTCCTCGTTGTTCATGGTATGCTGCATGTGCTTGAGCATGAACTCAATCGCTTCATCCGGTTTCATATCGGCCAGGTGATTCCGTAAAATGAACATCCTTTGCAGGGAATCCTTATCCATAAGAAGTTCTTCGCGGCGGGTGCTGGATTTGGTGACGTCGATGGAGGGATAGAGGCGTTTGTTGGACAAGTTACGGTCGAGCTGCAATTCCATATTGCCGGTCCCCTTGAACTCCTCGAAGATGACGCCGTCCATTTTCGATCCGGTATCGATAAGGGCGGTGGCCAGGATGGTCAGGGAGCCCCCGTTTTCAATGGCTCGTGCGGCGCCAAAAAATTTCTTCGGCTTTTGAAGGGCATTGGCTTCCACCCCGCCGGAGAGCACTTTGCCGCTCGATGGGGCCACGGTGTTGTATGCCCGGGCAAGACGGGTGATGGAATCCAGGAGGATCACCACATTATGTCCGCATTCCACCATGCGTTTGGCCTTTTCGAGTACGATGTTGGCCACGCGTACGTGGTTGTCGGCCGGTTCATCGAAGGTGGAGGAGATCACTTCCGCGTTTACGCTTCGCTGCATATCCGTCACTTCTTCCGGCCTTTCATCGATCAGAAGGATGATGAGGTAACAGTCCGGGTGGTTGTAGGAAATGGCGTTGGCGATATCTTTCAACAGGAAGGTTTTCCCGGTTTTGGGCTGGGCAACGATCAGTCCCCGTTGGCCCATACCGATCGGGGTAAAAAGGTCGATCAGGCGGTTGCCGTAATCTTTTCCTGCCGGGTGGGTGGTTAGTTTGAATTTTTTGGTTGGAAACAAGGGAGTGAGGTAGTCAAAGGGTACCCGGTCCCGGATTTGTTCCGAGGTCAGCCCGTTGATCAGGGATACTTTGAGCAGGGCAAAATACTTTTCCCCTTCTTTCGGAGGACGGATTGCGCCGATAACCGAATCGCCGGTTTTCAGTCCAAACAGTTTGATCTGGGAGGGAGACACATATATATCATCCGGAGAACTCAGGTAGTTGTAATCCGCGGATCTCAGAAAACCATAACCGTCCGGCATCATCTCCAGGACGCCCTGGCCTTCAATCATGGCATCCAGGTCCACATTAAAGATCTCCGCAGGGATGGCGGCCTCCAACTCAGGTTCGGCGACTCCATTGGGCATGGCTGGAGTATCGTTGACGACGGGAGTAGGACGGGGAGCAGGAGAGGGAGTGGGAGCGGGGGAAGGAATAGGCGCTGAGGTAGGAGCAGAAGTTTTCATAGCAGCCGGAGCATGTGGTTTGCCATGGGCCGGCTGTGCATGGTGCGGCTGACGTGATTCCCGCGGTTCCCTTTGTTCCCGGTGTTCTCTTTGTTCTCTCGGTTCACGAAATTCCCTGGGTTCGCGTTGTTCACGTGGTTCCCGTTGTTCGCGTTGTTCGCGTTGTTCGCGTGGCTCCCGCTGTTCCCGCTGTTCCCGTTGTTCCATGGGTTCGCGGTTTCCTATATTTACCGGTTCAGCGTCCTCCTGGATGGCTTTGCGCATCCGGGGCCTTTGTGGTTTGGAATCGTGGTGCCCGTTTTGTTTTTGATGAGCCCCTTCTTTTCTCGGGGCTGTGTCCTGGGCCTCGGACTCGGTAGAGGGCCCGGTTTCCATGGATGAAGCGGCAGCGCCTCCCATGGCCTGCCGGTCCAGGATCTGGAAGACCAGGTCCTGTTTGTTGAGCTTGCGGTTGCCCTTTATACCCAACTGGTCTGCAATTTCCCTAAGCTCGGGCACCAACATCTCATTGAGACGAAGTATATCATAAATCATAAAAAGTCGAATACATTAAAGTTCAAAAAAATGGCCTAAAAATGAACCTGTAAAACGCAATTAAAAATTATTACCTCAGTATAAAATCCAAATCTTGTAATGGGAACACTTTTAGAAAAGTAGAAATTCAGAAGCCGGTTGGCGGCTTTTGACCCCGCAAATATATGGATATTTTACAGTAGGCGTATATTTGCATGAATTTTTTTTCACCACATCTCATGCTGACCTTCAACTACTTTACCAATTTAAAAGACAAGACCATTGCCGGCCTAAAAAAAAGGAACTGGGATGAACAAAAGTTGCAGTGGGTGGATGAAATAGCCCTCCTGGACTCTGAAAGAAAAGAACTGCAGACTGCCCTGGACCAGTTGAAAATGCAGGTCAACCAGGCATCCAGGCAAATCGGCAACCTGATGAAAGAAGGCCGCCACCAGGAGGCCGAAACCACCAAAAACCAAGTGGCGGGCCACAAATCGGAAATCACCTCCCTGGAGGAAAAATTCAGGACAAACAAGGAGCGGATCCAGGAACTGCTGCTGAAGATTCCGAACATCCCCCATGAATCCGTCCCGCCAGGGGCTTCCCCCGAGGACAACGAAGTATTCAAAGCCTGGAAAGCGCCCTTGCCGGAATTGTTTCCAGGCGCCCTAAGCCACTGGGATCTGGCCGAAAAATACCAGTTGTTTGACCTGAAACTGGGAGTTAAAATCACCGGTGCGGGTTTCCCTCTATACCGCGGAAAAGGAGCCAAACTGCAGCGGGCGCTGATTCAATTTTTCCTGGACCAGGCGACCGCGGCAGGCTATGAAGAAATCATCCCGCCACTGCTGGTCAACGCCGATACCGCCATGGCCACAGGGCAGTTGCCGGACAAGGACGGCCAGATGTATTACTGTGAGCGGGACCAACTCTACCTGATCCCGACCGCGGAAGTGCCCGTCACCAATGTTTACCGGGACGAAATCCTGGAAGAAAGTGCCCTTCCCATTAAACTTTGTGGATACACTCCCTGTTTCAGAAGGGAAGCAGGGTCTTACGGAGCGGATGTCAAGGGACTCAACAGAGTTCATCAGTTCGACAAGGTGGAAATCGTTCGCCTGGAGCATCCGGATCATTCTTATCAGGCCCTCGATAAAATGCTTGAACACGTGAGCGGATTATTGGATCGGTTGGAATTGCCCTACCGGATATTAAAACTTTGTGGAGGAGATATGGGATTTACCTCTGCGCTTACCTACGATTTTGAAATTTTTTCGGCTGCCCAGAAAAAATGGCTCGAAGTCAGTTCGGTATCCAATTTTGAGACTTTCCAGTCCAACCGGATGAAGCTCCGTTTTCGCAACGCCGAAGGGAAAACCCAATTGCTGCACACGCTCAATGGCAGCGCCCTGGCCCTGGCACGCATCGTCGCCGGCTTACTGGAAAACCATCAAACCCCGGATGGGATCCGGATCCCTGCGGCCTTGCAGCCGTATACCGGATTTTCCCGGATCGATTGAATCTTTTTCTTGCAAATTTGTTATTTAAATAAAAAAAATGAATATGTATTCAAGCGGTTATTTTCTTTTAAGCATAGGCCTGGCAGCCGTCGGTTTTGTGGTGCAGCAGATCCTGCTAGCCAAGATGCGCAAATACGGAGCGGCACCGGTCTCGAGGGGTATGAGCGGCAAAGAAATTGCCGAAACCATGCTGAATTATTACAATATCCGTGGCGTTCAGGTCGTACCCGGCCAGGGCATGCTCACGGACCATTATAATCCACTGACCAAAACGGTCAGCCTGAGCCCCGATGTTTATGAGGGCAGGAATATCATGGCTGCGGCGGTGGCCGCCCACGAATGTGGCCACGCGGTGCAGCATGCCACGGCGTACAGCATGCTTCAGCTGCGCTCCAAATTGGTGCCGGTCGTCCAGGTGGCCAGTTTTGGACTTCAATGGATGATGCTTCTTTCCTTCATGCTGGCCAACAGTTTTCCCCAGTTGATGCTGGTGACCATCGGCCTTTTTGCACTCACCACGATTTTCAGCATCATTACCCTGCCGGTTGAATTCGACGCCAGCAAGAGGGCCCTAGCCTGGCTCAATGCCCAGGCGGTCCTGAGGTCCGGCCCGGAATCCGAAGGGGCCAAAGATGCCTTGAAATGGGCGGCCATGACCTATGTAGTCGCTGCTTTATCCAGCATCGTGATGCTGGTCTACCTGATCCTCAGGTATATGGGACTGAGCAGGAGCGATGATTAATCCGGTAACTTATTTCCAGTTATGATGTCAGCAGAATTAGAAAAACATATGGCCTCGGTCCAGGACCAAATGAGCAAGGCCGTGGAACATTTACAACATGAATTGTTGAAAGTGCGGACCGGAAAGGCCAACCCTGCCATGGTCCATGAACTCAGGGTCAATTATTACGGCAATCCCACCCCGCTCAACCAGGTGGCGAACGTGGGGCTGAGCGATAGCCGCACCATCACCATACAGCCCTGGGAAAAATCCATGCTGGCCCCCATCGAGCAGGCTGTTTTTGCTGCGAACCTGGGCTTGACCCCGATGAACGACGGTGAAATGATCCGGATCAATGTGCCCCCCCTCACGGAGGAAAGAAGGAAGGACCTGGTCAAACAAGCCAAACATATGGGAGAGGAGGCCAGGGTGGCTGTCCGGAACATCAGGCATAAATATCTTGACGTCATCAAAAAAGCGGTCAAGGACGGCACCCCGGAAGATGAAGGCAAGAAAAAGGAGGCCCAGCTCCTGGAACTCGTCAACCAGCATGTGGAAAAGGTGGACAAACTCATCAAGTCCAAGGAAGATGAAATTATGAAGGTCTGACGGCTATCCCGCTGGTCCTTTGGATTCCGTGGACTTTATAACCCATTTGCCTCATGCACCGACTCGAACAGATAGAAGAAGCGGTCCGTTTTGTCCGGACACGCACGGAGTTGATCCCCAAAGTGGGCATCATTCTTGGCACCGGGCTCAGTGGTTTCAGCGATGAATTGACCGGTCGTCAGGAGATCCCATACCGGAGGATTCCTCATTTTGTGGAAAGTACGGTCAAGGGCCACGCCGGCAAGCTGGTCTTCGGTTTATTGGAAAATGTACCGGTCGTCATGATGGCCGGGCGATTCCATTATTATGAGGGGTATTCCCTGGACGAAGTCACCTTCCCGGTCCGCTTGCTCCGGTACCTGGGAGTGGAAAGAATGATCATCACCAATGTCAGCGGGGCTTTGAGGCCGGAATACCGGGCCGGGGATATCCTTGCCGTCCGCGATCACATCAATTTGATCCCATCCAATCCGCTTCGCGGCCCCAATGATGAACGTATTGGCCCCCGGTTCCCGGACATGGTCAATACCTACGATGAAAAAATCCTGGAAAAGGCCGGCGAAGCCGCAAGGACCCTGAACCTTACCTTGCACACCGGGGTATACATCTCGGTGCCCGGTCCCAGCCTGGAGACCAAGGCCGAACGGATCTTTTTCCAGCATATCGGGGCGGACGTGGTGGGTATGTCCACCGTGCCCGAAGTCATTGTCTGTAAACATATGAACCTGCCGGTCAACGTATTTTCCATTATCTCGAATGAATTTAATGTGGAAACCTCCGCCGAAGAAGTGATCTCGGTCGCCCAGGCCTATGAGGGCAGACTCAGAAACCTGATAAAATCGATCCTGGCCGGGGTTAATTCGGATACTGCAGGAAACTAAAGGGGCATACCTATTGTTTTTTCTTTAATGCTCGCCCAGGTGCCCATTTTATGGTTTATTGCAGGGATGATCCTGATTATGCTGGAGATTAGCGTTCCCGGAGGCTTTATCATGCTTTTTTTCGGCCTGGGAGCCTTGACGCTCAGCGTATTGACTTTTTTTATTGATATGGGCTGGATGTTCCAGATCGCTTTGTTTCTGGTCTCCTCACTGATGTACCTTTTCCTGCTTCGTGAAAACGCCCAAAGGTTCCTCAACCCGCAGATAAAGGAAGATCCGGAAAATGAATTCATCGGAAAAACCGCGAAAGCGCTTACGCCCATCAGCGATATGGAAGGTAAGGTTGAATTCAAAGGCACGCAGTGGACTGCCCTGAGCAAAGAACCTATCCCGCCCGGTACTGAGGTGGAAATCGTCGGACAGGAAAGCATTACCCTTTTTGTAAAACCAATAAATTAAATAAATCATGTTTACAGCCGGTTCCATAGCATATATCATCTTTGCCGCCTTCGCCCTTCTGGTCCTTTCCAGTGCGGTGATCATCGTTCCGCAGCGCAAGGCCTATATTGTTGAAAGGCTTGGCAAGTACCTGGGTACCCTGGCCCCTGGACTTCATTTCCTGATCCCTTTTGTGGACAAGGTCCGGTATCGTCATTCCCTGAAAGAACAGGCCCTGGATGTGAATCCGCAGGTCTGCATTACCAAAGACAACGTGGCGGTGGAAGTGGACGGAGTCCTGTATTTCCAGGTCATGGATCCCACCAAAGCTTCCTATGGCATTGAAGATTATCGCTTTGCCTCTATCCAGATTGCCCAGACGACCATGCGTTCGATCGTTGGCCGCCTGGAACTGGATAAAACCTTTGAGGAAAGGGAGACCATCAACGCCTCCATAGTAGAAGCCGTGGACAAGGCCAGTGAACCCTGGGGGGTCAAGATCACCCGATACGAGGTTAAAAACATCACGCCGCCCCAAAGCATCCGGGATGCCATGGAAAAACAAATGAGGGCCGAAAGGGAGAAAAGGGCCATGATCGCTGAATCCGAAGGTACCATGCAGGCCAAAATCAACGTGGCCGAAGGGGAAAAACAGGAAGCCATCAAAAAATCTGAAGGGGAGAAATTAAAAAGGATCAACGAAGCCGACGGCCGTGCTGCCGAAATCGAAGCCCTGGCCATAGCCACCGCCAATGGCCTCCGGACCATTGCTTCCGCCATCGATACCCCTAATGGAAAAGATGCGGTATCGCTCCGGATCGCCGAACAGTACCTCAACGAATTCGGAAAACTCGCCCAGAAAAACAATACCATGATCCTGCCGGCAAACCTCATGGACATCACCGGGGTGCTGGCTACCGCCAAAAAGGTACTGGATCATACCCAGCCTGCGGACAACGGAAAGGCGAAAGTCTGAGGGGAAACCCGATTTTTACGAATTCATTGGGCCCCTTTCCGGTCTAGCTTCAATTTGGTTTCAGGTTTAGCCTAATTCGTCGCCGTCCAATCTGAAGTTTGGTTTCATTGGTCTTGAGCAGTATGGTCGGTTATTTTACCTACCTACTATCAGGCACAAACGTTTCGTCCCGGGTAAAGTTCAACCTTACCGAAGTGGGTGATATCAAAGCAGAACTTTTAAGGCAACTGCAACCCTGAACAGGCCGGCGGATCAATCCCCGCCCTCGTAATTCATGTCCACGTCTTCTATCGGGGATTCGGCGATTTCTTCGGCATCTTCATCTTCAAAATCTTTTGAAGCCTTGCTTTTGGGCCGTTTTACTCCGGATTTTTTGAGTTGTTTTCCTTCCAGGGACCTGCGGATCACACGTTCATCCGGGGCGACCTGGTTGATGTCCGGGACCATGGAGGCCTGTTCGATGTGTTTGGCCTCAATGCTTTTAGTGGCATGGGGGACCAGGAGCAGCCTTTTTTTGTCGATCAGGTTTCCGGTCACGGTGCAAATGCCGTAAGTCTTGTTTTCAATACGGACCAGGGCGTTTTCGAGGTTTTGGATGAATTGCCGCTGGCGGATCGCCATATTGTTCAGAAGCTCCACTTCAGAGTGAATGCTGCTGTCATCAAACCAATCGCTTCCCTGGATGTCGGCGTTGTTTTCATTCATTTCTACGATCTGCTCCTGCAGATAGTTCAGTTCCTGACGTGCGTTTAAGAGTTTTTCATCGATCAGGGCTTTGAATTCGGCCAGTTCCTTGTCGGAATACCGGCTTTTACCATTTGGTTTCGGCACACTGCCCGTTTCGGGGATTTCTTTGCTCACTGATTTTATATTTTGAGTTTTTGTTAAGCGGGGTGGAGCGGGCTTTGCAGGCGCAGGCCCGGGGGTTTTGTGAGGTTCTGGGTGTTTGATGGCGGTTGCGGATTTGGTTACCGGCTTGGCCATCGTGGTTTTTTTGGTTTCCGCAGCCTTGGGTTGAGCCTTGGCCGGAGTCGCTTTGGCCGTCGCGGCCTTTGCAGGGGTGGATTTACTGGTTATGGTTTTTGTTTTACTGCCTGCTTTAGTTGCAGTCGCTTTTACCACACTGGCAGGTGCCGGCTTCAAGGCTTTGGACGGTTTGGCCTTTTCCTTTTTTTTCGCAGAAGCTGCACCGGAAGATTTTGTTCCTTTTTTTGCACTTGCCTTTGTTTTGGATGTTGTGGCCATAAACAATTGAATTTCAGTAAATAAAGAATATAAATTTTTTACATTGAACCTAAATTCAGGGCGCAAATATACGGTTTATTTGAAATTAAAACGGCATATTCGGCTACCCATATCTTCCATCCAACAGACTCCATTTCGCGGATATGAACGATTGAAAATCAAACAACAAGGCCGGCTGCAGAATAGTTCAGCATCTGCCGCCGGTATTCCTATTGCAGAAAGCTATAATTTTGTTTTATGCCTGACCTGATCCACCTGCATTGCCATACTCAATATTCCTTGCTGGATGGCGCATGCGGGATACCCGACCTGATAAAACTCGCAAAAAACGATGGGCAGCAGGGGATTGCGATTACCGACCACGGCAACATGTTTGGCGCGTTCAGCTTTGTCCATGAAGCCAACAAGGCAGGGATCAAAGCCATCGTCGGCTGTGAATTTTATCTTGTAGAAGACCGGCGCAAACAGGTATTTTCGAAAATAAAGGGGGAGAAGGACGAAAGGTACCATCAGTTGTTGCTCGCCAAGAACCAGAGAGGCTACCTCAATATCTCAAAGCTTTGTTCCCTGGGTTTTATAGAAGGGTCTTACGGCAAATTTCCACGGATCGATAAAGAACTTATCCTGCAATATCACGAAGGCCTCATTGCCACCTCCTGCTGCCTGGGTGCGGAGATCCCTCAGGCCATCCTTGCGGGTAAACTGGAACTGGCCGAAGAACTCGTCAAATGGTGGAAGAATGTTTTCGGAAAGGATTTTTACATCGAATTGCAGCGTCACGGACTGGAAAACCTGGATAACAGCGGCCTGAGCCAGGAGGATGTCAACCGGGTACTCATCCAGTTGGCCAAAAAATACAACATCAAAACCATAGCCACCAATGACGTGCATTACCTTACCCGGGAAGACTGGGAACCCCATGACATCCTTCTTTGTGTAAATACCAATTCAAAAAAAACGGAAACGGAACGGTTCCGTTTTCCCAATGACCAGTTTTACTTTAAGTCCCGGGAAGAAATGGGCAGGCTCTTTGCCGATATTCCGCAGGCCCTCGAACATACCCTCGAAATTTTTTCCAAGGTGGATAAGCTGGACCTGGCCAGGAATATCCTGCTTCCCAATTTCCCCATTCCCGCAGGCTATGCCAGCCAGGATGAATACCTGAGACATCTGGTTTATGAAGGGGCCAGGCATTGTTATCCCGAGCTCAGCCAGCTTGTGTTGGACCGGATCGAACATGAGCTGCGCATCATTTTCGGAATGAATTTTTCAGGGTATTTCCTGATCGTCCAGGATTTCATCAAAGCGGCCAGGGAACTGGGGGTCCGCGTAGGGCCTGGCCGGGGCAGTGCCGCCGGATCTGTGGTAGCCTATTGCCTGGGCATCACCGGGCTGGATCCGATCAAATACAGCCTGCTGTTTGAACGATTCCTCAATCCGGAAAGGGTCAATATGCCCGATATGGATATTGATTTTGATGATGAAGGCCGGCAGAAAGTGATTGACTATGTGGTGAAAAAATACGGCAGGGACCAGGTGGCCCAGATCGTAACCTTCAACACCATGGCGGCCCGGTCGTCGATCCGGGATGTGGGCCGCGTGCTGGATTATCCGCTGTCGGATACAGACCGGCTGGCCAAGCTGGTGCCGGCCAAACCCAAAATTTACCTTGCCGATATACTCAATAAGCCGGTGGACGATCTTAAAGCGGCCCTTACCCCGGATGAGATCAACCAGGTAAACCAGCTCCGCGATATCCGGTCCGGGGGTGACCAGGCGTCCACGGTCCTGGCTCTGGCGGAACGTCTGGAAGGTTCGGTCCGCAATACCGGTATCCACGCCGCCGGGATCATCATTGCGCCGGAAGCCATTGACCGCATTATGCCCGTGTTCACTCTTAAAGACACGGAACTCCTGGTGACCCAGTACGAAGGCACCTTGATGGAGGATGCCGGCATGTTGAAGATGGATTTCCTGGGACTGCGCACCCTGTCCATCATCAAGGATGCCCTGAACCTCATCGAAGAAAATACCGGAACGGCAGTGAACATTGATCAGATCCCGCTGGACGATCCGGCCACCCTGGAGTTGTTCCAGCGCGGCGACATGATCGGCATTTTCCAGTTTGAATCGGACGGAATGCAAAAATACCTGCGGGACCTCAAACCGGAATCCATTGAAGACATCATCGCGATGAGCGCCCTGTACCGTCCGGGGCCTATGGATAATATCCCCAGTTTTATACGGCGCAAGCGCGGACAGGAACAGGTGGAATACCCGCATGAGCGCCTCGAAGAATTGTTGCGGCCCACCTACGGCATCCTGGTTTACCAGGAGCAAATCATGCAGACCGCCCAGATTATGTCGGGTTATACCCTGGCCGCCGCGGATTTGCTGCGAAGGGCGATGGGCAAAAAGAAACACGATGAAATGCAGGTGCACCGCAAATTGTTTGTCGAAGGAGCCATCGAACAGGGGATTGATGAAACCAAGGCGGAAGAGATTTTTGAATTGATGGCCCGTTTCGCGGACTATGGTTTCAACCGTTCCCATGCTGCGGCTTATTCCATCCTGGCATTTCAGACCGGCTGGCTCAAAACTCATTATCCCAGGCAGTTTATGGCGGCCGTATTGACCCACAATAAACAGGACATTTCCAAACTGGAATATTACCTGCAGGAGGCCAAAAGACTGGGCATTAAAGTGCTGGGGCCGGACATCAATGAGAGCGGTTTAAACTTTACCGTCACCCGGGACCAGGCCATAAGGTTTGGACTCTCCGCCCTGAAAGGGGTAGGGGAAGGGCCCGTGGAGGATATCCTCCGGGAACGGCAGGCCCATGGCCTCTTTACCAACATCTTTAACCTCACTTCAAGACTGAATTCACGTACGGTCAATAAAAAAAGCCTTGAAGCCCTGGTGCTGGGGGGCGCCCTGGATGCCTTGCACCCCGAGGTGGACCGCAGCCAGTATTTTGCCCCCACCGACAAATACGACAGTTTCCTTGAATATGCCCTGCGCCTGGGCAGCCAATGGCAGGAGATGAAATCCAGGAATGAAATGTCTCTATTCAGCCTGGAGAGCGATACCCCCTTACCGGATCCGGTCTTTCCCAAAATCCGTGAACCCTGGAGCCTGGTCGAGAGGCTGAACCGGGAGAAAGAAGTGACCGGAATATTCATATCCGCCCATCCGCTGGATGAATACAAATACATCCTCGACCATTTTACAACCTGTACGGTGGCAAACATTCCCCAGTACAAGGACATGCCCATCCGGGTCGCCGGGATTGTGACCCGTTCCGATCACCGGATCAGCAAGAAAGGGACCGGGTACGGGCAGTTTGAATTGAGGGACTTTGAGGGCACCTTTGAGTTTCCTCTCTTCAGTGAAAATTACCTCGACTTCAAGAACCGGCTGGAGCTGGGACAAATGGTCTATATCAAAGGGACTTACCAGGTATTTAATGACGGCAATTCCAGCCGCTTCAGGATTCAGAGCGTCCAGCAACTTGCCAGCGCCGGCCCATCCATAGCTGAAAACGTGCTCCTCCAAGTACCGGTCCATCAGCTGGACGAAACGAAAATTGCAAAACTGAAATCCATCTGCGAAAACCAGAAAGGAAAATCCAGATTAAAAATTGTGCTCGTGGACCGGGCCAGCCAGACCAGCCTTCAAATGGTCTCCGAGGAATACAGGATAGAAGTCAATGCCGATTTGTTGAATCAATTCAAGGGGCTGGGTTTGGAGTATGTGCTGAATTAGTAGTCAGTAGTCAGTAGTCAGTAGTCAGTAGTCAATAGTCAGTAGTCAGTAGTCAGTAGTCAGTAGTCAGTTCGCATCTCGCATCTCGCATCTCGTATCTGGTATCTCGCATCTCGCATCTCGCATCTCGTATCTGGTATCTCGCATCTCGTATCTGGTATCTCGTATCTGGTATCTCGCATCTCGTACCTGTTCTATTCTTCCTCCATTCCGTGCTATTCATTTAAGACATCGTTAACGTCCCGGTCGGGCAAGGCCATATAAATTTGTTAATCTTCATGAGAAAGGTTGGTTGGATAGGGCTGATGATCTTCTGCTGCTTTGGGATTTCCGCCCAGAGCGAATCCCCGCGCAATCTTTCCCTTGAGGAATTTAAGGCACTTTGCGCCGGGGAGGCCGGTAAATCCGTCATCCTCAATTTCTGGGCGACCTGGTGCGGACCTTGTATGGAAGAATTGCCCTGGTTTGATCGTTTGAAAAAGGAAATGCCCGGAGTCCGGATCATCCTTGTCAACCTCGATTTTGAGAAAGAAGTGAAATCCAAAGTATGGCCTCTGTTGGAGAAAGGGTATAAACAATGCGAAGTGTACCGGATCCAAGGGCTCCATCCCGACGACTGGATGCCCCTGGTGGAACCGGCCTGGTCGGGCGCCCTGCCTACCACCCTGATCCTGAACAACGGCAAAAGAAAGTTTTTCGAACAGAAATTTGAAGGATACGACTCACTGAAAAATGAAATCGTTCACTTTTAAAACAACACTTCAATCATGAAAAAATCATTGTATTTGGTCCTGGCTGCGGCTTGCCTCAGCCTGTTTTTTACCCTTCCCTCTCCCCAGGGGTACCAGGTTGGGGATGTGGTCGCCGACTTCAGCGCTAAAGACGTTACCGGCAAAATGATCAGCACCAAAGATTTTCCCAAAGCCAAAGGGTATGTGATCGTCTTCACCTGCAACACCTGTCCTTATGCCAAACTTTACGAAGACCGCATCATATCCCTGGCCAGGAAACTGGACGATGCCGCCTGGCCATTGATCGCGATCAATTCCAATGACCGGAACATGTCGCCCGGGGATTCCTTTGAGAAAATGCAGGAGAGGGCCAAATCCAAGGCTTTTCCTTTCCCTTATGTGTACGACAAGAGCCAATCCATAGTCCAGGCCTTCGGGGCGAGCAAAACCCCGCATTTTTATATTCTGGATGCGTCCAAGAAAGTCAAATACATCGGGGCCATGGATGACTACCCGGAGGATGAAGCAGGCGTAAAAACCCATTACGTACAGCAAGCCATCCAGGCAATAGAAAAAAACCAGGATCCCGATCCTTCCTTCACCCGGGCTATCGGATGCGGCATCAAAAAGAGGACGACCTGATCCTTTGAGGTCGGTTCAAACTTTACAAGCCGGTGCAGCAGGCCACCAGGGCTCTCACTTTGGCGGGGTCTGAGTCCAGGGGATCACCGGATTGGGAGGTCATCGCGGCAGGATCATATTTTGCGGAACTGTGAATTTCTTTTACCTGGCTGTCCCGGACCAGTTCCATGACATTGTCAGGGCTGACCCCGCTTCCCGCGAGGATACGAAGCCGGTCACCGGCCAGTTGCTGTAATGCTTTAAGTTCAAACCGGTTATTGGGAGCATGTCCGGTCCGGCCGCCGGTCAGGATGCGATGCACACCAAGGGCGATCAGGGTTTCGAGAGCCTGTCTGCTGTCCGGAACAGATTCAAAGGCGCGGTGGAAGGTAAACGGAAGACCATCTGCCGCGGCGACCAGTCTTCGCATGGATTCCACGTCCACCTGATGGTCCGCGGTGAGGCAACCGGCTACAATACCTTGGGCTCCGGCCCTGACTGCATGCCGGATGTCTTTTTCCATAATGGATAGTTCCGCCCCGGAATAATAAAAATCACCGGTGCGCGGACGAATGAGCACAAAAACGGGAATACGGACCTCTTCGAGCACCTGCTCGATCAAACCGAGGGAAGGGGTCAATCCTCCGCCCCCAAGGTGGGTGCATAACTCGATCCGGTGAGCCCCGTTTTCACTGGCTGCCAGGGCAGCCCGGTAGGATTGGGCGCAGATTTCAACAAGGACCATGCGTGAGGGGTATAAACAATAAAGGGTTCGGTATAAACTATCGAACCCTTTATGCATCCTAGAGGTACTGGCCTTTGTAAGGCTTCGGTTTTGTGGCCTGGATCCCTATGAACAGGGAAGCCACCACCATGGCAATACTGAATACGATCATGGAATGGAATTTATAATTGTCAAATCAAAAATAGCTTTTAACCGGTCCCTCATATGTTAATTTTTTATCAACTAAATACTAACATATCTTAAAATCTTATTCACGATCATTCCAATCCCATGCCAACTTTTGTTTAATTTCCTTAAAAACAGGACTTTAACTAAAAAGAGAATGGTGTGTGGTGGTTGGTGGTCGGCAGGGAAAGAGGTATAAACAAATCGAACGGTAATAATACGGAAGACGATTTCCCTGGCAGAAAGGTTTGTGAGCCGCTGGGCTAATTTTCCACGCTGGGGACCATCAGTTGGAACTCAGGGATCTCGATATCAAAAATTTCCTGGTTGTCGAGGCGGATCATCTGGTAGATCCCGTGCATTTTACCGATATCGCTGGCAATGGGACAGAAGGATTCATACCGGTGGGCATCCCCGGGTTGGATTACCGGCTGTTCGCCAATCACCCCTTCTCCGCGCACCTGGCGACGGGTCCCGTTGCTTTCCCAGATCCACCAATGCCGTCTGAGCAACTGGACTGCGAAGGGGTTTTCATTGGCTATACTGATGTGGTAGGTAAAGACATTCTGATCCGAAAAAGGAATGGAATACTTCGGTTGAAAAAATACCTCCACGGCCACTTTGACGCCCAGGGTGGTTTTTTGTACCGTGTTGGATGATTTATTCACTTGCCTTTGATAAATTTTTCAATTAATAATTCAATTTCTTTTTTCGCGGTTTCGAGGTCGTCGTTGATGACCAGGGCGTCGAACTGGTTTTCAAAATCCATCTCCATTGAGGCCCGGGCCATGCGGACAGCGATTTTTTCCGGGGTTTCGGTATTCCGGGCTTGCAGCCGCTGACGCAAGACCCCCAAAGATGGAGGTTTTATAAAAATAGCCAGCGAATTTTTTGGGAACATCCGTTTAAGGTCTTTGGCCCCCCACACATCGATGTCGAAGACAATAATTTTTCTCAGGGCCCAAAGCCTTTTCAGTTCGCTTTTCAGGGTTCCGTAAAACTGGCCGGGATAAACCTCCTCCCATTCCACAAACCGGCCCTGCCTGAGGTATTGCACAAAGCTGGAAACCGTGATGAAATAATATTCGCGGCCATCGGCCTCATAAGGCCTGCGTGCACGGGTCGTGGCCGACACGGATAGCGCGAGGCGGGGAAAGGTCTGCAACAGGTGGTTGACGATCGTGCTTTTGCCGGAGCCGGAAGGGGCGGTAATGATGATCAGTTTTCCCATAAGCGTCAGACCACGTTAGCCAGTTGCTCCTTGATTTTTTCGAGCTCGTCCTTCATGGCGACCACGAGGTGCTGGATATTGTGTTCCTGCGCTTTCGAACCCAGGGTATTGATCTCCCTGCCCATTTCCTGGCTTATAAAATTCAGTTCCCGGCCATTGCTGGCAGGCAGGTTGAGTTTTTCAATGAAATAATCGCAATGTTTGGCCAGCCTGATTTTTTCTTCCGTAAAATCGATTTTTTCAAGGTAATACATAAGTTCCTGCTCGAAGCGGTTGGCGTCATAATCAGGCCGGTTGGTGAATTCGGTCATCATCCGGTTGAGGCGCAGCCTGACCTGGTCGGTCCGGCCTTTCTCAAAGGATTCCACCTGGCTGAGGTATTGTTTGATATTGACTACGTTGGTCTGGATCACCCCAGCGAGGATCAGTCCTTCATGCGCGCGGAAGGCATTGAATTCCTCAATAGCCGTTTTGATGATATTTTCTGCGACCGCCCATTCTTCATCCGTGAGCGGGGATTCCGAAGATTCCACCACATTGGGCAAAGAAAGAATGGACGGGATCAGGGGTTCACGGCCGAGCCCGGCCTGGGAGCTCAACTGGTTTAATACTTCCGCGTAACGTACAAAGAGGGAGGAATTGATCTGGACCTCATTGAGATCTGCATCTGCCTGCTCGATCAGAAAATCGATTTTGCCCCGGTCAATACTCCCGTTGAGCAATTTCCGGATCTCGAATTCCTTATCCCGGAACAGGATTGGCAGCCGGAAGCGGTACTCGGCAAATTTGCTGTTGACGGATTTGATCTCCACCCGGATCTTGTGATTCCGGATCTCTCCCCCGGAACGACCGTATCCGGTCATTGATATTAACATGGCTGCAAAGATAGATCTCCGGGTGCATCCGACAAAACAATGAAAATCAACCGGGAATAAATGGCATGCCGACCCGTTTCGATCAGGAGGAATGGTTGGATACCCGCTGGACAGAGAATAAAAGCGCTGCCCGAAATGCAAGACTTTTGAAGACCATCTAGGAATAGTGTTGTCAAAATGTTAAAAACTATATGGAAGCCCCATTTCATATTAAGGAAAAGTGACAAATCTGCCTCAGGGACTTAACTTTAGCCATTCATTTCAAATCGATTTCTTATGCCAATGTACAATCTGAACATCAACGGAAAGCAGCATAAAGCTGAGGTTTCCGATGATACCCCATTGCTCTGGGTGCTCCGGGACCACCTGGGATTGCTGGGCACCAAATACGCCTGCGGCATCGCCACCTGCGGAGCGTGTACGGTTCATTTAAACGGGGAAGCCATAAGATCTTGTGTCCTCCCGGTATCCTCCGTCGGCAATGCCCAGGTGACTACGATCGAAGGGCTTTCCGCCAACGGCGAACACCCGGTGCAGAAAGCCTGGGACGAGGTCGATGTGCCGCAATGCGGTTATTGCCAGGCAGGGCAGATCATGACCGCCGCCGCTTTTCTAAAAAAGAACCCCAATCCTTCGGATAAGGAAATCGTGGAAGCCATGAATTCAAACATTTGCCGTTGTGGTACCTATCACCGGATCAAGGATGCGGTGAAGATTGCAGCCAAAAACATGAAATAAGTTTATTCCTCACTCCCTGAAAATTAAAATCCATGTCAACGTCAAAAATAGCCTCACCCAACCGGAGACAATTTCTGAAAACCACCACATTGGCCGGTGGCGGACTCTTCCTGAGCTTCGATCTTTTCAGTAAAAACAGCAGCTCCCGGATGAAAGTGCAGTCCGGGGAGGCGGATCTCGTTCATTTCAACTCCTACCTTTCCATAGATCCGGATGGTACGGTGACCATTTTTTCGCCGAACCCAGAAGTGGGCCAGGGCATAAAAACCTCTTTTCCCATGATCATAGCCGAAGAGCTGGATCTGGACTGGAAAAAAATAAAAGTCGTTCAGGCCCCGCTGGATACCAAACGTTTTGAAAGACAGGTCGCCGGGGGCAGCCGGAGTACGCCCCATTCCTGGAAAAGGCTGAGAGAAGCCGGGGCTTCGGCCCGCAATCTTTTATTACAGGCTGCAAGTGCCCAATGGAAGGTGCCTATGGACCAGTTGTCCACTTCCATGGGAATGATTCACCATAAGGCCACGGGCAAAATGGAGCATTACGGAGCCTTCGCCGGAGCAGCGGCCAAACTGGACCTCCCCAAGGAAATCCCCCTGAAGGACCCGTCCCAGTTCCATACCATTGGCACCTGGGTGAAGGGCGTCGATAATATGGAAGTGTTTACCGGGAAGACCCAATACGGACTGGATATTTATAAACCGGGCATGAAGCAGGCCATGATTGTACGGGCGCCGGCTTTCGGCCTGAAGCTGAAATCCGTAAACGGCGAGGCCGCCAAATCCATGCCGGGAATAGAAGAGGTGGTTTCCTTCAATAACCGGGTGGCCATCATTGGCAAATCGACCTGGGAGATCATGAAGGCCCGGAAAGCGCTGAATATCGAATGGCAAAAGGATACGGACCTCGAAAGTTCCGAAATGCATAATAAGATCCTGTCGGATATGATCGGCAGCGGCAAGATGGAAACCCGCCGGGCCGAAGGCAATATCGAACAGGCCTTCAAGGATGCAGTAAAAACAGTGGAATCGGAGTTTCAGTGCCCGTTTATTCCCCATAACTCCATGGAACCCATGAATTTTTATGCGGATGTCCGGGAGGACTCCGCCGAATTGGTTGGGCCCACACAGAATCCCGAAAGCGCGCGCAATGCCGTTGCACGCCTGCTCAATCTGTCCCAGGACAAGGTGAATGTGGTGTTTACCCGCATGGGAGGGGGCTTCGGCAGGAGGCTAAACAGCGACTTTGCCCTTGAAGCGGCCGAATTGTCCAAACTGATCAAGTCCCCGGTGAAAGTAACCTGGTCACGCGAAGACGATATGACCGGGGGTATTTACCGGCCGGCCTGTAAATATAAATTCAAAGCAGGCCTGGATGCCAATGGAAACATGATCGCTTTCCAATTGAGGGCAGCCGGCATCAACAGCGGCAATCCTTCCCGGGAGAATAATTTCCCGGTCGGGGCCATCGACCATGTTTTGGTCGAATCCTCAGATTATAAATCGCCCATCACGACAGGACCCTGGAGGGCTCCGATCACCAATTTCCTGGCCGGTGCGGAACAAATCTTTTTCGATGAAGTGGCCGAAGCCGCGGGCAAAGACCCCGTGGCGCTCCGCCTGGAATGGGTGGCCAAAGCCAAAGCCAAGCCGGTCGGCAAGGTATTGTATGAACCGGACCGCTTCAAGGCCGTCATCGACCTGGTTGCCGAAAAATCGCAATGGTTTAAGAAAAAGAAAGGCGTGTACAAGGGATTCAGCGTCTATTTTGCCCACTCCACCTATGTGGCCCAGGTCGCTGAAGTGGTCAAGGTCAAAGGCAAGCCCGTGGTGAAAAAGGTTTATTGCGCCGTGGATTGCGGCATCCTGGTCAATCAAAGCGGGGCCCTCAACCAGATTGTAGGCAGCGTGGTGGACGGCATGGGAGCCGCCATGTATGGAAGGCTGACCTTTAAGGAGGGCAGTCCCAATGAAACCAATTTTGACAAATACCGGATGATCCGCATGGGTGAAATACCGGATGTGGAAGTGCATTTTGTAAAAAATACCATAGATCCTACCGGCCTGGGCGAGCCCGCCCTGCCGCCGGTGAGCGGTGCCATTGGCAATGCCTTGTACCGGGCTACAGGGATCCGGTACCGGGACCAGCCCTTCATCGACTATATGAATGAAGGCAAAGCGGGCGCCGGCCAGAACATGTAGGGCCGGGATTCAAGCCCTCTCTGCCCTCTCCGGTAGATTCCGTGTGATGTAAGCCATCAAATGTTTGTAGTATTATTCCTGCAATAGTAGGGAAGGAATATCCCCATTTCCCTGCCCGTGCAATGATTTCGACCGGCGCCTGCCTGAGGGTATCGGGTGGGGATTTTAAGACCGTTTACCATTCCAAAATTGCCTGCGATCCAGTTTGGGAAACCCTGCGGAAAATTTTACAAAAAAGAGTATCTTTGCATCCCGAAAAATTGGGAAAAGTTCTTTCAAATGGAACGTTTTAAGGAGTATTCAATACCGGTTTCCGGGCTTAAACCGGGTTTCCACGAATATCGTTTCGAAATGGATCCCGGGTTTTTCAGCCATTTTGAAAAATCACCCCTTGCGGATGGCCGGTTCAAAGCAGAAGTGCTTATGGATCGCAGGCAGGACTTGGCCGTACTGGATTTCAGGATTGAAGGCAGCTATGCCTGTGCCTGCGACCGTTGCCTGGCGCCCATTGAATTGCCGGTGCACACCGAATACCGGCTGATTCTCAAATTTGAAGAGGGCAAGGATGAAGACGATGTGATTTATCTGGATGCCCAGGCTTCGGAATGGAATGCGGCCCAGCTGATTTATGAGTTGATCATCATGGCCATGCCCCTGACCAATGTATATGATTGCAAGGGCATTCCCTGCAACCAGGACGTGCTCCGACAACTGGAAAAGACAGAAAACGCGCCCGGAGGGGATGCCTCCGTATGGGAAGACCTGAAAAAAATAAAACTGAATTAACTGATTTCTTTTAAATATTAAGTCATGCCAAATCCAAAAACCCGGATATCCCGGTCTAGAAAAAACAAACGCCGCACCCACCACAAGGCTGAACTTCCGAACGTATCGGTATGCAAAACCACGGGGGAAGCCTTCCTCAGGCATCGTGCTTACTGGCACGAGGGAGACCTTTATTACAAGGGCCGCGTGTTGGTGAAAGGGGCCACGGAATAAAGCCGGATGAAACAAATCGTAAAAACCGGGGAGGCCCCGCTTCCGATCGGGCCTTACAACCAGGCGGTGAAAGCCAACGGCGTCCTCTATATTTCCGGCCAGATCGCCATCAATCCGGCGGACGGCAGCCTGGTCAACGACAGCCTCGAAGCGGAAACCCACCAGGTCCTGAAGAACCTGGGCGCCATACTCCGCGCGGAAGGGTTGGATTATGAACAGGTGGTCAAATGCACGGTTTTTATCAAAGACATGCACCAGTTTTCCCGGATCAACGCCGTCTATGGCGAATATTTTCCCGAGGCAACCGCCCCGGCCCGCGAAACGGTGGAGGTATCCAACCTGCCGAGATTCATGCAAGTGGAAATTTCCGCTATAGCGGTCTACTAATTCTTTTGGATGAAACCTGAAAACTCCGAAAAAGAAAGGGTCCTTTCCGGCATGCAGCCCACGGGCAACCTTCATTTTGGAAGGTATTTTGGTGCGGTAAAAAATTGGGTAGACCTTCAGGCGGCTTACGATTGTTATTACTGCATCGTGGATTACCATGCCATGACTATGCCCTATAAACCGGCCAACCTGAGGGCATCCACCTGGAACGGGATCTTTGGCCTCATCGCCTGCGGCATTGAACCCCGGAACCTGTTTATTCAGTCCTGGGTCCCCGAACACGCCGAATTGACCTGGATCCTGAGTTGTTTTGCCAGCTATGGAGAGGTGCAGCGCATGACCCAGTTTAAGGACAAAAGCCAGCAGGTCGCCGAAAAAGACAAGGAGGCTTTCATCTCCGTGGGTCTTTTTACCTACCCGGTCCTGCAGGCCGCAGATATCCTTATTTACAAACCCAAATACGTGCCGGTGGGTAAAGACCAGGAACAACACCTGGAACTGACCCGAAATATTGCGATCCGGTTCAATCAACAAGTGGGGAAAGAAATATTGCCCGTGCCCGAGGCCTTGTTTACCGAGATTCCAAAGGTCATGTCCACCGCTGACCCCAGCCGGAAAATGAGCGCCAGCCTGGGGGACAAACACAACATCAATGTATTTGCCGATCCGGACCAGATACGCAAGCAGATACGCACCGCTGTGACGGATACCGGAACGGAAACTTCATCCGCCATGAGCCCGGGAGTGGCAAACCTGTTTTCACTTTTGAAAGCTAGCGGTCAAACGGAGACTTATGCCGAACTGAAATCCCGGTATGAGGACCAAAGCCTTAAATACGCGGAACTCAAAGAAGTGGTAGCCGAAGCCCTGGTCCGGGTCAGCGCTCCCATGCGGGAAAAAATGGACCATATCCAGGCCAACAAAAAGGAATACAAGGAAATGATCCGGGCCTCTTCGGAATCCATCCGCAAAAGGGCGAAACACAACCTCGACCAGATCAAAGACGCCTGCGGGCTGATGATCACTTCCTGAGCTCTTTCATTCATTTCAATAATTTCTCTTACCTTTTGCCTTCATCCAAACGATGCGGCATGAAAATCATCTGTGTAGGAAGAAACTATATCAACCACGCCAAAGAACTCAATAATCCGGTCCCGGCTGAACCGGTCCTGTTTATGAAACCTTCCACGGCCCTGCTGATCAACCGCCGTCCTTTTTATTTCCCGGATTTCAGTAAAAATATCCACCATGAACTGGAACTGGTCATCCGGATCAGTCAGAACGGCAAAGCCATTCAGCCCGCTTTTGCGCACAAATATTACGATTCCGTCGGCCTGGGCATTGACTTCACAGCCAGGGACCTCCAGGAAAAATGCAAGGAAAAAGGACTTCCCTGGGAAATCGCCAAGGCCTTTGATTATTCCGCCGTCCTGGGAGACTTTATCCCGCTATCAGAATTGAAAAACAGGGAGGCCATTGAATTTGAGCTCCGTAAAAATGAGGCGCCGGTACAAACGGGCAATTCGAAAGATATGATTTTCAGTTTTGACCAGATCATCTGCCATGCCTCCCGCTATTTTAAACTGCTCAAGGGCGATCTGATCTACACCGGCACCCCGGCCGGGGTAGGGCCGGTGGCCGCGGGAGACACGCTCACCGGCTACCTGGAAGGCCAGCCTATGTTGTATGTCAGTATAAAATAAGCCGGTATTTACAGGCTGTTCCATTCGGGATAAATACATACTTTTGCAGCCGTTGAATCCAACGATTCCTCATTAACCGTTTAAACCTAATCTATGCCTTATCTATTTACTTCTGAATCTGTTTCCGAAGGACACCCCGATAAAGTGGCGGATCAGATTTCAGATGCGCTGATTGATCATTTTCTCGCCTTTGACCCGGAATCCAAAGTAGCCTGTGAAACCCTGGTGACCACGGGCCAGGTCGTTCTGGCAGGTGAAGTCAAGTCCAAAACCTACCTGGACGTGCAGGAAATCGCCCGTGAAGTGATCCGCAAAATCGGTTATACCAAAAGCGAATACATGTTTGAAGCGGATTCCTGCGGTATTTTATCCGCCATACACGAACAATCGGCCGATATCAACCGGGGCGTGGACAAGAAAAACAGGGAAGACCAGGGCGCCGGCGACCAGGGCATGATGTTTGGCTATGCCTGCCGGGAAACCGAGGACTATATGCCCTTGCCGCTTTACCTGGCGCATCAGGTCCTGCTCGAACTCGCGGCCCTGCGCAGGGAAAACAAACAAATCAAATACCTCCGGCCCGATGCCAAAAGCCAGGTCACCATTGAATACAATGATCAGAACCAACCGGTGAGGATCGATACTATTGTGATTTCAACCCAGCACGATCCCTTCGCCGATGACCAGGTCATGGCGGAAAAAATCTACAAGGATATGGTGGGTATCCTGATCCCTCGCCTTAAAAAAAGACTGGATCTCAAAAACCAGAAATTGTTTGATCAGAAGATCAAATACCATATTAATCCGACGGGCAAATTTGTGATCGGAGGTCCCCATGGCGATACCGGCCTCACGGGCCGTAAGATCATCGTGGATACCTACGGGGGGAAAGGCGCCCACGGAGGAGGAGCTTTCTCGGGGAAGGACCCTTCAAAAGTGGACCGCTCCGCCGCCTATGCCACCCGGCATATTGCCAAAAACCTGGTTGCCGCCGGAGTATGCGATGAAGTGCTCGTACAGGTCTCCTATGCCATTGGCGTAGCCCAGCCCATGGGCCTTTATGTCAATACCTACGGAACGGCGAGGGTGAACCTGCAGGACAGTGAAATTGCTGAAAAACTGCTGTCCATTTTTGACATGCGCCCCTATGCCATTGAAAAAAGGCTCAAACTCCGGAATCCGATTTACAGTGAAACCGCTTCCTATGGCCATATGGGCCGGAAACCGGAAACCATAACCAAATCATTCAAATTGCCTGACGGCAAGGAGAAAAGATTAAAAGTTGAACTTTTCACCTGGGAAAAGCTGGACAAGGTGAAAGAACTCCGGAAAGAATTCGGCTTGAAATAACGGCAGGACCCGCCTCCCTTTTTTTGGAATACTGGCTGCATCGGCTGATGGGATAAGTTTGTAGTCCATTCGTCACCATCTAATATATTTTGATATTTCTTATATAATATTGTTCCATTCGAAAGAATTAAGGGAGCCAAGTTTGTACTTTTGCGTTCAAATTTGCTAACCATATGTCCCATCCTCATGCTTTTGAGCAAAGGCACTTAGGAAACGGTCCGGTGGAGGTCGGTGAGATGTTAAAAACCATTGGCCTCGAAACCCTGGACGAATTGATAGATCAGACCATACCCCCAACGATCCGGATGACTTCGGCCCCCGACCTGCCCGAAGCCATGGACGAATACCGCTATCTCCGGCACATCAAGGGCATTGCGAAAAAGAACAAGATTTTTCGATCCTATATCGGCCAGGGCTATTACGGCACCTTCACTCCTTCACCCATACTCAGGAATATTTTCCAAAACCCGGGCTGGTACACCCAATACACGCCTTACCAGGCCGAGATCGCCCAGGGCCGGCTGGAGGCGCTTTTTAATTATCAAACGGTCGTCGCAGACCTCACGGCGCTTCCCATTGCCAACGCCTCCTTGCTGGACGAAGGCACCGCGGCCGCCGAGGCGATGATCATGTTTTATAACCTGGCCATTAAGAATGAACAGGGCGCCCGGCACAAATTCCTGGTCAGCGATGCCGTTTATACGCAAACCATTGATGTCCTGCGAACCCGTGCGAAAGCCCTGAATATTGAACTGGTGGTCAAACCGGACCTGGCTGACGACCTGGCCGATCCCTCCGTGTTCGGCATCCTTCTTCAATATCCGGGCAAGGAAGGTCAATTGACTGATGAGGCAGCGCTTTGTGAAGCGGCACATGCAAACCAGGTCCACGTGGCGGTTGCCACAGACCTCCTGGCCCTGACCCTGCTTAAACCGCCGGGAGAATGGGGAGCCGATGCGGTGGTGGGAAACAGCCAGCGGTTTGGAGTCCCGATGGGTTTTGGAGGTCCGCATGCCGCATTTTTTGCCTGCCGCGATGAATTCAAAAGAAGCATACCGGGAAGGATCATCGGTCTGAGTGTGGACCAGGACAATGCCCCGGCCTTCCGCATGGCCCTGCAAACCCGGGAACAGCACATCAAAAGAGAAAAGGCGACCAGCAATATCTGTACGGCCCAGGCCTTGCTCGCCATCATGAGCGGAATGTACGCAGTGTATTACGGGCCAGCGGGTTTAAAACAACTGGGTGAAGAGGTGCACCGCAAAACTTCTCAACTTGCCGCCGCCCTTGCTGAACAAGGGTACGTCCTTAAGCATAAACATTTTTTCGATACCCTTGCCATCCAGGCCAGCCCGGAAATCATTGAAGCCATCCGAACGAGAGCGATTGCCAGAGGGATTAATCTGTATTATACCCGGGATTCCGTCCAGCTCAGCCTGGACGAAACCGTTACCGCGGAAGACCTACAGGATTTGTATGCGGTGTTTGAGGTCACCGGCGCCCGGGCCGGCTGGGATACCATCCCGGACAAACTGAAACGGACCTCCAGGTACCTGACCCATCCCGTGTTCAACACCAGCCATTCGGAAACCAGCCTGATGCGTTATATCAAACAATTGGAGAACAAAGACATTTCTTTGGTGCATTCCATGATCTCCCTGGGTTCCTGTACGATGAAACTCAATGCCGTATCCGAATTGTTGCCCGTCTCCATGGAGGAATTTGCCTCGATGCATCCCTTCGTCCCGGCGGATCAGGCGGAAGGGTACCATTATATTTTTGATCACCTGGAGCGCTGGTTGTGTGCCATTACGGGCATGAAAGCCTGTTCCCTGCAGCCAAACAGCGGGGCCCAGGGTGAATACGCCGGTTTGCTGACCATTGCCGCCTACCACGAGCACCAGGGGCAGACGAATCGGAAAATTGCCCTCATCCCCGAATCAGCACACGGCACCAACCCCGCCAGTGCCGTGATGGCGGGTATGAAAGTGGTGGTCACCAAAACCGATGCAATGGGCAATATCGATGTGGAGGATCTCAGCCGGTTAGCTGATCTGCACGCGGACCAACTGGCCTGCCTGATGATCACTTATCCCTCCACACACGGCGTGTTTGAAACCAGGATCCAGGAAATCTGCAAGATTATCCACGACCGGGGAGGCCTGGTCTACATGGATGGGGCCAATATGAATGCCCAGGTCGGTTTGACCAGCCCGGGCATTATTGCGGCGGACGTATGTCATCTCAATCTCCACAAAACCTTTGCCATACCCCACGGCGGGGGCGGACCGGGCGTCGGGCCGATTTGTGTCAACGAAAAGCTGGCTCCCTATCTCCCTGGCCACAGTCTGGTGAAGACCGGAGGTTCAAGGGCCACCCATGCCGTGAGCAGCGCCCCCTGGGGCAGCGCAAGCATCCTGCTGATCTCCTATGGATATATTGCCATGCTGGGCAAGGAAGGGGTGGTCAATGCCACAAAGCACGCCATCCTCAATGCTAATTATATCAAAGCCAGGCTTGAAAATGCCTATCAGGTCCTCTACAGCGGTGAATTGGGACGCGCCGCCCATGAAATGATTCTGGATCTGAGGCCCTTCAAGGGCATAGGCATTGCGGCGGAGGATGTCGCCAAACGGCTGATGGATTATGGATTTCATGCCCCGACCCTGTCCTTTCCGGTACCGGGCACGATCATGATCGAACCCACGGAGTCGGAAAGCAAGGCAGAACTCGACCGGTTTTGCGATGCGATGATTCAGATTAAAAAGGAAATGGATGAAATTGCCCAGGGAGAGGCCGATCCCCAGGATAACGTTTTGAAAAACGCGCCCCATACCTGCAGCCAGGTGATCTCCGATCAATGGTCCAGGGCCTATTCCCGGGCCAAGGCGGCCTATCCGCTGGATTACCTGAAAGACCATAAAATATGGCCCATGGTCAGCCGGGTAAACAATGCTTACGGCGACCGGCATCTCGTCTGTACCTGCCCGCCGGTGGATGCTTATTCCGAGCAGTGAGGAGGTCGGGTTGATCTTTAGAGGTCAGAGGTTAGAGGTAAGAGGTAAGGACTTCGCATTAAATATCTCCAAAGCCCCTGACCCCCCATGTACTAATCTCAAATCCTAACTTTGGGGCAGGCCCCGACTACCAATTCTTAAATACTGCCTGGGGGCTGGACCGCGGGGGAACCAAGGGACCTGGCAGTGTACTCAACCAAAACAATCTTCCTAGCCCTTACCGGAATAAGCACAGAGCTCGGTCCATTAAATTTATTTCGTATCGCCAAGGGTCGGGTTCCCCTTGAAGGCCTGCCCCATATGTAAGATTTGAGAATTAGCAGGTGGGGGACA
>Ga0116144_10000491_pt1 | contig 52478 bp, 40 predicted proteins | sample AD_UKC035_MetaG_FD_89746 | JGI IMG/M metagenome (GOLD analysis project Ga0116144, IMG submission 89746) | Active sludge microbial communities of municipal wastewater-treating anaerobic digesters from USA - AD_UKC035_MetaG | ecosystem: Engineered > Bioreactor > Anaerobic > Digestate | place: USA...
ATAGTAGGTGCTGCAAAAAGTGGTACTACATCGTTATATCATTATCTCAACAGCCACCCGGAAATATTTATGAGTGAGCTGAAGGAGACCAATTATTTTTCTTCTAAAGAAATTTTGGAGCAGAAGCTATTCTACAATGAAGTTGTAATCAATGAACAACAACAATATGAAAAGTTGTTTGAAAAAGTAAAGAATGAAAGAGCAATCGGAGAAGCTTCGGTTTCCTATTTGTATTATGATAAAGTGCCACAAAGAATATTCGAATACAACCCCAAAGCCAAGATCATCATTTTGCTTCGCAACCCAGTAGAAAGAGCCATTTCGCATCATGCTATGGATCAGCGCATGGGTTGGAATAATATACCTTTGAGCAACATATTTGATTTATCGTCTAAGCACCAGCAGATTGAGAATTATTTTCAACAGTACATACTCTTAGGAAATTATTTTGCCCAAGTGAAAAGATATTTTGATTGCTTTGGTAAAGAGAATGTAAAAGTTATTTTATTTGAAGACATCAAAAAAGACATTCAAACAGAAGTGAGCCATTTATACACTTATTTAAATGTAGATTCGTCATTTGTTCCTCAGCCAATAGAAGAAGACAATGCTGCAAAAGAAGTTAGAAGCAGTGTGTTGAAGGTCTTGTATCAACAAAAGGGAATCAGAAAATTTATAAAAGCAAGTCTTCCCGGAAATCTTAGAAAGAGTATTGAAAAAGTAGTTTTCAGTAAAAAAAGTAAGCCCAAAGATAATTTGCTTTTGCAAAAGCTGTCTGTGTATTATAAAGATGACATTAACCAATTAGCTCAATTACTGAATTTAAACTTACAACACTGGCACTTGAACGATGAGCATAAATAAAATTGCCATTATTGATTATGTCGGACTAAAAGCCGGTATTGATATTTACAACATGAATCTGTTGGACGGATTACATGCGTGCAATTACTCGACTTATGTGTTTTCCAACTTCGACTCGAATAAGAGTAATACAAAAGTTCACAATATTTTTAGAAATACAAATGTCTCAAAGGTAAAAGCTATTGCAAATAACTTCTTTGGTTATATAAAGGCTTACCGTATATGCAAACGAGAAAAGGTAGAGTGGACCATCATGCATTTGTTTCGAGGAGGATTTTTTGATTTGGTTATAATGCTAATAGCACAATGGATGGGACTAAAAATTATTCTCATAGTGCATGATGTTGAAAGTCTCGATGCAAAAGCCTTGTCTTTTACCCGCAGAATTATTTTAAAGAGATTAAATCAATGGATGGTGGTTCATAATCAGTTTTCTTATACCGCATTGAAATCAGTATTACCCGATAAACATATGCAGCGTGTGCATGTGATCAAGCACGGCAATTTTGTTGACTTGCCCAATTCAGCATTGAATCGGCAAACGGCTATTGAACATTTTAAACTGAATCCGGATAAAAAGTATGTGCTGTTCTTCGGCCAAATAAAGAAAGTAAAGGGATTGGATCTCCTCTTAGAGGCCGTTCCAAATTGTAAAAGCGATTTCGAAATAATTATTGCCGGAAAACTACGCATGGATAATTATGAGCGATACCAAGAAATAATAGATCAGCATCAATATGGGAATCGCGTACATGCTATGATACGTCACATCTCTGATTACGAGCGAGAGTTGCTCTTTAAAGTGGCAGAACTCATAGTAATTCCATACCGTTTGATTTTTCAGAGTGGGGTCTTGATCATGGCTATGAGTTTTAATACTCCTGTTTTGGCATCTGATTTAGATCCGAACAAAGAAATAATTGAACATGGTAGAAATGGAATGCTTTTCAAATCAGGCGATAGCATGGATTTGGCTAAACAACTTGACTCCTTTTTGTCCGGAGAATTGAATGAAAGAGATATAAAAGCTGAAGCAATGAGAACGATGACTGAGGAATTTGGATGGCATAAAATCGCAAAACAATATCACAGTATTTTGTTAAAAAGTTAGTAATACGGCATAAACTGCTTCTGTCTTTTCCTTTAACTTTGAGCGAAATAAAAATAAAGGGGCATTTTCCTATTTGTTTTTAGCAAATAATGTAACCCTTGTCCGTTTTTTGAGTAAAATTTAAATTGATAATAAGCATACAGAAATGAGAATATTTATATCCGGTGTAGCCGGTTTTTTAGGCAGCCATTTGGCCGATCGATTGTTAAGTCAAGGGCATGAGGTAGTTGGGACTGACAACTTGATTGGAGGGTACGAAGACAATGTAAATCCAAAGGTTGAGTTCTATACTTACGATTGTAAATACCGGAATTCAATGGCTAAGATTACAAAGGGATGTGATATTATATATCATACCGCTTGTACCGCTTACGAAGGATTATCGGTATTCTCACCACATTTAGTAACAGAGAATACATATCAGATTACTTTATCATTGCTAAGTGCAGCGATAGAGAACAAAATTAAGCGTTTTGTTTTCTGTAGCAGTATGGCACGCTATGGTTATCAACCAACAGTTCCATTTACAGAAGACATGGTTTGTAATCCGGTTGATCCTTACGGAATTGCTAAATACGCTTCAGAACTTACCATACAGAATATGGCCAAAGTGCATGACTTTGATTATTGCATCGCAGTTCCTCACAACATTATTGGACCTCGTCAAAAATACGATGATCCATTTAGAAACGTAGCTGCCATAATGATCAATCTTATGTTACAAGGCCGTCAACCTATAATTTATGGTGATGGTGAACAGAAAAGGAGCTTCAGTTTCATACAAGATTGTGTTGATTGTCTTGAACGAATGGCCACACAGGAGAACGTGTTGGGACAGATTATCAATATTGGTCCCGATGAAGAATATGTTTCTGTAAATCAGTTAGCGGTAGTAATTGCTAAGCTTTTGAACTTTGATTTGAAACCCATGTATATGCCCGATCGTCCGATGGAAGTAAAGCATGCCAGCTGTTCGGCTAATAAGGCACGTGAGCTATTGAACTATAAAACTCAATATAGTTTAGAACAAGGACTGGGTGAAATGATTGAATACATCAAAACACGTGGAGTAAAACCATTCCGCTACCATTTGGATATAGAAATTCGCAATGCGAAAACACCTAAGACCTGGACAGACCGTTTGTTTTAAGTAGAACATGAAAATTGCAATTGTTGGAACACGAGGCATTCCAAACAACTATGGTGGTTTGGAAGAGTTTGCTGAGAATGTTTCAGTTGGCCTTGTTAAGAAAGGTCATCAGGTTATAGTTTATAATCCACACTTTCATCCGCACAAAGAGAGTACTTTTCACGGAGTTGAAGTCGTTAAAAAGTGGAGCCCGGAAAAACAAATTGGGACAGCCGCAAATTTTATCTACGATTATTTATCGCTTCGCGATGCATTAAAGAGAAAAGTAGATGCCATATTAATTTGTGGCTATACTACATCGGCCATTTCATTATTTTTTATTCCATTAAATCGTGTACCTATATTTATGAATATAGATGGCATGGAATGGTGGAGAGCAAAATGGAGTCCAATGATTCAAAAGCTTACCCATTGGTTTGAAAAAGTAGCCGTTAAAAGATCGCATGTAATTATCAGCGACAATTTGGGTATTAAAGATTATGTTCAAAAGGAGTACAACAAAGACTCCTATTTTCTGGCTTATGCCGCCAATGAAATTTTAGTGCCCGAAGAAAGTTCACTTCAAGAATTTGGTTTACAGAAATATCGTTACAACTTATTAATCGGTCGATTAGAGCCTGAGAATAATATCGAGACTATATTGGATGGAGTTCGGGACTCTTCGGATACTGATCCAACCGTTATTTTTGCAAACTATAAAACTAAATACGGACAGAAGCTGAAAGAAAAATATGCAGCACATCCAAAAATAGAATTTCGAGGATGGGCCAGTGGACAAAAAACACTCAATAATTTGCGACACTTTGCAAAAGTATATTTTCATGGCCATTCGGTAGGTGGAACCAACCCATCGCTACTCGAAGCTATGGCTGGAAGGGCATTTATAGCTGCGCATAATAATCCGTTCAATAGTTCGGTTCTTGAAAAAGACGCATTGTATTTTAGATCGCCTAAAGAAGTACAAGAACTGTTGGATCAATTTTCAGTTCATGAAACCAATCGAAAAGTGTTTACTGAAAATAACATCAATAAAATACGTAATCAATACAATTGGCCATATCTTGTTGATGAATATGAGAAAATGTTTCTTGCAGAACTTCAAAAAAGAACATAATGATTATTATTTTTGGTTGAAAGACAATCGAAAATGAATATTAAATCCTATCTACTTGTTTTAATCCTATCGATCGCCTCGGTTGATCTTGCAGCACAAGAATATTATCTTCCTTTGAACAATGAAATTAATTTGTCGCTTGAGCGCGAAATTAATCGAGTTGGATCAAATATTCATACCGCAGTAAAACCATATCTGAGTTCACGACTACAAGAGACAGTTTCATTGGACAGTTTGAACCAACACAAAGTTCCGGATTCGAAATTTTTTAACTCATGGCTCGGAAGAAAATTCACACGGGAGCATCTTTTACAAGTTAAGGAAGATGATTTTAGTTTCTTTCTCGATTTTAACGTTGAGTTTACAGGAGGTATTGATTCAAAAGATACCAGTTCGGATAGTAATTTCTTTATCAATTCTAGAGGATTCAACGCTGGAGGAAGCATTGGAGATCGTTTTTCATTTTCAAGTAGTTTTGTTGAAAGTCAAGCATCATTACCTACGTACTTGGATTCCCTTTCGAGAGCAACACGTGTTGTTCCGGGAGGAGGTCGTATAAAAAAGTTTCAAGGTAATTTAGACTATGCGATTGCCAGTGGATCGATCAGCTATTCATTAAAAAAGTATTTTAATTTTCAGGCAGGTACCGACAAGAATTTTATTGGTGACGGCTATCGTTCATTGCTGCTTAGTGACCATGCCTTCAATTATCCCTATTTAAAAATCAATATGGATATTTGGAAAATTAATTATACAGTACTTTATTCTGTTCATCAATTGATTGAAGCCAATGCTGTAAACGATGAGGTTATTTTTAGAAGAAAATATGCCTCAACGCACTATTTGGATTTTCAAATCGGGAAACGAGTAAACTTAGGAATCATGGAATCCATCATCTATGGTTGCAATGATGGAGGAAGAGCATGTACTCCGGATATACATTATTTTAATCCAGTAATATTTTTTCGCCCTGTTGAATTTTCCGTTGGATCACCAGACAATGCTCTGATGGGTTTAAATCTGAAAGTTAAAGTGTCGGATCAATTTTCATTTTATGGACAAATGGTTTTGGATGAATTAAAACTGAGTGAGGTGAGAGCTGGAAATGGTTGGTGGGCCAATAAGCAAGGGTTTCAACTAGGGCTCAAGACCTTTGAGCCAGCGAACATTAAAAATTTATACACTCGAGTGGAGTTTAATTACGTTCGACCTTATACCTATCAACATCGCGATTCATTGACCGGTTATTCACAATACAACCACCCATTGGCTCATCCTTCGGGTGCCAATTTTTATGAAATGCTCGCCCACTTGAATTACAGCTACAAGCGTTTTATTTTGGAATTGAAAATGAATTACATTTATTCAGGAACCGATACCGCTGGTGTAAATTATGGTCAGAACATTTTATTGCCCTATACTACACATCCTAATGAGTTTGGAAATGAAGTAGGCCAAGGCTATTCTTCTAAAATTACCATTGCAGAATGTAGATTTTCTTATTTAATAAATCCGATAAACAATTTTCGAATCGAATTATTTGCCAATATGAGGCGTCAAAAAAGGCCTACGGAAAGTTTTGAATCTCTCACAGCAGGTATCACATTAAGGACTTTATTGAGCAATCGATACTTCGATTTTTAGTAGCAGTTTATCTTCCGTACTATAAATTTTTTGATCGGTCAGATCTCAATAATGACAAGGGATTTGTAGAATTTACGACAGAATTAAGTACGTTCACCCAATAATTCAAGGGCTTTACTTAAAAAGGAGTTGACATTACCATAATTTGTTCGCATGGCGTATTTTAAAGCCTACCTTTGAACAAACCGTGTTATGTTAAATATTACCCTTACTTGCATTGCTGCTTTTATCATCACTTTTATTTCGATACCCTCGATCATAAGAGTTGCTATGATAAAAAATCTGGTGGATGAACCCGGAGGCAGAAAGTTACATGCGACACGAGTACCTACTTTAGGAGGGCTTGGTATTTTTGCCGGGATCATTTTTGCGTATACATTCTTTTCGGCCACTACAGGAGCCCAATACAATCAGTATATTATTTCGGCTATGATTGTCATGTTCTTTATTGGGTTGAAAGACGATTTGGTTGACCTTACCCCTTCAAAGAAAATAATCGGACAATTAGTAGCTGCATTAATTATTGTTCTGTTCGGAGATATTCGAATGACAAGTTTATATGGCATTTTGGGTATCTACTCTATTCCTTATCTTGTGAGTGTAGTGTTTTCGGTCCTCACTATTTTAGCAATCATAAATGCCTATAACCTTATAGATGGGGTTGATGGGTTAGCCGCTGGCATTGGTGCTATTGCCTCTTTTACTTTTGGGTTGTGGTTTTATAATTATAATGAAATCACGCTCTGTATATTGTCGTTTGCAGTAATGAGTTCATTGCTTGCATTTTTAGTTTACAACTTTTCTCCTGCTAATATATTTATGGGCGATACAGGAAGTTTAATCATTGGATTAATTTTGGCGGTCCTCACCATCCAGTTTATTAATCTGAGTTTTATTTCTCCGCCCGATGCATTTCCATTCAGAAGCAGTCCGGCAATGGCGGTCGCTATTTTATTTATACCAATATTTGACACGTTAAGAGTTTTTATAATGAGATCCATAAAAGGGGGCTCTCCATTTAGAGCCGACCGAAATCATATTCACCATCTATTATTAGATTTTGGATTGTCTCATCGCGAAGTGGCAGTAATTATGTATGGTGTTAATATGGGCATCATTTTACTTGCTTTGTTTCTTCGTAATATCAGTAGCCTAAATTTGTTATACACTATTTGCGGTATTGCTGTCTTGTTGTTTGGGGGATTGAACATCTTGCATTTCATATTCAACCGTGGGCCACAAAGAGCTAGCGAAAGAACCAGCTAAAAGCCAATTTCATTTTATTTTCAGAATATTCTTACAGAATTGATTGATCCTTTCAATCGAGCTGCATTATTATTAAAGTGCTTAATTCGGAACGATTCTAAAGATTTTATCTTCTATTGTAACGCATGCACCATCATCGCAGTACCTAACCTTATTTAAAGAAGTCTTTTTATTAAAGCTTACAAAGTGCTGATTTGAAAAAGTTTATCACATTTTTTTTACTTTTGGGCTTACCATTAACTAACTAATAAAACAACTTGTACAGTATGAGAAAATTTCTGTTTACGGGATTGCTTTGCCTTGGAGTCCTGCTAAATAATTTATCTACAGCTCAAGTTTCATCGGGGGGAAATTCGGATGATCCAATTGCTGAGATTCTAGATAGTTTATTATCCATTCAAAATGTAATTCGATTTAACGAGCTTAATGAATTTGACCATATGTCAGGTTTAACATCAGCTCCTTCGTCACCTCTTTTTTCAGAGCAATCATTTGACGATAACATGAAGAAGATTTTAACGCCTATACCCATGACTTATAATGATGAGGTTGCAGGATTTATAGAGTTGTATGGATATAAGAAAAGAAATCTTACTAGCCGGGTAATGGGGCTCAGCTCCTTGTACTTCCCTTTATTTGAGCAAGAGTTGGATAAAGAAGGATTACCTATTGAGTTAAAATATTTAGCCATTGTCGAATCTGCATTAAATCCAATCGCAGTATCTCGTGCAGGCGCTACTGGTATTTGGCAGTTTATGTATCAGACCGGAAAAATGTACGGACTCACCATTAACTCTTATATAGATGAAAGAAGAGATCCTTATAAGTCGACTCGAGCTGCTTGTCAATATTTTAAGGATATGTATGCGTTGTATAACGATTGGCTATTGGTTATTGCCAGCTATAATTGTGGCGCAGGAAATGTGAATAAAGCTATTGCCCGTTCGGGAGGTAAAACAAATTTTTGGGAGATAAGTCGTTACCTGCCAAGAGAGACTAGAGGTTACGTTCCGGCTTTTATTGCGGTAACTTATTTGATGACATATCACAAAGAACATAATCTATATCCCGTTATGCCGGCTTATAACTTTTTTGAAGTAGATACACTGGCCGCGCAACACGCAACGGATTTATGGAAGATTAGTAAATACACCGGCTTGCCTTATGATGTGGTTTCTTATTTAAATCCAATTTATAAGAAAGGGAAAATACCCAATACAGACGATGCTCAAATAATTCGTTTACCCAGATCTTATGTTCAGGAGTTTATTAAAAACGAAGCGAATATATATCAGCACAACGAACAAGAAAATGTTCCAACAGTAGCCAGTCGTTCCAATCCTTCTTCTGAGAATGTAGTAAAAACAGTACCTATAGCCGGAACCGATTTTGAATACGTTTACAAAAAGGTTAAAAAATATCACTATGTAAAAAGAGGCGAAACGCTTTCAACCATCGGAAGTAAATTGAAATGCTCGGTTTCCGATTTGAAATCATGGAATCGAATTAGGGGCAGCATTATTCACCCTGGACAAAAACTTGCATACTATACTGTAGTAAAGAATAAACAAGAAATCGTTAAAGAAGATACTGTTGCTAAAGCAACGGAAGAAAAAGAAACAGTAGAATTGAGCGATTCAAAAACTTCTGCACAAGAGAATCCTATCAACAATTATAAGTTGGATGATTTTTACATCTATCATACGGTTCAGAATGGAGATACCTTGTATAGCATATCGAAAGCCAATGGCGTTAGTGTAGAAGAGTTAAAAGTCTTGAACAATATTCAAGATTCGCGACAGTTGAAGATTGGAACAAAGATCAAGATCAAAAAAAATGGATAATAAGGCATTTTTCGCGTATGCCGCTTTTTTTGTATTTTTTATTTCCATAGCAGGACAATCATGTACTTCTGATCAAAGCAGTAAGATTGAATCCATTGGGAAGTCAAATGAATTGTTATTGGTTTCAAAATCGGTAACAAGCGATACCAATAGTGTAAACATTGTTTATGCTCATTTTGCAAAAGATTTTATAGGTCTACCGCAACCAGAACCTTGGTATAAAATTAGTCACATTCCGATCAATGAGTTTGGTGGTGTGTTTAAAAGACATAGAACCATAATCTATTTGTTGAATAGTGATACCGTAAGTAGAAGTCAGATTCGCTTTGCAAAAGATGTTTGGGCAAAAAATCAATTGGTTGTAATTGTACAAGCGAAAAACGAATTAGGTTTGGTTCAACTCTTGAAGGAACAGAAGGAAAACATAGAGTATAAAATTCTTGATCACGAATTACATCTGGGAAAATTAAATGCAGAGAAGAATGCAAGTCCAACATTGAGCAATGCTTTGACTCAAAAGTTTGGAATAAAAATTTCGATCCCAAACGAATACGTATTGGCCGTAGATCAAAATAGATTTTCCTGGTATAGAAAAGAAACAGAAAATAGCAGCACCAACATTATGGTGTATGAATTGGACTATACTTCTGAATCGATGTTTGATACACAACAAATGATTCATATACGTGATTCTATTGCAAGAAAATACATTCCCGGCCCCAATGAAGGTTCGTATATGACAAGCGATAAGGCTTTGCCAATCTATAGCGTACAAAAGAGTTTAGGCGATAATTTTGGAATGGAACTAAGAGGGTTGTGGAAAGTTGAGAATGATTTTATGGGTGGACCATTTTTACATAGAGTAGTTCACAACCCGATCAACAACAAATTATACTGTATAGATTTTTTTGTATTCGCTCCTAAATTTGATAAACGCGATTATATACTATCGGGAGAACAAATTTTTAGTTCGATAGCGTTTTAAACAAAATTTATTTCTTAAAAATCCAAGCCCCATCGTACTGATCTGAAATCTGTGGCAAGTTGTTTTCTGCGGCAGACTTCGAAGGGTAAGCAATTCCTACCACATGCATACCATTTCGATGAGCGACCACTTTGGCATTGTGCCCTTTGGCCTTCAAATCATTTACAAATGAATCGGCATTGTCGATAGATTTAAAACAACCTGTAACTATAAAATAAGGAGTAGAGATTTGCTCACCTTCCTCTATTTCAATTGGATCGTTTTCTGCTTTGTTGTTTGGTTCGGCCGGTATTGGTGTATTTGATTCTTCAAAGGTAGATTCTTTGTTTAAATCATCGTTGGATAAATAATCGGGCAAAAGCTCACTTTTCGGTTCTTGTTGCTGAATCGGTTCACTTTCTAAAATGGCAGAATTATTTGTTTCAGGCACTTCATTATTCTGTGCATAATACGCTTTCTGCTGAGCTTTTATTTTTTGAACTCTTTCCTCAATGCTTGGATAATACGGTTTGCTGAATGGATTGAGGTCGGACAACATAACATCTACTTTCGAAATAGAAACGGGATTAAAGAACATGAAAGCAAGTAAGGCAGCAGCAGGAGCAAGTTCAATAATCCTCCAAAGTTTTTTTGCCGGTCTTTTATGCTTTAGTTTTCTAACCGTTGGTTGTTTTATTTTTTGAATACTGTGATGTAAATTTTCTCTGCGAATTGCCGGTGCATGTATGGGTTCTAATCCAAATGAATCTAACAAAAAATTCTGAGTATTATCGGCTTCAAATTGAATGTGTTTCTCTTTATCTAAATATAAGCAACCAACTTTTTGGATATAAATCTTTTTCCCTTGTTGGAGTAAAATATTTGCATCGCGTACAAAATGATCAATAAAATTCAATGCTTCGTTGTACGTAATATCTAATTGTTGTGCTAAATGAGAAGCCAGCAATCCATCATTGTTTTTCAGTCCGGCATTAAAAGCAATTTTCTTGGAAGGTGGATAAAATAGATGATGGGCAGGGTGTAAGTGGGCGCTTTTATAATTGGCTACAAATCCTCCAAAGTTGTGAACGATTACACAATCGTGATGAAACAACAATTCAGATATCGACTTTTCTACCTTCATGATATTAGGAAGGGTAAAAATAGGAAATTTTATACGCTTGAGATTCGAAACGAGAAAATTAAATCGCTTAAGGAATGATTATCCCTTTGGCTATCAATTGATTAATATAGTCTATATCTTCAGGAACATCAACCGAATAATTTTTACTATTAGTGATTGCTGCATGAATGTTGTAACCTGCTTCAAGCCAACGCAATTGCTCCAATCGTTCGGACTTTTCTAATGCTCCTTCAGGTAATTGAATCAGTTTTTTTAAAACACTCATTTTATAAGCATAAATACCAATATGGCTGTAGAATGTGTTCGTTATTTCTTCTGATTTTTTAAAATGAAAAGGAATGGAGGAACGACTGAAGTAAAGTACCTTATTTGTGTTGCTCATGACGGCTTTTACCACATTTGAATTGGCAAGCATTTCTCTGTCATCAATAGGTCTAACTAGTGTTGCTATAGAAATGTCATCTTTTACTATCAGATCAGCTAATAAGTCAATTTGTGTTGGATCGATAAAGGGTTCATCGCCTTGGATATTGATTACACATTCAACTGAATGGTTAAACAAAGTGGCTGCTTCAAAACATCTTGAAGTGCCATTGACATGATTAGAAGAGGTCATAATAACTTTAGCTCCAAAATTTTTTGCCGCTTGTTCAATCTCCTCATGATCGGTAGCAATAATTACATCGTCAAGTAAGTCACATTTTAAACATTGTTCATACACTCTTTGGATCATAAACTTACCCGCTATTTTTTTCAAGGGTTTGCCCGGAAAACGGGTAGAGTGAAAACGGGAAGGAATAATTCCTAAGATGCGCATTATTATAAACTATAATTTACTTGAACGGTAAAGGTACGCGGAGCCTGCATATCTGCAGGACGTCCTGCATAAAAACGATTGGTCAAGTTTTTAACATGAAATAGTAAAGTGTATTTGTTTTTATTACTAAAACCAATCCGTGCATCCCAAATTAAATCACCATTCGTATGAGAAAGTCGGTATGACTTTACACCATCAATTAGCGCATCAAATGACTTGTCAATATTTTCCATTGCACTGTTATAACGGGTGGTAATCCCTGCCAACAAACCTGTTTTGTGTGAAATCTCCAAATCGGATTTTAATGTATTTCGATAACGATATTTTAAAACATTAGTTGTGGCAGTATTGCTCAGACTATCTTTTGCAAGATTGAAATCTAGTTTTATTGGGTTGAGTGTGGTATAACCACCAAAACAATTTATTTGCCAATTGTGAGGTTTCAGTTGGAATCCAATCCCAATGTCCAAACCATCAATTCGTGTATTTCCGATATTGATGCTTTTAAATCCTATTCCGGCAAAAGGATCGGTAAAAATATTTCCCCATTGACCGAAACTAAATTCCATCATGTCTTTATATTCCATTCTAAACAATGCTACATCAAAGTATGCGCTTAGAATACCTTTTTGGATTAGTTGTCGTAAACCCAATTCAGCGGTCCAACCGGTTTCGTCTTGTAGCGAATCATTTGGATAAATTACAATCGTGCCTACTTGTGTTCGGATGAATCGCTCGGCAATACTTGGATAACGAAACCCTTGGCCAAAAGAACTACGAATGAAAGTACTCTTTGTGATGGGATAATTTAAACCTATTCTCATTACAGGAACCAAATCACTACTTTTCTTATCAATTCCATTTTCTTCGATACGTCCACCAATGGAGAAGTTTAATTTTTTTATGGTTCCATTTAGTTGAACGTAAAAGAATGCATTGTAAGCACTATGGTTTCCATATAATTCACTCGTTACTTTTGTATAGCTACCTCCCGAACCAGTCAATAGAGAGAGATGATCGTGAAATTTAATATTGGCTTGATACTCACCAAAGTACCAATCGGAAAATGACTGCTGATTGGTTTGATTTATATTATCTGTTTTGAAATACCGGCCCAATATTTTGTGTGATATTTTTTCTGATCGAGCCAATCTTATTTGAGGGTCAATATAAAGGCGTTTTGTTTTGGAGGGAATGATAGAACTGTTGCCATCATAGGTTCCATCGGGCAAGTAAGCTCCTGAGGTGTCGTCTTCCCATATTAAAAAGGTCCCACTTTCTGATTCTTGATAATTGGCTCGAACGCCAAGACGAAGTCCTTTAATCTTATCCGGTGTATAGAATAACGACCCATTAACTCTATATCTTTTTTCAATTTCTCCAAGTTTAAAACCATCGTCATCAAAAACATTCATCCCGCCTTGCCAGCTAAAAGAATTAATACTGTTGGAATGCGTTGCAGAAAAGCTTTTTATAAATCTTGGATCGTCCCACCATTTAGCAGATTTTAAATCGGGTGCATCATAAATAGAAGCACTTGCAGAAAAATTTGTTTCAGCCGAATCGGCAACTTCCTTTGACCTAAAGTGCATTACACCATTTAATGCTGATGAACCATATAAGGCAGATGATGCCCCTTTCATTACTTCAATTTGTTCCGTCCATTCAATAGGTATCGCATTCCACTTAGGATCATTGGCATCGGCTGCGAGCAATTGAATATCATCTACCAAAATCATCACTCTACTTCCGGCCCCATAACTATAACCACTTCCACCTCTTATATTGGCTTGACCATCTATTATATTAACTCCAGGAACTTGTTCTACAACAGTCTCTACATTAGTGGCGGCTTGCTTTTCAATAAATTCAGACTCAACAACATTCATGCTAACCGAGATCTCTTCTAGTTTTTGTTCATAGCGAGATGCGCTGATCACCACGGTAGACAATTCGTGAAGTTTTTGTTTCATACGTATCACAAGAAGTTGTATTTCACCTTCTTTGATTGCTACTTCAGAAGTTTGAGTTTCGTAACCGATAAATGAAAATGAAATTGTATAAGTACCCGGTGAGAGTGATAAATTGAATTGACCTTTCGAATCACTAACGGTGCCTGAAGTGGAAGAATACTTTATAGTAACTCCAGGGAGACTTTGATTGTTGCTTGCATCATTTACAACTCCCATTATCCCGGCATCCTGGGCAATCAATTGATTTTTACAGATACATAAGAATGAAAATAGGATACAAAACAGTAACTTTCTGACCATATTAAAAACCGCCAATTTGAAATATACAAATCATTCATGAATCAGCCAGATAATAGTTCATTAGTTTATAAAATTGCTCTTACAATGATACCGGGCATTGGTCCGATAACAGCTAAGAGTTTGGTTGGTTATTGCGGGTCGGCCGAGGCGGTGTTAAAAGAAAATTATCAAAAGCTATTGCGCATACCGAACATTGGCGCGAAGACGGCACAAGATATTTCAAAATTTGAAATAACGGATATCATTCATCAGGAGTGTGAATTTATCGAGCAGAATAATATTATACCTTATTATTTTTTAGACAACAATTATCCAAGTCGATTGAAACATTGCAACGATGCGCCAATATTACTTTTCAGTAGAGGCAATGTAGATTTCAATGTACAGAAATCTCTAGCCATTGTTGGTACAAGAAAAGCCACTGCTTATGGAAAAGATATAACCGAAAAGATTGTATCTGAGTTAACCGACCAAAGTACATTAATCGTAAGCGGAATGGCTTATGGTATTGATATAGCTTCACACAAAGCGGCCCTGTCAGCAAAACTAAAAACGGTTGGTGTTATGGCTCATGGCTTGGATCAAGTTTATCCGGCATCACATCAGAGCATAGCAGAAAAGATATTTCACAGTGGTGCATTAGTTAGTGAGTATAGGTCTAATACTTTACCGGATAAACAAAATTTTCCGAGCAGAAACCGAATCATTGCCGGATTATGTGATGCCGTTTTAGTTGTGGAAGCCAGCGAATCGGGTGGGGCATTAATCACGGCTCATATTGCACATTCGTATAATAGAGATGTGTTTTCTGTTCCCGGTCGAACAAGTGATCCTTATTCGGTTGGATGCAATAATTTAATTAAAAGAAATGTTGCCATGCTGGTTCAATCGGCAAAAGATATTGAAGAAGCAATGGGTTGGGAAGTAATGGATGCCAAACTTGCCAATAAACAAACTAAACTGATGATCAACTTAAGTTTGGAAGAAGAATCAATTGTGGAATTGTTGAGAAGTGAAAATGCTTTGCACATAGATTCCATTATACAAAAGGCAGGCATGAATAACAGCAAAGTGGCTTCAACACTTTTGAATTTAGAATTTTCCGGTATTATTCGATCTTTGCCGGGCAAAGTATATGAATTGACTTAATTATTTTAACCATATGTACTCAACACTAAAACCACAGCTGGAAAAAGAAATAGAGGAAATCAAAGAATCCGGTCTTTATAAATCTGAAAGAGTTATTGTATCGCCACAAGCAGCGGACATTAAAATTAATGAAGGGAAGGAAGTTGTAAATTTTTGTGCCAACAATTATTTAGGTTTATCATCGCATCCTGCGTTAATCGAAGCGGCTAAAAAGGCAATTGATACGCATGGATATGGATTGTCTTCGGTTCGTTTTATTTGTGGAACACAAGACGCACACAAAAAATTAGAAAGTAGTATCAGTCAGTTTCTTGGTACAGAAGACACCATACTTTATGCAGCAGCATTTGATGCTAATGGTGGAGTATTTGAACCATTATTAAATGACCAAGATGCTATTATTTCGGATGAATTGAACCATGCCAGCATTATAGACGGGGTTCGCTTGTGTAAAGCGCAACGCTATCGATATAAGCACAATGATATGATTGATTTGGAAAATCAATTGAAAGAAACACAAAATCTTCGACACCGAATGATTGTAACCGATGGCGTGTTCAGCATGGATGGAACCATTGCTCAGTTGGATAAAATATGTGATCTGGCAGATCGATACAATGCTATTGTGATGATTGACGAGTGTCATGCATCCGGGTTTATGGGTAAAAATGGAAGAGGAACACATGAACATTGTAATGTGATGGGTAGAGTAGATATTATTACCGGAACTTTGGGTAAAGCGCTTGGAGGAGCAATGGGAGGATTTACTTCGGGTAAGAAAGAAATTATTGAAATTTTAAGACAAAGATCTCGTCCTTATTTGTTTAGCAACTCCTTAGCACCAAGTATAGTTGGGGCTTCGATAAAAGTTTTTGAATTATTGAATGAGAGTTCTAATCTAAGAGACACTTTATGGGACAACACTTCATACTTCAGATCGCAAATGACAAAAGCTGGCTTCGATCTTAAACCAGGCATTCATCCTATTGTACCGATTATGTTGTACGATGCAAAAGTAGCTCAAACCTTTGCGGAGAAATTATTAGAAGAAGGGATTTATGTAATAGGTTTCTTTTATCCTGTTGTGGCAAAAGGAAATGCTAGAATCAGAGTTCAAATATCTGCAGGTCATACCAAAGCACATTTAGATAAAGCAATAGCCGCATTCACCAAGATTGGTAAAGAAATGGGTGTGCTTAAGTAATTAAATTCTATTTTTTATATTGTAACATAATCAAATCAATTCATCATGAAAAAAATACGTAACAGCATTTTAGTTTTCATTTTTCTAATGAGCACTTACACGCTTAATGCTCAATTAACATTACCACAACCCAGCCCTAAAGCGAGTGTAACGCAAACGGTTGGTATAACCGACATTAGTATTGAATACTCAAGTCCGGGAGTAAAGGGACGGACAATTTGGGGAGAACTCGTTGCATTCGATCAAGTATGGAGAACAGGAGCTAATGCAGCCACTACTATATCATTTAGCCGTGATGTCACTATTAATGATACAAAAGTTGCAAAAGGAAAGTATTCTATACTTACTATTCCCGGTAAAACGGAATGGACTATCATCATTAACAAGGATGCCGGTGCTAGTGAGGGATCATATAAACAAGAAGAGGATGCATTGAGAATCAAAGTAAAACCAGAGGCTACAAGCATGCGTGAACGCTTAACTTTTTTATTCAGTAATTATGACAATAACGGAACCCGTATTGATATGGAGTGGGAAAAGATACGCATTGGTTTCAATGTATATGTTGCAACAGATGATCAAGCTATGGAAAGTATAGATCGTACGTTGGGCTCTACTTGGAGAAATTACAATAACGCAGCGCGTTATATGATTGACAATAAGTCTGACTATGCCAAAGGACTTGAGTATGCCAATCAATCTGTTTCACTAAAAGAAGAGTGGTTCAACTTATGGGTACGTGCACAAGCTCATGCCGGATTGGGTAACTATAAAGCAGCCTTAGCAGATGCAACTAAATCGAAAATGTTAGGGGATAAAAATCCGGATGGTTTTTTCTTTAAAGACAATGTTGAAAATGCCATTAAGGAATGGACTCCAAAAGCTAATATGACCAAATCTAAAAAGTAGATCATCCAAAAATTAGAAAAAGCCCTTACCTATTGAAGTGAGGGCTTTTTTATTATATGAAAAATCTGAGCGATCAGCATTACGGCCAAACAACCAATCATGTTTAACCATAGAAATGCCGTTAACTCAATTTTAAAACAGAATAAAACCAACACTTCGGCAATGATTGCAGCATAAAATACACTTCCTCCTTTAATGTGTTTCATAAAAAAAGCAACTACAAACATTCCTAAGATAGTGCCGTAGAAAAGTGATCCTAATTTATTTACCGCTTCTATTAAACTGCCCAGTTGATTCGCAAACATAGCAACAACAATGGCAAAAACACCCCAAGCAGCAGTAAAGAGTTTTGAAACCATCAAATAATGTTGATCCGATCCGTTACTGTTTATATTTCTTTTATAGATATCAATGACGCTAGTACTCGCCAGGGCATTCAACTCAGATGATGTGCTGGACATGGAAGCAGAGAATATGACCGCGATCAACAAACCGATTAACCCAACCGGCAAATAATTCAATACATAGTAAAGAAAAATATAATTGGTGTCATTCGTTTCGGCCCGGGCATCATTTTGTGTCATCAACTTTTTGGTTTCGTTTCGCAACACCACTTGTTCTTTCTCAATTGCTACCAGTTGATCAGAATAAGACGATACTGCAATAGCGTCTTTGTTTTTCAGAGAAGTACTCAACTGATGAACAACATCTTTTTTATTGTTTTGAAGATGAGAAAATTCATTTTCAATTTGACTAAATTCATTGTGTAACTCGCTTTGCTGCAACTTTTTTATTTCAACCGGATTGAAATGAATAGGCGCTTCGTGAAATTGAAAAAAGACAAACATGAGCGCGCCTATAAGAAGTATACAAAACTGCATTGGTATTTTTATAATACCATTAAGCAACAGACCTAATCGGCTTTGCCCTACGGATCGGCCTGAAAGATAGCGCCCAACTTGCGACTGATCGGTTCCAAAATAGGATAGTGCCAGAAAAAATCCTCCAATAATTCCCGACCAAATATTGTATTGATTTTGCCAATCAAATTTAAAATCAATCACATTTAGTTTGCCCATTTTCCCCGCCACTGATAAAGTGTCTGTAAAAGATATTTGTTCCGGCATCATACGAATGAGCATATAGGCAGCTATGAACATTCCTACAAAAATGACGGTCATTTGTTGCATTTGCGTAATACTTACCGCTTTGCTTCCACCTATGAATGTGTATAAGACTACGAGGCCTCCTATGATCAAATTGGTATAGTAAATATTCCAACCCAACATTACGGATAAGATTATAGCAGGCGCATATATGGTAAGTCCGCACGCAAGACCTCTTTGTACCAAAAACAGGAATGCTGCTAATGATCGGGTTTTTAAATCAAAGCGAGTCTCTAGAAACTCGTATGCGGTAAATACTTTTAGCTTATGATATATAGGAACAAAAGTGGTGCAGAGTAAAATCATGGCAAAAGGCAATCCAAAATAGAATTGAACAAACCTCATCCCATCTACATAGGCCTGCCCGGGAGCGGAGAGGAAAGTAATTGCACTTGCTTGTGTTGCCATAATCGAAATGCCAACCACATACCAAGGCATAGAATTTCCGGCAAGTAAATAGTCATTGATGTTTTTGTTTCTTCGACTCTTTACAATTCCATAAACAGCGATAAACAATAAAGTAACAGCAAGTACTGTAATGTCAATCCAATTCATTCGAAATATTTAGTAAAAAAGTAAAACAAAAGAATAAGCAATGCTAAATTCAGAACTACTATAAAGTACATTTGTTTCCATCCGGAAATGAAAGAAGGCAATTCAGGATCTTTCTTCTTTTTCATCTTTTCCTTTTTTCAGGAGTAATAAGATTTATAAATAGATTAATTGCTCCACTGTTACCGGCAGGTAATTGTCTGAAAAATGAAAGGCCGGTATATATAAACATGCCTTTTTCATAAGGGGTATAGATCAAACTTCCTTCCAATGCATCTTCATTTTTGTCATTCATCGAGAAGAGAGTTTTGTAATGGTTTTGATATTTATCGGCAAAATATAAACCACGCTCTTGAATCCAACCCTCGAAATCGGACGGAGTTATTTTATTTGGGTAATTCAACAAAACACTTGAAGAGTCAATAGCTAAAACCAAGGCATCTTCTTCGGTAACTCGTTTTCTTGAAATCGAAAATGGATAGGGGCCAAGGTCTGTTATCAAATTACTGAGAAAGTTCAATGTATTGTATTGTACGAGCATACGTCCTCCTTTTGAAACGTATTCCATTAATACAGGTTGGTACACAGCCATTTTGGAATTCGAATTGTAAGCACGTATGCCGGTAATGACTACATCAAACATTTTTATGTCCGCATAGGATAAATTTTCTTGCGTGATCATTTTTATGTTATATCCTAATGCCGTCAACACATCTGGAATTTTATCGCCTGCGCCTTCTATATAGCCAATCTGCAGCGGAGGCATATTCGCATCCACCTTTATCAATTGAATAGTGGCAGCTTGTTGTGTTATTTGAATTGGAATATGGTCATACTCAATATGAGAAATTGATGTAGTATATTCTTGATTTCCTTGTCGAACAAAAGCATGAGCAAATCCGTTTGTACTAATTGAATTTGCTTTTATACTAAACTCAAATGTTTTTCTTTCATCCATTTCTTTAAATGAATATTCATAAAATTCAGGAGTAATTTCAAAGTTTAAATCTTGTTGCAGATATAGGCGCCCGCTATTGTTGCTGCTTTTGTTTTGTAGTGTTATTCTAATCTTTTTGTGGTCTTGCTGCTTTATAAAAATTTGATTGGATGCAGGTTGAATATCAATAGGAGCAACTACTTCGAGCGATCGATACAGTTCTCCTCTTACCGGATCAACCCATTTGTATTGAATGTTGCGTTCCAGTGTAAAATCCATATCATTAATTGAAAATTCGATCCGGCATTTTGGTAAGTCTGAATTTAAAGCATCGCCCCGAATAGATAAATCATCATTTGTGAATAAAGAACCATTGTGTGCTTCGCGCAACCAGTAAGAGTTCGAAAAGGGAACATTTGCTTTACAAATGGCGCCAAACACCTTACTCATCATTTCATTGGCATTCAATTCAGTGTTTACAATAACAGGAGTATCCAATAAGGTTGAATGTATCTTTTTTAAAACAATCTTCTCCTGACTGCGATGAATGAAATTTACACTCAAAGCCATACTATCACCACTACTGACCTGATAAGCACTATTCAATGCTTCAATAAAAAAGCCACCGCAATCGTAAATAAGCTCATCCACTTCTTTGAGTTTTATTTTTTTCCAATGTTCATCATTGATGTTTTGAGCAATTTGTTTTTTAATATTGATGAGTTGAGGAATAATTGAGGCAGGATTTTCTTCATCAAACAATTTTATCACATCATTTATCAAAGAAGTGATTTTGTCTCCATTCTGCAATCTTCCCCAGGTAGTATTTATGTCCGAGAAGGCATCAGTTTCAAATGGTTTGCCTTTTAACAACTTGAGATAATCTTTTTGTGTGCCGCGTTGTTTTGACACGCCAAAACCCTGACTCTTGTGCATACTTCTGCTCTCACTTGCCATTTCTCCATACGAAATACCTAACAAGCGATTGTAAGTGCCGATGTCCAAAAATGTTACATCGTCTTTGCCTTCCAAATCTTCTTTTTTAGCTCTAAAGACATTCCAAAATAAACGATGACTTTGCCATACCTCAGCTAAACTAAAATGATTGGGAAAAACCATAGAGTCGTTACTAAGATCAAAAGCTTCTTCGGCAAGTAATGCGCTTGCCGTATGGTGACCATGACCCCCATCTCCATTGCTGGGGAATCGGGTAATGATGATATCGGGTTTTAGTTTACGAATAATATAAACCACATCACTTAAAACAGAATCATGGTTCCATATTTCCAACGACTCTTCCGGTGTTTTACTATATCCGAAATCTACCGCTCGGGTAAAATATTGCTCTGCACCGTCCACTGATCGGGCTGCCATCAATTCATTGGTTCGTATAATTCCCAATCCATCGCCCAATTCATTACCAATTAAATTTTGACCTCCATCACCTCTGGTGAGCGAAAGGTAGGCTGTAATGTACTTTCTTTCATTGGCGAAATATGAAAGCAAACGCGTGTTTTCATCATCGGGGTGCGCGGCAATATATAGTACCGTACCAAGGGTGTTCAGTTTATGAAGTTTCTGTTTTATTTTCCCTGTATGTGTAGATTGTGCCCAAGAAGCAAACATTGAACTATGAAGGATTAAAATACTACACACTAAAATTTTCTTTAACATCGTATTCGAGTTTATTCAAATATATAATTTTCGTTTAAGGGCTCTGTTGTACTTGCATTTAAATTGTATGGAATTATAAAATATCTTCGCATCATGCAAATTCGGAAATCAACTAAAGCGTTGCTGCACATTTTGATCATTTGTTTATTGCTTCATTCATGCAGCAATAAGAATGAAGAATTGCCCGAAGGAATTATTGCAGAAGATGAAATGATTCAAATATTAACGGATGTGCATTTGGCGGAAACAGCTTTCATCATGAACAACTTAAAAAGTAAGAACCCTGAAAATGCAGCTATCAGCTACTATAAATTTGTGTTTGACAAGCATAAAATTAACCGCGAACAATTTGATGCTTCCTTTCGCTATTATACCGCACGGCCGGCCCAATACAGTTTAATTTATGAACAAGTGCTGAATGAAATTACTCAACGACAGGCACACACAATTAGACAATAGCACTCATTTGATTTAAAAAACTCTTACAACTTTCCTGTAGTGTTTTTTGGAGCGGTAAGAAATCGAAATCAACTGCAGACTTTATCTTATCGTTTTTGTAATAATATTTTTCTGATGCAGTGCGGGCAGTTTCTTTTGTAATTAAAGGCTTTGTTCCACTGATCGAAGTTCTGATTTTTTCTATACTTACAATGAATGGGTTTAAGATGGGTGGTATGAAGATAGCAGCTTTCTTTTTATTCAATTCTTGTGCAATGGTGTTGAATAAGTCCTGATATGTTGCATTGGCCGATGCGATGATATATCTTCCATTTATATTGCTTTGACTCATAAGAGAAATCATAGCTTTAGATACATCGCGGACATCACAAAAGCTATTAGCGCCTTTGGTGTAAAATGCCAAACCATTCCAAACTTGTCGTTGAAAGCTCATGCCTATAGATTTATAATGACCTGGGCCAAGAATGATACTTGGATTAATGATAAATGCATTTAGTCCTTCAGCAATGCCACGCCATATTTCTCTTTCGGCTGCATATTTACTTTTGGCATAATTGGAATTATGTCCGGCATTATTCCAAATACTGTTCTCATCAATAGTTTCACCAGATCCGTTTCTTCCTAATGCAGCAACTGAACTAACATGGCAAAGACGAACATTTTCTTGTCCCAAAAGAGCATTGACCAAATTGGCAGTAATTTCTTCATTAGCCTGTATCATGCTCTGAGCTTGGCTTGGAAGAAAACTAACCTGAGCAGCGCAATGATAAATTTGATCACATCCATCTACTAATTCCTGAACCGATTGCATGTCCGACAAGTCGGCCTCTACAAAATCAATCATAGACGACCAATCCTCTTTGTTATTGAAAACAAATTCCAGGTTTCTTTTTTTGGAATGATTTCTAACAGGTATCCGTACTCGATTACCGGCATTCACCAAATCGAATGTTAGTTGTGCACCTAAAAAACCTGTACCACCGGTTACCAATATCATATCGAGCGCAAAGTAACAAACTATTATTAAGCCATCATGTAAAGTGAAGGATGTATATTTACAAAAAAATAGATATGGATTTTATAGAAGAACTGAAGTGGCGTGGCATGCTTCAGGATATAATACCGGGAACTGAAGATCATTTAAGATCGGGTTCTGTGTCCGGTTACATAGGATTCGACCCAACAGCCGATTCATTGGGCGTAGGAAACCTGGTTCAGGTGATGACCTTAACACATTTTCAAAGGGCGGGTCACAAGCCTATTGCCTTGGTGGGTGGCGCTACCGGTATGGTGGGCGATCCGAGTGGAAAATCAGCCGAGAGAAATTTATTAGACAGCGATAGTATTGAACACAATGTGCAATGTCAGAAGAAGCAACTCGAAAAGTTTTTGGACTTTGATACATCGTCTAATGCTGCGGTAATAGTGAATAACTACGATTGGTTTAAAGACTATTCCTTTTTGGGATTTATTCGTGAAATTGGAAAGCACATAAGTGTGAACTATATGATGGCAAAAGATTCAGTGAAGAACCGATTGGAAACAGGAATGTCTTTTACAGAGTTTAGTTATCAACTCATACAAGGATATGATTTCATGCACCTCTATCAGCACCACAATTGTAAACTTCAAATGGGAGGGTCTGATCAATGGGGAAATATAGTTACCGGGACAGAACTGATCAGAAGAAAATTGAATGGAGAAGCCTACGCTTGCACAACACCTTTAATTAAGAAAGCCGATGGAACAAAGTTTGGCAAAACCGAAGGTGGAAATATTTGGTTGGATCCAAACCGAACCTCTCCCTATCATTTTTATCAGTTTTGGATCAATAGTTCTGACGAAGATGTAAAAACTTTCATTCGAATATTTTCGCTTAAAGGCCAAGAAGAAATTGAAGCTTTGGAACAACAACATATACAAGCACCTGAACAAAGATTGCTTCAAAAAACATTGGCGGATGAGTTGACCGCCAGAGTACATTCAGAAGAAGATTTAAGCAATGCAAAAGAAGCCAGTGATATTTTATTTGGCAAAGGCACTGCTGAATCGTTGCGAAAAATACCGGAGAGTGTTCTGCTGTCCGTATTTGAAGGTGTTCCTATGTTTAGCATTAGTAAGAGCCATTTAAACGAAGGCATTGGAGTTATTGATTTGTTGGCTGCCGAGAGTCAGGTTTTTCCTTCAAAAGGCGAAGCGAGAAAAATGATACAAGGTGGTGGAGTGAGTATTAATAAAGAGAAGATAGCGGATTATCAAATGACAGTTAAAGATGATTTATTAATCAACAATAAGTATTTATTGATACAAAGAGGAAAGAAAAATTATTATCTCCTTATTTGCGAATAAGATTATAAATCGTTTTTGTTTTTATTCCATAAAATAATAAAACCAATACCTAATATTACCGCCAAAGAAATAATGAAATTTCCTATTATTGATATCTGATCTGCTTGGCTTAATTCGGCACCTCCTCGTTTCATTTTGATTATAAAATAGGATAAAAGTGTTCCGGCCAATACCGATATAGTGATGATGATAATCCTTCTTCGGTTGCTCATTTTGTTTTTTTTGTAAAGGTGGTTAAAAACGATTGCTTTTTAAAATTCATACATCAAATTACAACCTCTTATTTCACTATGATCTGAACGACCCAGTACTTCAAAAGTTCCGTCAATATAGGATCGGCCCAGATCTTCTGTTGAAATAAAAGCACAGGAATGAACATTCGCCAAATCGATGATATTTATAGTACCACTTCGTCCGTGATCAACATAATGAAACGGATCGTTAATATTTCTTATCAATACCTTCATCCAAGGGGGGCATTTGAAAATCCCATTCATTCGTGAATACGCTTGCGATAGCAACTCGGTCATTCCGTATTCAGAAGATATGCCACCCACATTAAATGCTTTTTCTAATGTTTGGTGAAATTCAGTTCGAATCATTTCTTTTCGTCTTCCTTTCATTCCTCCTGTTTCCATTACAATAATGTTATAAGGAAATTTAATGTTTGCTTCAGCTAAATCAAGCAGTGCATAACTGACTCCCAATAGAATGGTGGTATGAGGAGAAGCCTTGCTGAGTGCTAATTTCGTTTCTTCGACACTACGGGTAAAAAGACTCTTATTTGAAGGGTATAAACTCATAAAATACTTGACCATAAACACTAGAGAGGAATGATCCTGTTCGAGATAGGAGGGCAGAAAGGCGATAAAGCGGTAAGACGATATGGGTCCAAAAAACAACTCAAAACAGGTTAAGCTTACTTTCTTATACCAATCTGAATCAGCAACTATATGTTTGCTTTTTAGTTGACCACTCGTTCCACTGGAGTAGAATACTGTATCGTAATCTGTGATTCTATTTTGAATGACATCATATGATTTAAATAATGAAACCGGTAGAAATGGAATTTGATTGATATCATTTACATCCGAAGGTGTTCTGTTTACCGCATCGCAAAACTGTTTATATACATCCACATGATGATATTGATATTTAAACAGCTGCATAGCCAAAGAATTGAATTCCTTGTCAGATGCAATTTTTAAAATATCAGAATGAGCAATCATGAAAGTTTTTAATTGTCGATGCTATAATGCAATCCTTTATTGGTTTTTCGTTCCATTGCATTTTTTACAATCAAGTAGGCTACATTAATAAGGTTTCGCAACTCACACAATTGCACAGAAACAATGGTTCGGTGATAGAGTTGTTCGTGTTCATCGTATAAAATTTTCAGGCGGTCGAATGCACGTTGCAAACGAATGTCGGATCGTACGATTCCCACATAATTACTCATCAAACTTTGCAATTCAAGTTTTGCAAATGTGATCAATACCATTTCTTCCGCTTGCCGTGTACCGCTGGCATCCCAATCGGGTATGTTATTTTTGAACTTAATATTCTTTACAGATTCAATAGCAAAGATGGATGCACGATGCGAAAAAACCAAAGCTTCCAACAAACTGTTTGATGCTAAACGATTGGCTCCATGCAAACCGGTACTTGCACATTCGCCCGATGCAAATAAATTTCTAATACTTGTTTCTGCATGTTTATTGGTTACTATACCACCACACACATAATGTGCTGCAGGCACTACTGGTATGCATTGCTCAAAAGGATCGATGCCAATTGATAAACATTTTTGATGAATGGTAGGGAAGTGTTTTACAAACTCATCTTTTTTGAGATGTCGGCAATCCAAATGCACAAATTCTTCACCGGATTTTTTGAGCTCATTATCTATTGCTCGTGCTACAATGTCTCTAGGCGCTAAGCTTCCACGCTCGTCATAATCATGCATGAACTCCTTGCCAGAAGCGGTTTTTAATATGGCACCAAAACCTCTGACGGCTTCTGAGATAAGGAATGCAGGAACTTGACCCGGGTTGTACAAAGCAGTTGGATGAAACTGGATAAACTCCATATCTCTAATCTTTGCTTTGGCTCGGTATGCCATTGCAATACCATCGCCTGTGGCGATTATCGGATTGGTGGTGTTTTGATACACACATCCGGCTCCGCCACTCGCCATCAAAGTTATTTTGGATAAAATGGTATCGACCGTATGATTTTTGATATCGTAAGCATAAACACCATAACACTCTATATTTTCAGTGCTTCTCTTTACCAGTTTTCCTAAATGGTGTTGTGTAATTAAGTCAATGGCAAAATGATGTGTTAGTATTTCAATCTGCGGGTGTTTTTCGATTTGTTGCAACAACTTAGTCTCTATTTGATAGCCGGTTAAGTCTTTGTAATGCAATACTCGATGCTCGCTATGCCCTCCTTCTTTAGCTAAATCGTAAGTACCTTCTTTCGATTTATCAAATTCTGTCCCCCATTTTATAATATCATTTACTCTGTTTATTCCTTCTCTTACAACTAGTTCAACCACCTCGGTATCGCACATGCCGTCTCCGCAATCTAGGGTATCGGCAACATGCTTTTCAATGCTATCATTTTCATTAAATACGGCTGCTATTCCTCCTTGAGCATATTTTGTATTGGATTCATCTTCGTTTGATTTTGTTATAATAAGCACACGTCCATATTGGGCAACACGTAATGCGAAACTCAAACCGGCTATACCTGAACCAATGACCAAAAAATCAGTTTCTTTTCTCATAACACAATAATAGCATACCTTTGGCTTTACAAAAGTAGTATTTCTAAGTCCCACTCAAGGCATAGAAATTATAGCTTTTATAAATATGCAGAGTTTAACAAACAACATAATCAAAATATATCTGTTTTGTTTTTGAACAAAATGTTAGCAGATAAGGTTAGATAAGTATGAACAAGGATCAACAAATAAGAAATAGACCCATTGAAGTGTATGCGGAAGCAACTCCAAATCCAGATACCTTAAAGTTTGTTTGTAGCAAAGTTTTATTGGCAGAAGGTTCGGTTGAATATAAAAGCAAGGAAGAAGCTTTAGAATCTCCTTTGGCACTTGAATTATTTAGTTATTCTGGCATAACTGAAGTTTTTATTACTGCAAATTTTATTACACTGACTAAGCAAAAAGGAATGGATTGGTATGAAATCAATTCAATTATGCGTGAAGTAATAAAACAATATTTAAGTCAGCACCTTTCTGTATTCAGTCAAAAGCCAACAGTGATCCATAACGATGCGGAGAAAAAAGATTTGAGTGAGCAAGAGCAAAAAATAGTTTCGCTTCTTGAAGAATATATCAAACCCGCTGTAGAGTCGGATGGTGGAGCAATCGATTTTAAATCTTTTAAAGATGGAGTATTGACCCTAACCTTACGAGGTGCATGCAGTGGATGTCCTTCCAGTACGGTTACACTTAAATCCGGTATTGAAACATTATTTAAAAAATTGATGCCCGAAGTAGAAGAAGTAGTTAGCGAAGCGGGTTAAAACAAAACCTTATGAAATTATTTCTGAATCTGATTATTGAGAGTATCATGTTTGCCTGGCAAGCATTGCAATCCAATCGTTTGCGAACAATGCTTTCCTTATTAGGAATCACTATAGGTATATTTGCCATCATATCTGTATTTACTGTGGTCGATGCTCTTGAAGAAAAGATTCAGGGAAGTATTGAACAATTGGGAGACAATGTAATCTATATTCAGAAATGGCCTTGGAGCTTTGGTGATGAATATCCCTGGTGGAAATATTATCAAAGACCGCTACCCGGATACAGCGAAATGGAAGCGCTCAAAAACAAAACATCAAATGTTGCGCAACACTATGCAATGATGGCGTATTTATCCGGAGTTACGTTAAAGTTTAAAAGCAATAGCATAGATAATGCAGATATGACCTTAGTATCGCATTCATGGAATAATTTGGAAGCATTCGATTTGCAATCGGGAAGATATTTTTCGGAAGCCGAATCGGTTACCGGAAGAGCGGTTGCATTAATTGGATCGGATGTTGCTGATAATTTGTTCCCAAATGAAGACCCGATCGGTAAAAAATTTACAGCCTACAATCGAAAACTTATCGTCATTGGTGTGTTTTCAAAAGAAGGCAGTAGTATGTTGGGCAACAGCAAAGATAATGCGGTGGTAGTTCCGGTAAATTTTGCCCGAAGGTTTATTGATATACGAACCGATCAATTGGGACCGATGATAGCGGTGCGTGCAAAAGATGGTGTAAGCAACGATCAGCTAAAAGAGGAAATAAGAGGTGCGTTAAGAAGCATTCGAAGACAAAATCCAAAACAAGATGATTCGTTTGCATTGAATGAAGCCAGTTTGCTGCATCAAGGAGTAGGGGCTATGTTTAGTTTTGTTACTATGGCGGGTTGGATCATAGGAGGCTTTTCAATTTTAGTAGGAACTTTTGGTATTGCTAATATTATGTTTGTATCTGTAAAAGAGCGAACTCCCATAATTGGAATCCAAAAAAGTTTAGGCGCAAAAAATTATTTTATTCTTTCTCAGTTTCTGTTTGAATCCATCTTCTTAAGTCTGATTGGAGGATTGCTAGGTCTGTTGGCTGTTTTTATCATTAGCCTGATAGCTAGCGCAGCTTTAGATTTTGAAATGATTTTAAGTGGAAGCAATATACTTCTGGGATTAACAGTTAGCGCCATCACCGGTATTATATCCGGCATTGTACCTGCTCTAACGGCAAGCCGTCTCGATCCGGTTGAAGCGATTCGCAGTTCGTATTAAGGCTTCAAGCCATATTTGTTCATGAATTTATGATACAACTGTGTTTGAATATTATTCAAATCAATACTTCTGCCATCAATCCATGCATGCTCAATTTTTTGTGTTCGCATATCTAGAGCATTCCCTTCACAAATAAATAAGGTAGCGCTTTTGCCTTCTTCTAAAGATCCATATCGCTGATCGATTTCAAGAATTTTTGCCGGAGTAAGGCTAATCATTTTTAATGCTTCCTCAGGATTAATACCATAGGGCACTGCATTTCCGGCAGCAAAGGCAAGATTTCTCACTTGCCAAAATCCATCTACATGTATAGCGGTTTCTATACCCGCTTTGTTTAAAAGCGAAGGAAGTTTGTAAGCGAAATCGGCATCGGTATCGGTTCGATACGGCAAACTATGCGTTGTATTTAATATGACTGGAATTTTTTCCTTCTTCAATACATCGGTAATAAGAGGACTATCGTTTCCTCCAACTAATACCATTTTAATTTTATAGTTTCTGCAAACATCTATCGCTGAAAGGATATCCTTAACATAGTTGGCATGTACATATAATTTTTTGCTGCCATCAAACAAACCTTTCATTGATTCTAAATGAGGATTCAAATTGGTTTTCCCTTTTGCCTGATAGTAAGCATGTGCATCTAGCAATAATTGTTGAAGGTCTGTTTGCGCTTTCTTCATTTTCTCCTTCTGTTCTTCTGCCGGAGCAGCCCACCATGCCGTATTGATTCTTTGCGTTGGCCAATTAATGTGCATGGCATTGTCGCTTACAACTACTGCATCTTCATAATTCCATGCATCCAATTGAACCACAGAAGAAGAACCGGAAATTAATCCTCCTTGTGGAGTAATTTGAGCCAGCAACACTCCATTGGATCTTACGGTTGGAGTAACTCTTGAATCGGTGTTATAGGCAATGAGCGATCGAACACTCGGATTGATAGATCCAGTTTCATCAAAATCATTTGTTGCACGGACTAATTCAATTTCACTTAATCCAATGATGGTGTTCAATGCAATGAAACCCGGATATATATGTTTACCCTCAGCATAAATGATGGTATCGTATTTTGAACGTTCTACTTTTACCGTTCGGGCATCACCAATCAATTCAATCTTATTCCCAATTATTCCGATGACGGAATTCTCAATGACATAACCTGCTCCGGTATGTGTAGTTCCATTGAGAATTAATATTTTTTTTGATTCATTATTTGCTGGAACAGGATTTTGTGCCTGAACCGAAATGATGAAAAAAAGACTTAAGCTAAGTATGATGATTCTTTTCATGTTCTTAAATATTAGTGTGAACAGTGTTCTAACTCGTTACAGTTGTATAAATAATTAGGTTCGGAATTTGGACTTTGTGTTTTTGCTCCCGAATTTTTTTCATCCTGCATTTTATCCATCAATCGAGTTCGTTCTAGTTTCAACGTTTCTTGTAAGGCTTTATCTCTTTGTTGATCGTAATAACAAATTCCATCAATGTAGGTTTGATTTACCGTAGCATAAACCGATAGCGGGTGATCATTCCACAACACTATGTCTGCATCTTTTCCTTCTTTCAAACTTCCAACACGATGATCGATGTGCAAAAGTTTTGCAGGATTAAGGGTTACAAATTTCAATGCATCCTCTTCGGATGTGTTGCCATACTTAACTGCTTTTGCAGCTTCCTGATTCAATCGTCTGGCCATTTCGGCATCATCCGAATTGAATGCTGTAACAATTCCCATTTTATTCATGATGGAACCATTGTGTGGAATGGCCTCAATCACTTCATATTTATAGGCCCACCAATCGCTGAACGAAGATGCACCTGCCCCATGTTCCTTCATCTTGTCTGCTACTTTGTATCCTTCAAGAATATGCGTAAAAGTGTTGAGCGTAAAATTGAAGCTATCGGCAACATGCATCAACATGTTAATTTCTGCTTGTTGATACGAATGACAAGTGATGAATCTTTTTTTGTTTAATATCTCTAGCAGAATATCTTTTTCAATATCTCTTCGTGGAGCAATTAAATTGTTTTTATTCTTTGAAGCATTGTATTGCTTCCAATCTTGTTCATATTTTTTTGCTTGATTAAATGCATCAATAATTAATTGCTCAACGCCCATACGGGTTTGCGGATAGCGTGATCGATGTTGATCGCCCCAATTGGCTTGTTTAACATTTTCACCCAAAGCAAATTTTATAAATCCATCCGCTCCTTCAAATTTCATTTCTTCAGGCGATTTGCCCCATCTCAGTTTTATTAATGCGGTTTGTCCACCTATGGGGTTTGCCGATCCGTGAAGCAAGTGGCTTGTAGTGACTCCACCAGCCAATTGCCGATAAATATTTATATCATCGCTATTGATAACCGACCCGATGGAAACTTCCGCTGAAATGGCTTGTGTGCCTTCGTTTACTCCACTTTTCACCGCAATATGACTGTGTTCATCTATGATTCCGGGTGTAACATGTTTTCCTGCAGCATCAATGGTTTTCAGGTTGTTTATTTTTGCGTAATCGCTTTCGGATACTTTTCCAACCTTTAAAATTTTTCCATTGCCGATAAGAATATCACCATTTGAAATTTTTCCATCTACTTCGTTGGTCCATAGGGTAGCATTCTTTATCAAAACAAACTCTGCTTTTGGCAATTCTTCAAATCCAAAGGCCATGTTGGGATACCATACTTTTCCTACTGTAGGAACAACGCTGCTATCTTTTTTCGATTCTTTAGCGGACTCATTCAAATTTTCACGAACACTGGATTGCCATGTTATTAAATTCCCGGCAGGAAGTTGTGCATTACCGGCAAATGTATTGGTACTTTCATCAAACAAACCTTTTATTCTGTAATTGCCTTTGTTCTTTCCACTCTTTATAGTTGCGTTTATACTCAACACATTTTGTTCAATACTTGATTTAGCTTTCAAATCGACACTGTCTTCTTTCACCACAATTTTTTGTCCTAATGCATCACCACTGATTTCTAGTTTCAAGTTTACTTGTGGCCCAAGATTTATAAAATAGTTTCCTAAAACATTCGTCTCCTTAATTTCATTAGCTGAATATTCGATTCCATACACCCATGTACTGATCATCTGATTTTTTTCGTCAAAAATCTTATTACTACAAATAGTAAAACTAGCAGGCATATTCTTTTGTAAAGATCCACAGAACTGTTGAGCATTAATAAATTCAGCCGGGTTATAGGTTAGCGCTTTCAAAGCTTCTTCTTCCGGCAAACCATGTGCAATGGCCTTTCGAATATTTTTAAAAAAATCTTTAGTGTTTTTCAACCCGGCTGTTGTGAAACAAAAGGGAATTTTGTTTTGGTAAAGCATATATGAATTTGCAGGCGCTAGTTCCCAATGCTTCATGTCGGAAACATCTACGTTTAATGCATCATACAAATCGCTTACATCATACGCATCAGGATAGTTTAGCGGAACAATCAATTTGGCATTGATGCTTTTCAATTCTGTCATTCTTTTGTACTCATCTCCTGAACCTTTATATATAAATGGAATATTCCATTCGGATGAAATGGATGCCGCTCGTAAAATATTTTGATAATCACTACACTCAAAGATGGATGGGAGTTTCAAGTTCTGATAGAAAGATTCCAAGGTTTGGTTGTATTGATCTTGTTGAATGTTTTGAACATACCATTTTGCATCGAAATAGCTTTGACGTAAAAGAGCGATACTTCCCATGAGCGAACCGGGATAGTCTTCTTTAGAGGTACCTTTATTAAATGAATAAAACGATGCTGCATTAGATGATAAAATAGATTGATGTGCTTTGTTGTTTGCCGTATTTAAAAATACACCAGTACCTCGGCTAATTCCATCCATTACATGAGATAAAACAAAACCAAAACCAATGTTTCTAAGCGATTCGGCTGCTTTATCGTTGTAATTAAACTCCGTTTCAGCTTTGATGTGTGATCGAATGGCAGGATTCCAATATAAAGCTCCGGAATTTTTTGAAGGACTGTCGCTTGGCCTGGTTTTTTTTAGATCAGGCATTCCGAAGTCGCTGTATAGATCAACAAAAGCAGGGTAGATATACATATTGTTTAGATCTATAATTTTTGCACCCTCCGGTATTTTAACAGCAACACCTACATCAATAATCTTCCCTTTCTGAATCAATAAAGTTGCTTTGGAAACAGATTGATTGTATTGAATGTAAATAGTTGCATTGGTGAAAGCATACAAGGTTGATCTTTCATCGCTAATTCCATTGCTAGGAAATCCTTCTTGCCCTTGAGCAACAAGTATATTTAGTAGAAATAGAGTGAATAAAATTGTTAGTAATTTCTTCATGTTCTTTTAAAGCTAGGGTAGCGAAAGTAATAATTTTCATAGCGAAAAATCGATCTATTGACAGGGTATTGTTTTTTCTTTGAATCCTAGTATATGCAAACAGTTACAGACACACTTGAGTATAAATATATCCTTCAGTTACCGCGCGACAAAGAGGTGTTGGACTATATTTTTGATCAACTCACAAAGGAGTCGAAACAAGATTGGAGTGCATTATTGGAAGAGTTGTTTCAAATGCACAGAAGCAGCACTGGATTCAATCCTCAATTGATCAGCAAAGGAAGATTTAGAAGACTAAAGGCGGCTGAGTTTAGATTGATATTGGCAGAAATCAATACAGAGTTACAAGCATTAATGAACTCTACCAAGTATTTGAATTTTCTAAAAAAGCGTTTTGGGAATGATCAATTGAAAAATCGTTTTCAGAAATTGATCACACAACTTGAATTAGGAGTAACAGATATTTCTTTGAGAGAAGAATTCATTCAAATTAAAACCGATTTGTTTTTGATTGGTGAACATGAAATGTTATTGCAGCTCTACAAAAATGCTTACCGTCTGATTGAAGTTCAGTTTTCAGAACAATTGGACAGCTACCTTCATGAGTTAATGGATATTCAACACAGAGTGCAAATCAATACCGAGCACATGGTATGTGGTTTTAAAACTGCATCGTTGTTGCACAAAGCTCATCTTGGTATGTTCGATCAAAACGATGCCGTGAATTTGTATGATGACCTGTGTAAATTATTGATACGGCATAAGAATGTTCGAAGCAAATATGAAACTCTTGTAAATATTTTAGAGGTATCGTCTTTGCTGGAAAACCGATCTCATTATATGGAACCGTATATCAATTTTACGGCTGAGAATTTTGAAGAAATTTTAATTGCAGTTCCGGAGAAAAGCACTGAGATTCATGTTAATTTGGCGAAATACCTTACAGAAGAACCACTTCCAGTACGATTGACACATTTAAACAAAGCCATACAGTCGGCTAAGGACAACAATAACCTAGTTGAACTAATTAACTTTAAAATAATACATGCCGAATTGGCCTGCGATTCAGGCAGTATCGATGCAGCCCTAGAATTATTGGACGAAGGATTTTTTCTTTCACTACAGTCGGAAGATAATGAAGAAGCCGTTTCGGCAAGAGTAAAAGTGTTGATGACTAAGATGTATATTCTAACATATCTTCATTTTGCTCAGAAAGATTCACTGGCTTTGAAGGCTATGACTAAGACTTTAAAGCAAATAGAAAAGGAATCAGCTCTAAGACTTGATCATGCATTGCTAGTGAATGAGTGTAAAGGATTTTTATTGCTGGCTCACAATGATTTTGAAGAAGCGAGACAATTGTTTAGTCGTTCGGCAAAAGCAAGAGAAAATAACAGCTATCCGTTTCAATATTATATCAGCAATTACTTTCAAGAGTTGTTACGAAAGAAACCTTCAGTGGAAGCTTTAAAGGAAATCGTAGATAAATTACTCATATTGAATGAAACTTTTTATAGCAGCATTTGCGTGAGCATGCTTGAATCAGTAGGAAAGAAAGTACTTTCACAACAAAATCAAACCACCTAAACCCAAAAGATATGTTTACAGGAATGCTTCATACTCATAAATTGGTCGTAATTATTTTTTTAATTCTGGCCATCATTCGATTTATATTAATGATGAGTGGCAATCAGAAGGCTTTGGATTCATTTGTCAAAAAATTTAAGGTGCCGGATATGATCATCAGCACTTTGTTTTTGCTGACAGGTATTTATCTAAGTGTATATACAGGAAATAAAGGTATGTGGCTATGGGTTAAAATAGCAGCTATTGTTTTGACTATTGTACTCGCAGTTATTGGCTACAAAAAGCAAAACAAACTTTTAGTTTTTCTATCTGTACTCTGTTTGGTATATGTTTATGGCATCAGCGAAACGAAGAGCCCGGTGTTTAAAATGGAAAATAAGAGTCAAGCGTTTGAAAATGTTTCGGTTGATCAATTGGGTCAAAGTATTTTCGAGAGTCAATGTATTGTTTGTCATGGTGCTGATGGCAAATTGGGTGTCAGTGGAGCAAAGGATCTGACGCAATCAAAGTTGAGTGCCGAAGAAAGACTAAACATTATCCGAAATGGAAAGAACTCGATGATTCCTTACCAAAAAGTGTTAAGTGAGGAACAAATATTGGCGGTAGCGGAATATGTAGAAACGCTGAAGTAGTATTTAAACTATCTTTGCATAAATTGTATTGCATTGGTTAAACCTTTTTCTACAGCCATTCGGATTCCCGAAGCGGTGCTTGTTTCAGTAATTTCAAAAAATCAAACAGTGGTTCAGGTTGAAGAATATCTGAATGAACTGGAATTTTTAGCCGGCACAGCTGGAATAAAAACCATTAAAAAATTTACTCAGAAACTAGAGCACCCTGATCCCAGAAGTTATGTAGGTAAAGGCCGATTGGAGGATATCGTTTTGTTCGTTACAGAGCATAAACCGGATGTAGTAATTTTTGATGATGAGCTGAGCCCTTCGCAAATTAGGAATATTGAAAAGGCACTTAAATGTCAAGTGCTTGATCGTACCAATTTGATCTTAGATATTTTTGCGCGCAGAGCTCGAACCGCACAAGCAAAAACACAAGTTGAACTGGCCCAATACAAATATTTATTACCCCGATTGACTCGAATGTGGACACACTTAGAGCGGCAAAAAGGAGGAATCGGAATGCGTGGACCAGGTGAAACAGAATTGGAAACCGATCGAAGAGTAGTTCGAGATAAACTGGCTTCATTACGCGATAAGCTGGAACAAATAGACAAACAAAATCAAACACAGCGCAAGAGAAGAGGAAACATTGTTAAAGTTTCATTAGTAGGTTATACCAATGTAGGCAAAAGCACTATAATGAATATGCTGAGTAAATCGGATGTGTTTGCTGAAAATAAATTATTTGCCACACTCGATACGACAGTGCGAAAAGTGGTATGGGATAATATACCCTTTCTTCTTTCCGACACAGTTGGTTTTATTCGTAAGTTGCCACATGATTTGATCGAATCGTTTAAATCAACACTTGATGAAGTAAGAGAAGCTGACATATTGGTACATGTATTGGATATTTCTCATCCCAACTTTGAAGAGCAGATGCAAATCGTACAGCAAACTTTGGTTGAGATTAATTCGGCCGACAAACCTACTTTATTGGTATTTAATAAAACCGATGCTTATCAGTTTGTAGAAAAGGATGAAGATGATTTGACTCCCGAAACGAAGGAGAATGTATCTCTGGTAGATTTAGAAAAGTCGTGGATGGCACAAGGAAGACAGAAAACGGTATTTATTTCAGCGCTACAGAAGAAGAACATTCAAAAAATGCGGGAGCTTTTACTGAATATGATAAAGGAAATTCACTATACCATCTATCCTCACATGCACGATGGATCGGAACCTGTTAAAGAAACGCCTTAGATCTTTCTACAATGATAGAATCTAATTGGTATTGTCTTTTTCGGATAAGGTCAATATGATTTTGAAGCATTGAATTCAATGAGTCCGTATTTTCATCCAATACCTTGCTGTTTTGTGGCAAATTGTACCAAGGTGGTGAATGATCAAAATTATATTCACCGTAAATTATAACTGGGGTTCCATGCGCAAGTATGTTTCTTTCATCCGGGGTTAGTTTCCATTGTTCTGCCCAATAGTAAATAAATTGTGCGTGCTCTTCCATCATTCTTACACAACTGCTGCTGGCCGGAACACCCGGAAGCTCATATTGATGCAGTGATACACCAGTTTTATTGATTAAATTAAAATACCACGGAAGAATCCAGGCATCATTATCCGTACTTATCGTTTTCTTCGACTTCCAATTGGTATGATATAAACCGGTAGGTGTAGGGGTTGATTTTTTTCCCATACTAACCGGAAACCATTTTAATAATTTTCCACATTCATAGAGCCCCATTGCTTGGCAAGCATATGAAATCAAAATTATTTTATTGATATCATGTAAAATGGAAAGCGAATCAGGGAAAGGGCTATAGGTATTTATATCCGTATAAAACGTGTCCGGAACAATTAATGTATCGGTCTTGTATAGTTTGCTATAATCGATCCGGTTGATATGCAGTAAAACATTCAATTCATATTCGTTAAAATATTCTCTTATATGCGCAATGAATACACTATCAATAAACAGAAATTGATATTTCAACTCCTTTTTTTCAAAAGCCACTATGGTATCAACTATTGTAGCCTCCTCAACAAAAATGGTATCCGATGTTGTTTCAATCTTCTTTTTGCTTTCGCTTTCTCGATGACATGAAACAGCGAGTAGAGCGATGCATAAAATAGGAATAAAAGGATTTGAAGTCATTAACAATTCGATCTGTTAAAATATTTATCGCTCAGTAAACATTAATCTGGAGCCTAAAGCACAATCGTGAATTTGACCATTGGAATAAACTTTATTTCCATTGACAAATGTTGTGTGTATACTGTTTTGAAATGTATGTTCTTCAAAGGGAGACCAAGCACATTTGTACAAAATATTTTCACGGCTTACGGTATAAGATTTTTTTTGATCGATTAAAACAAGATCGGCATAATAGCCTTCACGAATATATCCTCTTTCTTGTATGGTAAAAAGTACAGCCGGATCATGCGACATTTTTTTAACAACTAGTTCCAAAGTAAAAACTCCATGCTTCACTAAATCGAGCATAGCGAGCAAGGAATGTTGAACCAAAGGTCCACCGGAGGGCGCATCCAAATACGACATTTCTTTTTCTTGCAGGGTATGAGGTGCGTGATCGGTAGCGATAACATCAATCTTGTTTGCCACTATCGCTTTTCGAATGGCCTCTCGGTCTTCAGCTGTTTTAACAGCCGGATTCCACTTGATAAAGTTTTTCTTTTTCGGATAGTCTTCGTCACTAAACCACAGATGATGTACGCAAGCTTCGGCAGTGATTCTTTTTTGCTCAAGAGGAATATCATTTCGAAACAAGTCCAATTCTTCCTTTGTACTGATGTGTAGAATATGAAGTCGGCTATTGTATTTTTTTGCTAAGGAAACCGCTCTACTGCTCGATAAATAACATGCTTCTCTGCTTCTGATTTCGGGATGCATTTCAATGCCAATGTCGTTTCCATGTAAAAGTTTGTATTTTTTTAAATTGGATACAATGCTTTGCTCGTCTTCGCAATGTGTAGCAATAAGCATGGGAGTACTAGAAAATATTTTATTCAAGGTTGCTTCATCATCCACCAACATATCTCCTGTTGAGGATCCCATAAATATTTTAACTCCGCATACATTTTTAGGATCCGTTTTAAGCACTTCTTCAATATTGTGATTTCCGGCACCCATGTAAAAAGAATAATTGGCAATGCTTTTTTTAGCAGCCAACTCATATTTATCTTTTAAAAGCGATTGCGTAAGAGTTTGAGGATTCGTATTCGGCATTTCCATATAGCTGGTAATTCCTCCGGCTACGGCTGCTCGCGATTCAGTATAGATATCTGCTTTGTGTGTTAGACCGGGTTCTCTAAAGTGTACCTGATCATCAATTATTCCCGGTATCAAAATTAATCCTTCAGCATCCAATTCCTCAGTGGCAAAATCAATAGAAATATTGGACGAAATCTTTTCTATCCTATTATTCTTTATTAAGAGATCGGAAAGGAAAGTTTTGCCTTCATTTACAATGGTGGCATTTCGTATAAGTGTAGTGTTTGATTTCATCGATATTCAAAAATACCATTTATTCAATTGTTCTCTAATGTAATGTGTAAAAGAAAGAGCAGCGCGACTAATTCGTAATAATATTTTTTTCCAAAGCATACTTAATCAGACCGACAACACTTTTTGTTTCTGTTTTCCTGAAAATGTTTTTTCGGTGTGTTTCCACCGTTCTTTCCGAAATAAACAATGCTTCTGCAATTTGCTGATTGCTGTATTCTTCAGCAATGAGCTTGACAATTTCAATCTCTCGGGCAGTGAGCGAAATACTTGATTTGGGAGCATCACTTTTTGTATTTATAAAGCGAAGAACCTCATTTGCCACTTCTTTGCAATAATAAATATCTCCTGAATGTACCTTATGTATCGCTTCCATTAATTCTTTCTTACCGGTATTTTTTAATACGTATCCTGAGATTCCGGCTTCCATCATTTCTCGTATATGCGTAATGTCACCAAACATAGAAAGCGCAATAATTTTTATGTATGGAAATTTCTTTTTAACCTGAAGTGATAGTTCCCGCCCATCCATTTCGGGCATACTAATGTCGGTAATCACAACATCGGGTTTTAGTTTTTCAACTGTCTCTAAAGCTTCTTTTGCTGAATTAGACATACCGCACAATTGAATAGATTCTTCGTCTTCCAACATGGTTTTCAATCCATCCAACATAAGCTGATGATCATCTACCAGATAAACCCTTATGATCTTTTGTTGCATCATGAGCTTAATGGAATTTCTATACTCACTGTAGTGCCCTTACCTGGAAATGAATCAAAATGAACTTCTCCGTTTAGGTATTCGATTCTCGATTGTATGTTTTTTAAACCCATTCCGGAAAAGTTTTCTTTTTGATCAATATTAAATCCTTTCCCATTGTCTTCTATCATCAAGGTCAAATGTTGATCGTGACGGATAAATTGAATGCTCACATGATTGGCTTGAGCATGTTTAACAATATTGCTCACAATTTCTTGTAAAACTCGGTACAATATATGCTCGAAAGTTGGATCCATTCTTTCTTCCATACCAACCACTTGAAGTTCCATCCGCAATAAACCGGTGCTACTGATTTTATCAATAAAATCTCGCACGGCTTTCACCAGGCCAGATCGAATAAGAACATTTGGCATCATGTTGTGTGAAATGCTACGGACTTCTTTAGCACATTCATCAATCATTGAATTTACATTGGCTACTTTATCCGAGTACAATACTTCGGATTTAGCCTTATCTGAAACGACATTTTGAAAATTCAATTTAATAGCGGCAATCATTTGGCCAACACCATCGTGTAGTTCACGTGCAATTCTTTGTCGTTCGTTTTCCTCCGCTTCAATCACTGCCTTCGATCGCTGTTCTTGCATGGCCATTCGCTCGGTTTGTATCAATTTTTCTTGACGTGCTTTTTTGTACATAAACAATACGTAAGCAAACAAAAGTATAATAGCAGCTATGGCGATCAGAACATTTTTTTGTCGGTCTTGCTTTTCAATGGTTAGACTTTTAATTTGATTCTCGGATCGCAATAAAGTGTTTTCAGCATTTTTCTTCTCTGTTTCAAAACGAGTTTGCATCTCTGCAATGGTTTCATTTGCTTGTTCGTTTAATATCGAATCGGAGTAAAGCGTATGCAGTTCTAAAAAGTCAAAAGCACTTTTAAAATTATTTCTTTGTTGCTCCACATTGCTGAGCAACAAATACGCATTTGAAATTTCTTTTTTGGCTCCGATCGATAAAGCTTGTGTTCGTGCTGTATTGGCATGATAGAAGGCCTGATCCAATCGTTTGTTTTTTAACGCTATGTTGCCGGCATCAATATGTGTGGCGGCCAACTGTTGAGTATTGCCGCTTTCTTCGCTCAGGCGTATGGCTTGTTCCAGTAATTCAAATGCTTTATCAAGCTGATTGTTTTTTATAAAATAATTAGCCTGTCCGATATAACTTGTCGCCAAGGCTGTTTTATTTCCCCACTTCAGAGCCGTTTTTTCCGCTTGTAAAAAATAAATATATGCACTATCAATCTTGTTCAAATTCATATAGGTACCTCCTATATTGTTTGCGGCTTCTGATACGGCATTGTCTTTGCCTAATCCATCATTGAGCTCTATATATTTTTTGTAATATTGTAATGCTTGATGGTATCGTTTCATACCCGAATACACCGATCCTACATTCATATAACTCTCAGCAAGTCGCTCGTCAGTTCCGTGGGTTTCTTCAATAGCTATGGATTTAAGAAAATATTCAATTGCTTTGTCGTAGTCGCCTCTATAGAGATAAACGTTTCCAATATTATTGAGCACCGATGCAATACCTAATGAATCTTTATCTTCTGATTTTATTTTCAAACACTCCTCATACGATTCTAAAGCAAGTGTAAATTCTCCTTTAATGGTTTGATAGATTCCTCTCAAAATAAAACCTTTACTTAATCCCCAACGGAAATTGTTTTTTTCTGACCATGCCAATCCTCTATCGGAAAGTTGTAGCGAGGTATCAATGTTGGCATTCATGTATAACCAACTGATATCATATAGCGCTTTTATTTTTACAGTATCGTGTGTAGCTTTATTGTATTGAGTCATGAATGTATCGAGCAGTGCCGTGTTTTGAGCAGTCGATACAATAGGGCATAGAAGAAAACTAAAGACCAGTATCCTCTTAAGGAACTTATTTATTTTCATTCTAGTCTTCATAAGTTGTTCTTATTTCCCAATATCTCCAACCATGTCTTCCGGTTTTACCCACGCATCGAATTGCTCTGCACTTAAATAGCCCAATTGAATGGCAGTCTCTTTCAATGTCTTTCCTTCTTTGTGCGCAGTTTGTGCAATTTCTGCTGCTTTGTAATAACCTATGTGTGGGTTTAATGAGGTAACCAACATTAATGAATTGTTCAAGTTGTTTTTAATGTTTTCGTGTAATGGTTCAATACCAATGGCGCATTTATCATTAAATGAAATACATGCTTCTCCAATCAAACGAGCAGAATGCAGGAAGTTATAGATCATCATGGGTTTAAAAACATTCAATTCAAAATGTCCATTTGATCCGCCAATGTTGATAGCGACATCGTTGCCCATAACTTGAGCAGCTACCATGGTAAGTGCTTCGCACTGTGTTGGATTAACCTTACCGGGCATGATGGATGAACCGGGTTCATTGTCAGGAATAAATATTTCACCAATACCACAACGTGGGCCTGAAGCCAATAAACGAATATCATTAGCAATTTTCATTAAGCTAACGGCAACCGTTTTTAATGCACCATGCGATTCAACAATGCCATCATGTGCAGCCAATGCTTCAAACTTGTTGGGTGCACTGATAAAGGGATACCCACTGATTTTTGCAATTTGTTGCGCTACTTTATCTGAATAACCTTCCGGAGTGTTAATTCCGGTGCCAACTGCAGTGCCACCTAATGCCAGTTCGGAAAGATGCGATAAACTGTTTTCAATGGCTCGTATGCCATGATTGAGTTGTGCCACATATCCTGAAATTTCCTGACCTAAAGTTAGTGGTGTTGCATCCATTAAATGTGTGCGACCTATTTTTACTACCTGCATAAAATCTCTTGACTTTTTTTGCATGGTGTCGCGCAATTTTTTTAAACCCGGCAAAGTGCATTCCATTAAAATGCTATACGCTGCAATATGCATAGCAGTTGGAAAAGTATCATTGCTGGATTGTGATTTATTGACATCGTCATTGGGATGAAACATCTTTTTTTCATCGTCTAATTTTCCTCCACTCAACACATGCGCTCTATAGGCTATGACTTCATTCACATTCATGTTCGATTGAGTGCCCGATCCGGTTTGCCAAACCACTAAAGGAAACTGATCGTCTAAAGTTCCTTTTCTTATTTCATCACACACGTTTTGTATCGCTTTACATTTGTTTTCATCCAATACGCCCAATTCGAAATTGGTTATGGCTGCTGCTTTTTTCAGTACAGCAAATGCATGCACGATTTCAATTGGCATTCGATTGGTTTCGCGGGCAATTTTGAAATTATCAATTGAGCGTTGTGTTTGTGCTCCCCAGTAAACATGAGCGGGGACTTCAACTACACCCATGGTGTCTTTTTCTTTTCGGAATGTTGTATTGGTCATGCGATTAATATTTTTTTTAAAATGCACTCATATCTTCGTTGAAACTAAAGTACATTTTATACTCGTTTATTTTTTCTTTTTTTCATTATTAATAAAGTCGATCACTGTTTCAGCCGGGCGCCCAATGATGGCTTTGTCTCCGTATACGACAATGGGTCGCTCAATTAAAATAGGATTTTCATGCTTAATTTTAATCCACTGGTCATCGTTCAATTCCGCATGGAGATATTTGTTTTGAAATAAAGGCTCCTTCTTACGAATCAAATCAATTGCTTTGCAATTCAACATACGCACCAGATCTCTAATTTCATTTTCACTTGGAACTTCGACTAAATATTCGGTAGTCGAAATTTCAGGTTCGTTCAATTCATTTATGAGTTGAAGTGCTGTTCGGCAGGTGTGACAGTCGGCTTTAAAATATACTTTTAACATAAGGCTTAATATTCCATTAAATACGCTTTCATAAACTCATTTAAATCTCCATCCATAACACCCGTAACATCTGAAGTTTCAATTCCGGTGCGAAGATCTTTTACCATTTTATAGGGATGAAAAACATAGGATCGGATCTGAGATCCCCACTCAATTCTTTTTTTCGTTTTTTCTGCATCGGCTTTGGCTTCATTGCGTTTTCTGATCTCCAATTCATACAATTGTGAACGAAGCATTTTCATTGCCCGCTCTCGGTTGCCTTGCTGTGAACGCTCTACCTGACACACCACAACAATTCCGGTGGGTAAGTGTGTCAACTGAACTTTGGTTTCCACTTTGTTTACGTTTTGCCCTCCGGCTCCTCCCGATCGGGATGTTTGAATTTCAATATCGGATTCTTTTATCTCGATATCAATATTATCGTCCACACTAGGGTAAGCAAATACGGAAGCAAAACTAGTATGTCTTCGTGCATTCGAATCGAAAGGAGAGATGCGAACCAAACGATGCACACCATTTTCACTCTTTAAATATCCATAAGCAAAGTCGCCTTCAAATTCGAGGGTTGCCGATTTTATTCCGGCACCATCGCCATACTGAACATCCAACTCTGTAACTTTATAATTGTTTTGTTCTCCCCAACGAATGTACATGCGCATGAGCATTTCAGCCCAGTCCTGACTTTCTGTTCCACCGGCTCCCGAATTAATGGTAACCACCGCATCCATTCGATCTTCTTCTTTGTCGAGCATGGTTTTAAATTCAAGATCTTCCAGTATAATCCGGGTTTTTTCTGCGTGTTGATTCAATTCATCTTCTTTGGCTTCACCTTCTTTGAAAAAGTCAAACAATACCGACAAATCTTCTACTTCCGCAACAACTTCATCGTAGGCATCGGTCCAGTTTTTTTTCTGACGAATGCTGCGCATAATTTTTTCCGCTTCTTTTGGGTTGTCCCAAAAATCAGCTGCGTGACTGATTTTTTCTTGCTCTTTTATTTCATTTAACTTCTGATCGATGTCAAAGATGCCTCCTCAGAGCATGAACGCGCTCTTTATAGTCTTTTAATTCTTCTGAGTTCATTTATTTACATTTTACTTTTGTAGCCCTGTCAGGAATCGAACCTGAATTTTGGGTTCCGGAGACCCATGTAATATCCATTATACGACAGGGCCAATTTGGCCCGGCTATATTAATAATCCTTGTAGTCCCGACAGGAATCGAACCTGTATCAAAAGTTTAGGAAACTTCTATTCTATCCATTGAACTACGGGACCAAAAACCGGTACCGAACCGGTGCGCAAAAGTAATCATTAATAATTTATTGATTCCAATGCGATGTTGTTGTTCGACACATGAATAATCAATAAATCCTTTGTGAAACTTGCGATTCATTCTTATTCTGTGTTTATCTTGCAAACCCATGAAGAGAATTATATTTTTGATTGCTTGGGTGTTGATGGTTGAGACGAGTTTTGCTCAACAATTGATACGAGGTCCTTATTTAGCCATGCCGACCGAATCGGAGATGACCATACGTTGGAGAACGGATGGGTTTTGTAGAAGTACCGTATTTTACGGAGTTCATCCCGATACCTTGAGTTTTGTTATTACCGATAGTATAACGAAAGTGAACCATTTGATCCGATTGGATTCATTGTTACCGAATACGCGTTATTATTATTCTGTTGGATTTGATTCCACCTTACTAGCAGGCGATAGTTCTTATTTCTTCAAGACAAATTCTCCCGCTAACGCTACTGATGCTTTCGGAGTTTGGGTTTTGGGCGACTGTGGTTTTTCAGGGCAGAAACAATTGGATGTTAGAGACAAAATGGTCAATCACTTGGCAGGCAATGTTCCCGACTTAATGCTTTTGCTGGGTGATAACGCTTATCAAGATGGATTGGATGCCGAATATCAAACACGTTTCTTTGATGTGTACGATCAGCACTTTTTAAAAAATAGCCCTGTATATAGTTGCCCCGGTAATCACGAATATGCCAATTCCACACAGCAAATCAATAATTACTGCGATTACTATAACATCTTTTCATTGCCATCGCAGGGAGAGTGTGGAGGAGTGCCCAGCGATACAGTTTCGTATTACTCTTTTGATTTTAATAATGTTCATTTTATTTCACTCAATAGCTATGGTTATGAAAACGGAACTTATCGTTTGTACGATACGATAAGTCCACAAATAAATTGGTTAAAGCAAGATTTGGATTCGAATCAAATGGAGTGGACTATAGTCTTTTTTCATCATCCACCCTATTCAAAGGGTGGACACGATAGTGATTTGGAAACGGAATTGATTTTAATAAGAGAAAATGTGCTACCTATTCTTGAGCAATATAAAATAGATTTGGTGATTTATGGTCACTCGCACAGTTATGAACGTACACATCTCATGAAAAATCATTTTGGACTGTCGTCCACTTACGATAAGGCTATTCATGCCGTAGATAGTTCTTATGGATATTATAATGGATTAGCAAACGCATGCGCCTATAATAAAACTGCAGCAAAAGATTCAGGCATAGTGTATATTCAAGCAGGAAACGCTAGCATTAACGATCCGGTTTCTGCAACATGGCCTCATCCGGCTATGGCTTCATATAACAAAGATATTGAAGGATCACTTTATCTTTCATTTAATGATAAGCGATTGGATATGGAGTTTGTTGGAAGAAATGGATTTGTGTTGGATCGCTTTACTTTGTTTCATGATGCCGGCAAGATTGATAGCGTATGGGCAGATTATGGAGATACTTTATTGCTAAACACATCATGGGTTGGAAATAATGTTTGGTCGGATGGAAGTACCACAAAGGAACGTACACATATCGTTGGTTCCGATACGGTTATAGTAGTGAACGATACTTATAGTTGCATTAGCGATACTTTTTTTGTTCAAATGAATCCTCTGCCTGAGCCACCGCAGCTGATTAGAGGGCCATACATTCAGAATTTATTTAGCAACGAAGTCACCATACGTTGGAGAACGGATAAAGAATGTTTGGGTGAGCTGTTAATCGGTACTCATGTTGATTCATTAAATTCTGTTTTAATCGATACTGTAGCATCTATGGATCATATTCATAGAATAGGAAACTTAAATCCAGCAACGGTATATTATTATCGCTTGGTTTGCGATACAATTTCTTTTACCAACGATTCACTACATTGGTTTGTAAGCGATAAAGCGATTATAGCATCAAGCGACACAACTCGATTTTGGATCACCGGTGATGCGGGAACAGGCATTCAAGAGCAGATGGATGTAATGAATAGCTTTTTAAATTATTCCAATCAAATTCCATATCATACTTGGATATCATTAGGAGATAATGCTTATCCCGATGGAATGGATAGCAGCTATCAGAATAATTTTTTCAATGTATATCAAGCCGGTTTAACGAAATGTGTTCCACTATTCCCTATTCCCGGAGAAAGAGAATACAATGAAGACAGTTTGAACCGCGCAAGCAATAATATTGATTACTTTTCAATCTTTAGTTTACCTGAAAGTGGTTTTACCAGCGGAATAAACAGCAATACCAGTCATTACTATTCATTCGATAAAGGCAATGTTCATTTTTCTATGCTCAATTCATATGGGTTAGATTCTCTTGGAACATCTATAGTCGATTCGCTTAATGCTCAAAAAATTTGGCTTGAGCAAGATTTGTCGAACAGTAGTGCTAAATGGAAAATAGTTGCCATACATCACCCTCCTTATAGTAAAGGATCGTTTGATTCGGATACGGATACATTAATGAGTGCTATTCGCGAGCAACTGAATCCAATATTTGAGCAATACAATGTTGATTTAGTTTTAGGTGCACACAGCAACAGTTACGAACGATCGTTTTTCTTGAAAGGACATTTTGCAAACAGCAGTAGTTTCGATTCAACCTCGATAGTACAACCGGGAAATGGAACGTATGACGGCACTTTAAATTCTTGCGCTTATGTCAAAGCAACAGAAAATGACAGCGGAACGGTTTACGTTGTATTAGGTTCATCCGGTTCGGTCGGCACCGTTAGTCCTACATGGCCTCATCCGGCAATGGTACATAGCGATAGCATTAGATCCGGCTCTTTAATCATAGAGGTGATCAACAACCGTTTAGATGTTGTTTTCCTCACTTCAGATTCCATCGTTCACGATCGATTTACTTTTTTCAAAGACGTTAATATACTCGATACACTTGCCATTAATCCCGGTGATAGTGTTTTGCTTTCCGCCTCTTGGATTGGAAATTTTATCTGGAGTCAAGGCGATACATCGGCATCTGTTTGGGTTAAGCCTTCCATTGATCAGTGGTATACAGTAAGCGATCCTTATTCTTGTATAATGGATTCCTTTTACGTAGATGTGATTGGAGTAAATGTATCAATACTTGAAGTGAATCCTACTAAGGGCGATTTGATTATATCTCCAATTCCGGTTCGATCGGGAGAAGAGCTGAAGGTTATTTGCAAAGGGTTTGATCGACCATATCATCTTGAGCTAGTCGATTTAAATGGAAAATTAATTTCTCGAAAAAGAATTGTACAGGAAAATGCAAAGAGTATTTTCAAATTGAAAGCAGGAGTTTATACCCTTACTGCCCGTTCAAAATCGGAAGCGATTAGTAAACGAATTATAGTGCAATAATTTAGGAAACACTACTGCCGTTGATGAAATCTTTTTCGGGAGAAACAAAACTGAGTTCACCATTTTCATTTTCGGCCATTAAAATCATTCCATTCGATTCAATGCCTTTAATTTTTCTTGGCTCTAGGTTGGCCAATAGCAATACTTTTTTTCCGATGATGTTTTCTGGAGAATAACTTTGAGCAATTCCTGAAACTACTGTACGCTCATCCATTCCGGTCTGTAGTTTTAACTTGAGCAGCTTATCAGTTTTTGGAACCAACTCAGCTTCTAATATGGTGGCAATTCGGATATCGAGTTTTGCAAAATCATCGTAGTTGATCATCGATTTGCTATTTTTTACTGGGTTCGTTTTCGTCTCAGCTTCCAAAGACGAATTATTTTTCTTTAATCGTTCAATTTGCTTTTCAATCACTTCGTCTTCAATAATAGAAAACAGATGTTCTGGAGGATTCAAGACCGTTCCTTTTATCAGAAGATCCTTTTTACCAATCAATATGCGTTTATCTTTTGTATTAGGTTCTATAGAAAGATTAAGGAGCTTTGTGCAACGTTGGGCAGTTACCGGTAAAAGAAACTCCATCAATAGCGTTAAATTTGCACAGTACTGAAGGCAGCAATTCAAAATCAATTTGGTTTTATTCAGATCACTTTTGGCCAATTTCCATGGTTCAGTTTCGGTAAGATATTTATTCCCATTTCGAACCATATCCATAAAACAAGCCATCGCTTCGCGAAACTTATAGCTTTCCATTTTTTCAAACAAAATTGTACTCAGTTCTTCTAAGTCTTTAAAAAGCTGCATGCTCAATGTGTCTTTGCTAAAATCCTCATTAGGCAAAATACCTGCAGAAAATTTATGTGAGAGCACCATCACACGGTTGATAAAATTTCCCAATATGGCCACCAATTCCGAATTGTTTCTGGCTTGAAAATCTTTCCAGGTAAAATCGTTGTCTTTGTTTTCGGGAGCAGTTGCAGTTAGTACATAGCGCAGCACATCTTCTTTTCCTGAAAAATCATTTAAATACTCGTGCAACCAAACGGCCCAATTGCGTGAGGTAGAAATTTTTTCTCCTTCTAAATTTAAAAACTCGTTTGCAGGTACATTCTCCGGAAGTACAAAACCTTCGTGTGCCATTAACATGGCCGGAAAAATGATACAATTAAATACAATATTGTCTTTACCAATAAAATGAATCAATTTAGAATCGGGTTCGCACCAATATTTTTTCCAGTCATCGCCCAACAATTCTTTGGTAGCCGATATATATCCGATGGGGGCATCAAACCAAACGTACAATACTTTGCCCTCTTGTCCTTCTATAGGAACTTTAACGCCCCAGTCCAAATCACGGGTCATCGCTCTGGGTTTCAAACCTTCATTAATCCAACTTAAGCATTGTCCCATCACATTACTTTTCCAGCTTTCTTTTTTCCCCTTCAACCACTCGTGCAATGCATCTTGATATTGATCAAGCGGTAAATACCAATTCACCGTTTCTTTCAGTATCGGAGTGTTACCACTTAGCTTCGATTTTGGATGAATCAGTTCGTTAGGTTGTAAGGCCGTTCCACAATTCTCGCATTGATCGCCATAAGCATTTTCATTTCCGCATTTCGGACAGGTTCCGCTGATGTATCGGTCAGCTAAAAACTGCTTTTCTTGTTCATCGTAATATTGCTCCGATTTTTGTTCAATAAAAACTCCTTTGTCGTACAGTTTTTTAAAAAATTGCGAAGCCGTATTATGATGCAAAGCATTGCTGGTGCGACTGTAGAGATCGAATGAAATGCCAAAGGACTCAAATGAACCCTTCATCATTTTATGATACTTATTTACTATCTCTTGTGGTGTACGATTTTCGTTTCTGGCTTTTATGGTAATCGGAATGCCGTGTTCATCGCTTCCACAAATAAATTTCACATCCTTTCCGGCAAATCGTAAATAGCGTACAAAAGTATCGGCCGGTATATAACATCCGGCTAAATGTCCGATATGGACCGGTCCATTGGCATAAGGCAGTGCGGCAGTAACTAAATATCTCGACAAGCTGTTCCTTTTTTGCAAAAATAGGTATTGACCGGAATAATTTGTTCTTCAGGCCATATTTAATTCATTAGTTTTACAGTCTGAATTTATGATAAAACCTGAACCATTAAAAAAAGGAGACAAGATTGGAATTGTTGCTCCGGCTCGAAAAGTGAGCCGCGAAGAAATGATGCCCGGCATTGATCGTATCCGTAATAGAGGATATGTGCCTATCGAGAGTCCTAACTTATACAATGCATATAACCAATATTCAGGAACTGATGAACAAAGACTCGAAGATTTGATGCAGATGTTGGATGATGCAGAAATTAAAGCAATCTTTTGTGCACGTGGAGGTTATGGAAGTATGCGCTTGCTCGATCATATCGATTTGATGGGTTTGATGGAAAACCCGAAGTGGTTTATCGGATTCAGCGATATGACCGCCATACACAATCAACTGAACCATTCTGCAGGGATTCAAAGTATTCATGCTCCAATGCTCATCAATATGACCGATGAACAATTTAGCGAAGAGAGCTTTCTGCAACTCTTTTCTTTTTTAGAAGGTGAAAGAATTGAATATGAATTTGAACCAAGCGAAAGCGATAAAGCTTTGAATTATACCGGCATCGGCAAAGGAATTTTATGTGGAGGGAATCTATCGGTACTTGCGGCTTTAATTGGTACCAACCACGATATCGATACGGTAGGTAAAATTTTATTTATTGAAGACCTGGATGAATATCTTTATCATATCGATCGAATGATGGTTCAGTTAAAAAAAGCGTACAAGTTTCATCATCTTTCCGGAATGATTGTAGGAGCCATGAGTGATATGAAAGACAATAGCATTCCGTTTGGGAAAAGTGCGTACGAAATCATTCACGAGCATGTAGCCGAATTTGATTTTCCGGTATGTTTTAATTTTCCGGCAGGACATATAAAAAATAATATGCCCTTAATATTAGGCGCAGAAGCTATATTAGGTGTAGAAGAAAAAGTTAAACTGCAATTTGTTGAAGCGGAATAATCATATCGTGTTGGGAAGAAAAGGGGAGGAAGAAGCCATTCGTTTTCTTAAAAAAAAAGGATTTGAAATAATTGATCAAAACTGGCGGTTTAAGAAGTATGAAATTGATATCATTGCTCAAACAAATGATCTCTTGGTTTTTGTGGAAGTTAAAACCCGATCGACCGAAAAGTATGAGCAGCCTTACGAAGCAGTGACGATTAAAAAACAAAAGCATCTTATAGAAGCAGCGGAATATTATCTCAACGAAAAACAATTAGATATCGAAACCCGGTTTGATGTTATAAGCATCATAAAAAATGGCAGCACACAAAAAGTAAAACATATTCCTGCTGCATTTGAATCGGATATACTGGAATGAAATGAAAAAAAATTTTAACAATAGAGGAAATAACTCTGATCGAAGAAAATCTTCTTCAGATAGAGATCAAAAAGGCAGATCGAACAATAGCTCGAGAGGAAGATCATTCAGAGATAAAGACGGTGATCAGCACGAAGAACGAGGCGAAAGAAAATCGTATGGTCGCAAGCCCTATCGTTCAGACGAAGGCGATTCAGGCGAAGGAAGTAAACGCTATTCATCCGATCGAAGATCATTCAGAGATAAAGACGGTGATCAGCGCGAAGAGCGAGGCGAAAGAAAATCGTATGGTCGCAAACCTTATCGTTCGGACGAAGGCGATTCAGGCGAAGGAAGAAAACGCTATTCAT